>ERZ1740067.2085-NODE-2085-length-12675-cov-8.290650_pt1 | contig 12675 bp, 10 predicted proteins | sample MGYA00581736_ERZ1740067 | MGnify/ENA primary metagenome ERZ1740067 (study PRJEB43018, sample SAMN04849236) | marine metagenome | isolation source: floating plastic debris | place: Pacific Ocean | collected 2008-08-27 | study: EMG produced TPA metagenomics... | reverse complement strand
CCTGAGCGGCCTGCCGCGGAACAATGATTTCAGGGGCTGCGGGCCGCTGCACAGGTGCTTGCGCCGTGCGAGTGCTGCTGCCAAGCGACGGTTGCATGCCACAGATCTGTTTGCGCTGGCGGGTGACACGCGGAATCCAAGTGGTGTTTCCACTGATGCCCGCACGCACATAAACGCAACCACGGCTGTCAACATATTGCTTCCCGGTAAAGGACGCTGGCGGAAATTCCGCCGGGATATCGCCCTGAGCTGTGGCCGAACTCGCAGCAAAACCCAATACCAAAGCCAAAACCGAACTTGCCTGCCAAAAACGCATATGTGCCCCCACAAAATGTGGTAGGACAATGCGCCAGAATTCATAACGAGTAAAGAAACAATCCGCCCGGATTGCCTTATTTAGTTCCAAACATGCGATCACCCGCATCGCCAAGGCCAGGCATGATATAGCCCTGCTCGTTCAGCTTCTCATCAACAGAGGCTGTGATGATCGGCACATCGGGGTGCGCATCCTGCATACGGGCGATGCCTTCGGGAGCTGCCAAAAGACACAGAAAACGGATGTTTTTCGCACCAGCTTGCTTGAGCAGATCAACGGCCGCCGCTGAAGAATTTCCGGTAGCCAGCAGCGGAGCAACGGCGATCACAAGCCGTTCCTCAAGCGCATCGGGCAGCTTGCAAAAATATTGAACCGGCTGCAGCGTTGCCTCGTCACGGTAAAGCCCGACAAAGCCCACGCGCGCCGACGGGATCAGATCAAGAACACCGTCCAACAACCCGTTGCCCGCCCGCAGGATCGACACCAAAGCAAGTTTTTTGCCCGCAAGCTGCGGGGCCTGCATCGGTCCCATCGGGGTCTGCGTGGGCTCGTGCACAAGCGGTAGATCGCGGGTGACCTCATAGGCCAGCAAATGGCTGATCTCGCGCAATAGGGTGCGGAACTGACCGGTTGAGGTTTCGACCCGCCGCATGAGCGTCAGTTTGTGTTGTACCAAAGGGTGATCGACGACGGTTAACAGATCGCTCATGGGGTCTCCAATTTCGTTAACAGGGCAGCGCGCGTTTCGGCATCACAAAAAGCGGCTTCGGCGGATGTTTTGGCAATCTCGCGGAAAATCTCGTCGTCCCAACCGAACGTATCGGCAAGACGGTCATATTCGTGACGCATGGATGTATGAAAGAAGGGTGGATCATCAGTAGACACCGTTACTTTGACGCCAGCGGACCGCAATTTGTCAATCGGATGATCGGCCCAGCTTTTGGCGACCCCGAGGGCCACGTTTGAGCCCGGGCACACCTCAAGCACAACACCGGCCGCGGCCAGATCATCGACCAGTTTGGGGTCTTGAATGGCCTGTACGCCATGCCCGATCCGTTCGACCCGCAAGTCCCGCCAGGCCGCACGCACCGAAGCGGCCCCACCCCATTCGCCCGCATGGGCTGTAAGGCGCAATTCGGCCTCGCGGGCCATATCGAAACTATAGGCGAAGTCGCGCGGCGCACCCGCCATTTCGTCCCCCGCAATGCCAAAGCCAACGATCCAGTCACCAGCGGTTTCTGCCGCACAAACGGCTGTTTCCTTTGCCTTTTCTGGGCCAAAATGACGGATACATGTGACAATCCCGCGTAAGACGATACCGTCTTGTGCTTCGGCCTTGTCAGCAGCATCCTGCATCGCGTGAAGGTATTCGCGCCATGCGCCCAGATCACGACCACCACAAAAGTCCGGAGACAAAAACGTCTCGGCGTAGATCACATCATTGGCCACGCATTGCTCTAGAACGGCTGATGTCAGCCGCGCATAGTCTTCAGGTGTTGTCAGGACGCTCGTCGCGGCCTCGTAGACGCGCAGGAAGTCAGTAAAATCACGGTAACTGTAATGCCCCGCCTCGTCGAAAACACCATCAAGGTTGATGGATTTTTCCTGCGCCAGACCACGGATAAAGGCAGGCGGCGCAGCTCCTTCGAGATGCAGATGAAGTTCGACTTTGGGTAAATGCGCGGTCATAGAAAGCTCCGTCCAGGGCCGTGTGCAGGCACGCCAAGATGCCCTGCGACGGACGCTGCAACATCGGCAAACCGAACCTGCCCAATAGGGTTAACACCAGCGCCCACTCCAACCACCGGAACCCGTTCGCGGGTGTGATCGGTGCCGTGCCACGTGGGATCGTTGCCGTGATCGGCCGTGAAAATCATCAGATCATCCGCGCGCAGGCCCGCAACGACACGCGGCAGCTGCGCATCGAACCATTCAAGCGCACGCGCATACCCCGAGACGTCACGGCGATGCCCATAGAGGCTGTCAAACTCAACGAAATTGGCGAAGACAAACGCGCCATCCGGCGCGGTTTGCACAGCATCGACAAGATGCTCGATCAACGTCGCATCATCGCCTTTGACGACACTGTCTATCCCTTGCATCGAAAAGATATCCCCAATCTTGCCAATGGCTTGCACTACGCCACCTGCCGTTTGAACCCAGTCACACAAGGACGGTTTTGGCAGTGGGATCGCAAAATCCTTGCGGTTGATGGTGCGGGTAAAACCGGTTTCGGGCGTGCCGATGAACGGCCGCGCAATCACACGGCCCACTTTCATCGCATGCAACATCGGGGTCAGATCGCGGCAAAGCTGGTAAAGGCGCTCAAGCCCGAACGCCTCTTCATGGGCGGCGATCTGAAAAACGCTGTCAGCGGAGGTATAGCAGATCGGCCAGCCAGTCTGCAGATGGCGCGCACCCTCTTCTTCAATGATCGCGGTGCCCGGCGCATGGCGATTGCCCAGCAGGCCGCCCGTGCCTGCAGCAAGGCAGACTTGGGTCACAACCGGTTCGGGGAAAGCAGGGTTGGCATCGGGGAAATAATGCCAGTCCCACGGGACCGGAACGCCAGCCAGCTCCCAATGCCCCGACGGTGTGTCCTTGCCTTTGGACACCTCGGTCGCAGCCCCCCACAGGCCGCTGGGCGTCGCGTCCAATCCGGGCGTTTCAGCGCCAGATGCAAGCCGGACGGCTGCGCCCAAGCCAAGCGCGTCCAGATGTGGCAGCTTAAGCGGTCCGCTGCGCCCATCCTGCGCCCGACCCGCCGCACAGGCCTGCGCGATATGGGCAAGCGTGTTCGCGCCTTCGTCGCCGAAATCGGCCGCGTCCGGCGCACCACCACAGCCCACCGAATCCATCACGACAAGGAACGCGCGGGCCATCAGCTGACGATCCGGTACACGGTGGGCGGCACGTCTGGCGCTGCGTCGCTGACGGTGATCGTGTCACGAACGGCCGCCGCAGCGCGATCCGCCGAGGCCTGATCGCGAGCATGGATCAACGCAACGGGCACCGCATCGTCGACAAAATCGCCAAGCTCGCAGAGCTCTGACAGGCCCACAGCAGGGTCAATCCGATCATCCGCCTTGATGCGGCCGCCGCCCAGTTGCACAACGACGCGGCCAAGAGCCTCGCCGTCGATACCTGTGACATGGCCAGCACGCGCGGCATGCACCTCCTGCACAATCGGAGCTGCCGGCAAACGGTCATGCCAGCGCTCTACAAAGTCGCGCGGCCCCCCCATCGCTGCGACCATCGCCTGGAAACGCTCTGCGGCAGATCCGTCATGAAAGCTGTCGGCGATTTGAACAGTGCCCTCATCAGGGCTGTCGGCCAGCCCGACCATAGCCAGCAATTCGCCCCCCAACGTCGCCGCAAGATCTGGCAAATCCGGGTTCACCTCGTCCCCGGTCAAGGCCTGCATCACCTCCATCACTTCAAGCGCATTGCCCAGCGATTTGGCCAAAGGCTGGTTCATGTCGGTGATGAACGCGCGGGTTGGACAGCCCGCGCCATTGGCCGTTTCAACCAGCATTTCCGCAAGATCAGAGGCGGCAGCCATCGATTTCATAAACGCGCCTGTGCCAAGTTTGACGTCAAGCACCAAACCATCAAGGCCCGCAGCCAGCTTCTTCGAAAGGATCGACGCAGTGATAAGTTCTGGGCTGTTCACGGTCGCGGTCATATCGCGGATCGCATAAAGGCGCTTGTCGGCAGGCGCGATATCGCCGGTGGCACTCACAATCGCACAGCCGACCTGACCGACCAGGCGACGAAACTGATCTTGCGGAACCTCAGCCTTCAGGCCGGGGATCGCCTCAAGCTTGTCCAGCGTGCCACCAGTGTGCCCCAGGCCCCGCCCCGATATCATCGGAACATAGGCGCCGCATGCGGCCAGCGCCGGAGCAAGCAAAAGCGACACACAATCCCCGACGCCCCCGGTCGAGTGTTTGTCAAGCACAGGTCCGTCAAGCTGCCACTGCATGACCTGCCCGCTGTCGCGCATCGCCGTGGTTAAACCGACGCGCTCACGTTCGGACAGCCCTCCCATGCACACAGACATGGCAAAAGCCGCTGCTTGTGCATCGCTAACCGATCCATCAACCAAACCTTTGCAAAAATTGGATAATTCTTCGTCAGATACGCTTTTACCTTCGCGGATCAGTCGAATGACGGCGCGCGGGTCCATAGATTAGCCCATATGGCCTGCGTCAAACGCACCGGGCAACAGATCGGCGATGCAGACCGTTTCCGATGCACCCGCCAGCGTTGCCATCGTAACCTTGACGTCAGCCGCGCCAAACTCGGCCAGCTTTTGGCGGCAGCCACCGCAGGGTGGCACCGGGCTGGGGCTGTCGGCGATGACGGCCACCTCTGCAATGACCGTGTCGCCTGCAGCGATCATCGCAGCGATCGCGCCAGCTTCGGCACAGGTGCCTTCGGGATAAGCCACGTTTTCCACGTTGCAGCCGACATAGACCGCACCAGAGGCCGCCCGGATCGCAGCGCCGACTTTGAAGTTGGAGTAAGGCGCATGCGCGTTTTCACGCACGGCGGTTGCTGCAGCAAGAAGGGTCATGTGGCTCCTGTCGTCTTTATCCGACCTTGCGTGGAGTGTCGCGCAGTTGCAAGCCTTGACGCACAGAACGCACCTTGCGACGATTGGGCGTCAAGACTGCCGCATTTGGTGCTTTAACTCGAAACAAAAAAATAGTTTAACACTAAACTAAATTTGGGAGGAGGACATCCGATGACGGATTTACCGAAGGACAGCTTTCGGCAGGCGGCGCTTGACTATCACGAATTTCCCAAGCCCGGTAAGCTTGAGATCCGCGCAACAAAGCCAATGGCCAACGGTCGCGATCTGGCGCGGGCCTACTCTCCCGGCGTGGCGGAAGCCTGCCTCGAGATTAAGGCAAACCCGGCAACAGCCTCGAAATATACGGCGCGCGGCAATCAGGTGGCTGTGGTCACCAACGGATCGGCTGTGTTGGGGCTTGGCAATATCGGCGCGCTGGCCTCCAAACCGGTGATGGAAGGCAAGGCCGTTCTGTTCAAAAAGTTCGCCAATATCGACTGCTTTGACATCGAAGTGAACGAACCTGACCCTGAACGTCTGGCCGATATCGTCTGCGCACTTGAGCCCACTTTTGGCGCAATCAATCTGGAAGACATCAAAGCACCCGACTGCTTTATCGTTGAAAAAATCTGCCGCGAGCGGATGAACATTCCGGTCTTTCATGACGATCAGCACGGCACCGCCATTGTGGTTGGCGCTGCCGCCAAGAACGCTTTGCATATCGCCGGTAAGAAATTCGAGGATATCAAGATTGTTTCGACCGGTGGCGGCGCGGCAGGCATCGCTTGTTTGAACATGCTGCTCAAACTGGGGGTAAAACGCGAAAACGTCTGGCTGTGCGACATTGACGGGCTTGTCTACAAGGGCCGCGAAACGGAAATGACGCCGCAAAAGGCGGAATACGCGCAAGGCGACAGCCCCGCGACGCTGATGGATGTCATCGACGGGGCCGATGTCTTTTTGGGCTTGTCCGGGCCCAATATCCTCAAGCCCGACATGGTCGCAAAAATGGCGAAGCGCCCGATCATCTTCGCGCTTGCAAACCCCAATCCGGAAATCACACCCGACGAGGCGCGCAAAGCCGCCCCGGATGCGATCATCGCAACAGGGCGCAGTGATTTTCCCAATCAGGTCAACAACGTCCTGTGCTTTCCCTTCATTTTTCGCGGCGCTTTGGATGTAGGCGCCTCCGAGATCAACGACGCGATGCAGCTGGCCTGTATCGAGGGGATCGCAGAACTGGCGCGCGCGACGACAAGCGCCGAAGCCGCCGCCGCCTACAAAGGTGAAGAGCTGACCTTTGGGGCCGACTACCTGATCCCCAAACCTTTCGACCCCCGGCTGATGGGTGTCGTTGCGACAGCCGTGGCAAAAGCCGCTGGCGAAAGCGGTGTGGCAGCCCGCCCTGTCGAAGATCTGACCGCCTATAAGGCAGCACTGGATGGATCGGTTTTCAAATCCGCGTTGCTGATGCGCCCGATCTTTCAGGCCGCACGCACCGCCAAACGCAAGATCGTTTTTGCCGAAGGCGAGGATGAACGGGTGCTGCGCGCAAGTCAGGCGATCCTCGAGGAAACGACCGACCTGCCGATCCTGATTGGCCGTCCCGATGTCATCGAAGCCCGGTGCGAAAAGCTGGGCCTGTCGATCCATGTGGGCGATGATTTCGATGTGGTGAACCCTGAAAACGATCCGCGCTATCGCCAATATTGGGAAACCTACCACAACCTGATGGCGCGCAAGGGCGGCACGCCCGATCTGGCCCGCGCGATCATGCGCACCAACACAACCGCAATCGGTGCCGTGATGGTCCATTTGGGCCAGGCCGACAGTCTGATCTGCGGCACGTTCGGGCAATTCCTGTGGCATCTCAACTATATCGAACAGATTCTGGGCACGCCACAGCTGCATCCTGACGGCGCACTTAGCCTGATGATCCTCGAAGACGGGCCATTGTTTATTGCCGACACCCACGTGCATCCTGAACCCACTCCTGCGCAGATTGCACAAGCGGTCATCGGGGCCGCGCGCCATGTGTGCCGCTTCGGCTTGGAGCCAAATATTGCGCTGTGTTCACACTCGCAATTCGGCAATCTGGATTGCGACACCGGGCGACGGATGCGCGAGGCGTTGGCGATCCTCGACAGCGAACCACGCGATTTCACCTATGAAGGTGAGATGCACACAGACGCCGCACTTGATGCAGAATTGCGCGCCCGGATCCTGCCCTGTTCGCGCATGACAGGCGCTGCGAATGTACTGATCTTTGCAAATGCCGACGCGGCCTCGGCTGTGCGCAACATCCTGAAAATGCGCGCAGGCGGGCTCGAGGTTGGACCGATCCTGATGGGCATGGGCAACCGCGCGCATATCGTGACGCCGTCTATTACGGCACGAGGGCTTTTGAATATGACCGCACTGGCTGGAACGCCCGTTGCGCACTATGGGTGAGTCGGCCTGTGACTTTTCTCAAACTTTGCAAAGTCGCGGCGACTATTCAAAAAAAGGTCTAAAATCGGGTGTTTTGCAAAAGTTTGCACGGTCTTCTCTGGCAAAACTGCAAATTTTTCGCGCCAATCGGTCGCTGCTAACGGTAACTCTCTTGCCCGGGCGGGCCCTGCCCTCCTAAATGCGCGCGACTTGGAGGAGACTATCACGATGACCTACGCCGCCGTTTACCAGAGCTGGAAAGACGATCCCGAAGCCTTCTGGATGCAGGCCGCAGAGGCCATTGATTGGACACAAAAGCCCTCCAAAGCGCTGTTTGATGAAAACGCGCCGCTGTATCAGTGGTATGTGGATGGCAAGGTAAACACCTGCTGGAACGCGGTTGACCGCCATGTGCAAGCCGGGCGTGGCGATCAGACGGCGATCATCTATGACAGCCCGATCACCCACACCAAGCACGAGATCACCTACGCCGAACTGCAGACCCGCGTTGCGTCGCTTGCCGGTGCGCTGCGGGCAAAAGGGATCGGCAAAGGCGACCGTGTTTTGATTTACATGCCGATGGTGCCAGAAGCGCTTGAGGCGATGCTGGCCTGCGCGCGACTGGGCGCTGTGCACTCGGTCGTGTTCGGTGGATTTGCCGCAAATGAATTGGCTGTGCGGATTGATGATGCGCAGCCCAAATGCATCATCGCCGCCTCCTGCGGCCTCGAGCCGGGGCGCGTCGTGCATTACAAACCCCTGCTTGATGGTGCGATTGAGCAATCAACCCACAAGGTCGATTTCTGCGTTGTTTTCCAGCGTGAACAAGAGGTTGCCAAGCTCGAAGAAGGGCGCGATTTCGACTGGTACGGCTTTCAATATGGTGTCGAGCCGGCAGACTGTGTTCCGGTTGAAGGCAATCATCCCGCCTATATCCTCTATACATCCGGCACCACCGGCGCCCCCAAAGGCGTGGTCCGGCCCACTGGCGGCCATCTGGTTGCGCTGAACTGGACGATGAAGAACATCTATAATGTCGATCCCGGTGACGTCTTCTGGGCGGCATCTGATGTCGGTTGGGTCGTTGGGCACTCGTACATCTGCTACGCGCCTTTGATTACCGGCAACACAACGATTGTCTTTGAAGGCAAGCCCGTCGGCACGCCCGATGCAGGCACCTTCTGGCGCGTGATTTCCGAGCATAAGGTGAAATCCTTCTTCACCGCCCCAACGGCCTTCCGCGCTGTGAAACGCGAGGACCCAAAAGGCGAATTCGTCAAGAAATACGATCTGAGCTGTCTTGAGCAAGTCTATCTGGCCGGCGAACGCGCAGATCCTGACACCATTGAATGGGCGCATGACAAGCTGGGCGTGCCGGTCATTGACCACTGGTGGCAAACCGAAACCGGCTATGCCATCGCCGCGAACCCGCTGGGGATTGAAGCATTGCCGATCAAGCTGGGCTCTCCAGCGGTGCCGATGCCGGGCTTTGATGTGCAAATTCTGGACGAGGCAGGCCACCCGATGGCCCCCAACGAACTGGGCGCAATAGCGATCAAATTGCCCTTGCCCCCAGGCACATTGCCGACCCTTTGGAATGCCGAGGACCGTTTCAAGAAAAGCTATCTGCAGCAATTCCCCGGCTATTATGAAACCGGCGATGCCGGAATGATCGACGAGGACGGGTATCTCTATATCATGGCGCGCACGGATGACGTCATCAACGTGGCCGGGCACCGCCTGTCGACCGGCGCGATGGAAGAGGTTCTGGCAGCGCACCCGGATGTCGCGGAATGCGCGGTGATCGGTGTGACCGATCAGTTGAAAGGACAGTTGCCCATGGGCTTTTTGTGCCTGAACAGCGGCTCGGACAAGGCCCATGACGCGGTTGTAACGGATGTGGTCAAGATGGTGCGCAGCAAGATCGGTCCGGTGGCTGCATTCAAACTGGCCTGCGTTGTAGAGCGGCTGCCAAAGACCCGTTCAGGCAAGATCTTGCGCGGCACCATGGTCAAAATCGCTGATGGCGAAGACTTTAAAATGCCAGCCACAATCGACGATCCGGTTATTCTGGATGAAATTCGCACAGCGCTTCAGGGTCTCGGCTACGCAAAATAAGGGCTTGGGCGCAGACTGACTTTTAGACAGGTTGGCGGGAACCCATCTCCTGCGCTATCAGGGGGTGCTCAACTCATACGTGTGGGCTTGAGCATCAAAAACCTGAGGATCGCATGCGCCAAGACATTGGGAACGACACGACCATGACGCCCCGCGAGGCCGATGATTTCTGTTCGGATATCGTGCCCGGCCCAGAGATGGCCCTCAATATCGGTTTTCCGATCCAGGCTGCATTTGCCCAGCTTGAAGGCTATGCGCGCAATCTGGCGGCGCAATCGGACGATCCTCACTGCAAGATGCAACTGGAACGTGTTCGCACCGCAGCGCTGGACCTGGCCGCCTCGATCACAAGCGAAATGCTGACCAGCCCGACGGGGCATACGCTCAAGGAAGCCACCCGGCGCACAAATCAACCTGCGCTGATTGACCCTTCCCAGCTGGAAGCCTTGCTGCACATGGCGGGTCCACAGCACCGCGAGCGTTTGCTGAGCCAACTTGCCGTCGATCTGAGCACCGCAGATGACGTGTTGCGGGCAGGCATGCCGAACCCGGCGACCCGCGATGCGACCTGCAGGGCAATGTCTGTGGCCGAAGCCATCGGCGCGACCCGCGCGGCGCGGCTCGCACAGGATCTTCTGGACGGGGTCGATCAGGGCGACAGCCGCAAATGCAGCACCGTCGCTGAATTGCTTCATGCCGATCTTGCAGAACTGATCCAGATGCTTGCAGATCTCACGCCTGCGGCCAATACATGCCCGGCTGAATGACCACTCCAATTCTTTTGATCGAAAGCGCAGACAGTCTGCGCATGGTTTACCGCGATATTCTTGAACGTGCGGGCAACAGCGTCCGCTGCGCGACGACTTTGACAGAGGGGCTGTCCACGTATCACGACGACCCGCCCTGCGTGGTGGTTCTGGACGGCTTGCTTGAAGGTCCCGATCACACCGCCACATTACGCGATTTTCAAGCGTCGTCTCCGGGCAGCAAGATATTGATGACGGTGCCGCAGACTGTGTTGCAGCAGCGCCCTGAAAGCCTGACAGACGATGTGTTCGATATACTGGCCAAACCCTTCGACGAGTTGCGCCTTCTGACGGCAGTTGCAGATGCACATACCGAGATTTTGCGCGCACGACTGGCCAAAGGCAGCGAGACGACAAGCCAGATACCGATCTCGCTCATCGGGACGAGCCCTGCGATTACAAGCCTGCGCGAACGGCTCGAGGCTTTTGCCCAATCAAGTGCGCCCGTCATGATTACGGGCGAGAATGGCGCCGGAAAAGCTGATTGTGCGCGGCATCTGCATAGGCGGCGCGACCCGTCACAGTCCGGCACGCTACAAGAGATCGCCTGCCGCATCGCAACCCCTGACACGCTGGTTGCCGATCTGGCAAATGCAACGCCCGAGACGTCTTTGCTGCTGCATGAAATCGACCACCTGCCAGCGCAGGCCGCGCAATACCTTCTGGAACGCATCAGGGCGGATGATCTGAATGTGCGCGCGATCATCTCGACCCTTGAAGGATCTGTACTCGACGCGCTGGCCCGTGCCGGGCAGTCCAGCGAACTGATCCACCGACTGAACGCTTTGCCTTTGAACCTGCCGCGCCTGGCCCAGCGCCAGTCCGATCTTCACGAGATCGCCGAGGCTGCCCTGCCAGAGCTATGCGCGGTCGAAAAGCGCGGTTCGATGCGCCTGTCCGATGAGGCCGCAAAGCAGTTGGCGGCTTATGATTGGCCCGGAAATATCCCGCAACTTATAAATACCTTGCATCAGATCGTCGTCCTGCATAGCGGGCCCAGTATCACGGCCCAGATAATCTGCGAGGTGCTGGAAGACAGCCCACTGGCTCCTGACAGTCCGGCACCAGATCTGACCGGGAAAACCCTCGCCGATATTGAACGCACAGTGATCGAACAGGCAATCCGCCAGCATGACGGATCCGTACCCAAAGCCGCAAAATCGCTTGGCGTGTCGCCCTCAACACTATATCGCAAACGCGAAAACTGGGAAGCAGACGCCTAGACGAATTGCTCTTGAATGAGCCGTTCTTGCAGCCCGTGGCCCGGATCAAAGAGGATGCGATGGGAAATCGCAGGCTCGCTTCGGATCTCGACCGACAGAACATCTTTGACAGCGCGGCTGTCCGCCTCGGCCATGACGGGGCGCTTTTTCGGCTGGATCACATCAAAGCGCACATGCGCCGTTTTGGGCAGCAAAGCCCCACGCCACCGCCGGGGCCGAAACGCCGACATCGCCGTCAGCGCCAGCACATCCGCGCCGATGGGCAGGATTGGGCCATGGGCGGAATAGTTATACGCGGTCGATCCTGCAGGCGTGCTCACCAGCGCCCCATCGCACACCAGCTCGTCCATGCGCACTTGCCCATCGACAGAAATGCGCAGCTTGGCGGCCTGAGGACCTGCGCGCAAAAGCGATACTTCGTTGATCGCCAAGCCATCATGAACTGTTCCATCCGCGGTGACAGCTTTCATCGCCAGCGGATTTATCACCTCTTCTTCGGCTGCCGCGAGGCGATCCAGCAAAGCGCCTTCGCCGTATTCGTTCATCAAAAAGCCAATCGTGCCGCAATTCATACCGTAAACCGGCACATCCAGCGCCTGGGTGCCGTGCAGCGTTTGCAGCATAAAGCCGTCGCCACCCAGAGACACGACGACCTCAGCCTCAGCCGCGGGCGAGTCACCATACCGCTCTGTCAGCGCTTTGCGCGCCGCGACAGCGATATCGGCATCGCTCGCATGAAAGGCAATTTTGGGCAGGCCTTTAGACGTGGACATGGGGCGAAGCCTTTGAAGTTTCGTAAAAACATTGCGCGTCAGCACCGGAAACACAAGTCGCCTATCGGCTGCAGGCGGTCGCTGATAGCACGCATGTCACGCAGAAAAAGGGTTTTTTGACTTAGGGGAATGCGGTAAACGCTGCCTCAATCACTAAAGACTGCACATCTCTGCTCAGGAGCACACCTTATGAACGCGCCCCATCGTGACGACGGATTTTTCACCGAAACGCTCGCCAGCCGCGACCCCGAACTGCACAAGGCCACCCAGCTTGAACTGGGCCGCCAACGCGACGAGATCGAGCTGATCGCCTCTGAAAACATCGTGTCTGCTGCCGTCATGGAAGCCCAAGGCGGCGTGATGACCAATAAATATGCCGAAGGCTATCCGGGCCGCCGCTATTACGGCGGTTGCCAGTATGTCGACATCG
>ERZ1740067.2084-NODE-2084-length-12683-cov-6.631137_pt1 | contig 12683 bp, 10 predicted proteins | sample MGYA00581736_ERZ1740067 | MGnify/ENA primary metagenome ERZ1740067 (study PRJEB43018, sample SAMN04849236) | marine metagenome | isolation source: floating plastic debris | place: Pacific Ocean | collected 2008-08-27 | study: EMG produced TPA metagenomics... | reverse complement strand
TACAACAACACTCACAAAATGTTTATGCCTCAGCTAGATTGGCTGACAGATCAAGACGACAAGCTAGCGATTGACTTTATCGGTAAATTTGAGAATTTAAATCAGGACTTTGACAAAATTTGCGATCGCATCGGCAGAGTGTCCACTCTAGAGCACCTACACCGCTCCAAGCGAAAGAGCTACAGAGACTATTACAACGATGAAACAGCAGACATCATCCGCACCTTTTATCAAAAAGACATCAACTTTTTTGACTACACCTTCCAAAACTAGAGCCAAATCCAATAAAAACGATTAGCCGCTGTATATCACCACACATAGGATGACAAGCACACTACCCAACCCTACAGAATCAATAAAAAACAGCTATAGCCGTCCTCCTGTTGAGTCTATCGACCGCTCTACTTTATTGAGGTGGGCCAATCGAACCCTCAAAGCCGACCAAAAAACATACATCGGTCAGCAGCGACCAATGTCCTTATCCCGGCTTGCTGCTACAGCGAGCCCTGCACTGCGTCGTCCCCTGTTTCTCATTGGGTCACCTCGCTCAGGAACAACCTTTCTAGGGAAATGTCTTGCCAGCCTTTCTGACATCTCCTACCATTTTGAGCCCATTGCCACCAAGGCTTCTGCCCGCTACGTCTACGACAAGAGCTGGTCAAATACACAGGCACAATGGTTCTATAAAAGCGTATACAAATGGCTCTTACGCATCCACCATAATGGCGATCTACGATTTGCAGAAAAAACGCCCCGCAACTGTCTCATCGTCCCTTTCCTGGCACAAACATTTCCAGATGCACAGTTCATCCACATCATCCGAGACGGCAGAGACGTCGCCTTATCCCTTAGTAAGAAACCTTGGTTTCTAGCCTCAGAGGCTAACTCCGGCAGATATGAACCAGGTGGATACCCCTACGGTCCCTACGCCCAGTTTTGGGTAGAGCCAGAAAGAACAAAAGAATTTGAAGCAACCAGCGATATTCATCGCTGCAGTTGGGTTTGGAAGCGCTTCACAGAAGCCGCACTCGAGTCAATCAATCAGCTCCCTGCCCAGCGATATTTAGAAATTCGCTACGAATCACTCATGTTTGAGACTGAGAAATCCACTGAGCAACTCAAAGACTTCTTAGAAATTAAAGATCTCAAAGCGGATCAAGACTTTCGGCAGGCAGTATCGGCAGCTAATCCTAGTCTGTCGGGCCAATGGAAAAAGCAGCTTTCAGAACAGCAGCTCTCAGAGATTTACCAAGAGGCAAAACCACTGCTCTCATCTCTAGGATATCTCGACTAAACGTTTTGCTCGCTTTACTCATTTACACATTATCGGCTTCTAGACAAACTACTCACCGACCCAGAGAATTTCAGGCATGACAACGACTGCTATTTTTTTTCCACAGGGCTCTGACGACAACAATCCCTATCAGAGAGAATTAGCTAACGGACTCAGAAACAGCGGCATCTCAGTGAAAGGCTTGTCCTACCGTAAGCTCTTTCTCAGGGATGTACTGCGGTACGAAAAGCCCATCGTGCTTCATCTGCACTGGCTGCATTCTTTTTTGGTCAGAACAACCGTTGCTAAGTCATTAGTCAGCTCTATGCTTTTTATAGCCCAGCTAATAATTCTCAAATTATCTGGGGTAAAAATTATATGGACCGTTCACAATCTCAAAAATCACGACAATCAACACCTAAGGCTCGAAAGATTTTTCACCACGGTCGTCGCGAAGCTATGCAATAGCATCATCGTCCATGGTGAATCCGTCAAAAATGACGTGTCTGAAGGACTTGGGCTCAAAAATACGAGCAAACTGCACACGGTTCCTCATGGCAATTACATAGGTTGCTATCCTAATGAGCGATCGCGTGAATCAGCCAGAACACAGCTAGATCTCACTAGCGCTCCAACATTCCTATTTCTCGGCTTAATTAGACCATACAAGGGTGTTCTTGAACTAATAGACGCCTTTTCTAGCGTTAACCAGCCACCTGCAGCTTATCAGTCCGAAAAATACTTGCTAGAGGATTATCCGTCAAACGTTTCCGTGAAGCCCCGAACAGCCATTAAACCAAAACTCCTCATCGTCGGGAGAATTTGGTCTGAAGACATCGAGTTTAAGCATCAAGTCCTTTCCAAAGTAGACACAACGACCGATGTCACCCTTATCTCCGAATTCATCCCAGACGAAGAACTACAGCTATACTTCAACGCCTGCGACGCCGTTATTTTTCCATACAAAGACATCCTCACCTCCGGCGCTGTTATGCTAGCCATGTCGTTCGGGAAAGCTTGCGTTGCCCCTAGGCTCGGCTGTATCCAAGACACACTGGACGACGAGGGCTCTTTCCTTTACTCATCAGAAGACCCCGAAGGACTGACTCGCTCACTGCAACAGGCCATAGAAAGAGAAGCTGACCTAGCAGAAAAAGGGAAACATAACTTACAGCTAGCCAACCAGTTCAACTGGAATCGTATCGGCAGCATGACAGCAAACGTCTACAGGGCGTAGAGCGACCACAAGCGCCTATACGCACTTGAATAATAGACTTTATCGGAAATAGTAGAACCCTTGCACTGCAAGGGTTTCAGAAGCCCCTTAAAATGCAGCTCAAATGCCTGTGGAATAAGGCTTTGAAGCTATTTTTAACCTCTCTTATTTCCGATTAAGTCTAATAAAAAGAATGGACGCCTACACAGAGCTGGCGTCCATTTCTTTCAATGAGCTGTAGCTGCAAATATCCGCCAGCTCAAACTTTCAAACCCTTAAGCTTCAGCAGTCTCTTCTTCCGAACCTCTGCGCTTACGAATAGCAGCAACTCCCATACCAATCAGTCCAGGCAGCATAGCAGGTGTAGGAACCTCACCAGCTAACGTAGTTCGTCCAGCCACATTCCCATAGCCATCGAGTTCAATCACAGACGCGGCAGCTTGACCGCTAATCCCAGCAGAAAGATTAGTCCTTGCACCTTTTGTGAATGCCGTCTTGAAGAGACGATCAATGGTGTTCGGATCGTTGTCATCAAGCGTTGCGATAAAATCGAAAGACATTCTCGCAGAACTCCTAGATTCTGAAGCGAAAACGTAGTCAAAGTTTGCATTCGTGACACTACTACCAACCCCTGCTAGTCGCTGACTCAGGGTGCCATTGCCCCTAGCGCGGTAGCCATTTACCGGACTAAAAGAAAAGAATTGAGCAATAGAAGGGTCTAAATTGAACCCGAAGGAGCGAATTCGCACATCTTTCGATGCATTACTACCCAACTTGTTTAGCACAACAGAAATCTTCGCCTGGTTAGCAGCCAAGCCCGCCGAGTCACCCTGAAGATAGCTCACATCAAGAGACAGCAGGTCACCATCATAGGCACCATCAATTGGAGGAGCTGTCATCTCGAACGCGTTAGCCCTTCCAGGCATGAAAGCCAAGGCAGAAGTGGCGAGCACACCGACAGTAAGTGTCACTCCCAGTAATTTGTTTTTCATCATTTTGAGTCGTACCGTAGAAGATCACGACAAGTACTTAAATCATTATTCTCATTCATGGATTTGCGATCGCGATAAATAAGCGCGTGCTCTAAGCAAGTAAAAGTACCCAACGTGTAAAACAATTAACGTAAAAGCACTTAGCCATTCGCTAGCAAAATATGTTTCGAGGTGATGCGTCAACCCTACTTACCCCTAATTAAATCACGCCAATTTTAGACTCACCACATTTATCCCTTTACTTTATGTCGGCTTTAAAGGATACAAACATTCCTAAAGGACAATACTTACAATTCGGAGCATTCCCCAAAAGAATTGAAGTTCAAAATCCCAACGTCTAAGTCCAACGTCAAAGCGCTTGTACCTAGAAGGATACAGAGATAATCAACGAATATAACAACAGAAATAAATGCAACGATAATAAACGTCCCTATCTGAAAAGGAGCGTTATTGTTCTGGTATTTTTTAGAGTCTCAATTAGTTCCCACTCAAGCTTTTTTCTTTTCCTTTGGTGATTCTGGCAGTCACCCAGTAATAATAAATAGTGAACAGGACTCCCGAAAAAATTTGGCCACCCCAAAAGCCATGCCAAAAGTGAAACCACTGTGGGCCCCAGTAAACATAAGCAATGCTTACCAACATAAGTCTTGGTACGTTAGCAATTAACGCGACTACAATCGAACAGGAAATCAGCCAGATCATTTCAGAACGTTTTTGCCGATAAATAAGTCCCATAAATAAACCAGCTAGGGCAATGGTAATGGCCATATCAAGGCCATTACACCCCCAACCAACCTCTACAGCACCTTCTGGAAAGAAAATAAACCGTCCCTGCGGCATCGCCGTAAACCCAATCATTCGCATCGCCCAGCTGCTAGCCTGCGCCATCGTTTTTTCTAACAAAAGGTGTGGCGTAAAAAAGTCCCACAGTCCTCTAGAAATAAGCCCTACGCGAGGATATACCGTCAAGCTAGCAAAAAACGTGGCAATAGGAAACTTGTAGAAAAAAACCAGTCCCCAGCTAGCGATCGCAATCCCTATCAGCACACACAGCCAAGCCAAAGACTGCGACCACAGAGCAAATCGACAGAATGGAAAGACTAGAACACCTGCAATAATCAGTGCATGCCCCAGCCAGCGGTCTTCTTCCGAAGCCTGCATACGGTTCAACACCGCCTGCTTGTTCCACAGCTCAAAACCTATCATACAGAGCATGCAGCATATCAGAAACCACCCTGTCTTCCCCTTTAGCGCCCTCGGCAGTAAATAGCCCACCCACTGTGGAAAGTAGAACAGGCCAACCAACAAGCCCAATAGTATAAACCTACCATGGTGACTTTTGGCAGCTTTCTTAGTAATACAGAGAAAACGAGTGATAAATTTACTGAGTTGCTGTTGCCAATTCATAGGCGATTACGTCTAGAGCGTATTTCTATCCTGATATTTTCTAATCCACGTTTTGGGATCGACGCTTTTTATAAATACTGCTGTTGAGAAGAAGCTTGCAACGGAGCGGGAGAATGAATACGTCTTTTCTGCATACCCACACGACTCAAACCAATCATACCAAGACCAAAAGCAGCCAGGTTGCCGATAGTGCTAGCACTGGCTTTAACAATATTTTTGCTGGCAGTAAGTTTGACAGCTTCCGCCTGTTCGGCAATCGCAATAGCCGCTGCTTCCAGCTCGCTCAGCGTAATTTCTGGCGGAAGGTTACCGCTTTCTCGCGTGTCATCAATTCGCGACTGAATTTGCACTGCTTGTTCGCTAATATCTTGAAAAGTTCTATTTTTTGTTTCGAGGCTATCGTGAATCACGACGATAGAAGAGACTAGGCTCACTACACCTATCACTAAGCAAAAAGTTGCTAATGCTCTCTTCAACTGACGTTGGTCAAAAGCACAGTACATCAGCAAGGCAACACCAAATAAAAATATTATGCTGCGACGGCCAATTTGCTGAAGAAAGTCAATTCTCCACCCTAAATCGGACAAGATGAAGGGTGCACCAAGCACAGCTACATCTATAAAGAAACCAACGATGCAAGTCGAGCCAACGACAAAGCAAATACTTTGAGCTGGAGTGAGTACGGGAAGAGAAAATCTTCTTTTAATGAACCGATTTGATTTGAACATGGGTAACTTGAGGAGGGTGCCAGCTTTAATCTTTCGAGAGGGAATGGTATGCCGTTATAACAAAAAATCTATGTAAATGAGTTCAGGTATTTCAGCTATTTATATCTTTAGTGGTGGGTTCCTACAAAGACTATGCCAACACTACGTGGAAAGACTATGTGGAAAATATGTATTGTTTTAAAAATCTGGTAAAAAATAACGAGAGATTACCCTACACGGAGGCCATACCTAGAGACAGCACTTTAGACTGCGGCACAGACTACTCGTTAAGGAAAGGGTTGAATCATGATCGTTATTAGTGCAGGATTTATGAAATCTGCGAGTACGCTCATTCACGACTATCAGGTAGATATGATTGAGCTAGCATCCAAGCGCAGTGGACAAAAACAGCTAGAGAAATTTTCTTCAGGTCGGGGCGCCGCTTACAGAGGCAAGTTGGATTTGAAGACTTTTTTAATTTTGATTGTAATCAACTTTTTATACGGGGATGTTGCACTCAAGACCCACTCCGGGCCCACATTTTTTGTGAGAGTGCTTGTGGCACTGGGACTAGCAAAGGTTACCTACAGCTACCGAGATCCTAGAGATGTCGCCCTGTCTATGCGCGATCATGGCATCAGAACTCGCAAAAAAGGCGAAATTTTCAAAGATCATAGAGGATTCAGCGATGTGCACGAGATAGCCGACGCCTTGCCCAAAGTAAAAGAGGAAATTGAAAACTGGTACGGCTGGCGAGACTTTGGAAATGTGCTGCTTATTCGCTATGAGGAGTTCATGACTCAAAAAGCAAAGTGCCTCCAAGAAATCGCACAACACCTCAACTACGACCTCAGTCAAGGAGACCTTCAAACGCTTCTCGATAAATACACTGACTTGAAATCTCGAAACTTCAATAAAGGTACTGTTGAACGATACAAAGAAGAACTGTCAGCAACAGATCTGGCAACGTGCAATAAAGCACTAGCAAGAGAGCTAAAAGACATGAGCTACTCCGTTTAGTAAACGCATCAATTTTCAACTAGGAATCTATGCCCCTGTTCCCGCCCATTTGAATGGTTCCAACACTCAACTGTTAAGACAACAATGCTATGAGCACTTACATCATGACCTACCCTAGAGGCTTCGATGCTCCTGGGGGTGGCACTAAGAGCTTCCTACAGATCGTCTACCATCTACAGAAATTAGGGGTCGAAATTATTGCCGTCCCTATTTCTACCCAAGCTAATGGTGGACTCTCTAAAGAGTTGACTCGTGCTCTGTTGGGTCCAGAGGTATCGATGACTGAGTTCAAGGTTATCCCAGTGAAGCCAAGTAAACTGCACTACTTGCTCAATGGCAAAGCAATAGCTAGCGTAATCCGTTCCATCGTCAAAGAGAAAAAAGTTGATGCTGTCATCAGCTGGGAACATGAGGCGGCTTTTATCGTAGATTTCTTGAAAGACCGAAAAATACCGCTCGCCATGATTGCAGCTAACCCGTCTTACACACTGCAAGTTCAGCTAGAGCGTAAGGGGAATCCTTTCAAAAAAATTGTCAATCGTTGGTTCCGCTGGAGATCTTTTCGCCAAGCAGAGAGTGTTTTTGTTTCATCAAACTTCACGCGCCAAGAACTCATCGATCTCTTTCAAATAAAGCCTGAACGAATTCACATCACCCATCGTGGTATCGATTCTATCTTTGCCCAAGCCAATGCTTGGCATCATGTTGAGAATAACGGCCAAGCACAAACTAGCATCTCGCAGCTCATTTTCTTCGGCTCTTTTGCTCCCATTAAAGGGCTGCCAGATGTCATCAAAGCACTGGGGATTCTTAAACAGAAGGGCTACGAAAACTGGCGAATCAATATTGCTGGCTGGGGCGGAGAAGATGCCATAAAATTAGCTGTTTTGCAGGCAGATATTGAGCCAAATACAGTTTTTCTGGGTAGACTCGCCCCTCGAGAGCTAGCACAGTCATTGGGAAACTCTGATATTGCGGTTTTACCTTCTAGAGCAGAATCCTTTGGACGCTCTATCGCAGAAGCCCAGGCAGCAGGACTTCCTGTTATTTCCTACAACATCGGCTCAGTACCCGAAATTGTAGAGCCAGGGAAAACGGGGTGGCTCGTACCACCTGAGCAACCGGTGCTGCTGGCAGAAGCAATCGCACAGGCCATAGATCATCCAGAGCAATCGTGCCAGATGGGTCAGAATGGTCATCAGCGCGTCATCGAACGCTTCTCCTGGGAGAAAACCGCTGACAGCATTCAACAGGCTATTTCAACGCTCCAGCTATCGCACTGATTTCATCTTCTGTTTACGCCGCCAGCCTCACTATCTCTCATTTAGCGCTGTCTCCATACTTGCAATCTTCTTTTTGAAAACCATATGCGTGTTGTCGTTCTACGTAGATTTAGAAATGCCTCTATCAGCATGGACGTTTATGCTGATGGACTCGTCAACGGGCTGCGGGCTGTCTGCCCAGATTGGGAAATTCATGAACTAGCGCCCCGTCTAGACTCATCAGAGATGAAAGCAGCCAAAAAAGGACGAGGGGTTTTTATCATTGAGGGCATTCGGAAATACTACGAACGCTATTGGCGCTTTCCACAATCCTTGAAAAAAGAAGACGCAGATATTTTTCACATCATCGATCACAGTGACGGTCATCTGCTCTACTGGCTGAAGAAATTTCAAAAGAAAGCAGCTATCACCTGTCACGACATCATTAATTTAGTCGCACCAGAGACATTTGAAAATCGGGCACAGTTGCCAGGTCTCAGCATGATGGTGTGGGAAAAATCGGTGAAGGAAATGAAGCGAGCGGACCACATTGTCTCGGTCTCCTCTCACACCAAAAAAGATATTGTGAGATCGCTTCAAATTGACACTGAAAAAGTATCCGTGGTCCCAAACGCAGTTGATCCAGTTTTCCATACACTACCCAAGGAAACAATCACGCAGTTTCGAGCAGAAGCTGGCGTGAGCCAGCGATTTTGTCTGTTAAATGTAGGATCGAACCATAGTCGAAAAAATATTGACGCTATCTTGCAAGCACTACCACCGCTTAAAGATAGCGGAATTCCTGTAACCTTTTGGAAAGTAGGGAAGAATTTCACCGAAGCGCAGCGAGCATTCATTTCAGAGCATGGTCTGAACGAGAATACTGACTACTTTGGTCAACCCAGCCTTGAGATGCTCATCAAGATTTACAACTCAGCCGATGTCCTCATCGCGCCTTCACTGTATGAGGGATTTGGACTCACAGTACTAGAAGCGATGGCCTGTGGATTGGCGGTAATTACTTCTAACGTGACGTCTTTGCCAGAAGTAGCCGGAGATGCAGCTATTTTAGTGGAGCCAACAGATGTAGGAGCGATCGCGGCAGGCGTAGAACGTCTATATAAAGACCCTGAGTATCATCAGAAAATGGTTCACAAAGGAATAGAAAGGGCTGCCCAATTTAGCTGGGAAAACACCGCCAGGCAAGTCGCGGCCCAATACAAGAAAATATGCGCCGAAGTCCCTTAGCTATTGCAAGTTCTCTAACTATTTTATATTTTCCGTTTCGTCCCACACAAGACTTCCTTTTTTGAGCATCATCCTTTTCAGTCGATGGAACAACAAACGATAGAAATCAATCGAGCCCGCTATAAGACGCCTGAAGTCTTTGTGGTGAGTTCGGGCCGCTCGGGAACAACGCTACTATCTTCTATTCTCAATGCCAGCGATCAAATTTTTTTCCCCTACGAAAGTGACTTTGTCGCCCGTGCTTATCCGTTTTACTACCAGAAGTCATCACTCACACCCGCTGACTACCAGAATATTGCACAGCTATTCCAAGTCAGCTCCCAACCGAAAGGATGGGGAATGTCTGAAAACTATTTGAGCAAGTACCTGATTGAGCAAGCGCCAAGGACGTTAACAGAAGTCATGGCCGTTATCTGCGATGCTTTCCATCAGCAGGCAGGCACCGGACAGCTGCTATGGGGTATAAAAGCACCTGTGCTGATTGCCAGTCTGAAACGTATTCGCGACGTGTGTCCACAGGCCAAAATCATTCATGTAGTGAGAGATGGGCGAGATGTCTGTCTTTCGTATCAGCAGGTACACAAACATGCTCCCGTAAAATTTGGGCCTAAAAGCGTCATTGAAAATGCGCTGTATTGGATAGATGGGCTTAAACGAGTAGAAGAGTTTACAGCAACTTACTCACCCCAAGACATCTATGAACTCAAGTATGAAGACTTAATGGCCGATCCGACAGCAGCGCTTATGCAGCTGTGTAGTTATATAGGGATAGATTACCGGCCTTGTATGCACGAAGATTTTAACGCCCACAAGCGCAATCAAAAGGCCACACCAGATAATTTAGGCACCAGCATTCATAAAAATCTAAAGGGCAAGCTCGATATCAGCAACACCCAAAAATATCTCTCAAAAATGTCTGTCTTTGATCGCATGCAATATGAGCTAGTTGCTAGTCCCTATCTCAAAAAATACAGTTACCCACTGACGTATCCCGTATTATCCCTACGGCTATTTTCTCCTTTGAGGCAAGGACTGTATGCTCTGGCTCGTCTCTTCAACGATTGGCGGTATGCTCGGCGCGATCACACAACATTAAAATCGGCCACTTCGTGACCATCCCCCTCTCTCAGTCAGCCGAGCTCCTATTATGACTGCCCCTTCATTGTAAAAAATTACGTTTCAACAAACCATCTGACACGGCAACCCATAAACGATGAAAGTTCTTATATCTGCTTATTCTTGTGAACCTGGTCGAGGATCCGAGCGCGGCGTTGGCTGGAATGTCGCCAGAGAAGTGGCCAGATCCCATGAGGTATGGGTCCTCACCCGCCCTGACGAAAGCAAAGAAGCCATCGAAACAGAGTTAGCCGCACGTCCTGTGCCAAACTTACACTTTGTGTATTTCACATTGCCCTTTTGGCAAGATAGTTTGCGCTGGGGTTCCTTCGGAGCATTGCAAATGCATTATTACCTCTGGCAGATTCAGGCATATTTCGTCGGTCGCCGTCTGCATCAAGAAGTAGGGTTCGATCTGTGTCACCACGTTACGTTTGTAAAATATTCTAGCCCTAGCTTTCTGTCGCTATTGCCAATTCCCTTCGTTTGGGGTGCCGTGGGAGGTGGAGAATCCGCACCGCCCAAGTTTTGGCAGGACTTTAGTAAGCAAGCGCGTCTATACGAGAGAGCCCGCAACCTATCGCGAGGAACTGGAGAGAAAGATCCATTCGTAAAGCTCACGATTAAAAACTGCGCAGCGGTGCGAGCAACCACTAGAGACACTGCTGAGCGGCTGTACAAAATGGGGGCTGATGAGGTACAGATTGTCCCCGAAGTGGGGCTTCTGGAAGAAGAAGTACAGGCACTCTCGCAGTTCCCACTCCCTAACAGCAAACCCGTTAGGTTTATTAGCGTAGGCCGACTGCTGCACTGGAAAGGATTCCATCTAGGACTACGTGCTTTTGCCAAAGCAAATCTGCCAGATGCAGAATTTTGGATTGTAGGCGATGGTCCAGAATTAGAAAACTTACAGAATCTTGCAAAAGAATACGGCATTGAAAAACAGGTGAAGCTATGGGGACGTTTGCCACGGGAAAAAACCCTTGAAAAGCTCAGTGAATGCCACGTACTAGTACATCCTAGTCTGCATGATTCTGGTGGGTGGGTTTGTATAGAAGGCATGGCAGCAGGTCGACCTATCCTATGTCTAGACCTTGGTGGACCTGCGGTACAGGTTACTGACGACTCTGGGTTTAGGATTGCCGCTGACAATCCCGAGCAGGCCACACAGGATATGGCAAAAGCCATGATCACACTAGCTCAAAATGCCGACTTGCGAGTCACTATGGGATTAGCGGGTAGAGATATCGTGAAAACCAACTACAGCTGGGATGTAGTGGGTCAACGGCTGAACGAAGTATATGCAAAAGTTGTTCGTGAATACAAGCCGAAGGCGACTCAAGATGCTGCTGTGATTGCACAAGGGTAGGAGATAATGTCATGCATATTCTTATCCCTGTTTTACATCGGCCAACAAAGCCAACGGGCGTATGTCGGCACGCGGCAAACCTAGCAAAATGTCTCGCAAAACAAAACGCTGTAACGAAAGTGAGCGTTGTCACTGGAGTCTGGCAAAGAGACTACTTTGAAGAGAGCTTCGGCCTTACCGATGAGAAAATAGACCTCATTGGAGTAGACATTAAAAACAGTGCGATTTCTAGAAATCTGTGGTTTTTATTGGGTTTGCCAAAACTGGCTAAGCAGCTCAAGCCAACGCTAGTTCATCTCTCTTTTCCCTTTCCCTTTATCCGTCAGCGATTCGACTGCCCAGTCGTTTCCACCCTGCACGACTTGTATCCCTATGAGTGTCCAGAGAATTTTGGCTTTCCTCAGGTTTGGTTCAATCGGCTGTTTTTAGACCAGTGCATTCGAAACAGCGACGGCATCGCCTGCGTTTCAGCTGTCACCCTGAAAGCGCTTGAGCAACATTTTGGCAAAGTCACCGAACGAAAACAAACGACAGTCGTTTACAACTACGTGGACTTTAGTGAAGTCGTTGCATCACGACCTCATCAACTCAGTCAGGATGAGCTAAATGAGGATACAGCCTTCCTGATGAGCGTTGCCCAGCACCGAAAAAATAAGAACCTAGATTTACTCATTCAGGCTTATGCACAGCTACAAGAAATTGGAAAAATTGCCCCTAAAACGCAGCTCATAATTGTAGGTAACCCAGGACCCGAGACAGAAAATCTGATAGCGCTCGCTAAGCAGTTAAATCTCAGTAAGCAAATAAAAATGCTCTCTTCTATCAGCGATGAAGAGCTTTGCTGGCTATACAAACATACAAAGCTCTTCGTCATTCCCTCTTCTACAGAAGGCTTTTGTATTCCACTAGTAGAGGCGCTGACACTGGGCAGCAAAGCAGTCTGTAGCGATCTACCTATTTTTAGAGAGGTTGGTCGAGCCAGTAACTGTCAATTTTTTGATCTGAGCACAAACTCAAGTTCACAGGAAGATAATATCTCGAGCATAGCTAGTGAGCTTCAAGAGAAGAACATG
>ERZ1740067.2082-NODE-2082-length-12691-cov-6.408357_pt1 | contig 12691 bp, 12 predicted proteins | sample MGYA00581736_ERZ1740067 | MGnify/ENA primary metagenome ERZ1740067 (study PRJEB43018, sample SAMN04849236) | marine metagenome | isolation source: floating plastic debris | place: Pacific Ocean | collected 2008-08-27 | study: EMG produced TPA metagenomics... | reverse complement strand
CCCTTGGATGAGATGCCGACAACTGGCACTGCAACGTTCGAAGGCAAAGTGGTAGGGTCTGTTCTGACGAATAACTCCATCCGCTCCCTGACGGGTGGGAGCGATCTCAATGTTGACTTCGCTGCAGGTCTTATCGATGTCACACTCACCACCATTATTCGTGAGGGTGGAGGGCAGACTGGTGGCACAACCTTCATTCCGTATAAAAATGTCAGTGGTAGGGGGGCTATTTCGGATACGACATTCAGCGGCACCTTATCTGAGATCAACGGAACAGCGACAGGCGACTTCGAAGGCGCTTTCTTTGGTCCGGTTGCCAATGAGGCCGGCGGTACCTTTGAATTTGGCAACGGCTCTGGATATGTCTCAGGCGCTTTTACCGCGGCCCAGCCAGCAAATCTTGAAGACGCAAACTAAAACTGACGATCAAAGCTGACGTCCATCGCATGACGGGCGTAGCTATTGATAGGGTCGGTAGATTTATTGTCTGTATAGCGATAGATCAGTGAAGGATAGAATCCGTTGATGACCCAATCGGTTTTCGCCAGCCGTGCCGCCACATCAACTGTCCAATCTTCGCGTAGCTCAAACTGAAATTGGTTTCGCTCATCGAACTGGCGGAAAATCACTGATGGGTAAAAGCCGACTTGTGTCTTCCGCGGCCCTTGGCTGACAATACTAGTCCCTAATCGGTACTGGGTATTGGAAAAGCTTGAGGCCTCCGTCTCTTCCCTTGCGATCCCAAGATTGAGCCCAAAACGAAGGGCACGGCTCATCGCCATGACCGCACGAACACCCATCTGATAAACCGGGCCATTGCGTGATGAATCAATGTCATAAGCAACATCTTCGTAGGACGCGTCCATTCCCAACAAGTATCGCCGACCTATCGGTTTTTGGAGGTCAGTCCGTATACCAGTCCGCGTGGCATAAGGGGCAGCGCCGAAATACTGCTGGTCAAAGGTGCCCGCTACGAGCGTTCGCAACCCCCGCGGACCCGAGTTTGATCGCCGAAAGCCCGCTTCAAGACGGCCCGTCCCTTGATCGAAGTCAGCATTGGCATAGTCAGCAACACTCCCTTCGACGACGAAATGTCCCCTTAGACGCTCGCTGAAACGCGGCGACACTGTGGTCCCGAGGGAGTAATTGAGGCCAAGGCCGGACTGTTGCCTTGCGCGATCGTCAAGAACCAACGGCCCAGGCACCAAAGGCACCCGATACGTTTCATCCGTCGTCGCTGCATTCACATTTGTACTCGGCGCGGCCGATGCCCGAAAGCTCAAACGCACCACCCGGCGCTCATCAATGATTTGAAGGTGCCGCCGCGCATGCTGGGTGACCTCTTGGGAAACCTTCTGCTTAATGAGGGTCCGGAAGTGAGCTTCCGCCGCCCGGTCGCGCCGGTCGGTCATCAGGATCATCGCTAGATCGTATCGGGTGCGCCAGTCGCTCGGGTCGTGCTCTAGTAACGCCTCAAAAAGCCCCACCGCCTCATCCACATCGCCCTTCTCAAACCGGATTTTCGCAAGCAACTTAGCAATAGGTCGTTGGTCGAACTCTTCGGCGGGGGTTTCCGCGAGCGTCTGTAGAATGTGCTCCGCATCATCATAGGCGCCGCGCTCCACCAATTCAGCGGCTAGAGCGAGGGCCCCTTCACCGGTGGTCACCACCCGCTGGGCATAAGCGGGCGCCTGCAGGCTGGCCGTCAGGGCGATGGCTGACACCGCCGCAGCGAGCCCCCCTTTATGACATAGACTTGCGCGCATGGGCGGGACCCTCGCGCGAAAGGTTTAAAATGGGCTTATTCGGATAAGGTCGCCAAGAGGCTGTCTAACCGGTGGAAACGGTCACCATGGCCGCGCGGATCACCCGGTCGCCAATGGTAAAGCCGGGGGCCGCCACATCCACCACATGATCCTTGTCAACGCCATTTCCTGGAACCTGGGCAATGGCTTGATGAATGTTGGGGTCAAACTTCTCCCCCTTTGGATCAAGCTTGGTGATGCCGTGACGTTCGAACACGGTCAAAAGCTCTTTCTCCGTCATCCGTATACCGTTGACGAGCCCCTTTAGGCCGTCGGCATCCAGCTGGGCGGGATCTTCAGGCGTCGTCTCGATCGCCCGGGCAAAATTATCCGCAACCGACAGAAGGTCTCGCGCGAAATTGGTGATGCCATATTTGGCGGCATCTTGCTTTTCCCGGTCCGCCCGGCGGCGGGTGTGCTCTAGCTCCGCGGCGAGGCGCAGGTCTTGTTCCTTTTGCGCTTCAAGTTCCGCCTGATGCTCTGTGATCCGCTCTTCAGCGAGGTGCTTGAGCTGCGCGCCATCAAGAGCCGCGTCGGTCAGATGTTCCGGGATGGGTTCCGCAGCCGGGTCCGGCGCGGCCTCGGCGGCATCATTTTGTGGTTCAGCGTGCGGGGGCGTCTGCTCGTGCCCATTGGTGTCACTCATCGCAACGGTTCTAACCCCATTTTGGTGGTGGAATAGTGTAGAGCCGAGGCATGTACGGGCCTTGCGCTCAGCATTCAAGACAGAAGAGGCCAGATGCCCAAGCAAATCACATGGGTGCAAACCACCCTGCCCGATGAGGCGAGCGCAGCGCGCCTGGCCCAAGCCCTGGTGACCGAAGGCCTCGCCGCCTGCGTTCAGCGCACCCCTATCCGCTCCGTCTATCAATGGGACGGCGCGGTGTGCGACGAGGCCGAGATACGGTGCGACATCAAGACCAGCCCCGGCCAGCGGGAAGCCCTCATCACCCGGCTTATTGAGCTGCACCCCTATGATGTCCCCGAGGTGCTCATCCTCCCTGAGGTGGAGACGACCCAGGCCTATGGAGCGTGGGTTAGCGCACCAGCCGGCTGACCACCTCAGCGGTATAGTCCACCAGCGGGATCACCCGCGCATAGTTGAGCCGTGTGGGCCCGACGACGCCAACGACGCCGACAATGTTGTGGTCTCCATCGCGATAGGGGGCGGCGATTACGGAACTGCCCGACAGGCCAAATAGCGGGTTTTCCGAGCCAATGAAGATTCGCACCCCCTCACCGCCCTTTGCCGCGTCGAGAAGGTCCACAATCCCCTGCTGCCGCTCAAGCTCGTCGAACAGTTGCTGCACCCGCTCAAGGTCGTCACCCGCATCGGCAATAAGGTTCGATTGACCCTTGACGATCAGTTGGGGCGCCCCGCCGCTATCCCCAGCCAGCTCGGCAATGCCGCTGCGCACCAGGGTGGCGGTCAGATCATCCAACTCTCCCCGCTTGGCCTCGATTTTGGCAAGGGCCTGCTTTTCGGCATCCGCAAGGGTGCGGCCCACCATCTGCGCGTTCAAGAAATTCGCAGCTTGAACGAGGGCCGACCCCGGCAAGCCGGGCGGGATCGCCACCAAGCGGTTCTCGACATCCCCCGCCTCGTTCACCAGGACCATCAGCGCCCGCGCATCGTCCAAGCGAACGAAACTCACATGCTTTAACGGCCGGTCGGTGGTGTCGGTGACGATGAGGGTCGCCGCCTGGGTCAAGCCCGATAGCTGGCGCGCGGCCCGATCCAATAGCGCCGCGGCGCTACTCGCCCCGCCAGCCTCCTCTTCAAGGGCACGCCGTTCCTCCACCGTTGGTGCGCCTACCTCCATGAGACCGTCAACAAACATTCTGAGGCCTAGCTCGGTGGGCATCCGCCCAGCCGAGGCGTGGGGAGCATCAAGTAGGCCCACGGTCGCCAAATCAGCCATCACATTGCGAATGGTGGCGGGGGACAGGTCGAGCCCCGTGTCCCGGGACAGGGTTCGGGATCCAACCGGCGCCCCCGTCTCCAAATAGGTCTCCACCAAATTCTTGAAGATGGCGCGTGATCGCGCGTCGATATCAGAAAGGGAGGTTGTCATACCCTCTTTTACGCCGCGATCGCCTTGAGAGAAACACTCCAAAATAGAAAGACCGCGGCGATACCGCCACGGTCTTTCCCGGCCCCCAGAAAGGCCCCCTGTAGAAGGTACGCGCTCCAAGATGATCAAGGTCTGGTTCGCGTGCGCCTAAGGCTTGCAAGCCCGGTGCCACAAGCAAATATGGAGAGACACCGCAAATCCAGCCGGAGAAACGCCCATGCATCCCGACACCCGCACCACCACCGGTCACGGCCATCCCTATGACAGCATCCTCGAGACCGTCGGGAACACGCCGGCCGTCAAGATCAACCGCCTCGCGCCAGAGGGTATCGCGCTTTATGTGAAGCCTGAGTTTTTTAACCCCGGCGCCTCTGTGAAGGATCGCTTGGCCCTCAATATTATTGAACATGCCGAACGCACAGGCGCCCTTATGCCCGGCCAAACCGTGGTCGAAGCCACCTCGGGCAATACCGGTATCGGCCTTGCCATGGTCTGCGCCGCCAAGGGCTACCCCCTTGTCATCACCATGGTGGAAACCTTCTCCATCGAACGGCGCAAGCTCATGCGCTATCTGGGCGCTAAAGTGGTCCTCACACCGAAGGCCGAAAAGGGCATTGGGATGGTACGCAAGGCCCAAGAGCTGGCCAAGGAAAATGACTGGTTCTTAGCCAGCCAATTTGAAACCGAAGCCAATGCCGACATTCATGAAGCCACCACGGCGCGAGAAATCCTCGCCGACTTTAAAGGTCAGCGTCTTGACTATTGGGTGACCGGCTTTGGCACGGGGGGCACCGTGACCGGTGTGGGCAGGGTCTTGCGGAAAGAACGCCCCGAGACGAAAATCATTTTGTCCGAACCCGACCTTGCCCCCATGCTGGGCAGTGGCGAGGGACAAACCCGCAATGACGACCATACCCCAGCCGCCAGCCACCCCGCCTGGCAACCCCACCCCATCCAAGGGTGGAGCCCGGACTTCATCCCCCACGTCCTGCAAGAGGCGATCGATCATCATCTCTATGACGAGCTTTATCCCGTCAGCGGGGCCCAAGGGATGGAATGGGCCCAAAAGCTGGCCAAGGAAGAGGGCATCATCACAGGTATCTCCGGTGGATCGACCTTTGCTATTGCCATGGAGGTCGCCGCAAAGGCGGAGGCAGGCTCGACCATCCTCTGTATGCTGCCGGACACAGGCGAGCGGTACCTGTCCACCCCGCTCTTTGACGCCTTTGGCGCCGACATGAATGATGAGGAGACGACGATTTCACGGTCAACGCCTGGGTACCAGTTAGGATAGTCGGATGAGCAATTGGGAAGACCGCCTCGCCCTATATGACAAGCTGATCGCCACTATCCCGGACCTGGAACGGAAGGGCAAAGGCGTGCCCTATACTTCCGCTAATGGGCATATGTTCTCCCAATTGAACAAAGAGGGAGAGATTGGCATCCGCCTACCAAAGGAAGAGTTCGACGCGTTCATGACAAAGTATGACGCCACACCCTTCACCGCCTATGGCGCAACGATGAAGGGTTATGTGACCCTCCCCGAGGCGCTTTTGAAGGACGTAAAAAAGGCCAAACCTTATTTGAAAATTGCCTATGATTTTGTCTTGTCGATGAAGCCGAAATAGAGATTACACAAACCCAAGGTCCATCTGCGGGAAGGACTGACGGCCCGGAAGCGCTTGGTTAAGCTCTGATTGGGTGAGGCCAAACCAGCGGCCAAGGGTGCCGGCATATTGCTGGATAGAGACGCTGGGCACCAAGCGCCCGCCTCCATCGTCTAGCGGATGGTCGAAGTCGTAGATCGGCAGTTCACCATAAATCCGATTACCGATCACACTATCCCCAATCACAAAGTGATGCCCGCCCCAACCATGGTCTGTCCCATCGCCGTTAATGGCCAAGGTGCGGCCGAAGTCCGACGCGGTGAAGCTAGTGACATCGGCGCTAATCCCCATTTCCTGGGTCGCCGCATAAAGCGCTGTGATACACTCAGCGAGATCAGCGTGCAGCGCGGGAATGGCTTGCGCCTGCTCAGAATGCGTATCATAGCCTGGCTGAAGCACGTAGAAGACCTGCCTGTTGGCTTGCAACTCAGCACGGGCATTCATCACGCTGGCCACCGCCTCCATTTGTACGCCCAAAAAGCTTTGGGGAAAAGATGTGGTGAGCGGCTGCGTCACCGCTCCCAATGCTGCGCCGAAGGCTGAATTGGTCGCAAGCGCATTGGCCTGAATGGTTTGAATATCCTGTTGGAAGAGGTTCGTGAAACTTTGCCCCGCCCCCGCAAAGAACTCTCCCATCAGATCTTTTGACTCTTGGGTCAGGGGTGCGTTTTCAGATCGATAGAAAAGCTCCGTCGTTCCGTCCAAGCCGCCAATTTGATAGGATTGCGCCGACAAGCCCGATAGGAACACATTGTTCCCCGCCGGGGTGACGGCCGTAAAGGCGGGGTTCTGGTTTGCCCCCGATGCAATCATCGCATCCGCAAAAAGACCGCCCCATCCCACCCGGGCCCCCTCAGGCTCCAGCGCCTGCCAAACCGATTGTTGGTCATTGTGCGAATAAAGTCGCGGGGGGAAGAGGCTGTCATCATCCTCTAAATCAAAGCGGTCTACCGGCTGAAGAAGCGGGCCAACATTACCGACGATCGCCGCCTTACCGTCGTCAAACAACGTTTTCAGGCCCCCAAGTTCCGGCGGCAGGGCGAACTGACGGGAGCCGAAACTAGCCTGATTGACGGGAGATAAAGGAAGCAGCTGGCTTTTGACCCGCGTTGAGCCCCCCGGATTATTGGCATATCGCGCAAGAAGGGGCGCCCGAATAGTCGCATACCGATCATAGGAACTATCATCATAGGGCAGGATCGTATCGGCATGATCCATCCCACCAATAAGGAAAATACACACAAGCGCTTTATAGCCGCTCGTGTCTGCTGCCTGCGCTCCGCCGAACCGCCCCAAGGCCGAGAAAAGACTGGCGTTAGCGGCAAGGCCCGCCGCAGCAGAGGTTTTCAGGAAAGCGCGTCTTGTGGTCATGGCCATACCCTCCCTACCGCTGCACTAAGTAGTCAGGTGACGTCATAATCGCAACAATGGCCAAATGGACACGCCGCCGTGTCAATCGCTCCACCGCGAAACTCTCTATCGGATTATCCTGAAGAACATCTATAATCCGTTGACGGGTTTCATCGGACAATGTGTCATGGGTCAGTAACAGGTCCAACCGATCAATCAGCGCCGCGGGGTCCGGGCTTAGCGCATATTCGATAGGATAGTCGGTCCTAAACCCAGGCGACCCCTGCCCACTAAAGGTGGGAGAAAAGTCAGCCACAAAGGCTGTGATCGTATTCCCATACCCCACCGCACTGCTGGCATTGACGATTTGCAGTTCCGGTGCGGTAAGATCAATCGCCCCTGTCTGGGTGCCGGGGGCGACATAGCCCGGGCGATAGAAGTTAAACACGGACGGCGATTTATAGGGGTGCTGACCTAAAACAGAGGCAGCGCTGCTGTCGGACAAGAAAAACCGATCCTCCGCATTCGTGGCCGGTACCTCAAACGCCCTCGCCCAATGGGTAAACCGCAATACGGGCTCGCGCACCTTGCCAAAGGTGGGTGTGTTCATGCGCTCAAGGGAACGCGCCTCCACATCCATGAGGAGAGCGGCAATAGTGGCTTTCATATCCCCACGGCGCCCATCGCCGACAATCGCGCCACTGGGCATTGTGAATTCGCCGTTGGCAAAGGCCACGGCCACGCGGCGCACATAGGCGGGGGACGGATTACTCGTGATCAACCGCTGTATCAGTTGTTTGGCAACAAAGGGGGCTGTGTTGGGGTGATCCACCAGTGCATCAAGCGCCAGACCAACACTTTCAACACCGCTCGTGTTCGGCGGGATAAAGGTGCCTAGGAAAGACTTTTCCTGCGGCGCATGGAATTCCTCGAACATGTTGAGGGGGAGGTAGAAATTCTCAAAATCCCCCACCTCGAAATACTCATCGCTAGCAAGCCCGAGGCCCGTAAACACTTTGGCGAGGCCGCGGACATCATCATTTGTATACGTCTCTTGCAACTCGCCACCGAGCCGCTTCGGGGTGCCATCCATGTTGAGCTCCACAAGCCCAATGGTGAAGAGCTGCATAATCTCGCGGGCGTAATTCTCGTCAGGGACACGACCTGACTCCATATCCTCCGGCAAGTTCCACAGATAAGTGAGATAGGCCGCCATGGCGGGCGAATAGGTGACATCCTCGAGAAGGTCGCGATAATTCCCAAACGCGCCTTCGGTCATGATATCCATATAGGCGGCAACCGAGTCCTGATGCTCGCTCAGCACCGATGCGCGTCCGTGGGAGATGACGAGAATCTGGGAAAGGGCATAGGCGACCCGCTGACGCAACTGATCCGCCCCCCCCACAATGGTTTCCCAATGGGCGTGGGATGCCGAATTCAAGGCGTCGAAATTCGGCTCTCCATTCCCCTCCAACGTGGTGCCGCCAAACTCCTGCAGGATATCGGGCAAGATAAGGCTGGCTGGTTTGTCAAACTCTGAGAGGATCCATTCCTCAAACGTCGAGGTCATGAGGGCGTCAATCTCCCCCATGGTGGGACCGAAGGTGGCTTGCCCTAAAAACCGGCTAGCTTCTCCCTTTGTGGCCGGGGAAACAGCAAATCCATCCCCATAAAGAACATCGTTCCCCTCACCCCCAACAATCGCGTCACTGCCCGAACCCCCAAAGATCTCGTCATCAAACCCGCCGCCGGTCAGGGAATCATTATTGGCAGTGCCAACAATGTAGGCACCCCCCTCTGGCGCGGACTGCGCCGGGGCGGTCGCATTGATAGGCGATGGAGCCTGTCCTTCGTCACCAGCACCCGACGGCACCTCCCCATCGGACCGACACGCCGCGGCCACCATCAAAAGCAGAAGCGCGCTTAACCGACCCCACGTCATTGCTGTCATGCACAATCCCTTTACCCAACCAAGGCGCTGGGCCCCGAACCCTTACGGTCGCGCCCAACCCCTTCCATCGATCAGCGCCGCCCAGGCGCTTGGTTAAATAGAACCTAACTCTATTTTAGAGCCAACTTTAGTTTCAACAGAAATGCAGCAAAATCGTGACCAGGGAGATACCAAAATGGTGTCAACTCTTATCAACTTCAATTGATATACTCCCAGCGGACCGACGCGAGGTTTTAGCGGGCCTCCTTCTCGACGCCCGCAAGCCGCAGCTCAATCTTCTTCAGCTCCCGCAGGAGGGTGAGGGTCGCCATCCGTTGGAAGATCCATTGTTTTAAATTGATCTGTACGGTCCACGCGGCCCAAGCACCCGCCGTCCAGAGGATGAGGCTACGGGTATCGGGGGCGCCGATCATCTTCCAGATGCAATAAAACCCAAGGGCGGACGCGGCGAGCACGAAAATCCAAACGACCACACTCCAAAACCGCATGGGCCCCTGGAAGGTGGCCCCCAGCTGGGTGAAGAGGCCGCGGCCATCTTCTAAATCCTGCAGAAAGGTTTTGTCGTCTGCTGACAAACTGTGACGAAGCGTTTTTTCTAAATCAGTCATCATGACTTTCTCCTAGTAAAGACTTTAACTGTTGCCGCGCATGGAAGAGGCGCGACTTCGCGGTACCCACCGGTACCTTGGTGGCCGCAGCAATTTCGGAGAGGGTCAGCCCCTCGCCAAAGAAAAGAACAGCCGCCAGCCGATGGTCCGGTGACAGCCGGCTCAAAGCTTGGTCCACGGCCACCAGACTTTCAGCCCGGGGGCCGGTCGCCCCCTGTTGGCTTTCGTCCAAGGGTGCTGTGCGCTCCCGCTGGGTTTTGTTGGCCGCAATCCGGTCAGCGCATTTGCGGTACAGGATCCCAAAGGCCCAAGACGGAAACTTCGCCGGGTCCGATAGGCGCCACCACCCTTTGGCAATGCCCGCCCAGGCCTCCTGCACCGCCTCTTCGGCTTGGCCATGATCCTGCAACCAGCGGCGAGCCGTGCGCAGTAACCGCGGATGCCAGCGGGCGGCTAACCGCTCCCCGGCGCGTCGGTCCCCCTGGCGGATGAGGGTCACGAGAAGTTCGTCGTAAACCCGCGCCTCTTCGTCATAGGGGGTGTTTTGTGCTGGTCCCACGGGGCCTCACCTTTTGGTCTGTTGCTTGGATAGTCACCCCCAACGGCCAAAAGGTTCAATCCAGGGGACAAAATGTGAGGGCCGGCCACGTTATTAGAAGACGCCAAAGGACCCGGGCCATAGAAATGCGACGCTCGACAGGCCCCTTAGGCCTCGTCTAAGCGATATTTTTAATGAGGAGACTTCCATGCGCCCTTCGGGACGAGCATTTAACGAAATGCGCGATGTCAGCTTTGAAACTGGCGTTAACCGCTATGCCGAGGGCTCGTGCCTTGTAAAGTTCGGCAATACCCATGTGCTCTGCACCGCCTCATGGGAGGAGCAGGTCCCCCCCTGGATGCGCAATTCCGGCAAGGGCTGGGTGACGGCTGAATATAACATGCTGCCGCGCTCGACCCATTCGCGGATGCGACGGGAACGGGATAAGGGCGCCGGGGGCCGGACCCAGGAAATCCAGCGGCTCATCGGCCGCTCTTTACGCGCGGTCGTCGATATGGCGGTTCTGGGCGAACGTCAGATCCTCATTGACTGCGATGTGATCCAAGCCGACGGCGGCACCCGAACGGCTTCCATTACAGGGGCCTATGTGGCCCTGCGCCAGGCGATCAATTGGGGCATGACCAATGGGGTTATTGCTAACGATCCGATTACCGACAGTGTATCGGCGATCTCATGCGGGCTTTATAATGGCAGCCCGGTAATGGATTTGGACTATGATGAGGATTCAACCGCCCAGGCGGATGCGAACTTCGTCCTCACCGGCTCTGGCGGCATTGTGGAGATCCAAGGCACCGCCGAAGGCGATCCGTTTTCGGAGGAACAGTTCATGACCCTCCTCGGCCTTGCCAAGCAAGCCTGCGCGAGCCTCACCGAGAAACAAAAGGCGGTATAGGGTTTGGATGTAACGGCAACAAGCGAACAGTCTCCGGCAGAGGGCGACCTTCCCATTGGGGGGCGTCTTGGGGCCGACGGCAAACCCTTGTTTCCTGACCAATCCGCCGAGGACCGCGACATTGCCCACTGGCAAACCAACAGCCCCTATTATGTGCCGCCCCTACCAGGGGACAAACATAAGCATATCGTCGACGCCCTCATTAAAGAGCGGGCGCAGAAATTGTCCAAATCGCGCCTATGGCCCCTTTATCGCTGGGCGCTCAACCAATTGCTGGGATACCACCGAGCTAAACGCATGGTGGACATTGCAGGCCGAATGCGCGGGAAGGAAGCGTTCGCCCACGCCTCGGGCCTTCTAGACATGAAGCTGGATATTCAGGGCCTAGACCATATCCCCAAGGAGGGCGGGTTTATCATCGCGCTCAACCACCCCACGGGGATCGCCGATGGGTTGGCCGTCCACGATGCCCTTGCCCCCATTCGTCCTGATACAATTGTTTTTGTGAATGGCGACGCCATTCGGCTCAACCCTCTTTTGACGGACAAGCTCATCCCCGTGGAATGGAGAGACGACAAGAAGAGCCGCGCCAAAAGTCGGGAGACCTTGAGGGCTAGTAACAAGGCCTTTGCCGATGGACGGGCCGTGGTGCTCTTCCCCTCCGGGCGGCTTATGTGGATGGACGAGGATAAGAAGCTCCACGACCAGGTATGGCAATCCTCCATCGCGGCCTTGGCCAAGAAATATAAAGTGCCGATTATCCCCGCTAATATCCGGTCACGGAATAGCTGGCTTTATTACCTCTTTTGGAACCTGAATGAAGAGCTGCGGGACATGACCTTGTTCCACGAACTTCTCAACAAAAAGGGGCAGACCTTTAAGATCCGGATCAAGGATCCGATCACACCGGACGATCTGCCCGATGACAATGACGAGGCAGCGGCGGAGCTGCGCGCCTATGTCGCCACCGGTATTTTAGCGGGCCAATCCTTTGACGAGTGGCATGCCGCGGGCGGCGATGCCTCCTGGTCCCCCGCCCCACCGCCCCATCGGGCAAAACCGCAGTAGGCGGCTCCCTTCACAGGACGATCATTGTGGTGTTACATTACTACTAGTTTTGTTCGGGGGTCTCGGTGTCAGAGTACGATAATGAGAGCGTATTCCAGAGGTATTTACTGGAAGATGAAGTCATTGATTGGCGCGGGACACCCATTCAAGGTATTTGTTTTCGGTGGGTCGACCTTTTCTTGATCCCATTTGCCTCTTTTTGGGCCGGGTTCGCTTTCATCTGGAACGCGATAGTATGGCTTGAGGGCGCACCAGTGCTATTTAAACTATTCGGACTGCCATTTTTGGTAGTCGGTTTTCATATTTTGATTGGCCGTTTTCTGCTTGATATGGTCGCGCGTGCACGGACAGATTACGCAATCACTAATAACCGCATCCTTATCGTAGACGGACTATTTAAAGAGAACCTGACATCACTCGTTCCGAGCCGATTGGATGATGTTCAGCTTAAGCAGGGGTTGGGGAAGCGCGGTACGATTAAATTTGGTCGCGCCTCGTTCTGGGAATCCTGGAATATTTGGAGAACAGGCCTATCGCGCCAACCGGAGTTCTACAGAATAAAAGATGCCAGAGACGTCTTCCAAAGAATCGAACGCTTGCGTCAACGCAAAGGTTGAAACTCATTGCCGAATCATTCCCTCATTCTTGTAGAAATTAGTCGTGCCGATGCACCGGCGGCTTTGCCCCCTTATGGAAGGCGCGGGAAGACCGCTCAC
>ERZ1740067.2079-NODE-2079-length-12695-cov-5.743671_pt1 | contig 12695 bp, 7 predicted proteins | sample MGYA00581736_ERZ1740067 | MGnify/ENA primary metagenome ERZ1740067 (study PRJEB43018, sample SAMN04849236) | marine metagenome | isolation source: floating plastic debris | place: Pacific Ocean | collected 2008-08-27 | study: EMG produced TPA metagenomics... | reverse complement strand
TTCATCAATTGGTTTATCAATTCCACTCGATCGGTAGAATAGGTAATCTGATCGCTGCTCAAGTCTCCAACATTTACCCGTGGATCAATGGCCTTTCCTGGGCTACGCATATCATCCGCATCGTTTCCGAAAGTAAGCTTGGGATCGGTAGAGCGAGCCAATAATTTTTCCATGGCCTCGGCCGACATGTTAGGCTTGTAACCAAATGTGATTGCCCACTCATCGTAAGGCCCAACCGTTACCGAGTTATAGTGTCCTTGCTGTGCCCGGTTTTTAGTAATGTGCATCGCAGCATAGTCCATTACCGAACCAGTCAATGCTTTTCCTTTAATCAATTCTTTGTTATTCAACTGGGCAGGAGTCCATAACTGACTAGACTTCATGTTGTGATTCAGTCCAAGTGTATGGCCTACCTCGTGCATAATGAGCTCGAGCATGGCTTCTTTTTGGATCCCTTCTTTTTCTACTGCAGTAGCACCCAAAATACCCAACGCTATTTGGCCAAACAATCGGTTCTGGTGCATCATATCTCCAAAGCTACAGTGCGCGTGTTCTTTGTTAAAACGCTTCATTTGCTCCGTCATCGCTGATTGATCTTCTGTCAAGGCACTGAATCCAAGAATGCGATCAAATTTTACCCGATTGGTATGGTGTACAAATTCTAGCATGATATCAGCACCTAGAATTTGACCAGTACGAGGGTTTACAAAACTAGGACCATAACCACCAAAGGGAGGGTTCGGCGAAGAAGTCCAGCGCAATACATTGTAACGAATATCGCCCGCATCCCAATCAGCATCATCAGGCTGTACTTTTACCACCATTGCATTTTTGAAACCTGCTTTCTCAAAAGCCTTGTTCCATTGCAACACACCTTGTTTGATGGTTTCTCTGAATTCTACTGGAGTTGTATTTTCAATCCACCAAGTAATGGGCTCTACTGGTTCAGAAAGCGCAGCATTGGGATCTTTTTTCTTCAAATGCCAACGGTGAATCATATCACGATAAGGGGTGGCTTCTTTGGAAGTCATATCAGTGACTTGAGTCGCAAAATAACCTACTCGAGGATCATCATATCTGATCTCGTAATCGTTTTTTGGCATTTTTATCAAGCTGTAATACATCTGAATGCTCACATTACGAGCATCAGCTACCGCGCGACTTCCTCCATTGATTGGCTTGGGGTTACTAAATACGTACTCGATGGCTAAGTTAGAGTTTTCGGGGTAATTTTTGATGCTCAATACCTTAGACTTGTTTTTGTTAAGGCGGCCCAAACGGAAACGAAAACGGCCAAATCCAGGAATAGAAGGAGGAGATACTATAGTAAATGTCTCTTTCAAAAACAGGTTATCGGCCCCAATTAAGTACTTTTTTGTCTTTTTGTCGTGAGCCACAATCTTAGCACTGGCCAATACTGATTTGCTCATGTTGGCATCAGCAGCTCTAGATAATGCGTTGTTGGGGTCAAAATAAGAGGAGGTATTCTGGGCAGTAAATTCGATGCGATTGAAATACTTGGAGATTTTGAATACAGTAGAACCTCGGTAAGCACCTCGGAAGTTAGAGGCTTCGGTTACACCATTTTTTACCTGAGCAAAAAAGATGTATTCCTGATTGAGTTGATCTTCGGTAATGGCCATCTGTAGCTTACCACTCACCGTATCTTGGTATATTGTAAATAATCCTTCAAAAGCTTTGCTTCGCTTGGTTTTGCTTTTGATTGTTGCCTTTTTTCTACCCTTACCAGGTTTTTTAACAGTTTTTGTGCTTGCCTTGCCCTTATTTTTTTTTCTCTTTTTTCTTTGTGCAGTCAAATCTGCCGAGAAAAACATCAATAAAGCCATGACAAATACCATCACTTTAGTTGTGTTGTATATTTTCATGATAAAATATTGGTTTATTGCAAGCCGCAAAACTAGTTGCTTTTTTTAGAATAGTCAAATGGCAAAACCAGCGCATACAGTGCTAAAAGCCCTTTTTTATCTTTTATAAATAAGTGAGATATAATCTGGAGAGAGTTTTTTTGAACGAAAGGAACCAACTGAGAAGTATTTTTTAATATCATACAGTTGATTATATGATTTATTGATTTGGAAAAGTTATTAAAATGTTAATTATTCATAATTACGTATTATGTTAATTAAAATTCAATAGTTGCCAAAAAGATTTGTAAAATAAGAAATCTGCTATTCAAAGGCGTTTTTTGCTGCACAACTGTTGAAATCTAAGCAATAGATATTGCTTTCTAATAGAGATGATAGCGCAATATTTTCAACTCAGGCTAAATACTCTATTTGCTGAATTACACAGCAATAGAATTGAGACAAAACCATTGGCTTTGTGGGTCTGAACAGAACCGGACCAGCTTCACAAGCATGATCCCTCACCTCATTTGCTTTTAACTTCGATTATTATTTTTCTGATATTAGGATTAAAGTGTATTTTGGTCTTGCAATAAACCTGCTTATACAACAATGTTGCAATATAGGAACAGAAAACAAAGACAACAAGATTGCATCCATTTAATTTAATATAAAACCAGGAGTTTTATTCTCAAACTACCGAAACAGGGTTTTTCAGAAAATTAAATAGTAGTCCTTGAGTAGCGCTATAAACTCAGAAGTATATTGTTGTTGCGCATTGCGAATAAAAAAGGTTTGTTCGGGTAAAATAGGTTGAGGCTTATTACGCTCAAAATAGGCCATCATTCTAAAATCAAGCTTTTTGGGGTGATTGTGAATCCGCCAAGCCTCAGTCAAGTACAATCCCATTGCGTCCGCTTTTTTGGCAAATTGCGTCATCTGATATACTGGCAACAGCACCGCCAGTGTACCCTCGCTCGCTAATAAATGAGTAATGGCCTCTAGCAATTCATCAAAAGACAAAGATTCACTATGGAGGGCTTGATTTTGAGATTTGCGTTGGGTCTTTAGGTGGTTTTCAAAGAAAGGAGGGTTGGTGATAATCAAATCATAGGCTTGATTATTTTGCTGGGCATAATCCTGAATTGCTTGATGATGTACCATAATGTAATCAGCCCAGGGGCTAGCCGCTACATTTTGGCAGGCCTGATGATAAGCCAAAGCTTCTATTTCTACTGCATCTATTTGTCGATGTTCCCCCTTGTTTGGCTTAGCCAACCATCTTTGGGCCAGCATCAAACTCAAAAGTCCAGTCCCGGTACCCACATCTAAAACCGACCGAACTTCCGGTTTTGGTTGTATCCAAGCTCCAAAAATACAAGAATCGGTACATACCTTCATGGCAGTCTGGCCTTGTTCTATTCGAAATTGTTTGAATTGGAAGTAGTTATTCAAAAGATAGCTTTTTTAGTTAGTAGTTCGGAGTCAGTAGTTGGTAGTTTTATTTGGTCCACAGTCCACGGTCGATAGTCCAATGCTGTTTCCCTAAGAGCTTGAATTAATAGCGATTATTTACGAGTATAATGTACTCCTATTTTATTCAAAACTACATCTTTTAGTTGTAGCATTCTCATTCGATACCTGCCCTGTCCTTCCGAATGCATATGAGGATGAAGTTGGAATGCACGAAATCTCGTTAATGCCAACTTCATCCTCACCAGGGTTCGGAAGGACAGGGAACGTACTGGTCTTGAAGCCAAGAAAATAGTAATCTTTAAATATAATAAACTATTGATTATCAGCAATATACCCAATAAATTGCTAAAAAACGCATTTAAAAATCTTGGAATGATGCAAGAGATTTTCCGTATATTAACACTAAATATCTGAATCATTAAGGAACCGACCAAAGGGAGCTCTGCGCTTGCGCTAAACAGCATTGGTCAATAGTCCACAGTAGCGCAAAGCGAGGCAATACAATCATTATCATATTTGCGAAAATGAAAATTCAATCATCGCTTTGCGCAACAATTTAGCAATAAGCGAAGCAAAATAATTCATCGCCTCGCGCAACCATTTAGCCATTTAACAATGAGCGCAGCGGAACAATGTAACCATTTAACAATTTAACAATAAGCCAAAGGCGGAACAATTAGCTTTGCTGAGCTCGCTGAAGGCTCGGTTGAACAATTAGTTTTACTTCTTAAAAAGTTTACCAAACAGTCCTTTCTTTTCAGGATTGGCCTCGTAACCCGCTTGATAAATCAGGCTTGACACCTCTTGGGTGGTCATGTCATCAGCGGTTTCTACTATCAAAGGACGATTGTCTTGTGACAAATCCACTTTAAAAGATGCAATACGGTCGTCTTGGTTAAAGGCGCCTTGAATTTTAGCTTCACAGGCGGCACATTTGATATTGGTATTGCTATATGTATGTACTTTCATCGATTTTCTTTGTTTTAGTGAACTACAAAATTATGGATAAAAAAGTTTATTTTTAATGCTTTGTGAATCTCCTAAAATAACTTGTGCTTACAAACAAACATTTTTTTAGTTTGGAAAGCATCAAGTCAAAACAGCAGCACCGTGATTCATATGGATTGTATTTCTAAATTACACATCCTTTTGAACCTCCTACCCTATTCCAAAAATTTAATTGAGAATCGGTTACACTTCCATTTTTTTTTGCTTTCTTTTATATCTTTAAATCAAAAAAACGTTTAGTTAAAACGACCAAATCATTGTTATAAGAAACTATGGCAGTTTCCACTCATTTCTTTGTCATCCACCTGGTGGCATTCATTGCTTTATTGCTCAATATTGGCCCTCAGCAAGATGGTTGGGATAACCTGACCAAAAAATTTACCCTGAACGGTAAAATTGCAACCCTTATCATTGGGTTGGATCTTATTGCCTTGGTTCATTTTCTGTTTACCGCCAAAGTCAACCTGGCAACCTACGGCAGCTTTTACCTTGGCTATAGCATTACAGCAGTCGCATTCATTATCCCATTTACGGCCATTTCGCACCATGAGACCTCCACTCGATGGATCAAGATCAATGTGGTAGGGTGGATTGGCATCGCGTTGGGAGCCAGTGGCTTTGTTTCTTCGCTGTTTTTAGTGTTTTTTTCCAAGGCCAAGGTAGCCACCAACATGTCAGAAGATTACGTAGCCATTTTGGGGCATTTCATTACCGTAGCTTCCGCCATGATTGCACTCACTGAAGGGCTCAACGCCAGCAATCCTCCCTCTCATCCCCGCCAAGAAAATGCGCCTGAGCAAACAAGTAGCTCATCCACTGACAAAACTCTAGCCCGACGAGACTTAAAACGAGTAGCCATCAAGGTAATTATGATTGGTTTTGTAGTATCGGCGGTCAACTCTATCATCCAAAATCGTAAGGAGGAAGAGGTAAAAAACAACCTTCTCACTACCAAAGCATTCATTACGGATAGTTTGGATACCCATATTTCTAAACTGGACATACAAATCAAGAGTACTGAAAAAGACCTGGGGCAAGTAAACAAACAATTAAAAGGGCTGTTGGCCACCGTGAAAACACTCGGACAAATCAGTGCTTCTTTGGACGCCTTAGATAAAAAGGTAGCTCAAAAAGATGAAGTGAATGTTTTGCTCAAAAAATCGGATCAATTGAGTGAAAACGATGATGCTCAAAAAAAGGCGTTGGAGAAACTCAACCAGGACTTGAGTGCTGAATTGAACAAATATAATGAACTCACCCAGAAACTCAGTCAAAGTAGTCAAACCAGGCAAAAATCGATAGATGACATTAAAAATAGCCTGGGCCAATACCAACAAAAATTGGATGCCCTGCAGAAAACAGTCAATGACCAAACTGAACTCAAACAGCTGCAGGTCATTGTACGAGGGCAACAAAATATGTTAGACAAAATTCAGAAAAACATGCTTACTTCAACTTCGCTCAATCAGCTCACTCAAAATGTAACTGCCTTACAAAACCGTTTAAAAAGTTTCGAGACCCGCATTCAGCAGCAAATCAACAAAATCCCCCGCCCCTTGAAAAGAACTCCTCCCCCAGTCAAAGATACCCTCAAGTAATTTTCGTTGGCCTTTGACTTCAATGCTACACCTCGATACCAAGCAACAATACATCATCCCTTTGCTCGGTATCGGCATTGTATTTATCTACCACACTGGCCAGAATTTCGTACTGTTTGTCAAGGTCCAGGTGCTGATACTTCGTAATGAAGTTTTTAAGGCGCTTAGTACCAAAACTTCGACGGGTTTTAATACCAATGGCCATATCTTCCAGGCCATCGGTTGCCAAATAAATTCGGTCTTGTTTGTTCAGCAATATCTTATGTACCCCAAAGCTACGATAAGGTTCTTTTTGTGCTCCCCCAATGGATTTGCGCTCTCCCGGTACTACGACGAGCTCTTTGTTTTGTAAACAATACAAATCACGTTTGGCTCCAGCAAACCACAGTTCCGTTTTACCATCGGTGCGTTTTTCAAGGCGACAAAGGCACATGTCCATTCCATCGTTATTCCCAGAATGCTCTTGCCGCAAATCGGAACGAATACTAATATGTAATACTTCCAACACCTCTCCCGGATTGTAAATTCCTTTTTCGTTGACAATCTCATTGAGTAAAGTATTGCCAATCATGCTCATAAAAGCTCCGGGAACCCCATGCCCAGTACAGTCGATAATAGCAACAAAAATATATCGTTTGGAAGTTTGATACACAAAATTTTCCATCATAGCATCAGGAGCTTCATTGAGGTGAATTTGGCTACACCAATAAAAATCTCCTGAAACAATGTCTTTGGGTCGGAAAAGTAAAAAATGATTATGAAATAATTGCTTTAACGTATGCTTGGCAGGCAAAATTGCTTCCTGAATATTACGAGCATACTCTATACTCTGGGTAATCTGTTGGTTTTGTAGTTTGAGTATCCTTTCCTTTTCTTTGAGCCGTTTGCCCGCTTTTTCTAAAATCGCCTTGTTGGTTACGATTCGTTTATCTTTGATTGCCAAGGCTTGGTCTTTCTCCTCGATTGTGATTTGTTGGTGTTCAATATCTCTTTGCTGAATCTCTACTTGTTGGTGCAAATTAGCGTACAACTTTTGTATACGTTCTTGTTTTTGCAATAGGGTAGCACTCGACAACAAAACCAAAATAACTACCAAAGGAACTTCCCAATAATTTGGCTTGACCATACTCCACTGAACAACGAGTACGCTCAGCCAGACGCCCCAAGCCAAGGCAAAAATATAATGGCTTTGAGCCCTGAAAGAAAATTGCCTTACCAAACGTCCACTTCCCCAAAGTATAACTGCCAGTAAATAAGACATCGAGAAGTAAAGGGTGTAACCTGGCAACAACCAATGAGTAAGCAATAAGAGGATTGTAGCTACCACAAATCCCCAAAAAATGGCACTGCGATTTAGTAAAGAAGTTTTTGCCCCAAAGAAAAGATGAACTACCCATACCAGTAAAGGCAAAAATAGACCTATGGTAAATCCAGACCTTTGGCTGAAAGGCACTTTTTGAAAGGAAATCAAATAATATAACTCCTCGGGTTGTGTAAAGCTCAGTCCCACCGCAAGAGAGAGTGTTGCCATACCCAATTGGATGTAATCATATTTTTGAGCAGGAACTTTTCCTGGTAGGGAAAGCACCAAATGACCAAAAACCAATAATAATGGAAACACCAAATATGAAGTAAACTGTAGAGGAGCCAGTGTACTCGCCATTGCAGAGTGCAGCCCCGTGAAAGTGACAAAAAACAAACACAGTAAGCCTCTATTCAAATATCTTTTTTCAGGAAAAAGGAAATACTTCATGTATTCAAACTACAACTTTCGATGATTTGGTTAGGTTCAGTAATTTAATTACCACAAGATTTTAAAACATTACTACACTAACGTCTAAGTAACAAAAATAGGGTAAGTTTCTACCCAATAGTAAATGGGTAAAGCTTACCCTACATGATCAAAATCCTGTAAGTGTGAAGTCACCGATTATTTCGAGGATCACGGGCCTTGTCTTTTCTTTGTTTTTTTACCCAGGTTACATATTTACCAAACTCTTCATTACTTAGCAACTTTTCTTTGGTATTGTAGTGCAAGCCCAAGGTTTTGTGATCAAAAAACTTATGAATAGTAGAATGGCACATTCTACACAAGTTTAGCCCTCGAGTATGCATTTCTTCCTTGTCAAACTTTTTTTGAAATAGCTTTCGCTTGTGTAGTGTACAGGGGATTAAATGATGGAATGAAAGCGATTTTTCGCGTCCGCAGATTTCACATTCGCCGTATCTGATGCGTGTCATGATCGTGTTCTGTTAAAGTGTTGTTTAATCAATCTATTTGCCAAGGTGATATTTTGTTAGTATACGAAAAATCAATACAATGGGTTAATAATCGGGGAAATCATTTTTTAGCAGAAACTATTAAGATAGTTTCTCTACTATAAAAATAGTAACTATATTTACCACATTATTCAAACAAAAAGCCTCTACTCTAGCTATATAGTAGAGTAGTATGTAGTGCAATGACTCTGAGAACGGTTGTTGCAAACTACAAAATTAAATTTTAACTCCTTAAAGTTTAAAAGTGATTATGATCCACAAAAGTTTTACAAAACACCTGTTCTGGTGTTTTATAGCCATTCTATTTGTAAGTCAAGGCCTGTTAGCCCAACAAAAACTAACTGATAAAATTCCTTTTGATCCTAGTGTAAGAACTGGAGTACTTAAAAATGGGATGAAGTATTATATCCGTAAAAACGCCAAACCAGAAAACCGGGTAGAGTTAAGACTAGCCGTCAATGCTGGTTCGCTTCAAGAGGATGACAACCAACAAGGCTTGGCTCACTTTGTAGAGCACATGGCTTTTAATGGTACCAAAAGCTTCAAAAAAAACGAGCTGGTAAGTTACCTACAGTCTGCTGGGGTAAAGTTTGGGGCTCACCTCAATGCTTACACCAGTTTCGACGAAACAGTATACATGCTCTTGATGCCTACTGACAAAAAAGATGTTTTGAATACGGGTTACCAGATTCTAGAAGATTGGGCCCACGGCATTTCTTTTGAAGGTGAAGAAATAGACAAAGAGAGAGGGGTAATACTTGAAGAAGAACGCGCTCGTAACGAGGCTGGGCTTCGTTTGCTCCAAAAACATTATCCTGTCATGTTTAATGGAGCGCGATACAGCAAGAGACTCCCCATTGGTAAAGTCGATATTATAAAGAACTTCAAACACAACACGATTAGAAAATTTTACAAAGATTGGTACCGCACCGACCTTATGGCAGTGATCGTGGTAGGTGACATAGACCTGGATGAGACCGAGAAAAAAATCAAGTCACAATTCTCGAAAATAAAACCTACCAAAAACCCTCGTAAAAAAGTATCGGCGGCTATTCCTCCTCACAATGACACCAAGATTTCTATCCAAAGCGATAAGGAAACCATGTTTGCTCAGGTTCGCATTATGCACAAAAAGCCGGTAGAGAAGTTTACTACCTTGGGTGATTATCGTCGTCGTTTGATGTACAGCCTACATAGTGGTATGTTGGGACAGCGTTTGAGTGAATTGACCGAAAAAGCCAAGCCTCCTTTTGTAAATGCTTTCTTTGGCTATGGAGGTCTACAGCGTACCATAGATGCCTACAGTGGATCGGTACTTATAAAAGATGGAAACTTTTTGGGAGGCCTGAAAGCACTATTGATTGAAGGCAAACGCGCTAGAAAACATGGATTTACTCAGGGTGAACTAGATCGTTACAAAAAGGTTTTACTGAACCGTTACAAGCGTTCTTACAACGAGCGTAACAAAACCAATTCTAGAAATTACGCTGGTGAATACGTAGCTCACTATCTTACTGGCGACCCTGCCCCTGGAATTGAGTTTGAATATGATTTCGTAAAAAAATATTTGCCTGGAATTACCCTAAATGAGATCAACCAGTTGTCAAAAAAATGGATGACTAAAGACAACCGAGTAGTAACCGTATCGGCTCCTGAAAAAGACGGAGTGAAAATACCTACCGAAGCAGAAATCAGAAAAGTACTTAAAGAAGTCGCGTTTAGCCCAGTAAAACCTTATCAAGACAAGGCTGTGTCGGCTAACTTGATGGAAAAAATGCCCAAACCAGGTAAAGTAGTAAGCTCTAAAACATTTGCCAAGTCTGGAGTAACTGAGCTTACCTTGTCTAACGGAGTAAAAGTAAGGCTAAAACCCAGTAAATTTAAAGATGATCAAATCTTATTTGATGGATTTAGCATGGGCGGAACTTCTTTAGTAAATGATGACGACTACTGGTCGGCCCGAAATGCTACTGGTATTGTGAGTGCCAGTGGAGTAGGTAAATTCAAGGCAATGGACATCCGTAAAATGATGGCAGGTAAAACGGTACGAGTAAGCCCTTACCTTCGTAACCTGAGTGAAGGAATCAGTGGTTCTACTACTCCCAACGATTTAGAGACTGCCCTACAAATGACTTATTTGTATTTCACGAATATTCGCCGAGATGAAACTGCTTTCAAAGCCTTGATTGCCAAGAACAAGAGTTTTATGACCAATATCAAAGCCAACCCAAACTTTTATTTCCAAGAGCAAGTAGCCAAGATATTGAGTAACAATAACCCAAGAACCAAGTTCTTTTTGAGTGATGAAGAATATGCCAAGATCGATTTAGACAAGGCGCTGAAAATTTACAAGGAACGCTTTGCCGATGCCAGTGATTTTAAATTCACTTTTGTAGGTAACTTTGAAGTAGACAAAATCAAGCCTTTATTAGAAAAGTATTTAGGAAGCTTGCCTACTACCAATCGTAAGGAAACTTACCGCGATTTAGGGGTACGTCCACCTAAGGGAATGATCGACAAGAAATTCTACAAGGGCAAAGCGCCTCGTAGCCAGGTCAATCTTATTTTTACTGGTAAGACCAAATACAGTGCAAAAGATGAAAGACTACTGAAGGCAGTAGCGGAGGCACTTAGCATCAAGCTTATTGAGAAACTTCGTGAAGAAAAAGGTGGAGTATATGGCGCAGGAGCTTTTGCCAGCATGGATAAAATTCCTTATGACAGTTACTCAGCGCAGGTATCTTTCCCTTGTGCTCCTGAAAACGTAAACGATTTGGTTGCGGCTACTTTAACAGAAATAAAGAAAATACAGAAGAACGGAGTTACTGACAAAGACCTTAAGAAGGTAAAAGCCCAGCAAAAGCGTACTATGGAAACTCGTATAGAAAATAACCGCTACTGGTTAAATGCATTGCGTAGTTCACAAATGTATGACAGAGATCCTGAGAAGATTGTAGACTATCAGAAGGGCATCGATGCTTTGACTTCTAAGGATATGCAAAGAGTAGCTAAAAAATACCTAGATACAAAAAATTACCTCAAGTTGGTATTGTATCCTGAAAGCATGAAGAAGTAAGTGTAATCATTCAAAACTTACTCTTTTTACAATATGGCGGAGTCAAACCTCAGGTTTTGGCTCCGTTTTTATTTATAAACTATAATAGCAGGGCCTCCTGCCCCCTTGGTCATGCTGAGCTTGCCAAAGCATCTGGTAGGATTCACCGTTACTTTCATTCTTAATGCATTCATGACATTCAGAATTCATTTTTGCCGTGGTAGTTCTTAACTTAATGACATTGCGCTACAGCTTTACTGTGCTGAGCTCAACATAGTTCATTAAGGCCTGGAAAGATAAAATCATTTTTATTCAAGTAAGTGTAACCTTTCTATCTAAACCCCGTGACAGATACCAAAAGCAATTCTCAAAAAGAATTTTTATAAAAAAAATACAAAAATATTTGGAGGTTAAAAAACTCCTTCTTACATTTGTAACATAATGAAAACAACGACAACAACATATTGCCTATTATCGCTCTCACAGCAACTCAGTTATTTCTTCTGCGGAAGAAACAGGGGACCCTGTTGTATATGATAAAGAAGCAATATTCAATATACAATGAAGCCCCTGACAAACATCAGGGGCTTTTTTAATGCCCATTACTCAAGTCAAATATAGCTTTAAAAGCTCTAAACAAAGGTTTCAAGCTCTTTTGGTAAAACCATAATTGAGTAATGAACAATCAAAAGAACAAGTAATATTCATTAGGTGCGGTGGCCGAGTGGTTTAACGCGTAGGTCTGCAAAACCTATATTCGTGGGTTCGAATCCCACCCGCACCTCAGTTTTAATGTAATTAATCGCTGATTTATCAGAATAAAAACTGATACAATTAGTAAATAATGGGTCTGTATTACATCAACCCAATTATTAGAATAATACAATTTAAAACCATGTATTAACCTTACGAAATTGTTCTTCGTTGATAATACAGTACTTGAATATACATGCCGATGTGGTGAAACTGGCTAACACAGCGGTCTTAGAAACCGTGGCCTATAAGGCTTGGGGGTTCGAGTCCCTCCATCGGTACAAAGTGAAGTAGTGTGATGGAAATAGGTATACATCACAGACCAATATCTGTGGCTCTTAAGAGCATGAGGGTTCGAGTCCCTCCATTACTTCACTTTAAATTTGCCCGTGTAGCCCAATTGGCAGAGGCGCCTGACTTAGGATCAGGTTAGTAAAGGTTCGAGTCCTTTCATGGGTACAAAGTTGGAAGTTTAGCTTGTGGGGTTGTCAAACTTGTAAAAGACAAACCCCATTCAATGCCGATGTGGCGAAAATGGTTTACGCAGCAGATTCAAAACCTGTGGTCTTCAGACGTGGGGGTTCGAGTCCCTCCATCGGTACACGTTTAACAATTGATTTACCAGGGATTACATCCCTTTTTCAAAACAAAAAAAATTAT
>ERZ1740067.2078-NODE-2078-length-12695-cov-7.485285_pt1 | contig 12695 bp, 8 predicted proteins | sample MGYA00581736_ERZ1740067 | MGnify/ENA primary metagenome ERZ1740067 (study PRJEB43018, sample SAMN04849236) | marine metagenome | isolation source: floating plastic debris | place: Pacific Ocean | collected 2008-08-27 | study: EMG produced TPA metagenomics... | reverse complement strand
TCCAGCAGAAATACGGTTTCCTCTTGCAGGGACCCTCCGCATTTCCGCTGGACCGGCAGACCGCCCCCTGTCTCTTTGAGCTCAAGCGACGGCGGCTCCGAAACCAAGGTTATTCGGCGGGGATGTTGCGGCTGGTGAGTTCGGCGGCCATGTCGGCGCGCGCGTGGCGGGCGCGTGTGACGATGGCAGGCTCGCGCAGGGTCAGCGGGCTGTCGAGGCGCAGCGCGCCCAGGTCGATGCGCGACAGGGGATAGGCGCTGAGCGCAGAGAGGGGGACGGCGAGCAGAAGGCTGGCCGCGATCGGGATCAGCCACCATGATACCAGGCCAGTGGCAAGGCCGGCGCAGAGCAGCGTGCCCAGCACGGTTTCTAACCAGTGGAATTTCAGGAGCGTGCGCATTGGATAGCCGGTGGCGGCGCGGGCTTGCGGGCTCCACCCTGCGCCGCGGCCCAGGATGCTGCGCAGCACCGCCTTGGTCTGCTGGATCATCAGGATCGGGGCGTAGGCGATGGAGAGTGCCAGTTCGGTCAGGACGGCACCGGCAAAGGTACCGCGCCCACCAAAGCGGCGCACCGCCTTTTGCTGCGCGCCGATGATGGCGGAGCAGGTGATCTTGGGCAGGAGCAGCACGGCATACATCACGATCAGGAACACGGCGCTGTCGATATGGGTCATCTGTGGGGGCCAGCTGGGAAAGAGCGGGTTGGCCTGGTTGAAATAGGTGATCACGTTGGTGTCGGCGTCGCGGCCGAGCAGCGCCCAGAACACCAGTAGGATAAACCAGGCAGGTGACATGAGGTATGCCGCGGCCCCCTGGAACAGGTGGAAGCGGCTGATCGGGTGCAGGCCCCTCGTCGCCAGCAGGCGCAGGTGTTGCAGGTTGCCCCGACACCAGCGGGCGTCGCGCTGCGCGTAGGCGATGAGCGTGCCGGGCACCTCTTCGAAGCTGCCGGTGACGCGGGGCAGAAAGCGCACGCGCCAGCCCGCGCGGCGCATCAGCGACGCCTCGACGAAGTCGTGGCTGAGGATCAGGTCGTCTCCGCCCAAAAGCCCGCGCAGATGCGGCAGGCCGGCGGAGGCGGCAAAGGCGCGGGTGCGGATGATGGCGTTGTGGCCCCAGTAATTGCCCTCGGTCCGGGACCAATGCGCGAGCCCCTCGGCCAGAAGCCAGCCATAAGCGACGTTGGAAAATTGCTGGATGCGGGCAAAGAGCGTTTCGGCCCCGATGAGCTGGGGGAAGGTCTGGATCAGGCCCGTTTGCGGGTCGGCGGCCAGTTGACGGGCAAGGTGATCGATGGCGCGGCCCGTCATCAGGCTGTCGGCATCCAAGACCAGCATCGCCTCGTAGGCGCCGCCCCAGCCGGTAATCCAGTCGACCAGGTTGCCGACCTTTTTGTCGGTGTTGTCGGTCCGGCGGCGGTAGTGGACGGCGATGGCCGCGGGCGCGCTGCGTTGCAGGGACTCGAAGGCTTGCCATTCCTGCAGCGCGATTGCGTCGTCACGCGTGTCACTGAGGATGAAGAGCGTGTAGCGATGCCCGCCCGTTTGCCGCACCAGATCTGCGAGCATGGCGGCGGCATTGCCAAAGACGTCGCTGGGCACCTCGTTGTAGATGGGGACGAGCAGGGCCACGTCGATAGGCGGACCGTTGGGCGTGTCCTGCGGCGCGTCGAGGCGGCTCGCCACGCCGACGCCGATGGTCGACACCGCCAGCGTGACCCAGATAAAGGTCGCGCCGATCAGGGCAAGCAGCATGTATTCCAGCCACGTCGTGCCGTTCGCGGCAAATAGCGTGTGCAGGCCCCAGATCATCGCGGCAGTGCCGAGCAGAGCGGGCACGAACACCGCCAGCCTGCGCACCGGGGCAGGGGCAGGGGCGGGGTGCACCGCGTCGGTGTCGCGCGTGAGGTCCTGCGCGGGCATGGCGAGGGGGGCCTGGCGGGGCATATGACGCATCATGAGCGCGTCCACCGATAAAGCCACACTTCGGACAGCGCTGCGCCATCGAGGCGCAGCTGGGCCCGGAACTCGGCCCAGTCAGCATCGCCCGGCATGAAGGTGAAGGCCAGGCGCGGGCCGCCTGTGTCGGGGTTGCGCTGGATGACCCCTTCGGTCACGTCGCCCGCAGTGGAGCGCACGAGGCGGTCGATGCGGCTGAGATCATCGGGCACGTGATCGGCGCCCTCGAAATCGATGGTAAAGATGCGCCCGCCTTCGGGCCGTCCGCCAGCGGCGGTGTTGAGCACGCGCAGGGGCATGGCGGCCTTGGGCGCAGGATCCTCGCCCCAGTCGAGGCGGTAGGTCATCTTGTGCGAGCTGCCCGCCTCGATATCGGCATAGGGGCGCCAGTAGGCGACGATATTGTCGTAGATTTCCAGGTCGGCAGGGATTTCAACCAGCGCGACAGACCCGCGCCCCCAGCCTTCGCCCGGTGTGACCCAAAGGCCCGGGCGGCGATGGTAAAGCGCCTCGAGATCGTTGAAATCGCCAAAATCACGCGCGCGTTGCATCAGGCCAAAGCCGCGCGGGTTCATGTCGCCAAAGGCGCTGATCTGCAGGGTCACGGGATTGGCGAGCGGCCGCCAGATCACCTCGCCCGCGCCGTTGTGGATCATCAGCCCGTCATTGTCGTGCACAGCGGGGCGAAAATCGTCAAAGCGCTGGCGGTCCATGTCGTCAAAGAGGAACATGGAGGTGAGCGGGGCGATGCCCACATGTGTCAGCGTCTCGCGGGCAAAGATCTCGGCCGTGACCTCCATCCGCAGGGGCTGGCCCGGCGTGATCTCGAACTGGTACGCGCCCGTGCATGACGGGCTGTCGAGCAGTGCGTGCAGCACGATGCTCGCGGCCCCGGCGGCGGGGCGTTCCAGCCAGAAATGGGTAAAGTCGGGAAACTCTTCGCCCATCGGGTCGCCGGTTTTGAGCGCGAGGCCGCGGGCCGACAGGCCGTAGATGTCGCCGGTACCGATGCCGCGAAAGTAGCTGGCGCCCTGGAACACGGCATACTCTTCGTAGATGCCGGGCTGGCGCAATTCGGCGCGCAGGCGCAAGCCGGAATAGCCCAGCGTGTCGTCAATGGGAACCTCGGGGAATTTGTCCGTGGTATCGAAGACGCCCATGTCGAACAGCATCGGCTGCGCCACGTCACCTTCGACCACATAGGTGTGGACGACTTGCGGAAAGTAGAGGCCGGGGGGGAACACGTCGACCCGTTGCGGCGCGTCGGAGCCTTCCCAAACCGCGTTGCGCCCGTCGAACCAGATCTTGCGGTACTGATCGTAAGTCAGTTCTCGCCACGCCTCGGGGATGAGCGGACGCGGGGCGTAGGCGCGGGTGGCCATGTCGCGGGCCATGTCGACCACGTCCGCGGCGCTGAACGGGGTGGCGTCGCCCAGTTGGATGCCCGGCTCGCTCTGCGCCCAGGAGGCGCGGGTGGCGGCGGCCATGGCCGCGAGTGTGGCAAGGAAGGCGCGACGCTGCATTATCCGGTGGCTTTCGGTTTCCAGGGGACGGCCTTGAACCAGCCCGCAAGATACGCGGTCAGGATCAGGCACCCACAGCCAAACGCATTGACGGCCAAAACGGTTCCCGTGTCGCGACCCAGCATGTCCATGGCAAACCCGTTGAAGCGCGCCACAAAGATCGACACGACAAACACGGCGAGCGATTGCTGGCCGACCTTGAGAACGATGGTCAGCACGCGGTCCCAGGCCCGCGCGGCTATATGTGTGGCGGTGACGCGCAGGCGGTGTCCCTTGTCCCCGGCAAGGACCCAGGCGACATAGGCCAGCGACAGAAACTGCACGTAGCGCAGGATGCCAAAGTCGCTTTTGGAGATCAGCTGGCGGTTTTCGATGCGCCATTCGCGGGCCCATTCAAAGCCGAACTCACGCACGCCGATATTCGACAGGGGCACGTTGGCCAGCACAATGAGCAGGGCCAGACCAAACAGTGCTGCGTTCACCGGCGGTTTGGGCAGCCAGCCGCGCATAAAGGCAAAGCCGGTGAAGAAGACCAGCTGCCAGCCGAACGGGTTCAGAAACCAGCGGCGCTGCCAGTCGTCATTGCCCACCCAGGGCTCGGCGGTGAAATTGACATAGGGCAGGCCAAGCGCCTCCATGAAGCTGCGTTGGCCAAAGACCCACAGCGTGATGCATAGTGCGGCGACCAGACCCAGATGGACGCGGCTGAGCCACATCACGAGCGGCATCATCGCGAGGATCACCATGTACATCGGCAGGATGTCAAAGAGGTTTGGCACCCATTGCAAAGTCATGAACCGAAAGAGCATGTCGGGATTTTCCCACAGGCCGTCGGAATGGTCGACGAACAGCATCCACAGGTTCATCTGACCCCAGTAGTTGCGCGTGGTCGCGTCCAAATCGGTGAGGTAGGCAAGCATCGCCGCGGTGGCAAAGAAGAGGCCCACATGGGCCCAATAGACCTGCCAGATGCGGTAGACGACGCGCGCGGACCCAAGGGCAAATCCGGCCCGGTCGAACGTGGCGCCAAAGGCGATGGCCGACGCCATGCCCGAGCAAAACACAAAGATCTCCGTCGCATCGGAAAAGCCGAAGCGGGCGGGGATCCACGACGTCAGAAAGTTGCCGGGCGTGTGCGCGAACAGGATGATGAACATCGCTAACCCGCGGAAGAAATCCAGCCGGATGTCACGCACGCGCACCCGCGAGGCGGCGGCTGCCGCCGGGGGCGCGCTGGTCTGGGTTGGGTCGGCAAAGGTCATGACAACTGTCTACTGAACGTTACAATAGAGCGACAGGCCTCCCTGTCACTGCGCGGGAATACGCCGCGCTTCGCTGATGCTGGCCAGGCGCGTTGCGGCAAACCGGTCCACAGCGCCTGCGCGGCGGGCGATGCGGTCCTCGATCAGGGCCTGAACGCTGTCGACCATGCCGGCGCGCAGGCCTGCATCGATGGTCATCCGCTCGAACACGTCGCGCTGGGCGTGGCTGCCGCCGATGGTCTGCATCGTCGGCCGGGCGGCGGCAAGGTCTTGAAAGGCGGCGTCGTACCGCCCCTCGGCAAAGGCGTTGAGGCCCGACAGGGCTGCCTTGCCCGGGTCGGCGACCCGTGCGGGCATCTCGCCCTGGCGGGTGGCGTCGACAGCGAACCGGTTGGTCATCGCCACCTGCGCGTCCGTGCGGCCCGCAGCCCCCAGCGCCAGTTGGTAGTGCAGATCGGCAAAGACGACGCAGCCATCGTCGGTGCGGTGTTGGGCGAAATCGGCCAGCTCGTCCCAGCGGTCGCCGACCGCGGTGCCCTCCAGCTCAAGCCGCATCAGCAGCGAGGTGGCATTGGCGATATCGCGGTAATCGTCTGTCTTGTCAGCGCGGATCTGTTGGTCATAGAGCGCCAGGACGATGTCATTCTCGCCCCGGTCGAGATGCAGCAGCGCCTTGTGCCACCACACGTGGTAGCGGAAATTGTTGCAATGATCCCAGGCCGATACATTGTTGTCGATCAGCGAGATGCCGGCATCGGGCCGCGCTGTCATGTCATAGACATGGGCCACCGCGTGCAGGCCCCAGGCGTCATCAGCGGCAAGCTCGAGGCCGCGCAGCCCCGCCGCCTCGGCCGCGTCATATTCGCCCGTTTCCTCGAGCGTGAAGGCGTGGCAGCCATGCACATACCCTTCAAGCGCGTGGCCCTTGTGCGCCTCCAGAACATTCTCGATCGAGTGGCGCATGCCCACGCCATCCCCGAGGATAAAGCGGATCGCGTGGCTCACCTTGGCCGACAGCGTGTCGGTGGGATGATCGGCCAGCACACGCTCCATCGCGGCAATGGCGCCCGAGGGGCGGCCATCGAGCCATTCGCCCAACGCACGCACCCACAGCCGTTCGCGGGTGGACCCGCCGGTGGCAGCCAGCGCGGCAACAGCGGTACGGCCCGCATCATGCGCGGTGTCCACCATCTCCTTGCGGCCCATCATCATGCAGAACAGACCCTTGGCGGCGTGGCCCATGGCAAATTGCGGTGCGCCCGACAGAACCGCGCCCAGATGGGTCGGCGTCGCGGTGCCGTGGGCCATGAACGCGCGGATCATGCCGTTCCAGTCCTCGACGAGGGCCGGGTCGTCCAGGCTGACAGGAGACTGGCAAATATCGTACATCATCGGGCGTTTACCTTTCACGCGGGACCGTATGGTTGTGGGTGTAAAGCATCTATGACGTTTTGGCAGTGTCATGGGACACCTCACACGCAAGCGTGATGAATGATTAGCGGTTGTGTGAGCAAAGTTTCAGCGGCGATGCTGCAAAGCGGCGAAATTCGGCTGATCTGACCGGGTTAGCCGTCCTTGTCTTGCCGCAATGTGTCAAGAATGGCGTCCGTATCCTGGCCGAAACGCGGCGGCGGACGGCGGTAGCGGACCGGCGTGCGCGAGAAGTTCAGCGGATTCGCCAAGAGCTTGACATGCCCCTCCGCCACATCGTCGCGCGGAACCTCGATCACCGTGCCGCGCGCCTGCGCCTGATCGGATCCCAACGCTTCGGCAACGTCGTGGATCGGCCCGCCCGGCACCTTGGCCGCGCGCATGGCCGACAGCAGATCGTCCTTGGCAAAGGTCCGAATGCGCGCGGCCAGCTTTTCGGTCAGCGCATCGCGGTTTTCGATGCGTTTGAGGTTGGTGGTGTAGGCGGGGTCATGGGCCAGGTCCGGCACGCCAAGCACATCGCAGAACCGCACGAACTGGCTGTCATTGCCCACCGCCACCAGCAGGTGGCCGTCACTGCAGGCAAAGGCGTCATAGGGCACGATGTTGGGATGTGCGTTGCCGCGCCGTTCCGGCACCTGGCCGGAGGTCAGGAAGTTGCAGCCCTCGTTGATCAGCCAGGCCATCTGCGCGTCGACCAGGCTCAGGTCGATATGCTGCCCCTCGCCGGTGGCGTCGCGGTGACGCAGGGCGGCAAGGATGCCGATTGTGGCGTACATTCCACACATCACATCCGCGATGCCCACGCCGACCTTGGTCGGCACGCCGTCCGGGTCGCCGGTCAGCGACATGATCCCGCCATAGCCCTGCGCCATGAGGTCATAACCGGGCTGTTCGCGGTTCGGCCCGGTCTGGCCAAAGCCCGAGATCGAGCAGTAGACAAGGCCCGGATGCGCGGTCAGCAGGGTGGCGTGGTCGAGGCCGTATTTCTCGAGCCCGCCGGGTTTGTAGTTCTCGATCACCACATCCGCGCGGGCGGCAAGCTGTCGGATGGTGGCCTGCCCGTCATCGGTGCTCAAATCGACGGCGACGGAGTGCTTGTTGCGGTTGGCGGCCATGAAATAGGCTGACAGATCCGTGGGTTGCCCGTCGGTGCCCATGGCATAGTTCGGACCCCAGCCGCGGGTGTCATCGCCGCCGGTCTTGGGGTTTTCGATCTTGATAACGGTCGCGCCCAGATCGCCCAGCAACTGCGTTGCCGTGGGCCCCGCAAGGATGCGGCTGAGGTCGAGGACGTAAAGCCCGTCAAGCGCGCCGCGCGGTTCAGATGCGTCCGTCATAGGCCCCCCGTTCGATCACGGCTGCGATGACGGTAAACGTATCCGATGATTGCGCCGCGTCCAATGCGGCCGCCAGCTCGGCCCGGTTGGTCACGGTGTGGCCCGCACCGCCAAAGGCGCGGCCCATAGCGGCAAAATCGTGTTTGGCGAAGTCCACGCCCGCGTTTTTCAGCTGCCGCTGGCGCTGCTTCAACTCAATCAGGGCCAGCGAGGAGTCGACAAAGACGACAAAGATCGTCCTGAGCCCCAGTTCGGCGGCGGTCGACAGCTCACCGGCGACCATCAGGAAACCAGCGTCGCCGGAGAAGCTGACCACGGTCCGGTCCGGCTCGGCCACCTGCGCGCCCATGGCCAGCGGGACGGCGCAGCCCATGGTGCAGAGCGCCGAGCTTTGCATCAGCCCGCGGGGAGCGTAGCATTCCCACATCTGGCTCAGCAGGATGCGGTGCGCGCCACTGTCGGCGGTGGCCAGCGCGTCGCGGGGCAGGGCGGTGCGGCAGGTGTCGATCACCGCCGCCGGCCCCCAATCGTCATCTCGGGGGAAGGCTTGGGCGAGGGCCGCCTTGGCGTCGCCAACCTCCGCACCCGTCCAGGTGTCGCGCGGGGGCACGCCGTCCGACATCGCGGTCAGGGTGGCGCTGCAATCGGCGACCACGTTGATAGTCGCCTGGTGCATGTAGTGGTGGTTGGGCTCGGCGGTGATGTCGATCATCGTCTGAATGCCGGGATAGTAGAAATCGCGCCAGCCGGTGCGCATCTCGATCGGGTCATAGCCCAGGCCGATGATCAGGTCCGCCTTGTGCACCAACGGCAGCAGGATGCCGTCGGCCTTGGGCGCCAGGCCCGCCCCACCAAGGGCCAGCGGGTGATCCTCGGGCAGCAGGCCCTTGGCCTTGTAGGTGGTGATCACGGGCACGTTGAACGCCTCGACAAAGCGCTGCAATACCTCCGACATGTCCGCGCGGCGCGTGTCAAAGCCCTGGTTCAGCGCATCCACACCGACGATCAGAATGGGCCGCTCGGCCCTGGCAAGATGCGCGCGCATCTGGTCCAGCACGGCGGGCGCGGGGATCAGGGGTGCGGCATCGGTACGGCGGGCGGGGATCGTCCGCGCCGCCGGGGCGACAGCTACCGAGATGGGCACATCGATATGAACTGGGCCGGGGCGCCCTTCGGTCGCGATGCCGACGGCCTTGTCGGCGATCACGCAGGGCGCGCCGGTGTTGAGGGTAAAGCTGGCCTTGGTAATGGGCCGGAAAACTTGCGTCTGATCCAGCACCTGGTGGGTGTAGGTCTGCGCCTCGTCCGCGTCCACGCACCCGGCGAGCACGATCAGCGGCACCCGGTCCTGATGCGCGTTGGCCACCGCGTTCACGCCGTTGAGCGCACCGGGCCCAACGGTCGCCACCAGGATGCCCGGCGCGCCGGTGCGGTGCCACGCGCCCTCGGCCATGAACGCCGCCGCGTTCTCGTGCTTGCACAGGACAAAGCGGATGCCGACGCGCTCCAGCGCATCGACAAGCGTCAGCACCTCGCCCCCCGGCATGCCAAAGGCCAGGCGACAGCCCGCATCAAAGAGGCGTTGGGCCAGCACATCGGCGGTGCGGTTGGGCGTCTGGGTCGTCATGGGCGTAGTCCGGTCGGTTCTAGGTCGGGCCTTCCTGTCATGCGCGGACACGGCGCACAACTCACACCTGCGTTGGGCGATGTTTCACCGCCCCTTGACCTTCCAGTGACGGGAAGCCTTATGTGTGGCCCATGTCTGCTGGTAGTTTGACCTTTCCCATTTCGGGCCTGAATTGCGGAGCCTGCGTTGGCCGTGCGGAGGCTGCGCTGATCGCCGTGCCCGGCGCGCAGGACGTGCGCGTGAACCTTGCCAATCGTACGGCGCAGGTGGCGGGCGTCGCCGCACCGGTGGTGGAGGCGGCGCTGGCCGAGGCCGGTTATCCGGCAGAGCCGCAACAGCTCACGCTGCACGTTCCGGGCATGTCCTGCGCCTCGTGCGTGGCGCGGATCGAAGCGGCGGCGCAGGGCGCGCCGGGCGTCGTGCGGGCGCGGGCCAATTTGGCGACGCAGATGCTGGATGTGGCGACCCTGGGCGCGCCCGCTGTCGTGCGCGACGCGCTCGAGGCCGTCGGGTACTCGCCCGCTGCCGAAGCAACGGAGGCGGCGGTCGGCACCGATGAAACGGGCGCGATGCGCCGCCGCTTTGTCGTGGCCGCGCTACTGACGCTGCCGGTGTTCGTGGCCGAGATGGGTGGGCACATGTACCCGCCGCTGCACCACTGGCTAATGGCTGCGTTGGGGCAGGACACCTTGCGATGGGCGCAACTGGTCCTGACCGCGCTGGTGCTGGCAGGCCCGGGCGCAGGCTTTTTCCGGCGGGGCATTCCGGGGCTGTTGCGCGCGCGGCCAGACATGGACGCACTGGTGGCCTTGGGGGCGGGGGCGGCCTTTGTGTTCTCTGCCGTGGCCGTCGTGGCACCGGGCGTCTTGCCGCCCACGGGCATCTATTTCGAAGCGGCGGCCGTGATCGTGACCCTGATCCTGCTGGGCCGTTGGCTCGAGGCGCGAGCGCGTGGCCGCACCGGCGAGGCGGTGCGCCGACTGCTCGATCTTACCCCCGACACGGCCGAGCGGATCACGGCAGATGGCGTGGAAACGCTGCCTCTGGCCGCTGTCCAGGCGGGTGACGTGCTGCGCGCGCGCCCCGGCAGTCGCATCGCGGTCGACGGCATCGTGACCGATGGGCAAAGCCCGGTGGACACGGCGATGCTGACCGGTGAGCCTGTGCCGGTCATGGCGGGACCGGGTGACGTGGTGCATGCGGGCACGGTCGTGACCACCGGCGCGCTGAGCTATCGCGCCACCCATGTGGGTCGCGACACGACGCTGGCCCGGATCGCGGCACTGACCGAAGCGGCGCAATCCGCGCGCCTGCCGGTCGAGGCGGTGGTGAACCGCGTGACCGCGTGGTTCGTGCCTGCGGTGCTCGTGGTCGCGGCGGTGACCTTTGCCCTGTGGTGGTCGCTGGTGGGGTTGGGGCCCGCGGTCGTGTCGGCGGTGTCGGTGCTGATCATCGCGTGCCCCTGCGCGATGGGCCTTGCCACGCCGATGTCGATCATGGTCGGCACGGGGCGGGCGGCCACCTTGGGCGCGCTCTTCCACAAGGGTGCGGCCCTGCAGCGTCTGCAGGATGCGGCCGTCGTCGCCTTTGACAAAACGGGTACGTTGACCCTCGGCAAGCCCACCCTGACGCATATCGAGACGGTGATGGACCGCGACACGCTCTTGTGCCGCGTCGCGGGGGTCGAAGCAGGCTCGGAGCATCCCATTGCGCAGGCGTTGGTTGCTGCCGCTCCGGACACTCCGCGCGCTGTGACGGAGTTCGAGGCAACCCCGGGCGAGGGCGCGCGCGCGCAGGTCGAGGGCCAGATGGTTCTCGTGGGCAATGCCGCCTACCTTAGCCGCCACGACATCCCGCTGGCCCAAAGCCTCACTCGCCTAGCCGACGGATGGGCCGAAACCGGCGCCACCCCAGTGCTGGTGGCGGTGGGCGGCACCCATGTGGCCAGCCTTGCCGTCAGCGACCCGCTGCGCGCGGGCGCAGGCGACGCGATCGCCGCAATCCAGGCAGGCGGTCGGCGCGTTGCCCTGATCTCGGGCGATGTCCGCCCGGCGGCAGATCATGTGGCCCGAACGCTTGGCATCGATACCGTCGTTGCGGGTGTGAAACCGGCTGGCAAGGTCGCGGCCATCGACGAGCTGCGTCAGGCACATGGTCCCGTCGCCTTTGTCGGCGATGGCATCAATGATGCGCCCGCGCTGGCGGCGGCGGATGTCGGCCTTGCCGTTGGCGGCGCCACGGACATCGCCGTCGAGGCGGCTGATGTGGTCCTGATGTCCGCCGAACCCGCTGCCGTCCTGCGTGCCCTGGGCATCAGCCGCGCCACGCTGCGCAATGTCTGGCAGAACCTCGCCTGGGCGTTTGGCTACAACACCCTCCTGATCCCGGTTGCCGCCGGTCTGCTTGTCCCCTTTGGTGGCCCGCCACTCACCCCGCAACTGGCAGCGCTCGCCATGGCGCTGTCGTCGGTCTTTGTCGTCACCAACGCGCTGCGCTTGCGCCGCTGGAGCCCGTCATGAACATCTCGGACGCTGCCCAAGCCACCGGCTTGCCCGCCAAAACCATCCGCTATTACGAAGAGATCGGCCTGATCCGACCCAACCGCCGCGCCAACGGCTACCGCGACTTTGCCGAGACCGAAGTACACAAGCTCCGCTTTCTCGCCCGGGCGCGCGCCCTGGGCTTTGGCATCGAGGATTGCCGGTCGCTCCTCGCTCTGTGGGAAGATCGCGACCGGGCCAGCGCGGACGTGCGTCAGATCGCCAACGCGCACCTGGCGGCGATCGAGGAGAAGATCACCGATCTCACCGCGATGCGCGACACGCTTTCACATCTCGTCCAGACATGCGCAGGCGACATCCGACCCGACTGTCCGATCCTCAAAAATCTGTCTGCTGCTGGATAGGATCGCGGTGTCCCGGTGCGACGCACGGGCGAAGGCGCAGCGCCACAATCAAACACTGCCGCCAGGCCAGCAGCCTTTGGGTTACCGGCGGCGGTCGCGACGCGAGGACATCGGCTGAAACGCCACGCCCACATGCGCCTCGCAATAGGGTTTGCCCTGTTGCACCGGCAGGCCGCAAAACCAGAAATCCGACGTGGCAGGATCTCCCACGGGCCATTTGCAGGTCCGCTCTGTCAGTTCCATCAGGCTGATCCGCTTGGCCTTTTTCTCGATCTCGTTGACCTTGGCCAGCGCTTCGGGGCTGATCTCGTTCGCCGAAGGCTGCGGTGGCAAGGGTTGGCCTGCCGGGATGATCTGCTTGCGCGCAGGCACAACCGCCTTGGTCTCGGGCGCGGGCTCTGCCGACACTTTCGGTTCGGGCTTGGGTGCCTTGGGCTTGGCCTCGGCCTTGGGTGTGGCCTTGGGTTTGGGATCGGCCTTGGCCGTGCTGGCGCCGCCACCGCCGGCGCGGTTCGACAGACCCAGCCGGTGCACTTTGCCGATGACCGCGTTGCGGGTCACACCGCCCAGCTCCTTGGCGATCTGGCTGGCCGACTGGCCTTCGCCCCACATCTTTTTCAGCAGTTCTACGCGCTCATCGGTCCAGG
>ERZ1740067.2076-NODE-2076-length-12703-cov-6.217347_pt1 | contig 12703 bp, 14 predicted proteins | sample MGYA00581736_ERZ1740067 | MGnify/ENA primary metagenome ERZ1740067 (study PRJEB43018, sample SAMN04849236) | marine metagenome | isolation source: floating plastic debris | place: Pacific Ocean | collected 2008-08-27 | study: EMG produced TPA metagenomics... | reverse complement strand
GGCGAAAGACTGTCTTTCCGGGCACAGAGTCAACGGCGATCCAGCCGTCATGTTCGTTCACGATTTTAGACACCAGCGCGAGGCCAAGCCCCGTGCCGTTCTCACGACCCGAAACGAACGGGTCGAAAATACTTGTCGCCAGATCCGGCGGCAGGCCGGGACCATCATCAATAATCTCGATCTGCAATGGCAGTTTGGAGCCGGTGCCATCTGCGCGGCGCATCCGAAGGGAATGTTCGTAATAGGTTTTGATCCGAATAGTGCCGCCGCTTGGGTCCGCAGCCTCGGACGCGTTTTTCAGAAGGTTCAGGAAGACCTGTACGAACTGGTCCGGGTCCACATAGGTTGAGGGCAGCGAAGGGTCGTAATCCTCCACCAGTCTCATATGGGCACCAAAGCCGACAGCGGCGGATTTTCGGGTGCGGTCCAATAAATCGTGGATGTTCACGGCCTTGCGCAGCGGCGGGCGCAGGTTGCCAAACTGCTCGACCTGTTCAAGCAACTTCACGATGCGCCGGCTTTCATCGACGATCAGGTCGGTAAGCTCTTGATCTTCCTTGCTGAGGTTCATGGACAGCAACTGTGCGGCTCCAGTGATGCCCGCAAGCGGGTTCTTGATTTCATGCGCAAGCATTTCGGCCATACCAATGGCCGATTTCGCAGCCGATTTGGTGGATTGGCCGGAATTGGCTCGGCTGGCCAGTTCGCGCGGTGAGATGATCAGGATCATGTGACCGGCGGTGCCTTGCAACGGTGCGATCTGGATATTGCAGACCATCGGCGGGCGTTCGCCGCCGCCTGCCTCGACATCGTTGATATAAAGCGGGGTTTCGTCACGGCGGGCGCGGGCATAGGCGTCCTCGATCGAGACGTTGACGGCGATGCGGTCCCAGACCGGGCTGTCACGGAGCGCCTTGGCAGACATGTTCAGAAAGGTTTCCGCCGCCGGGTTGCAGTCAAGGATCGTGTCCTCAGGGCCGATCAGCAAGGCAGGCATTGGCAGCGAGGCCCAGATCGCGCTGGTGCTGGTCATGCCACCGCCCCCGCTTCTTGTCCCAGTGCGTCACCAAGCAGTGCGATGACGCGCTTGGGGTCTTTTTCGGTCAGGACCGCTTTGCGTAGGCTGGTCGGTGTGCCCGCCGCATCGATATACCAGCCCAGATGTTTACGAGCGACGCGGGCGCCAAGGGTTTCGCCGTAAAAAGCCAGCATCGCCTCGTAATGAGCGATGACCATGTTGATCAGGTCAGCACCGGTCGGGATCACCGGGGCTGCATGGCCATAAAGATCGGCGGCGATCTGCGCCAGAAGCCAGGGTTGGCCTTGCGCCCCACGTCCGATCATCACGCCGTCGCAGCCTGAGCGGTCCAGTGCCATGCGGGCGGCGGCGCTGTCGGTGATGTCGCCATTTGCGATGACAGGAATCGACACGGCGTCTTTGACGGCGCGGATCGCGGCCCAGTCGGCGCGGCCTTTGTAGAACTGGCAGCGGGTGCGTCCGTGGATGGTGAGCATCCGGATACCTGCCGCCTCGGCGCGCGTGGCGAGAGTTGGGGCGTTGAGCAACGCGTCATCCCAGCCAAGCCGCGTTTTTAGCGTGACCGGCACGTTCACAGCGGCAACCACGGCATCCACCAGCGTCAACGCGTGATCCAGATCCCGCAGCAGGGCCGAGCCGGAATAGCCGTTGGTGACCTTCTTGGCGGGGCAGCCCATGTTGATGTCGATGATTTTGGCACCGTTGGCCTCGACCATGCGCGCCGCCTCCGCAATCCAGTAGGCATCGCGGCCTGCCAGTTGCACGGCGGTATCTGCGGCCTCGAACCCCAACTCTGCCCGTTCGCGGACGCCCGGCTTGGCTTGCACCATCTCCTGACTCGCAACCATCTCGCTCACCACAAGGCCCGCGCCGAACGAGGCCACCAGATTGCGAAACGGCAAATCGGTGATCCCCGCCATCGGAGCCAGCAAAACAGGGGGCGTGAAGCCAAGCGGCGACTTGACCGTATCGGGTGACATGTGCGGTGCTTAATCCTTATGCAGTCCCCTCTTGAGTAGGACCCTGCCTGCCGGAAATCAACGCGATGCGCCATAATCTTGGGCGAAATTCAGCAAGCGCCTATTTTTTAATCAATGGGTGGCTGTGTTTGTGACCCATTGCTTGCCCAAAGCGCAGCGCCTAGACAGGCGCCATGACACTGACTGACAAGATTGCCTGATGCGCGCCGCTGCTCTTATTGTCGCCGCTGGGCGCGGCACTCGCGCTGGTGGAGAGGTGGCTAAGCAGTGGCAACCCCTCGGTGGCCGCCCGGTGGCTGAGTGGACTGTTGCCGTGTTCGAGGCGCATGAGGGGATCGACACCATTGTCGTCGTTCACAGGGCCGAGGATCAGGCCCATGTGCAAGGATTCATCGAGGCAGGCCATCTATGCGTCACAGGAGGCGAAACGCGCGATGCGTCGGTGCTTGCGGGGCTTGATGCGCTTGGCGCCGCTGTCCCTGATCTTGTGTTGATCCATGACGTGGCGCGACCTTGCGTGCCAGTTGCGGTCATAGATCGCGTTCTTGACGCACTTGCCCAAAGTGAGGGCGCGGCCCCTGCCCTTGCCGTCACCGATGCGCTGTGGCGTGGAGCGGATGGCGTGGTGCAGGCCATGCAAGACCGCGGTGGCTTGTACCGCGCGCAGACACCGCAAGGGTTTCGCTATGAGGCAATCGTTGCCGCCCACGCCGCGCATGAGGGCGGGGCGGCAGATGATGTCGAAGTCGCCCGCGCTGCCGGGCTTGACGTCGCCATTGTCGAAGGCGATGAGGCCAATCTGAAAATCACCCGCGCCGAGGATTTTGCCCGCGCGGAGAACCTGTTGGGACCCGCGATGGATATACGACTTGGAAACGGTTTTGACGTGCACCGCTTCGGACCCGGCGATCATGTGATCCTGTGCGGGATCAAGGTGCCGCACGGGCGCGCGCTGCAGGGCCATTCGGATGCGGATGTGGGAATGCATGCGGTCACCGATGCGATCTACGGCGCGCTTGCGGATGGCGATATCGGGCAGCATTTTCCGCCCAGCGATCCGCAGTGGAAAGGGGCTGCCAGCCACATCTTCCTGGAGCATGCCGTGGATTTAGCGGCTGAGCGTGGTTACCGGATTGCCAATATCGACTGCACGCTGATTTGCGAGCATCCGAAGATTGGCCCCCATGCAGCTGATATGAAAGCGGAAATGGCGCGGTTGATGGGGTTGGAGCCAGGTCAGGAGAGCGTCAAGGCGACGACCTCGGAACGGTTGGGGTTCACGGGGCGTGAAGAGGGGATTGCCGCGCTTGCGACGGCCACGTTGATCGCCACATGAGCCGGTTTCTGGCCACATTTTTCTATGTCGGCCTGTTGCGGCCTGCACCCGGGACGTGGGGTTCGGCGGCGGCGATCCCCGTCGCCTATGTTCTGCATGGGTTGGGCGGGTTCGTCTTGCTTGCGGCCGCCACTCTACTGGTCTTTGTTATTGGGTGGTGGGCCACAATCGAGGCCACGCGCGGCAAAGACGATCACGACCCGTCCGAGATCGTCATTGACGAAGTGGCGGGCCAATGGGTCGCCCTTTTGCCGGTGTCTTTTGGCCTTGGTATGGCGGGCGTTGATCCGTGGACGTTCCCTTGGCCCGGTTGGGTCACGGCGTTTATCTTCTTTCGACTGTTCGACATCTGGAAACCCGGCCCGGTCGGCTGGGCGGATCAACGCAATGATGCGTTGGGTGTGATGCTGGATGATGTGATCGCAGGCGCAATGGCGGGGGGTGTCGTCCTTTGTGCAGCGGCGGTGGCGCATATGGGGCTTGGGTTATGAGTAAGGCCGAGACTGTCGTGCGCCGCGCGCTTGCGGCAGGGTTGCGCGTCACCACAGCGGAAAGCTGCACAGGCGGTATGATCGCGGCCGCGCTGACAGATGTGGCCGGATCGTCGGGTATGTTCGAGCGCGGTATCGTGACCTATTCCAACGCTGCCAAAACCGCGCTGCTGGGCGTCGCGCTTGAGACGTTGGACGCGCATGGCGCTGTAAGCGAGGAAGTCGCCGTCCAAATGGCGCAAGGCGCGCGGGCAACGGCGGCGGCGGATATTGCTATCTCGGTGACAGGGATAGCTGGCCCCGGCGGGTCAAAATTCAAGCCGGAAGGACGGGTGTGCTTTGGTTTGGCAACACCCGACGGCGTGCGCACCGAAACCGTTGAGTTTGGCGCGTTGGGTCGTGCGACTGTCCGTCAGGCGGCGACAGAGCATGCATTGGCCTTGCTTGAGAGTGCATTACAAGATGCCGTATAATTAAGCATTTACCCCAAAATAACGCCCTGAAACACATCGTTAAATAAAACGCCTAGGTTTTAATCGCTTATTGCGAGCGTATGCTCTTTTTAAGGCGTGAGTTTTACCGTCTAGCACAAAAACCAAAAATTCTACGAAGGAAGACCCCCCATGAACGGAGCTGATACCGCTTGGATCATTGTCGCGACGGCACTGGTCCTTTTGATGACCTTACCGGGCCTTGCCCTTTTTTATGGCGGCCTTGTGCGGGCGCGCAACGTGTTGAGCGTCTTCATGCAATGCTACGCGATTGCGTGTCTGATGAGCGTGCTGTGGCTCGTCGCGGGCTATTCGATTGCCTTTGGCGGTGGAACAAGCGGCTATTGGGGCGGTCTCGACAAGATGTTCCTGAGCGATGTGACTGCGGACAGCTTGTCAGGCACCCTGCCCGAGGTCCTCTTCTTTGCGTTCCAGATGACCTTTGCGATCATCACCCCGGCCTTGATCGTGGGCGCCTATGTGGAACGGATCAACTTCGGCTTTGTGATGCTGTTCTCGGCGCTGTGGATGCTGATCTGCTATGCGCCGGTCGTGCATTGGATCTGGGGCGGCGGGATGTTGGCGGATGGCGGTATTTTTGGCGAGACCGGCGTGCGTGACTTCGCCGGCGGCATCGTGGTGCATGAAACCGCAGGTCTGGCCGCACTGATCCTTGCGGTGTTTTTGGGCGCGCGCAAAGACCCCAGCAAACCCCCGCACAATCCAGGCATGGTGATGATCGGCGCGGCGCTGTTATGGGTCGGCTGGTTCGGCTTCAACGGCGGCTCGCAGTTGGCCGCTGATGGTGGCGCTGCGATGGCGTTGACGGTCACGCATATCTCCGCGGCCACGGCATCGCTAAGCTGGGCGGTGTGGGAACGGATCAAGTTCGGCAAAGCGTCGCTTGTTGGTATGGTTACGGGCACAATTGCCGGTCTGGCCTCGATCACGCCCGCATCCGGCTTCGTCGGCCCTGTCGAGGCGCTGGTGATCGGCGCTGTGGCTGGCGTTTTGTGTCAGGAAGCCGTCACGCTGATCCGCAACGTATTAAAGATAGACGATACTTTAGACGTCTTCGCTGTCCACGGTGTTGGTGGCATCTTCGGCACGATCATGATCGCAGTCTTTGGCCAAGGCACATGGACGGCACAACTGGGCGGGTTGGCGATTGTGGGTGTCTACACGGTCGTTGTCACCGTGGTGCTGATCTTCGTCGTCAAGATGGTCGTCCCACTGCGGGTGAACGCTGAGGACGAGACGACAGGACTTGATCTGACCTCGCACGGCGAACGCGCCTACGACCTGACGTCCTAGGACGTTCGCAAAAGGGTGCCGATCTGGTCTGGGTCGGCGCCCTTCTCGCCACCCCGCCAGATATCTGCGGCGGTGTCTTGTCCCAACAGCGCCGCGGATTTCGCTTTCAGTCTGGCGGGCAAAGCCTGTGGCAACTGCGGGTCGGCCAGATCATAGCTGGCTTCAAATTGACCTGACGCGGTTCTCACACTGACCGTCGCAGCGGTCTCGGCCATCGTGTCTGTCGCCTGTACTTCAACGCGGGATGCAAGGGACTTCAGCGCGACATCCCCCGCGACCTTGTCGCTGAAACTGTCAAGGGCTGCGGTGGACAGACCTGATAGAGCCATCGCGGCAGTGTGGGCATAACTGAACTTCACCTCAAGTCCGGTACGTGGCACTTTGATATTGCAGACCGAAAGCCAACGCGGATGTGTCGTGATGGTGATCTTCTCAATCTCGCCGGTGATCTGCGGGACGAGCGTGATCAGCGCGTCCAACGCGGCGTGTGTGCCGTGACAGCAGGCGTGAAACTTGTGGCTGATGCGGTCAAAATGCCAATGCCCGTCCGCATCGAACAAAGCCGTCTCAAGCGTCCCGCTATGGGTGGGGCCGAAGCCTTGCCCCGTTGCCAAACCATCCTGCGCGGCGGTCATTCCAAGACGCGCCAATGTTGCACATTCCACACCGTTTGAGGCGGCGATCCCGGCGTTGTAGGGCTTGCCCATGGTGCCGAACTGCGACTTCAGACCGGACGCGCGGGTTGCCACAAGGTTCAGTGCAGTTTCAGTTTGCGCTGTGCTCAGCCCCATCAGTTTGGCTGCGGCGACTGTCGCGCCGAACGCCCCTGCGGTTGCGGTTTGATGAAAGCCCGCCTGATAATGGCTGCGCCCCAGCCAAAGACCGATACGGATCGACGCCTCCACCCCCAAAAGTGCGGCGTTCAGGAAAGCAGGACCCTCGGCTTTTTCCGCTTCGGCGACGGCAAGCGCAGCCGGCAGCACCACAACACTCGGGTGCCCGATATGCGCGAAATGGGTGTCGTCATAGTCCAGCGCGTGACTGATCGTGCCATTCGCAAGCGCGGCAGCCCGCGCAGGCAAGCGGCTCGCATCGCCAAAAAGGCTGGCCTGCCCCTGCCCGGCCTCATCGCAGACCATCGTTCGGATGATCTGCGCGACAGGCTCATCACGACCCGCCAGCCCGACGCTGATCCAGTCAAGCAGCGACAGGCGCATCATATCGAGGCTCGCATCGGTTGGCTGTGCGTCTTGCGCAAAGCGCGCCACGGATGCTGCGGGTGTCACGTACGTACCGGCGTGTAAAGCGCGGCCGCGCGGCGTTCAAACGCGCGCACGATGCGTTGCATCGCCTCGTTGAAGACAACGCCGATGATGCCTTGCAGGACGGCGTTCTTGAACTCGAAATCCACAAAGAATCTGACCTCGCACCCGCCTTCGGCATCGGCGAAATCCCAGGTGGATTTCATGTAGCGGAATGGACCGTCGATATATTCGGTGTCAATGCTTTTGCGTTCGGGGTAAAGCGTCACGCGGCTGCCAAAGCGTTCGCGGAACACCTTGAAAGAGATCACCAGATCCGCCTCCATCACTTCGGCATCGCCATGCGCTGTGCGCGCGCGAATACGGGCTGCGGCACACCAGGGCAGAAATTCAGGGTAGGACGCCACATCGGCGACCAGATCATACATCTGCTGCGCGGTATATGGCAGCATGCGTGTTTCCGAATGCGTCGGCATCCCCGTGATCCTTTTAACCCCGTGACAGTGCAGCGCCATATCGGTAAATCAGAGGCGGAAATCAAGGGGAATGGGATGGAACAGCGGCCATATGTCATTGATGAAATGATCTCGGCGGAGCGGATTGCAGAGCGCATCACCGAGTTGGCCCAGCAGATCGAAGCAGAGTTTGCGGATACCGATAAACTGGTGGTTGTAGGGCTGCTGCGCGGCTCGTTCGTGTTCATCGCGGATATGGTGCGTGCGCTGGATTTGCCGATCGAGGTCGATTTCATCGAGGCGTCGTCTTATGGCGACGGTATGGAAAGCAGCCGCGAAGTACGTATTCTCAAGGACTTGCGCGGCCAGATCGAGGGGCGGGATGTGCTGGTGGTTGAAGATCTGGTGGATACCGGATTTACCTTGCGTCATGTGCTGGGGTTGCTGGGCGCGCGCAAGCCTGCGCGACTGCGTTCGATCGTTCTTCTGGACAAACCGACACGGCGCGAGGTGAAAGTGGAGGTCGATTGGGTGGGTTTCGAGATACCCGACGCTTTTGTGGTCGGCTACGGCATTGATTACGCGCAACGCAACCGCAACTTGCCCTATATCGGCGCGGTGCGGTTCACATGAACCTGCGATGGATGGTCCGGGCTGCCAAGTGGGCGCGCAATCCGCCGTCCGAAAAGATGGTGAAGCTGGTGTTCGGGATCATTGCAGCTGGGTTGGTCTTGGTCGGGATGGAATACTTCATTGGCTGGCCCGCGTGGCTGACGGTAAATGAGACTCGTGGCATGATGCGTTAAACGGCAGCGCCGGGGGATTAGTCCCCCAGACCAAGACAAGTTGGGGGACTAATCCCCCAAACCCCCTAGGATACTTAAGCCAAATGGAAGATTAGACCGTTTTGAGTTGGGCTTGCCGTGCGTCGCGGAGCTTCGCGAAATCATCGCCCGCGTGATAGCTCGAGCGCGTCAGCGGCGTCGCAGAAACCATCAGGAAGCCTTTGCCAAAAGCGGCTTTTTCATAGGATTTGAATTCATCCGGGGTCACAAAGCGGTCAACCGCGTGGTGTTTTGGCGTGGGTTGCAGATATTGCCCGATTGTCAGGAAATCTATGTCAGCCGCGCGCATGTCATCCATGACTTGAAGCACCCCTTGGCGGTCTTCGCCCAAACCGACCATAATGCCGGATTTGGTGAACATGCCAGGGTCAAGATCTTTGACCCTTTGTAACAGACGCAGCGAGTGGAAATAACGCGCGCCGGGGCGGACCTCTGGATACAAGCCGGGCACGGTTTCGAGGTTGTGGTTGAATACATCGGGGCGCGCTTCGACCACGGTTTCCAGAACGCTGTCGGCACATTTCAGAAAATCCGGTGTTAGGATCTCGATCGTGGTCTCGGGCGAACGGTGCCGGATCGCACGGATCGTCTGGGCGAAGTGATCCGCGCCGCCGTCTTCAAGATCATCGCGGTCCACGGATGTGATCACCACATGGTTCAAGCCCAGCTTTTGAACGGCATGGGCCACACGACCCGGTTCGAACGCATCAAGAGTATCAGGGCGACCCGTGGCAATGTTGCAGAACGAACAGCCGCGGGTGCAGATGTCTCCCATTATCATCATGGTGGCGTGACCCTGGCTCCAGCACTCGCCGGCGTTGGGGCACCCGGCCTCTTCGCAGACAGTGACCAGTTTATGCTCGCGCATGATCGCGTGGGTTTTCTTGTACCCGTCCGAGGTTGGTGCCTTGACACGAATCCAGTCGGGTTTTTTCGGCTGGGCCTTGTCTGCCTTATGCGCCTTCTCGGGGTGGCGTTGGGACGGGATTTTCAGATCGCGGGTGCTCATGGACGGTTTCCTTGGGCCTCATCAGAAAAGTTGTTTAACACTTAACTATCTAAGGCGGAATTGTCCAAAGGGTATCGCGTCGCAGGGTGAGGTCCGGGCACAGCAATGCCGCCGCGCCCGTGCCGGGTCAAACCTAGCCGATCATTTGGCCATAATCCCCGCGCTGTGTTTTATAGTGCTGACGCAGCCGTTGCAGGGCGATGCGCAGCACGATCTTGCCCGAGCGTGCGGACCATCCCATGCGCTTTTCGGTCACTTCGAGACCTTCCAGAAAACAACAGCAGCGTAAGGCGACATCAGCCAAGCCGGGGCCGAGTTCTTCGAGGGCTGCGCGCACACGGGTGCGGGCGGCTTCCGGCCCCACGCCGTTGCCGCAGGTGCCATCGCTCAGACGCACGAAGCTCTCCCAGCTTTGCGCGATCTGCGGGCCAACCTGGCCCAACTCAAAATCCTCGCGCAAACGTTCGCCGGCGGAAACAAGCGCCTCGTCCAGAAAGCTGTTGCCGTCCTTGTCGCGGCGCCGTGCAAGGCTGATCAACGGCGATTCCACCGCACCGTACCGTGCGCGCCGGTTGGGGGTGTCTTCATCCACGACCGGATCAGTGTGCGCTTCGACGTCATCCGTTGTCAGGACCTTGACCGCCGCGCGCCCCGCCGCGGTGACCTCATAACGCGAGATGCGGCCTGGCTTTTCGCAGATAATCCAATCCTTCAGCGCCATTGCTTCAGCCACGGCGCGATCAATGACAGCGGTCCTTGTACTGCTGCCATCCGCGCCGTTGCGTACAACGACAGCCTTTTCCATGTCCGCCGCGATGGCAAGCACGGCCCCGGTTTCACAAAGGCGCCGCAACGCACGGTGGGCATCATTCAAAAGCGGGTCATTGGCAGGCACGGGCGGTGTCTGTCTGGGCGTGGTCTGGATCATCTGGCAACACTCCTTCGTCAGGACAAAAGGGGTTGCTCGCGCGGAATTCGCCGCGAGACGGCGCAATGCTTTATCGACCAGAGGATCATCCCGGCGCGCCTCAAACCGGCGCACCTGACGCATGACGGTCGAGGCGTGCACGCCCTTTGAGCGTGCGAGTCCACGAATGGTCACGCCTCCCTCGACATGGCTTAGATACAGTCTGGCCCCCTCCGGTACCCAACCGGGGATCACCGACAGAGCCTCCACGCTCGTGTCGTCTTGCATTACTTTCGTCCTTCCCTACGAGCAACGTTCAGGCGTCACCCGATTTATAATGCAACCTAGGATGGTATTTATTACCCAGAGGTTAAAATCGGTGACAGGAACGATGATTGTTTCCAAAAGATAAACAAATGCGGAAAGCGGCGAACGGTCAGTCCGCACCGGACGCAACACCCGTTTAGGTTGTGTCATGGTGCCCCTGTCTTAATCAAAAGGGGAACCTGCCATGACCGATATTCTTGCCCGCCTTGAGTGCCTGCGCCGCCCACGCCTTTTGATGTCTGCCGCGCGCTTTGGATCAATGGAGTATCGCCGCACCCGCGATCTTGCTCGCATTTTGCAAAGCGAGCGTATGATCGGGCCGGTGGAGGCTCTGACGCTTTTGATTGATATCGAAGGGGAGCTTGAAGAGCAGCGCGTGACCGATGACGGGCGTTATAATCTGACGCGGCACGTATCTGTGATGATTGCCATCATGGCAGAGGCGCGCATGGTACAAGCCGCGCGCGCCCCGCTGATTTGATCAGATGAACGAATCCGGCATGGACGCTTTTTTCTGCTCCACATATTCGACCAACCGCGCGTAGGTTCCCGGATCTAGGGCGGGCTGTTGGTAATCGTCCAGCAGCTTTTTGACACGCAAGGACGCCAGGGCTTGAGTGTCACGGGCCCCCTCCTCGTCCCAGGTCTCGAACGGTTTGTAGTCCAGCAGGTCGGTGCGCCAGAACGCGTCCTTGAAATTGGCGTGCGTGTGGGCGCACCCCAGATAGTGCCCGCCGGGACCCACTTCGCGGATTGCGTCCATCGCTTGTGCCTCTTGCGAGGTATCGACGCCTGCGGCCATCTTTTGCAATGTGCCAAGCTGGTCGGCATCCATCACGAATTTCTCGTAGGACGATACGAGGCCCCCTTCGAGCCAGCCGCAGCTGTGCAACATGAAGTTCACGCCGCCCATAAGCGCTGCCGTATGCGTGTGCGTCGTCTCATAGGCGGCTTGGGCGTCCGGTAGTTTAGAGCCGCAAAGCCCGCCGCCCGAACGAAACGGAAGACCCATGCGGCGGGCCAGTTGCCCTGCCCCGTAAAGGATCTGGCTGGCCTCGGGTGTGCCGAATGTGGGCGCGCCGGAGTTCATGTCGATGGATGTGACGAACGTGCCAAAGATCACAGGCGCGCCAGGGCGGATGATCTGGGAATAGGCAATGCCCGCCATGACCTCGGCCAGCACCTGGGTAAGCGTGCCCATAACCGACACAGGCGCCATGGCGCCGCCCACGATGAAGGGCGACACGATGCAGGCTTGGTTATTGGCTGCATACACCTCCAACGCGCCCATCATCGTGGCATCAAAAGTCATGGGCGAGTTGATGTTGATGAGCGAGGTCATCACTGTGTTTTCTTGGACAAACTCTTTGCCGAAGAGAATCTCGCACATCTCGACACTGTCTTGGGCACGGGACGGTTCGGTCACTGATCCCATGAAGGGTTTGTCTGACAGCGTCATATGGGCCAGCAGCATGTCCAGATGACGTTTGTTGACCGGCACATCCGTCGGCTCGCACACCGTTCCGCCAGAATGGTGCAGATACTTAGCCATGTAGCCCAGCTTCACGAAGTTCTTGAAGTCGTCCATGGTGGCATAGCGGCGGCCGCCTTCGGCATCGCGCACGAACGGCGGGCCATAGACGGGGGCGGTCACAAGGGTGTTGCCACCAATCTCGACGTTCCGATCAGGATTGCGCGCATGCTGGGTGAATTTCGACGGGGCCGTTTCGCACAGCTTGCGGGCCAGACCTTTGGGAAGACGCACGCGTTCGCCGGTGACATCAGCGCCGGCAGCTTTCCAGCGTTCAAGCGCGTCGGGGTTTTCGACAAAGGCGACGCCGATCTCTTCAAGCAGAACTTCGGCGTTGGCCTCGATGATCGACAGGGCGTCTTCCGACAACAGCTCGGTCACGGGGATATTGCGCTCGATGTATTTCGCGGCTTCGATCTTGACCGCTGTGCGCTCAGCGCGCCGTGCAGCCCCACCGCCTCCACGGCCCCGCCGCTTTGCTTCCACCTCAGCCATCAAAGCACCCTCTTTGTTCGCAAGTCCCGTTCTGTCCCGAATTGATACGCGGATTTGCCCACCTCAAGGGCCGCGATAACGGCGCATGGGGGGGAAAAGCGACATCCCCCAAGGTCAAGCCGTGTGAAAATGCGTCCCAGACATTGCGTGTCCCTGTCCGCGCAGGTACCAGATGGCGCATGTCTGATACATCCCATGACCGCCTTCTGATTATCGACTTT
>ERZ1740067.2075-NODE-2075-length-12704-cov-6.411811_pt1 | contig 12704 bp, 9 predicted proteins | sample MGYA00581736_ERZ1740067 | MGnify/ENA primary metagenome ERZ1740067 (study PRJEB43018, sample SAMN04849236) | marine metagenome | isolation source: floating plastic debris | place: Pacific Ocean | collected 2008-08-27 | study: EMG produced TPA metagenomics... | reverse complement strand
GTGACGGCACCGCCGAATTCGTCATCACCGCCAGCGGCAAAAACCACCTCACCCAGAACGAGTTCTTCACCAGCCGACCCGCCTTCATCCGCGTCGGCGCATCAGACGTCACCATCGACCTGCGCGGCTTTTCTCTCAACGGCAACGGCACGGTCGACCACGCCATCACCGGCACCGGCTTCAACATCACCGTTCGCAACGGCTCGGTCGTCAACACCGACGCGGCGGGCATCGAGCTCACGGGGCTGGGCTGCGTCGTCGAGGGGGTCACGTTCAGCGGCGCCGATCAGTTCGGCGGCGTCGCCCTGGATATGGGCGAGGCCGCCCTCGTCCGCGACTGCACCTTCCGCTTCAGCGGCCGGATCCGCACCGCCGCGAGCTCCGTCATCACCCGATGCGCGTTCACGTCCGGACGCGAGGCGCTCGATCTCGGCGATGGCTCCGTCGCGAGCGACATCGCGATCTCCGCCCGCGGAACATCCGGCGCAAACCGCCTTATCACACTCCGCAACGGCTGCACGCTCAACCGCGTGCACGCGACGAACTCTTTCAACCGCGGAATCTTCGGCGGCGACGACTGCGCCATCATCGATAGCTCATTCACCAACGCCGACGATGTCCCCAGCATTGGAGGAAACACCGTCATCGAACTCGATGAGGGTGCCGTGCTCCGCGGCGTCCGCGTCGCCAACTGGGGCGGCACGGGCATTTCGATCGGCTCCGGCCTTGTCGAGAACTCGACCGTTCGCAACACCGCTGGCATCGCCATCACCGCAACGACCGGCCGCATCGCCGGCTGTTCCGTGACCGCCTGCGGTTCGGGCATCGCCACCGCTCGCGCCGGCATTATCGTGGGTAACTCCGTCGAGATGAGCGCGGGCAATGGGATCTTCGCCGGCGAAACATCGCTCGTCGCCGATTGCATGCTCACGCTCAACGGGGGCGATGCCATCACGCTGAGCTTCGGCTCGCAGGCCCGCGGAAATCTCCTCCGCAACAACGTTGGCATCGGGATCGCGGCCTCCGCCGACGCGGTCATCATCAACAACCAACTCGATGGCGACAACATCTCTGTCGCGAGCGCAGACAACGTCATCGAGAGCAACACGATCACCGACATCATCACCGACGCGATCGTCGTCACTGCCGGCGGCAATCTCATCATCAAGAACCGCGTGTCATCGAGCAGTGCCGCGAGCTTCAACATCGCCGCGGGCAACGACCTCGGCACGATCTCGTTCTCACCAGTGGGTGCCGGCCCGTACGACAACCTCGCGTACTAACCCAGCAACGCAGAAGCACACCAACAAGAAAGCAATCCAATGCGTACCGCTCCACTGCTCGCCCTCGCGCTCACGGCAGCCACCGCCCTTGCCGGCCCACTCACCCCGCCTGTGGGTCCGCCCGCGCCGACGCTCAAGACCCTCAACGAGGTCCAGCCCTCCACGCCCATCAACACGCTGCCGGGCGATTTCGACGCGCGGCACGTCATCAACCAGGCCGGCCACTACCACCTCACCGGCGACCTGCTCGTCTCCGGCGATGTCGCCGCGATCCGCGTCGATGTCAGCTATGTGACGATCGACCTCAACGGCTTCCGCGTCCGCGGGTTCAGCGATCTCGACCACGCCATTCTCGGCAACGGGGCGTACATCACCGTGCGCAACGGCTGGATCCTCAACACCGAGGAGCAAGCGATCCGTCTGCCCGGCGCGGCCTGCTCCATCGAAGATCTCACCATCGTCAACGGCAACAGCCTCGGCCAGGTCGCCGTCGATCTCGGCGACAGCGCACGCGTCCGCGATTGCACATTCCGCGGTGGCGGGAGTCTCATGACCGGTACCGGAGCCGTCATCGAGCGATGCGCGCTCAGCTTCATGCGTCAGAGCATCGACGTCGGCGACGCGTCGGTCATCCGAGAAGTTTCGATCGAAGCGAACGGCGGAAACTCAGACTCGCCGATCGTCTCCCTCGGCAACGGTTGCCTCGTCGACGGCCTCCGCGTGACCAACGCGGAATACACCGGCATCATCGGCGGCGACGCCTGCACGATCGTCAACTCGTCGTTCTCCAACCCCACCACCGCCACCCTGGCCCCACAGCGCACGGTGATCAGCCTCGGCAACGCCGCGATCGTCTCCCGAACGACCGTCTCCAACTGGGGCGTCGACGGCATCAGCATCGGATCCGGCCGTGTCCACGGCTGCGTCGTCCAAATCGTTACCGGCACCGCCATCCAGACCACGGGCTCGGCCATCATCGACTCCTGCACCATCGATATCGCGGGCCAAGGCATCATCGCCGGGGTCGAATCGCTCGTGGAGAACAACGCCGTCGCGAACGTGGGAGGCACCGGCATCGACCTGTCCTTCAACAGCGTCGCCCGCGGCAACCGACTCCGGGACTGCACCATCGGGATCCGAGGCTCCGAGGACACGCTCATCGTCGGCAACCATCTCGACAACGACCCAATCACGTTGACCAGCAGCGACAACGTCGTCGACGCCAACGTCATCACCGACGTCACCACCAACGCGATCATCGCCGAGACCTCCGGCAACTTGATCATCCGAAACCGTCTCGGGTCGACAAGCACCAGCGCGATCTCGGCACCCGCGGGCAACCGCGTCGGCAACTTCTCGACCACACCCGCCAGCGCCGGCCCGTTCGACAACCTCGGCTTCTAGTCCGCACGCAAAGCACACCCGTCGACACGCTCCCCGGCGACGCGACCGCACTGCACATCATCAGCGAGCCCGGGGCGTACCACCTCACCGGCAACATCGAGATGGGCGCAGTGGACGCGGTCATCCGCATCGACAACTCGAACGTACACGTCGACCTTCGCGGCTTTCGCATCAACGGCGGGGCCGTGGCGAACCACGCCGTGCTCGGCAACGGCGCACACATCACCGTCCACAACGGCTCGGTTGTTTTCACTGAGGACGCCGCGATCGACCTTGCCGGCGCGAACAACAGCGTGCGAGACCTCACCCTGGTCAACGCGAACGCGATCCGTGAGACCGCGATCCGCCTCGGCTCCGGCGGCCGCGTCGCCGACTGCTCGCTGCGGACCTCGGGCGACATAGCAGTCGGCGCGGTGTCGATCGTAGCACGGTGCACGTTAACGAACCAGCTCGACGCGCTCAAGCTCGGCGCCGGCACGATCGCGACCGACATCGCGATCGATGGCATCGGCTCGGTGGACGCGGACAGCCTGATCGAAATGGGCAGCGGCTGCGTGCTCAGTCGCGTCACCATTCGCAACGCCTTCAACCGCGCGGTTGTCGGTGCAGACGACTGCGCGATCTACGACAGCACATTCAGCAACACGAGCGTTGGCGGTTCTATCGGTCCGAACACCGTCATAGGCCTGCTCGATGGTGGCCACGTACGGAACGTCCGCATCTCGAGTTGGGGCACGACCGCGATCGCGATGAACTCCGGCATCGTCGAGTCAACGATCATTCGCGACGTCACCGGCACGGCGATCGATATGGACTCGGGCCGCGTCGAGGGGTGCACGATCATCGGCTCCGCCACCGGAGTCGACATCGAACGGCGAGGCATCATCCGATCGACCACGGTCGACTCACCGAGCGTGCTTGGCATCACCGTCGGGGACGAGTGCCTCGTCGTTGACTGTGCCGTCTCGCGGAGCGCGGGCGCCGGCATCTCGCTCGACAACAACAGCGAGGCCCGCGGCAATCGACTTCGCGTGAACGCAGCAGAGGGCATCATCGCGCTCAGCGACGCACACGTCATCGGCAACCACCTCGATGGTGACCCCATCCTGATCACCGGGGCCGACAACGTCGTTGACGCCAACGTGATCACCGACGCATTCGGCTCGGCCGCGATCACGGTCAACCTCGCGGGCAACCTCATCATCCGCAACCGCGTCGCAGGCGACGCGTCGAATTTCAGCATCGCCGCTGGCAACGACGTCGGCACCATTACCAGTTCGCCCGTTGGAGCGGGGGCCTTCGACAACCTGCTGTACTAGCCCCCGGGTCGGCCTCGGCTGGGCAACTCCGCGTAAAGCCCGCCCAACGAGCGAAGCACCACCGCAAAACGACCGATAGCCGGGGCATGATCTCAAGACTCGCCCCCGTCTCATCGCTCACGTTCGCGCTGACACTCGCCCCGGCCGCTGCGGCGGTCGCCGGCGAGTGGCACCTCCTCCAGCCAGGTCCGACCACGCACGACTCGCTCCCACACACCGGGTTCTACTTTTCGTCCAACGACGGCCGAGCAATGCTCGGCTACACCCGCGTCGATGGTGCGTCACGCCCGGCGCGCTGGACGCCCGCCGGCGGCATCGAGACCTTCGCCCTGCCCGCCGGCGCAGTGGTCGCAGAGGTCGCATCGGGGACCGGCTCGAGATACTTCGGCGCGTCGAGCGACACGTTCGGCGAGAACCAACGCATCCAGCTCGTGGAGTGGAACGACGCGCTCGAGGTCGTCCGCACCTTCGACCTCGGCGAGGGCATCGCGCGGGGCGCACCCATCTCGGCCTCAGCCACCGGGGACAAGGTCCTGCTCACGGCGCTCGGCCCCTACGACGACTTCGACAGCCACACGCCCCACCTCTGGACATCCGCCGGCATCCAATCACTCGGCCCAAGACCCGCCGGCATGGAAAGGTCGAACGCATGGTCCCTCTCGGGCGACGGCTCCACCGCCGTCGGTTGGTTCGGCCAAGGCAGCTGGGATGGAGACAAGCACGTGCCGTTCCGCTGGACCGCCAGCGCCGGCTACGAGGTGCTTGACCAGCGCGGGTTTCTCAACAGCGACGAGATCACCTACGCCGCCCGCGCACGCCTTGTCTCCGACGATGGAAGCGTGATCGCCGGCGCACACACGCCCGATTTCGGCTTCTACGACCACGCGGTGATCTGGGACGACGACGCTATCCTCCGCCGACTCGACAGCGGCCGACTCGGCTGGGAAAACGACACGCTCTGGGAGTTCTCGCGGGCCGAGGGCATGTCCGCCGACGGCTCGCTCATCGTCGGCTCGGGCGTGCACGACGACGTGTCGACCGGGTTCATCTGGACCGACGACGGTGGCATGGAACCCTTCCGCGATGTGCTCACGCGCGCCGGGATCGACCTTTCCATCTGGGAGAGCGTTCGACCGAGCGGCATCTCCCGCGACGGCCGCATCGTCAACGGCACCCTCTGGCGTCGCACCGACGGCGGCAGCGAGACCGCGTACTTCAGCTACCGCACACCAACACCCGGCACACTCGTGACACTCGTCCCCGCGCTGCTCGCCTGCCGACCACGCCGACGACTCGCGCCGGCACTGGTCATCATCGCAGGAGCGGCCGGTCCTGCCTCATCCGCGCCCTTATCCGCGACGTCGCCCGCGGATTGGCACGTTCTTCCGACATCCACGTACCGGCTCAACGGCCTTCCCGCGTTGCAGCTCTACTGGGCATCGCAAGACGCCAGGACGCTTCTTGGAGAACTGCGGACCGAGACCGGCATGCTTCCCATGCGCTGGTCACCCGCGCGAGGACTGCACCCACTCGACTTACCCGCTGGCATGCTTTCTGGAGAAGTCACCGCAACGTCAGCAGATGCCTCACGCCTCTTTGGCATGGCGTACGACGGCGACGAGTTCATCGATCGCACCACGCTCGTCGAGTGGAACGCCGACGGCCACATCGTCCAAAGAAGAGTTCTTCCAGATGGCTGGAAGCAAGGACGAGCGTTCGATGCTTCCGCGTCGGGTGACGCTGTGCTGCTCGTCCGGACCGGCCCAGAAGGGGACACCAACGACGCACTTCGGCCCGCAATCTGGAACCCGAGCGACCCTTCCCTAGGGGGCCTCACACTGCTCGACCCTCTGCCCGCAGGCATGAGCGACCCCGTAGGGCTCCAGCTCTCCGACGACGGCCGGACCGCATCCGGATACTTCCGCAATGGCCAGGGTTGGAGCGATGACAACGCCGCATTCCGATGGAACGCACAAAGCGGGTATGAAATCCTCGATCGCCTCGGCCCACTCCCAACCGATCCACTCGGAACCGACGCGATCGCGATGTCTGCCGACGGATCGACCATCGCGGGCACCGCATGGTCTCAGTTCAGCTTCGAGCCCCACGCGGTCATCTGGGACGCCTTTGGAACGATGCGCCGACTCGATGGAGGCCGACTCGGCTGGGACTACGAAACACTCTGGGAACTGAGCCAGGCCACAGCAATGAGCTCCGACGGAAACACAATCATCGGCGCTGGCACGTACGACGGAGATGAGACCGGCTTCGTCTGGACGAACGATGGCGGCATGCAACCATTCGGTGACGTTTTGCGAGCCGCGGGCATAGACGTCTCGCAGTGGGATTTTGTTACGCCGACGTCGATCTCCCGCGACGGACTCATCGTCAACGGCGACCTTTTCAGGCGAGTCGACGGCAACGAGTTCGAGTACTCGAACTTCAGCTTTCGTGTTCCAACACCGGCAACTTTCGTGTTGCTGCTCCCGGGACTCGTCGCGACAAATCGACGCCGCGGTCGCTGAGCGCACATCATCCAACCGCGCAAGACAAAGCCCCGGCACGGTGGGTGTGCGCCGGGGCTTCGTTGAGTGGGTCGTGACTGATCAACCTCTTCGCAAGCGGGCGTGCCGTGCACGCCACCACACATAGAGCATGGTGCCTGCCGAGAAAAAAAGCCGCGATGCTCGGGCGGAGCACCGCGGCCGGGTGGGTCAGGTGCCGGACTGGCTCGTACGAAACCGGTCCAGTCGATGCCGGCTGACCCGGCATTTCTTTACTTGCGGCGACGGGCAGCGACGAGGCCGCCGAGGCCGATCAGTGCCAGCGAGGCGGGAGCCGGAATGGGCTCGCCGACGCGGAGCACGTTGGTACCGCTGTTGGTGAGGAAGAGCTCACCGCCGTTGGACCACGCCGCGTCACCGAAGGTGCCGGTGAAGCCCGAGCCCACGGTCTCGCCCGCGAGGGTCGAGTCGAAGCGGACGAGATCGCCGGTGGTGGTATCGATCGCGTAGAGCGAGGTGCCCCAGGCGTCCGAACCGTTGCCGACGAAGATGGTGGACCATGCACCAGCGATGACCGCAGTGCGGTCGCCGTTGGGGGCGAAGGCATTGATGTTGCCCTGGTCGTCGGTGGCGAAGAACGAGCCGTCGGCGGCGAACGCGAGGTTCATCGAGCGACCGACGGTGCGGGCGAGCTTCACGATCGAGCCGTCGGGCTGGATGGCGCGGATCTGGCCCTGGTTCCAGTCGGTGAAGACCAGGCGACCGCTGGCGTCGAACGCGAAGTCGGTCGGGTTGTTGATCTTCTTGATGTTGCCGTAGATCTCGGTGACGGTGCCGTCGGTGGCGATCGAGAAGATGCCCTCGACGCCGCCAACGATCACATCGCCCTGCGTGCCGGAGACATCACCGAAGATGTCGACGACGATTGCGTCGGGGTCGGCGATGGGGGCGTTGCCGATGGGCGTGGGGAACTCGGCGTTGCGGCCGGTCGTGTTGATCATGACCGGGTGCACCGCGGCGGTCGCGCCGCCGGGACCACGCTGGCCGAAGTAGATGTTGCCGTTGTCGGCCACATCGATCTTGTCGGTGAACGCGACGTTGCCGAGGTTCTCAACGAGGAAACCCGGAACAGTCGGGGCCGCGGTCGCGAGACCAGCAGCCGCCACCAGAGCACCACCAAAAACGATCTTGTTGAAACCACCCATGGAAAACATCCTTTCGCCCGAACGTCCGGCCGAACGCACGCCCGACATGCTGCTTGGGTTCCCGCCCGCAGCGACATGCCAGAAACGATTGGTCGGACGCCGTGCCGTCCAGCAGCTGAATTGAGGGCATCCCCTCGACATCTCTTCTCTTTTCCGGACCCCGCGGGCCCGGCCACCACCAACGCGAAAGCGCCAGCAATCACCTCAACGTGCCGCGCGTTTCCGGTCGTGCCAGCCGAATGACCGAGAATTCCGGCCCAGAGGGAATAAACCGCGCCGATTCACATCCCGCGCGAACCCGCACCGGGCCTGTTCAGGGGTTCAAATGGGCCAATAACTGATCCGTGCCGCCACTCGACCGGCCGCCCCCGCGCTAGCTACGCGATCTCAGACCGTTCCCGCCACGCTCACCGCTCACGCGAGATCACAACCTTCACCCGTGAGATCCGCGAGCCCTCTGCGACACCCATCGCCCGCTCCGCCCCGCTCCGCAGCCACCGGTCGATCGCGAACTTCGTCGACTGGTCCGGCACCCCCACCACCAACTCACCACGCGCAAACCGTATTGCCCTGGCCCGCTCACGCATGCTCTTGGGCAACGGCAGCACGGCCCGCTGCCCACCCGATTGGCCACCCTCGGCCACCACGCCAACCTCACTCACGAGCGCCCACACCGCCCCCATGCCCCGCAGATCGCGCTCCATCCGCTTGAGCAGATCGAGCTCACGTTGCACCGCGTCGCCCAGTGGCACCCCCGGCACCGGCCGGGCCCGCAGCTGCTGGAGTCTTTCTATAGACGTCGTTGAGGGTCGCATGCATCCCCATTGCACCCGCTCGAGGCCCCCGTGTCCATCCCGTGTCGAACCAAACCCAGGCCACGTCGCCGAGCCGCCGCACACGCCATCACCGACGCTACCCTACCGCCGCCGAGACGCCACGCCCCCACTTCTCCCGGAACCACCATGTCCACACGCATCGAGATCGAGAACATCGTCAAAGAGTTCCCCGCGATCGGTGCAGCCGGGAAGACCCGGGCCGTCGACGACATCACCCTGACCATCGAGCCCGGCGAGCTCTTCTTCCTGCTCGGCCCGTCCGGCTGTGGCAAGACCACACTCCTCCGCATGCTCGCGGGCTTCATCGCCCCCACCGCCGGCAGCATCAGGTACAACGGCCGCGACGTCACCCACACCGCGCCCAACAAACGAAACACCGGCATGGTCTTCCAGTCCTACGCCCTCTGGCCCCACATGACCGTCGAGGCAAACGTCGCGTTCGGCCTCGGCGTGCGAAAAGTCCCCAAGGCCCAACGCCTCGAGCAGGCCCGCGAAGCCCTCGCCGCCGTGCAGATGGACCAGTACGCCAAGCGCAAGCCCAACCAGCTCTCGGGCGGCCAGCAACAGCGCGTCGCCCTCGCCCGCGCCCTGGTCATCCGCCCCGACGTGCTCCTCCTCGACGAGCCGCTCAGCAACCTCGACGCGAAGCTCCGCATCGAGCTGCGCACCGAGATCCGCCGCATCTGCAAGGACTCGGGCATCACAACCGTCTACGTCACCCACGACCAAAAAGAAGCCCTCTCGATGGCCGACCGCGTCGCGATCCTCAAGCTCGGCAAGACGATCCAGGTCGGCTCGCCGCGCGACTGCTATCGCCGCCCCAAGAGCAAGTTCGTCGCCGAGTTCCTGGGCGAGACCAACTTCATCCCCGCGACTGTCGCGTCATCGAGCGACGCCGGCCTCGAGCTTGACACCGCCGCAGGCCGCGTGCACGCCTCGCCAGACGCCGCCGTCGATCCGCTCGCAGCCGGTGCGAAGGCCATGATCTCCCTCCGCCCCGAAGCCCTGCGCCTCGTCCCCGCCGACACACCCGGCGCACTCGTCGGCGAGCATCGCTCAACGATCCACCTCGGCGAGATCGCCCAGCACCACGTGATGCTCGGCGGCCAGATCGAGGTCAAAGCCGCCGAGATCAACCCCCTCGGCGCCGCCCACGAGTCGGCCTTCCTCGACCACACCGGCGAGCAGCGCGAGGGCACAAGCAAGGTCGGCCTGGCGGTCGACCCGCGCGACGCGGTTGTGCTCGGCGTCTAACACGCTTGCCGCGACCTCACGCCGCGGGCGGTGGCCCATCATCACGCGCCCACGCCGGAAACTTGAACGCGATCGCGCGCCCCTCGTCGTCACGAATGACGCTCTCACTCCGCGCCGAGAACCGACCCCCGCGCATCCGCGACGACCCAGTCACGCATCGCGCACGCATGCGCCCACCGCGACGTGCACGCGACGACTTCGATTTCCACACCTACTCCGCTGCTCTCTGACTTCGTGCCGTGCATCATGCACCTCCTGTATCCATGTATTTGGTTGTTGGCGTTCGAGCGTCTCGAACCGCTCAAGCGTGCCAAGAGTCGAGCGGCACGCAAGGTCCCCGCATTCCCGCGGGGGCCGCGAGGGTTTATCTGTGACGACTGCGCCGCCTGCGCGCATCTCCGATGCCCCACCCGCGAGCGATCACGCCGGCTGGGCACCCGATACCCACGGTGATGATCGGCGTCATGACCAACATCCCGCTGCTGCGCGCACAGTTCGCGTTCCAAGACGCGACCACGGGCATCGGCCTGTCGCTCGAACGCCTCGCCACCGGCAAGCGCGTCAACCGCGCCTCGGACGACCCCTCCGCGATCGTGCCGATCACCGAGATGTCCGGCCGAATGAAAGAGATCGAGGCGAAGCTCCGCACGCTCGAGCTCCGCGAGATCGAGATCGCCGCCAAAGACGGCGCTACCGCCGCGATCGGCGACATGGCGATCCAGCTGCAATCGCTGATCGTCCAGGCCGGCAACCGCGACACGCTCGGCGAAGCCGCACTCGCCGGCCTGCAGGGCGAGATGGACGGCATTATCGAGGCGATCTCGTTCACCCTCGACACCTCGCGCTTCCGAGGGCAGGCGCTCTTTACCAGTTCCATCACCGACTACATCTCCGGCACGCTCGAAGTCCCAACCGATGCACCCGAAGGCGAGGGCGGCGGCGAGCCGGCAGCCGAACCCACAGCCGAAACCGTTCGCACCACGCTCCTCGACCTGAAGCGCAGCGGCCGACTCAACCTCATCGACGGCGATCTCGAGGCCGCCCAAGACCTCGCCGATGCGCTCGTCGATCGCACCTCTCGCACACGGGGAAACCTCGGCAACGTCGCGCTCAACGAGATCGCGAGCGAGATGCGCACACTCCGCGAGGAATACATCAACCTCGCCGAGGGCCGAAGCCAGCTCGAGGACACCGATTACGCCGCGGAAACCGCGAACCTCGTGCGCCAGCAGATTCTTCAAGAGGCCTCGATCATCACGCAGAACATCGCCAAGGAGCAGGCCGAGACTGCGCTGGTGTTGCTCGAAGGCGCGACGCTCGTACGGCCGATCTCGGACTAGGCTTCCCGCCCCGCTATCCTCGCCAGCATGCCATTGCCGTCCGCTGCTGACATCCGCGCCCATCGGCTCGCGCTCTACGAGACGGGCACTGTCGCAACGCGCACCGGGAGGACCATCGACACCTTCCCCATCGGCTTCCGCGCCGACGACGCGGAGGTTCTCGCGAGTCTTGTCGAACGCGAGGGTGCCCGCGCCACCATCGAAACCGGCCTGGGACTCGGCCTCAGCACGCTCGCGATCATCGAAGGCGCCCGCCGCACACACGAGTCGCCCGAGCACACGGCGGTCGATCCCCACCAACGCTCATGGGCCGACGACGCCGGTCGACTCACGCTCGAGCGATCGGGCATCGCGAGCCACGTCCGCGTGATCGAGCAAGACTCCGCCCTCGCACTGCCCGCACTGATCGCTGCGGGCGAAACGTTCGACCTCGCGTTTATCGACGGCGGCCACCGCTTCGAGGTCGCGTTCCTCGACACCACGCACGCCCTCCGCCTCGTGCTCCCGGGCGCACTCATCGTCCTCGACGACGCGTGGATGCCATCGATCCAGTCCGTGTCCGAGTACTTCCAAACGAACATGCACTGCACGCGGGAGCTGGCCGGTGACCATGATGTTGACCGACGCATCCACGTGCTGCGCACGCCCGAGCCGGTGCCCGATCGCAAGTGGGATCACTTCGAAGCCTTCGAGACCGACTTCGTCGATCGACGCGGCGAGCAGGGCCTCGGCTGACGTGAACTAGGTATCCGAGTTCGCACGCACGAGCGCGTCAAGCAACGGGTGCCGCTCGGCCTTCTTCTCGCGCAGCGCCTCGATCACACGCGCAGGCACCATTGAGTCAAGCTTGCCGAGATCATTGCCGAGCGCCGTAATCTGCTTGATCAGCGAGCTTGACGTGTACGCAAAGCTCGCGCCCGAAACGATAAAGACCGACTCGAGCCCGGCGACCTCACGGTTGGTGAGCGCTTGCTGCACCTCGTACTGCACGTCGGACAGGTTGCGGATGCCCTTGATAAGAACACTCGCGCCCGCCCGCGTAGCGAAGTCAACGGTCAGCCCCGCGAAGCTCTCGACACGCACGGGCGCACCGTTCGGCTCGCGCTCGACCATCTCCGCAACAAGCGCCCGCGTCATCTCGACGCGCTCGGCCGCAGAGAACAGCACTTCCTTCGACGGGTTGAAGCCCACCGCGACGACCAGCTCATCGAAGAGATGCCGAGCACGGGCGATCACGTCGAGATGGCCAAGCGTGATCGGATCAAACGACCCTGGATAGATCGCCCGATGGACCACGCCGTTGCCCGGCGCGCCGCCATCCTGCTGTTGCGTTGTTCTCGGACCACTCACAGCACAAGTCTATCGCAACGCATGAGCCAACACCGCTTCGGGCGAGCGTGTCCGCCGTGTTATCTGCGACGGCTGCTGGTGGACGCCGCCGTCGAAAGCGATGGTGACTGGGTCGGCCCGCTTGGTTGTAGCTTGCGTGCGATCAGGCAGGGCCCGCGAACCCCTGCCAGGCTGCGCGTCGCGAGCCTCACGACGCGCCGCCGACTCGT
>ERZ1740067.2074-NODE-2074-length-12706-cov-7.088135_pt1 | contig 12706 bp, 13 predicted proteins | sample MGYA00581736_ERZ1740067 | MGnify/ENA primary metagenome ERZ1740067 (study PRJEB43018, sample SAMN04849236) | marine metagenome | isolation source: floating plastic debris | place: Pacific Ocean | collected 2008-08-27 | study: EMG produced TPA metagenomics... | reverse complement strand
CAACAATACCAGTATAACCAGCAAGCCAGTCAACCTTTGGATTACATCATTCAAAATCGTTTTCATAGTGGATCAGGATGAGTTTAGTGGATAAATGTGGGTATGGTTAAAAATACCGAGATACGATGTTTGCTTATATCACGACGCCCCTCGTTGAGCGATGCTTGATTCAATTGATACCCATAAGTGACGTGGATTACTTTGAGCATATTGATCCCTATTTCGGGCGTAACCACTATCCGATGGCTTCGTTTGGGATAGTAACTTACGTTGAGGCTTGTAGTAAAAAGTAATCCCCAGGTGGCCCCTGCACTTATTTTGGGTACAATTTCTCGGCTGCTAAACTCAAATCCTCCAGCGAGCCCCAGGCAGGGTTCAAACATGCCCAACTCGCTGCCTGATACATACCCTACGCCATATAAAATTTCCCCCCACTGGTTGTTGTTTACGGTGGAGGTTCCCAGTTTAAGTACCGAGACATCTTGAGCTTGTAAGGTAGAAAAGGCGCCTAGGCTTGTGAAAAACAGACAAAGCCGGTAAAATACTTTTATAGTTTTCATAGTGTAGTATATTCAAGTTCATAGTGTGTTGTGTTATCAAGTGGTTTCAACTTTCTGGGGTAATAGCAAGCTTTTAGTCACGTTGGGTAAAATACTTTACATTGAGGCTTACAGTAATAGAAAAACCTGTATTGATACTCATACTTATTCTGGGAGAGGCCTCGAGGTCATTGGTTTCTATTCCAGCGCCTACGGTCAATAAAAATCTGATACCTATCGTGTTCATCGTGTTTGAGGTTTTGTACGGATTTGCCGCCAAAAGTTTATGGCTTATGTTGAGAAAATTGGTGATATGTACCAGCAAGACAAAGAAAATGACCTGAGGGAGGAGGGAGGTGTAAGGATACCCGCAATTAATTTGTAGGATTTAGGATTATTTGCTAATAAAAATAGGTGGGTTTGCAGTTTTTGCAATATAAATAGAGCTAATTGGCCTGTAAAATAATGAATTGCCTCAAAATCAGTAAACGGACCCTTGATTCTGAGGCAGGAGCTGAGCAATAATTGTTTATTTTAATCTTGTCTGTCAGGTTTTATGGGGGCCGTTTTATAAGCCACCTCACAAACAAACTGTGCCTGGACAGAGCGAAATACACGGAGTATATTTGGCCAAGCCAGGTATTTATGCTGAACAGGTGATTTAAAATAAGTCAGCTATTTGTTGATGGGTTCTGGCCAGTGAAGCCTCAAATGTAGCTCCTCCATATTCTTCGTTTTCGAGGGTCACTTCGGTAATGTCGCGAATACCCATAATACCAAACACCGTTTTAAGATAAGGTGTTTGAAAATTCATATGGGCATTGATCTCTCCTGAATTGTATCCAGTATCGCCTCGGCTACTAAGTAAATACATTTGTTTTTGGTGTACCAATCCGACATATTTTCCATCTGGTTTGCCCGATTCAAAAGTCCAGGTTTGGTTAAACCGCATCAAATGATCCAGATAGGCTTTGAGCCCACTCGGAATAGACCAATTATGCATGGGAGTGCCAAGCCCATACACATCGGCCGATTTAAACTCAGCCACCAACTGGTCACTGAGCTCCATGGTTTGTCTTTGGGCTGGGGTGCGCTTTTGTGGAGGAGTAAAGGCACTGGCGATCCACTCCTCGGTAATGTGTGGAATGTTGGCTTGGCCCACTTCCCGATATAGCACCACATCATGGGGAGACTTTTGTTGCCACTTTTGCACAAACAATTCGGTGAGCCGGCGACTGTGAGAACGCGTACCTCGAGGACTGGCATTGATTACTAATACTTTGGATATTTTTTTCATAGGAGTAACTATGTTAATATTTTCAATACCCAAAATTATGACCAATGCTGCCTTATCTTGCTTAAATTAATTTAAGAAAAGCCCTTGAATTAGTTTAAGAAATCGATGGACTATACCTCCTTTCTTGAGCGTATTTTGCTCAAAAATTCAGGCGTAATACCCAAATAAGAAGCAATGAGATATTGAGGAATGCGCTGATTGATCTGAGGATATTGCTTGACAAAGGCTTTGTAACGTTCTTCCTTGGTTTGACTAATGGTACTCAAGATCCGCTTTTGCAACGAAAACAAATAGTTTTCGGTAATGATGCGAAAGTAACGTTCAAACTGAGGAATTTTCTCGAGTAAGGTTTGAAAAGAAGGGTAATCAATTTGTAAAACTTGACAATCCTCCAGTGCCTGGATGTCATAAGTGGCTACTTTTTGTTTTAAAAAACTTTCCAAATCGCTGGCCCACCAGTTTTCCAGCGAAAATGATAAAATGTACTCCTGGCCGTTTTGCCAATTGGTATGAAATGTCTTGAGACATCCTTGAACCACAAAACTATCATATTTGCATACCTCCCCAGCCTGCACCAGGTACTGCCCTTTTTTGAGGAAACGAGATGTCCACAATGACCCAAAGAGATCAATTTCTTCTTGATTAAGAGAGAGCTTAGAAACGACTGCTTGTAGTAGTGGTTCTATTGAGGTGTTCATAAAATGGAGTGTTGTTTACCCAAAGGTAAACTAAATACCCGATGCTTGTTTTATAGTACTTTTAAATATAACTGCGTTAAACCTATATACAAGATGATCAAAGGGCAAATAAACCAGTGCTTAGCAAATATTGAGAATAGTAAAACAATGCCTTTTCATTAAAAATAGGCAAGTATGTTCCCTAAATCGAGTCCTGACCAAGCACTAGAATGAATTCATCACCTCATATACACCAAGGTGATTTGCACCAATATGAAGATTGGTTTTACTCAGGTTTATTTTTGTAATAAAAACTTGATAGGAATCGCCAGGCGTTTTTTCCAGGCATCTTCAGAGTGATTTTCACCAGGAAAAACCTTGGTTTGCCAGTTTTTTGGGGTATACCCTTTTTGTTTCATCACCACATCTACCCTTTTTTGATGAAGTGCATACAAGGCATCCAAAGTAGCGTCACCGTGGTCGAAGTAGATTTTGTGCTGAGCTGGGTCAGGCAAGTGATTTTTTAGGTAATTGACAAAAGCCGTAGGAATGGGATTGTTCTCATTGGAAAATACCCCTGGCCAATGCGTAGAAATACAGGCAGCCCCACCAAATACGTCAGGGTATTCACAAATGGCATACATAGAAATAAGCCCCCCCATACTAGAACCTGCTACCATTGTATTGGCCATATCGGGTAATGTGGCGTATTTTTGATCTATGTAAGGCTTGAGTTCTTTTACCAAAAACTGCAGGTATTTGTCAGATTGCACCTTGGTGGCAAACATAAGCGCCTTGCCTTGCTTGAGTTGAAGGAGAGAGTCTTGAGTGGCTTGTGGCAAACCCTCAAAAGGTTTTTGAGGAAAATAATCAGCGTGACGGGTTTGGTCACCATTCCAAATGCCTACCACGATACAAGGCTTAATCACTTTAGCTTTCAGCAACTTACCCACTGTTTCATCTATTCCCCATTCTTGTTTGTTCCAAGTAGTTTGGGCATCATAGAGCATTTGTCCATCGTGCATATACAATACTGCATACTTTTTATCTTTATTGTAACCTTCTGGTAGCCAGATATCTATATTTCGGTGACTCACGTACTTGGAGGCAAATTTCTCGAGTCGCTCTACTCGCCCACTGGCTACTTTTAATATCGATTTGGTGGTGCTATCAGCCTTAGTAGTAGTGCTATCCTGGTCAATTGGAGTATCTTTCTTTTGGGAGGGGGCTCCACAACTTATCAAAAAGCCAGCAAGCGTGATAATGGCTAAATATTGACGCATAATTGTATTTTTATTGTTAAAATGCTCAATATAACGGGTTTTAGGTTTTTTCTCCTCCTTCGGGTCCGTAAAAAATAACCCAAGTGGCAAAATCTTCACTAAAATTGACAAATCGGTGAGTGACACCAGCAGGGACAAACAAACAGTCTCCTGGTTGAAAAAGTGTTTTTTGGGTACCATTGATAAATTCTCCAGTCCCCGATATCACAATGTACACCTCATCTTGGGAGTGGGGAGTTTGCATATCTTGGCCCACTGGTTGGTAGATTTCTATACTGAGGGTACCGTGTTTAAACAATTCGGCAAATGGAGTATCTACATTTTTCAATTGATTGAAAGCTTCTTGTACAGAGATTTGCATAATGATTTTATTGTTAAATTGTATTGTTACATTGTTCCGCTACGCTCATTGTTCTATGGTTAAATGGTTGCGCGAGGCGATAATGATTCTATTGTTCCGCCTACGGCTTATTGTTGTATTGCTAAATGGTTGCGCGAAGCGACACACTATCATAATTATTGATGGTTAATTGTTAGTTCCTTCGGCTTTGCTCAGGACTTCGGGTTGCGCGAAGCGTCCACTTTTCACTTTACGTTTTTCATTTTTCATTCAATTAGTGGACTATGGACTTGAAAGCAAAAGCTACTAACTCCGAACTACCAATTAAAGAAAACCTCTCTAATCAATATTGATATTCATTGGTGACTTGTGACCAGGGGATTTGCTTGATTTGGTCTAAAACAAGTACATCGATTGGGAAAGCATATGCTTCCTGAAACCAAATCACGGTCAGTGCCGAATAATCCATGTCAGTATCTTGGTGTACTTGTCTGCTCTCAAGGCGTACCATACACGTAATGAGGGGGATGGTAGCAGGCTGACCAAAAGGATATGTTCCATCATAAGTCAGAGGTTGTTCTAGTGGGTCCAGCAAATATACGGCAGATTCGTGGGTATATTTGGGGGCGACCTCTATTGCATCTTTTATGATTTCCCGATTCATACTTCGAGTAGGCAAACCTTCCAGCAAGCCATCGTAAGTGGGGTATTGATATATCGTTTGAATATAAGCAGTGTAGCCATTTTCGATGATTAAACTTGACATCATATTGGGGGTATATTTTGAGAGTTTACAGTACCCAAAAAAGTGTACGTCAGCGTAAGGTTTTTGACCGATATTTTGCCCTTTATGAGAAAAAATATTGATTGAAGAACAGTCAATTCAATGCATTTTAATAGATTACTTAATAATGTTAAGTAGTTTTTGTTCTTCTTTGAGGTGTAAAAAAAGTATTATTTTTTTATTACCTTATGTTTTTCTTAGAAATAAGTAAACAACTGTGCTTACTATTGTATTTTGTTTTAAAAATAAGGGCATGTAGGTTCATGTACGATAATAATCATTATTATCTGATTTTTTATTGTAACTTTGCTCTTAACAATTTTACAAATTATAATCTATTAGTCTCAAAAAATACAAAAATGCTTGCGCACTCAAGTGGTATTTTTTTAAATCCAGACTTCCTTTTGCTTAGGGAAAGCAACTCCTTTGTTATTTCATCACATTTTTCTTACAATCAAATATCATCAGAGAAACATTCCAAAGAAGTTCCATCAAAACTTTTTATTGGTACATTCTAGGTGACATCATTGAATGGTACAAACATGGGATAATTTGGGGAGCGAAAAGGAAAGATTATTGTTGAAGTTGTAATGATTGCATTGAGGGTAACTTTTCACCTCAGTGGCCAATAAAGTGCTTATTAAATTTAAAATACAATCCAATGGAAAATACGCCTGTATATAAAGTATTGGTGGTAGACGACGAACCAGATATCGTAGAATTGTTGCAATACAACCTCGAAAAAGCTGGTTACGAAGTAAAAACGGCGAGTAACGGAAAAGAGGCTATCAAAGTGGCCAAATCATTTTTGCCTCACATGATCCTGATGGACATCATGATGCCCAAAATGGATGGTGTAGAAGCTGGCCGACAACTTCGGGAAATACCAGAAATTGCCGATACTTATATTATTTTCCTAACGGCAAGAGTAGAAGAGTACTCCGAGCTGGCCGCTTTTGATGTGGGTGCCGATGATTACATTACGAAACCAATACGTCCCCGAGCATTGCTAAAGCGTATTGCCGCTTTGTTTCGTCGCGAACAAAAAAAGCATCAAAAAGAAGAAAAGAAAGACAAAATTTTGGTGGGTAACCTTACCATCGATCGGGAAAGTTACATTGTATACAATGACCAAACGCCCATTACGTTGCCTAAAAAAGAATTTGAGATGCTGTTTTTCCTTGCTCAAAACCCCAATAAGGTCTTTAGCCGGGACGAATTGCTACAAAACATTTGGGGAACCGATGTATATGTATTGGCTCGTACCGTAGATGTACATATTCGTAAAGTGAGAGAAAAAATCGGTGATGGTTATATCAAAACTGTCAAAGGTGTAGGTTATAAACTAGTAACTGAGTAACCATCAGTTACTTCAAGTGCGTTATCAATACTACAAAACATATTCAATAAGGTCTGTCCATGTCATCGCGCATCATATCGTTACTACTGTCAGTTTCTATTGCAGCAGTTACCACCGCTTTTACATCTTTACTCTCTGGAGTTTCGGCCACCGCATTGCTGGTGTGTTTTAGTATGGCGTTTTTTTCGTCTTATTTACTGTTTTACTTTGCCCTTGAGTTTTTGGTGTTTAGAGAAATCAACGAGGCCAATCGTATGATTGAAAAACTTAAGAAGAAAGATTTTAAAATTGCCAAAAAACAAGCAAAACCTACTCTAAAATTTGTCAAGAAGCTCAACCACGAGATTTATGCATATGCTTCTAACAAACAGAAAGAGATAGATCACTTGAAGCAAATGGAGATTTTTCGGCGGGAGTTTTTAGCCGATGTATCTCACGAGCTCAAAACTCCCATATTTGCCGCTCAGGGTTTTCTGCACACCTTACTCGATGGTGCCATTGATGACCAGAATGTACGCGATAAATTTTTAAACAAAGCGGTGAAGAGTCTAGATGGGCTCAATGCCATCATTCAAGATTTGCTTACCCTTTCGAAAATGGAAGCGGGGTTTATTCAAATGAACCATGAGATATTCAATATTGCTCGACTTACCAACGATGTATTTGAGCAATTGGAAGAAGGGGCCAGCAAACGCAACATGACTTTGCAGTTTGATCAACCCTATGAGGAGATATTGGTATATGCCGATACCCAACGGATCCGCCAAGTGATCATCAATCTTCTGGGGAATGCGATCAAATATGGATCGAAAAATGGCAATGTACAGGTGAGTTTTGAAGAAATCGAAAATCGCTTACTGAAAATCACTGTCAAAGACGATGGACCCGGTATTTCGGCAGAACACCTGGACCGTATTTTTGAGCGGTTTTACCGAGTAGAAAAAAGCCGTTCCAAAGACAAAGGCGGCTCTGGTCTTGGATTGGCGATTGTAAAACATATTTTGAGTGCACACAATACTGAGATTAGAGTAAATAGCAAGGTGAAGAAAGGAACTTCTTTTTCGTTTGAGTTGCAAATAGCTCCCAACGAAACCGATGAGGTAAAAGAAGTTGAAAAAACAGTGGCATACAAGGAAGTAGAAGGAGTAAAGTAGCTGTATTTTTGAATCTGCACTCATTTGCCTAATTTTGCATTCCTTTTTCAAAAAACAAATTCCCGGTAAATGAAGAAACTCAAGTTTGAGGATTTAATTATATTTGAAAATGAGGATTTTATAGTTATCAACAAACCTCCTCATATTTCTACCCTTGACGATCGTGCCTCTGAAGGCAAAGACAATATCAATGGATTGGCCAAACAGTATCATGAGTCGGCTCAAGTGTGTCATCGCCTAGACAAAGAAACCTCGGGAATTTTGGCCATCGCCAAAAACCCGGAAGCATACCGCCATATGGCCATCCAATTCGAAAAACGGGAAGTTACTAAAGTATACCATGCCGTGATTGGAGGTATTCAGGAATACAAAAACGTAACGGTAGATAAGCCCATTTTACCCAACCGAACGGGAGGGGTAAAAATTGATTCGAGTGGAAAACCGGCCCAAACAATTTTTCATACCTTGCAAATTTACAAGGCCCACACCCTGATAGAGGCTCGCCCAGTAACTGGGCGCATGCACCAGATTAGAATCCATTTGGCCGTATTGGGGTCTCCCATTGTACAAGATGAGCAGTATGGAGGCAAACCACTCTACTTGTCCAGCGTAAAGAAAAACTTCAATCTTAAAAAACATACGGAGGAGCGTCCCCTCATTTCGCGGGTAGCTTTGCACGCTCAGGCATTGCACTTTAAGCTTATGAACGATGAGACTAAAATAGTAGAAGCTCCTTATCCCAAAGACATTCGGGCTTTGGTAAATCAATTAGGAAAGCATACTTGATTGGATTATACATCGAGTACTGTAGGTTTTTTAGCCCTGTCAGGCACAACCTGTCAGGGCTAAATTATGAAGTCTTAGAAGTTAAAATACCTCAGCAAGTCCAAGTAAGAAAGATGCTTTTGAAGAAAACGCTAAGCATCCCCATCCGACAATTGCTCTAACGCAACAAAAACACTTATCAAGGAATTTCCTTTTTCTGACAAGGTGTAAGTAATATGGAGTGGTTTTTCTTGGATCACCGATTTCACAAGAATCTCTTCCTCTACCATTTCTCGCAGGGCAGTAGCAAGCGTTTGTTTATTGGCTCCTTCCAAATCTCGAAGTAATTGATTGAAACGTACTGGAGCATTGGTCACCATTTTAAATATTTGCGGCTTCCACTTACCACTGAGTGCTTTCAATAGTTTTTGGGCCGGACAGTTTTGAGATGATGTATTCATGGTGGTCATGTTTTTTTGACTAATTGACTCAAGGTAAGCGTATTGGTAACTTTGTAGTATACATAAAACAAATACTACAATGCAAATTGTTGTACAATCAATTCATTTTGTTACCCAATGTTATAAACCAATAAAATGGCTGATTGGGTATGGTTTCATCTTTTTAATTTGTCAAGCCTGTATGAAAAATAGCCCCCAAAAAACGTCTGATAAAAATCCCCTACTTTGTGACCCCGAAACTGGAGTTTGTGAAGTTCCTGCTGATAAAAGCGAGAAAGCCATTACGCAAAGTACAACTACTGAGGCCATCAAGCCGATTCAAATTACTTATTTTACCGACCCCATTTGTTCTTCGTGTTGGGGTATAGAGCCTCAACTCAAACGGCTAAAAATTGAGTATGGACCATACTTTGAGATAGATTACAAGATGGGAGGGTTGCTGCCTTCTTGGAAAGTATACGACAGTGGAGGCATAAGCAAACCCGCTGATGTAGCGCATCACTGGGACGAAGTAAGCTTGCATTACAAAATGCCCATAGATGGCGACGTGTGGTTAGAAGACCCCTTGGATTCTTCTTATCCCCCTTCGGTTGCTTTTATGGCCGCCAAGGCACAAGGGACAGATAAAGCGTTGGCGTTTTTGAGAAAAATACGGGAAATGGTGTTTTTACAAAAAAAGAACATTACCAAATGGGAGCACCTCAAAGAAGCTGCCCAACTAGCAGGTTTAGAGGTGGCTCAATTCAAAGCAGATTATGAAACTAAAGCTAAAGGTGATTTTCAACAAGATTTGTCCCTTGCTAAATCATTGGGAGTAAGAGGTTTCCCTACTTTATTGATGACCAACGGAGAACAACAAGTGAGGGTATACGGAGTGAAGGAGTACGCCCATTTTGAGCAGGCGATCCTTAAACTACACCCACAAGCCAAAAAATCAACCATTCAACCCGATCCGGCCTATTGGCTCAATAAATTTGGTACATTGACTACTCAGGAAGTAGCGGTTATTTTGGGCAAAAGTTTTCAAACAGCGACAGAAATGATGACAAGGTTGGTCGATGAGAAGAAAGCAACAAAATTAGCGATTAAAAATGGAGTGTTATGGATGGCTAAATCAAAGTAATAAGTAATTTCTTTGATCCGAGAGTCTTCTATTAAAAGCATTGGAACATTGATGAAACGAGCCTCCAGTTATCCACTGATTGGATTCGTACCATCAATGTTCTAACTGCAAAACGTCTACCACCAAAACTACTGCTATTGCCCAATCCTACAAACCATACCCCTGGTTTTACTTTCATCACCCCTTTATTTACATAAAAAAATATAAATTTAAATACTTGATTAACAGTGGTTTGAGATAATTAAAAGGACTCAAATCTTCTTTTGAGACTTTTTTATTGAGTAATTACACTTACTTACCGGTCTAATTCAGCATATAACCTACAAATGCTATACAAAACCAATATGTTGAATATTCATGTAATCTGTAGCTGATCACTTCAGGATCATATTGGTTGGTTTTTAATTTAACTTTGCTCGTCATGTTTTCTCAAAAAATTACCCACAACATCAAGTTCAAGTCCTACCTTTGGCTAAACCGGATACTTATTTTGAATACATTCCTAGGTAAACAAAAAATCGCAGCAATGAGTGTTCAAAAATAAGCAGTTTTCTTGACCTCTTCCTACCAAATAGATGCTTTGGCTACAATATATCTTCTATAATATGAATCATTGATACTTGATTGACTTATTTGAATTGATTGTTTTTCAAGTATTTGATAATCAGTGTTTTATGTTGTAGAGTTGCGAAGTGGTAGCCAATAAGTGTAATGAAAACATAGCATTCGGTAGGTGATCATCCGAACAATACTTTGCGATAGCGATAAAAGCTTAAGAATACTCTAAAAAAAAATCTTAATAAATCCTGCTAAAATGAAATCATTCACCACAAAACTTTTACCCTTGACCATCATTTGCGTGGTCTTATTTATCACAAACACCCAGGCCCAATACCAGATTGCTACGATGGCTGGTAAGTTTGATGCAGAAGGAGCTCCCGCGCAACAGATTTCGGTAGCCCATCCTTCCGCATTGGCATTAGATGGCCAAGGCAACCTTTACATTGCTCAAGCCAAGTTACGTAGGGTAAATCTAAGTACTGAGAAGATTTACACCAAAGATGCCAGTGCGGCAAATGCAGTGGCCATAGATGCAGCAGGCAATATTTATGTAGCCGATAAGGCGAGCCATCGCATCAAAAAAATAGATGCAGTCACTGGTCAAGTCACGGTGATTGCCGGAAGAGGAAGCAGTCCTGCTTCAGGAGATGGAGGCCCCGCTTTGATGGCGGGATTTGATGCTCAGTCTATTGCCCTAGACAGCCAAGGCAATATTTACATTGCTGATCAAAAAAATCATCGTATTCGCAAAATTGAGGTAACCACGGGCATCATTAGCACAGTGGCGGGTACTGGTCTGAGGGGATTTTTAGGAGATGGAGGCCCCGCCGATGTGGCTCGCTTGAATCAGCCAGGAGGCATTGCCATCGACGCAAACAACAATTTGTTCATTGCCGATCTAGAAAACCATCGCATTAGAAGGGTTGATGCCCAAACCAATGAAATTACCACCGTAGCAGGCAGTGGTACCAGCGGTTTTTGGGGCGATGGTGGAGGAGCTATCAAGGCCCAATTGAACCGCCCCAAAGGATTAGCCATCGATGCAAACAACAATTTATACATTGCCGACCAAGGCAACCACTGCATAAGAAAAGTGGATTTGAATCATCATCTCATTACAACCATTGCCGGAAATAGTACCAAGGGTTTTTCGGGCGATGGGGGAGACGCTGTCTTGGCTACCTTAGACAATCCTACCGATGTGGTACTGGATGCCCAGGGTAATGTTTACATCGCGGATGGAAACAATCATCGAGTCAGAAAAATAAGTGCGAGTACTGGCCATATCCATACGATTGTGGGGAATGGGTTGAGGTTTTACAGTTCGGGATTTTCGGGCGATGGAGGAGACGCACTTCAAGCCCAGTTTAATTTTCATTTACGGGATACAAAATTGGCTCAGGATCCGACCGGACATATTTATATTGCCGATACGGACAATCAAAGAATACGCAAAATAGATGTTCATACCAATATCATTACTACGGTAGCGGGCAATGGTAACCAAGGACATTCGGGGGATGGAGGACTCGCTACGGCGGCGGCCCTTACTGACCCTACCGGAATTGATATAGATGCCAATGGCGATATTTACATTGCTGAAAAAGACCATATTAGAAAGGTCACGGCAGGTACTCAGGTGATTTCTACCCTATACCAGGGGCAACCACGCGATGTTCACTTAGATTCAAAGGGACATTTGTATTTCATTGAAGGCCATCAAATCAAGAAGATAAAGTTGAGTACCCAGGAAGTAACCTTGGTAGCAGGTACGGGGAGCCGTGGTAATGCGGGCGATGGCGGACCTGCCGTTCAAGCTCAATTGTATTCGCCCTCGGCGGTAGCACTTGATAAACAAGGAAATCTGTACATTTCTGACTATTGGAACGGGAAAGTAAGAAAAGTAGATGGAAAGAGTCATCTTATTACAACTTTGATAAGTGGAGTATCGTTGGCTGACTTGGCCATGGATGGGGAAGACAATCTATATGGGGCGTCATTAGGAACAGTGATAAAAATCAACATAACGAATGGTGCCAGCGAAAACGTGGCCCATGGTTTTTGGGGTTGGCTAAACAATGAATTGCCGCTTTTGCCTGCTTCGCTGAATAGCCTGGTACTGGCAAATAATGGAGACATTTACCTGGCAAGTAATGGGCGTCTTGATTATAACGAAGCACTGTCTAACCGGATTTGGAAACTTAGGCGAGTTCCTGCTATCAACATAACGCAGGGAAGCACCAAGGTGACTCCACAGAGTGGCTTTGACTTCAGGGGGTATCCAATAAATTCAACTGTAGAACTTGATTTTTCCGTTGAAAACCTCACTTCAGCTACTTTTAACGGTGAGTCAATCAAGGTA
>ERZ1740067.2073-NODE-2073-length-12707-cov-6.193171_pt1 | contig 12707 bp, 15 predicted proteins | sample MGYA00581736_ERZ1740067 | MGnify/ENA primary metagenome ERZ1740067 (study PRJEB43018, sample SAMN04849236) | marine metagenome | isolation source: floating plastic debris | place: Pacific Ocean | collected 2008-08-27 | study: EMG produced TPA metagenomics... | reverse complement strand
GGTTTTGACAAAATCAGGGATCGGCGGAAACGCCGGTCCCTTTTTCGTTTCCGCCCCTCCCGCAACACAGCGAGGACGGTCTGATGACAGACCTTATGACAACCGAACGCCTGACCCTGCGGCCGCCCCGGATGGGGGATGCGGCCGTGATTGCCGCATTGGTCGGGGACCTCGAGGTGTCGCGCTGGCTGACGCGGGTGCCGCACCCTTACGGTTTGCAAGACGCATGGGATTTCATCCGTCAGGTCGAGGCGGGTGGGCGCAACACATTTGTCATCTGCGCGGGCGATCTGGTCGTCGGGTGCATCGGCACCGAGCGTGAGCTGGGCTATTGGCTGGGTCAGAACCACTGGGGGCGCGGGTACGCGACCGAAGCCGCCCGGGCTTTGATCAAACGCCATTTCGCGCGCGGTCATGCCGAGCTGGTCAGCGGCTACTTCACCGAAAACGCGGCGTCCCGAAACGTTTTGGTCAAGCTCGGGTTCGTGCCCACGTCGCAGGAACAGGCGCTGTGCCCGGCCACCAGCAACCGGCATGTGCTGCAACGCATGGTGCTGACCCGAAACACATGGGAGGCGCGGATATGAACGCTCCGAAAAAGCCTGTCCTGACCGGCCCCCGGATCACGCTCCGCGACGTAGCGGAAGGCGACGTGGAAGCCCGTTTTGCCCTCGGCAATACGCCCGAGATCATCGCCATGTTCGGAGGTGACCCCGCCCAGGTGCGTGACATTACCCGAGACGCCGCCGAGGCGTGGGTTGCGGCACAGCGGGACGAGCCGCATGCCTGGATCATCGCCAACGGTGACGCGATGCTGGGCGCGATCCGCCTGCACACGCTCAACCCCGCTGACAAGCGCGCGCAGATTGCCATAGGTATCCTGGACCCGGCCGCGTTGGGCCAAGGCTATGGCACCGAGGCGATGCAGGTGCTTGCCGCCCATGCCTTTGACGCAATGGGTCTGCACCGGCTGGGCTGCCGCGTGCTCGAATTCAACGACCGGGCCATCCGCGCCTATGAAAAGGTCGGCTTTGTCGTCGAAGGCCGCGAGCGTGAAGCGGCGCTCATCGGCGCGGACTGGCATGATGACCTGATCATGGGCCTGCTTGACCGCGATCTGGTGCGCCTGGGATGAGCGTCGCGGCGCTCTCCTTTGCGGTGTTCGCGGCCAGCCAGGTCGGCACGCCGGGCCCCGCCAACATGGCGCTGCTGGCCACTGGCGCACGCTTTGGCTTTCGCAGGGCGTTGCCCTTTGTGGTTGGTGTCGCCCTGGGCAAGCAGTTCATCATCTGGCCCGTGGGATTTGGCCTGATGGAGCTTGCGGACCGCGCGCCATGGGTGTTCGAGACGCTCAAATGGGTGTCGGCGGCCTATATCATCTGGCTCGCCTGGAAGGTTGCCAACCTGCGCCTGTCCACAGGTGGCGATGCGCGCGCGCCGGGCTTTGCCGCCGGGCTGATCGTGCACCCGCTCAATCCCAAGGCATGGGCAATGATCGTGGCGGGTTTTACCGGCTTTGTGGCGCCGGGCACTGACCCCCTTTACGCAACTGCCATCATTGGCGGGATACTGCTGGGCTGTCAGGTGCTCCTGCACCCGATTTGGACCCTTGCCGGAGATCGTATCGCGCGCACCCTCGCGGGAACGCCCGGCGAACCCTATCTGATGTATACCCTTGCGGCGCTCACCGTCGCATCGGTCCTGTTTGTTCTGTTCGGAGGAGGAACATAGCAATGGAAATGGAAAAGATCGTGACTCAACCCGTGATCGAAACGTCCCGGTTCGACCTGCGCCCCGTGCGCAAGTCCGATATGGGGCTGATCGAGATGTACACGAGCGACCTGCGCGTCGCACGCATGACCCAATCGATTCCACATCCCGTTCCGCCCGGCAGTACCGAGGCCTTCGTGACCCGTGCCATGGCCGACGACCGGGACGAGGATGTGTGGGTCATGGACGGGCTCAAGACCGACCGGGCCGAGGTCATGGGTCTCATCTCGCTCACCCGCATGGACCGGAACCAGTCCGAGGTCGGCTACTGGGTCGCACCGCATTTCTGGAACACCGGCCTCGCCTCCGACGCGGTCGAGGCGCTGGTGGACGCCAACCCGATGGGCAACGACACGATGTTTGCCTCCGTCTTTCAGGACAATCCGGCGTCGGCCCGCGTGCTCACGCATTGCGGCTTCAAATATCTCGGCGATGCCGAAGGTTTCTCTGTTGCCCGCGACGCCACTGTTCCAACCTGGACCTATAGCCGCAAACTCTGACGCACATCGTTTCTTCTTCTCTTTCCAAATACGGCGGGGGTCCGGGGGGTTGGCCCCCCGGTCCCGCCGCTTGAAATCCATTCCCATCGCCGGGATTGTGGCGTAGGACCGCGCACATGAAGTTCCTCGACCTCACCAAAGTCTACATCCGCTCGGGCGCGGGCGGAAACGGCTGCATCTCGTTCCGCCGCGAGAAGTATATCGAATATGGCGGCCCCGATGGCGGCGATGGCGGCACCGGCGGGTCGGTGATCGCCGAAGCCGTCGACGGGCTCAACACATTGATCGACTTTCGCTACCAGCAGCACTTCTTTGCCAAGAACGGCCAGCCCGGCATGGGCCGCCAGCGCACCGGCAAGGACGGCGATGACATCGTGCTCCGCGTGCCTGCGGGCACCGAAATCCTTGACGAGGATCAGGAAACGGTGATCGCGGATCTGGTCAATGTGGGCGACACGGTGGAACTGGCCCGCGGCGGCAATGGCGGCTGGGGCAACCTGCACTTCAAATCCGCCACCAACCAGGCCCCGCGCCGCTCCAATCCGGGGCAGGAGGGTGTCGAACGGACGCTGTGGCTGCGCCTCAAGCTGATTGCTGATGTCGGCCTGCTGGGTCTGCCCAATGCGGGCAAGTCGACCTTTCTCGCCACCACCTCGAACGCAAGGCCCAAGATCGCCGACTACCCCTTTACCACCTTGCACCCCAATCTGGGTGTGGTGGGCGTCGACAACACCGAATTCGTCGTCGCCGACATCCCCGGCCTGATCGAAGGGGCATCTGAAGGGCGCGGCCTTGGTGATCTGTTCCTCGGCCATGTGGAACGCTGCGCGGTGCTCCTGCACCTCGTGGACGGTACCTCCCAAACGGTGGCCGAGGATTATGCGACCATCATCGGTGAGCTTGAGGCCTACGGCGGCGATCTGGCTGACAAGCCGCGCATCACGGTGCTGAACAAGATCGACGCGCTGGATGAGGAAGAGCGCGCAACAGCCTGCGCGGATTTGGAAAAAGCCAGCGGCGGCCCGGTCATGCTGATGTCCTCGGTCGCGCGTGAGGGCGTGACGGATGTGCTGCGTGCGCTGCGCGGCCAGATCGACGACGACCGACTGCGCCACCGCCCCGCAGAGGAGGCCGCGCCGTGGCGTCCCTGACAGACGCAAAACGGCTGGTGGTCAAGATCGGCTCGGCCCTGCTGGTGGACCGCGTCACCGGCGCGCTGCGGCACGATTGGCTCAACGGTTTGGCGCAGGACGTGGCGTGGCTGACAGGGCAGGGCACACAAGTCGTGCTGGTGTCTTCGGGCTCAATCGCGCTGGGGCGCGGCGTGCTTGGCCTGCCTGCCGCCGATCTGGCGCTGGAGCAATCGCAGGCCGCAGCCGCCGTCGGCCAGATCCGCCTCGCCCGCGCCTATGAAGAGGCGTTGGCACCGCATAGCATCACCACCGCGCAGGTGCTCATGACGCTCGAGGACAGCCGCGACCGCCGCCGCTACCTCAATTCCCGCGCCACGCTGGAACAGCTCTTGGGCCTGCACGCCGTGCCCATCGTCAATGAAAACGACACCATCGCCACGGACGAGATCCGCTTTGGCGACAATGACCGGCTGGCCGCGCAGATCGCAGCCACCATCGGCGCCGACCAACTCGTGTTGCTCTCGGATGTGGACGGCTTCTACAGCGCCAACCCCACCGAAGACGCCACCGCGCGCCGCTATGACACCATCGACCACATCACCACGGAGATCGAGGATCAGGCGGGTGATGCAGGATCGGGCCTGTCCAAGGGCGGGATGAAAACCAAGCTGATGGCCGCAAGGACCGCCACCGCTGCGGGCTGCGCCATGGCGATCTGCCTGGGCTCCGAACACCGCCCGCTCGCTGCTCTGCACGGGGGAGGCAACGCCACCTGGTTCACCGCAACCCTTGACCCGGCCTCCGCCCGCAAACGCTGGATCGCCGCGATGAAGCCGCAGGGCACGCTGACCCTGGATCCCGGTGCAATCACCGCTTTGTCAAAGGGAAACAGCCTCTTGCCCGCCGGTGTTCAAGCGGTTACGGGCCGTTTTGGCCGTGGCGAACCGGTCGCCCTGACCGACGCCGACGGGCACCAGCTGGGCCTCGGCCTCACCCGCTATACCGCCGAAGAGGCACACAAGATCAAGGGCCACCACAGCGCCGACATCGAAACCTTGCTGGGCTATCCGGGCCGGGCCGCGTTGATTCACCGGGATGATATGGCGCTTTGAGTTTCTTCTGACTAAAAATACCATCGCCGAAGGCAAAAAAGCCTCTGGCACCCCGCCTGCAAAGGACGCACCCGATGAAAGACCTCGACACCATCCCCGCTCTCATGGCCGACATCGGTACTCGGGCCAAAGTGGCGGCGGCGACGCTGGCCTTTGCCAGCGCCGAACGCAAGCACGCCGCCCTGATCTCGGCGGCAGAGCATGTCTGGTCCAGCCGCGCCGACATAATTGCCGCCAACGACAAGGACATGGCATTCGGCGCGGACAAGGGGCTGTCGGACGCGATGATGGACCGTTTGCGCCTCGATGAAGACCGTATTCGCGGCATTGTCGATGGGCTGCGCGCCGTGGCCGAACAGTCTGATCCCGTGGGCGAAGTGCTCGCCGATTGGGATCAGCCGTCGGGCCTCAACATCAAGCGTGTGCGCACGCCGCTGGGCGTGGTGGGCGTGATTTACGAAAGCCGCCCCAACGTGACGGCGGATGCGGGTGCGCTGTGCCTGAAGGCCGGCAATGCGGTCATCCTGCGGGGCGGATCGGAGAGCTTCCATTCCTCGCAAGCCATCCACGCCGCCCTTCAGGCCGGCCTGCGCGACGCCAATCTGCCCGAAGACGCGATCCAGCTGGTGCCGACGCGCGACCGCGCCGCGGTCAGCGAGATGCTGACCATGACCGACACGATCGACGTGATCGTGCCCCGTGGCGGCAAGGGCCTTGTGGGGCTCGTGCAGCGCGAGGCGCGCGTACCTGTCTTTGCCCATCTCGAAGGGATCGTGCACATCTTCATCGACAAGGGTGCGGACCCCGAAAAGGTGCTCAAGGTCGTGCTGAACGCCAAGACCCGGCGTACCGGGATCTGCGGTGCTGCCGAATGCTTGCTGATCCACGCCGATATCGCCACTACCATCGGTCAGGGCGTTGTACGCGCGCTGATGGATGCGGGCGTGCGGGTGCATGGGGATGCAGCGCTGCAGACGATTGAGGGCGTGCAGGCGGCAACGGACGCCGATTGGGGGCGCGAATATCTCGACATGGACATCGCCGCGCGCGTGGTGCCCGACATCGATGCGGCGATCGCGCATATCCGCACCCACGGCTCCAACCACACGGACTGCATCCTGACCGAAGATGCGAACGCCGCGGCGCAGTTCTTTCGCGAGCTGGACAGCGCCATCCTGATGCACAATGCCTCGACCCAGTTCGCCGATGGGGGCGAGTTCGGCATGGGCGCCGAGATCGGGATCGCCACGGGCAAGATGCACGCCCGGGGCCCCGTAGGCGCCGCGCAGCTGACCAGCTTCAAATACCTGGTGACCGGCGACGGCACGGTGCGTGGCTGAGGCCGCGCCTCAGAACGTCATGCGCAGGGGGCCGTCGTCACTCTGCGCGACCTGGACTGTGCGGCCGAAGTCCTTGGCGTGATAGTGCAGCAGGCCGAATTGCACATGTGCGGGGGCCAGCGCCGCCACCGCGCCGGTTTGCAAGCGGTCCCACAGCTCCGCGTCCACGCTGAACTTGTCGGCGTGGCCCGTGACGTCCCAGGTGCCGTCGGTCAGCGACACCTCGACACGGCCACCGTAGGGCATCGCCGTTTCCATGCATTGCAAGGCCAGAAACACCATGCGCACCGCCCAGCGGGGCTGCGCGTCCAGCGGCCCATAAGCCATGGTCAGCCGGCTGCCGCGCGCATTGTCCTGCAGGATCGAGACGACCTCCGCCCGGCCCACGGGCTGGGCGCTGGCCGCACCGTACGCGATGCGAAAGAACCGGATACGAGCACTCGCGTTTTCCACGCTTTCGGCGATCAGCTCCATCTCCGGGCCGTCGCTGGCACCCGCCATGTTAAGCAGTTCCAGTCCGTTGTTGATCGCGCCAATTGGCGATATCAGGTCATGACAGATGCGGCTGCCGATCAGCGCCGCGAGGTTGACGTTATCCTGCCCCATGGGCTGCTCCGGCAAAGACGAACGAAGGACAAATGGAAGATCTGAATGCCATTCTGGCTCCCGGCATGTTGGTCCGCCATCCCGATCATGCGGATTGGGGTGTAGGTCAGGTGCAAAGCAATATCGCGACGAAGGTTACGGTAAATTTCCCCGAAGCCGGGAAAGTTGTCATTGACGGCACCCGCATTGCGCTGCTTCCCGTATTCGATGCCTGAACATCCTTTCCGAATAGTTAACGGATTGCAATCATGCCGGGAATGCCGCGAAAGACTTTGCCTTTTCCGCAGGCTGGCCGATAGAGCGGCGCCATGACGTTGAGCCATACGCCCCGATTTCGCGTTGCCATGGCGCGCGATGATGCGGATCTGCATGCCGCCTATGCGCTGCGCTACGACGTGTTCGTGCGCGAGCTGGGCGGAGGAGGGCCGCTGGTGGATCATGCCGCCGGGCTGGAACGTGACGCGTTTGACCCGCATTTTGATCACATGCTGCTCTGGGACGATGCGGCGGGCCAGGTGGTGGGCGTCTACCGGATGTTGCGGGCGGCACAGGCGGAGGCGGCAGGGCAATTCTATTCCGAGGACGAATACGACCTTGCGCCACTGCGCGCCTCCGGGCGGCAACTGCTGGAACTGGGGCGATCCTGTGTGCATGCAGCCTATCGGGGCGGTCCGGCCATGTATCACCTGTGGAGCGGTCTGGCCGAATACGTGGCGCAGCACCGGATCGACATCCTGTTTGGCGTGGCCTCGTTTCATGGCACGGATGTGCAGGCGCTGGCCGCGCCTTTGTCGCTGCTGCATCACCGGCATCTGGCGCCACCGGCGCTGCGGGTCCGGGCGCGTGCGCCGCATGCGGCTGACATGAACATTCTGCCCGAAGATCAGATTGACCGGCGCGCCGCGATGGTTCAGGTGCCTGCGCTGATCAAGGCCTACCTGCGGCTGGGCGGCGTTGTGGGGCAGGGGGCCTATGTCGATCACGGGTTCAACACCACCGACGTCTGCCTGATCATGGACACCGCTGCGATGTCGGCGCGCCAGCAGCGCATCTACGGGGGTGCCACATGAGCATGACCTGGGACGGCGCGCCGCCGCCCGAGGCGGCCCCGCCCGGCCCGCGCGGCTGGCTGCGGATTGCGCGCCGGGCCACACTGATCATCGTGACGATCCTGCTGGGCCTTGCGCTGCTGCTGCCGCTGCGGTTGATCGAACGTCCGGTCTTTGGTCTGCACCGGCCCTGGACGCCGTGGATCACGCAAGGCGTGTGCCGTGTGTGCCTGATCTGGATGGGCCTGCGCTTTGACCTCCGGGGCAACCCCATGCGGCACCGGGGCGCGGTGGTCGCGAACCATTCCAGCTGGCTCGACATCTTTGTGCTCAACGCTTCGGACAGGGTGCATTTCGTGTCGAAATCAGAGGTGTCGAGCTGGCCGGGCATCGGGCCGCTTGCACGGGCGGCGGGCACGCTGTTCATCGCGCGCGATCCGCGGCAGGCCCGGGTGCAGGCGCAACTGTTCGAGGAACGGCTGATGGCGGGCCAGCGGCTGCTGTTCTTTCCCGAAGGGACCAGCACGGACGGGCTGCGGGTGCTGCCGTTCAAGACGACGCTCTTTGCACCGTTTCTCGCGCCCGCGCTGCACGATGTGCTGTGGGTGCAGCCTGTGACGGCGGTATATCACGCGCCTGCGGGCGCCGCGGATGCGCGGACCTACGGGTGGTGGGGCGACATGAGCTTTGGGTCGCATCTGCTGTCGACGCTTTCATTGCCGCGGCAGGGGCGGGTCGAGGTGGTGTATCACCCGGCACTGCGCGCGGTCGATTTCGCCGACCGCAAGGCGCTGGCAGCGGCGGCGGAGGCGGCAGTGCGGTCGGGGCACACGCTGGCTGTCGGCGGCGGGCGTGATCCTGAGGACGCCTGACGGCGACGCGATTCATTTTTCTGATGAGGGGGCTGTCTGCCCCCTCAAACTCCCCCGAGGATTTTTCGGGGACAGAGACAGCATCGCCCGCAGTTCCTCCGGGGTGACGCCATCGGCGCGGTACTTTGAGATTGCACGGGCGTCGTCACGCTTGGCGAGGCGTTTGCCCGCATCGTCCCGGATCAGGCGGTGGTGGTGATAGCGCGGCGTGGGCAGGCCCAGCAGGTGTTGCAGGATGACCTGGATCGGCGTGAAATCGAACAGGTCCGCGCCCCGGATCACGTCGGTGATGCCCTGGTCCGCGTCATCAAAGGCGGAGGCCAGGAAGTAGGCGACGATGTCCTCGCCCTTGCGGCTGAGCACGACATCCCCGATCCGGGTCTGCGCGGTGGCAGCGTCGATGCGGTGCCGCCCGGCATGAGCGGGTCCGGTTTCGTCAAAACCGAGGTCATGTTCGTGTAGTGCCACAAAGGCGGCGGCAAGATCAAGGCGGAGCGCGTCGCCTTGCCGACGGCTGTCCATACTGCGGCCCCGGCAGGTGCCGGGATATACGGGAGGGATCGCCCCTTCCTGCGGGGCCGACAGGGCCGCGCGGATATCGGCGCGTGAGCACGAGCAGGGGTAGATCAGGCCGCGTGTGATCAAGGGTGCGATGCGCGCGTTGTAGCGTGTCAGATGTTCGGATTGCCGATGCACCGAGCCGTCCCATGTCAGGCCCAGCCAAGTCATGTCCTCGAGGATGAGCGCCTCCCATTCGGGTTTGCTGCGCTGCAGGTCGGTATCCTCCATCCGCAGCAGAAACCGGCCACCGGCGGCGCGGGCCATGTCATGGGCGAGGATCGCCGAATAGGCGTGGCCCAGGTGCAGGGGGCCTGTGGGGGACGGAGCGAAGCGCGTGGTGAATGTCACGCTTTTTCAAGCACGTATACTGTGGAGTTGAGGCCGATGCCGGGCAGGTGATCCCCGTGTTCCTTGAACAGCAACCGTGCCGCGCCGCAATCGGTCCATTCGGCCACGCCGCCTGTGTTGGCCGGATCCGCGAGGGCGTGATCATTGAAGGAAAAGACCAGTTTGCCGTGGCGCGGCAGGGCGCGCATCAGCAGGTGCAGCACGTCAATTGGCGCGGCGCCTGCGCCGATCACGCCGATGGCGGCAATGGCGGTGTAGTCGCTGCGCGGCAGGCCGGTGCCCGCCTCGATCTGTTGCAGGTCGCGGTAAACCCCTTTGGCGCGGGCCTCTGCCAGCATCTCTGCCGACAGGTCCACGCCGTCGATCGCGGCAAAGCCTGCCAGTTTCAGCGCGAGGCCGGAGAGGCCCGTGCCGCAGCCGAAATCGAGAATTGGATCCCCGACGTCACCCACATGCGCCTTGAGCGCATCGGCACAGCGGGCCGGGGTGGCATAGCCGTTTTCGGCCACTTCCGCCTCGTAGCTGGCGGCCCAGTCATCATAGAGCGCGCGGGTCGAGGCGGCGTCGCGGGCCTGATAGGCCTTGTCGAGAAAGTTGGTCATGGCCGCAGGATAGGCGCGTCAGGTTCATGCCGTCCAGTGGGTGGAGAATGACGGGACCGGGGCGCTGCCCCGGACCCCGGAGTTTTTCAGGCGAGATGAAGGTGGATCAGGCGGCCCGGGCCTGCGGGGCGAGCCAGTCCTGCCAGTCGGCCTTGGCGCGGTCGGTATAGGCCTTGTAGCGGTCCTTGCGGCCGCGGCGTCCGCCTCTGAGGCCCTCGACCGGGGGGAAGAGGCCGAAATTGACGTTCATCGGCTGGAAGGTCTTGGCCTCGGCCCCGCCGGTGATGTGGGTGATGAGCGCGCCCATGGCGGTGGTATGCGGCGGGACGGGCAGGGTGTGGCCCAGGATCTCGGCGGCTGCCATGCGACCGGCGAGCAGGCCCATGGCAGCCGATTCCACATAGCCTTCGACACCGGTGATCTGACCGGCAAAGCGGATATGGGGGCGGGACGTCAGGCGCATATCGCCTGTCAGCAATGTGGGGCTGTTCAGGAACGTGTTGCGGTGGATGCCGCCCAGGCGCGCAAAGCGGGCGTTTTGCAGGCCGGGGATCATCTTGAACACCTCTGCCTGCGCGCCGTATTTCATCTTGGTCTGGAAGCCCACGATGTTGAAAAGCGTGCCCAGCTTGTTGTCGCGGCGCAGCTGCACAACGGCCCAGGGTTTGATGTCGGGCGCGTGCGGATTGGTAAGGCCCACAGGCTTCATCGGTCCGTGGCGCAGGGTCTCGCGCCCCCGTTCGGCCATCACCTCGATGGGCAGGCAGCCGTCGAAATAGCCCGCCGTCTCGCCCTCGTGAAACTCGGTCTTGTCGGCGGCAAGCAGGGCGTCGATGAACGCGTCATATTGCGCCTTGTCCATCGGGCAATTGAGGTAGGCTGTCCGCTCTTCTTCGGTTTCGCCCTTGTCGTAGCGCGACTGCATCCACGCCTGGCGCATGTCGATACTGTCGGCGTAGACGATGGGCGCAATCGCGTCGAAAAACGCGAGCGCCTCGGCGCCTGTTTCAGCCGCAATCGCCTGGCCGAGTGCCGACGAGGTCAACGGGCCGGTGGCGATGATCCAGTGGCCTGCGTCGGGCAGGGCGGTGATCTCGCCGTACGCCACGCTGATGTTGGGATGCGCCGTCAGGGCATCGGTCACCGACTGGGCAAAAGGGTCGCGGTCCACAGCGAGCGCACCGCCTGCCGGCAGCCGGTGCCTGTCGGCGGTGGCCATGATCAGCCCGTCCGCCTGCCGCATCTCCCAATGGAGCAGGCCCACGGCATTCTGTTCGCTGTCATCGGACCGGAACGAGTTGGAGCAGACCATCTCGCCCAACAGCCCCGTCTGGTGCGCGAATGTGCCGACCTTGGGCCGCATCTCGTGAATGACGACGCGCACGCCCATTTGTGCGGCTTGCCACGCCGCTTCGGACCCGGCCATGCCGCCGCCCACGATATGTAATGTCTCTGCCATGCCCGCCATTTAGGTCAACGCGCATGGCTGCGCAATGATTGTGGCATGTGACAAAGATCAATCGGGGGCATGCTGCCGCAACCTATGGTGCGGACCTGAGACCAACAGGAGACGACGATGAAACCTGCACTGCTGGGCCTGTGCCTGATCGCCCTTGGGACGCTGACCGCCTGCGAAACGCCCGAGACCTATCCGATTTCCGGCCAGGCCTGTGCGCCCGACGACCCGGTGCAGGACCTGAGCGGCGACAGCTGTGCGCCGCCGGTTTGAGCTGGACTGAAGCGGGGGGTTTTGGGGTCACCGCGGCGGGAGGTCGATCAGTGAGAGGCTGATCTGGAGGGACCTGTTTGACCTGCGGCGACCCAAAGCAATCGGTGTTTAACCGTGCCCCAAATGTGCCCCATTTCCGCCCAATTCGCCAGAGCGGAGTTGGAAACTGTTTGGTGCGCCAATCGAAACAACGGGCCATATCGCCTTGTTTTTCGGCGTATTTCCGCCGGTTTCATAGGCGGATATGCGCCATCACTGTGTCCAGCCCGGCGGCCGTTTTTCGATAAAAGCGTTAATGCCTTCGGCTGTATCGCGGTGCATCATGTTCTCGACCATGGCGTCGCGGGTCATGTCGTAGGCGGCAGCCACCGGCAGCTCCATCTGGTCATAAAAGGCGGATTTTCCGATCTTGACGGCAGTGGCCAGCTTGCCCGCGATCTGGTCGGCCAGCGCCCTGTTCTCTGCTGCCAGCGCCCCTGGCGGGACGGCGCGGTTGATCAGCCCCAGTTCGATCGCTTTTTCGGCCTCGATGAATGTGCCGGTGGTCAGCATCTCGAACGCCTGTTTGCGCGGGATGTTGCGGCTGAGCGGCACCATGGGTGTCGAGCAGAACAGTCCGATATTCACCCCGTTGACGCCGAACCGGGTCCCGTGTGCCGCAACAGCCAGATCACAGGTCGCGACCAGTTGGCACCCAGCGGCGGTGGCGATGCCGTGGACCTGCGCGATGACCGGTTGGGGCAGGGTGCGGATGCGGGTCATCATCGCCGTGCAGCGGTCGAACAGATCGGTGAAATAGGCGCGCCCCCCATCATCGGCCTGACGGCCTGCCGTCATCTGCTTGAGGTCATGGCCCGCGCAAAACGCTTTGCCCGCGCCGGACAGCACGACCGCGCGTATGGCGCTGTCCTTGGCGATATCGTCCAGCGTGTCGGTCAGCGCCGCCAACATCTCGTCCGACAGCGCGTTCAGCCGCTCGGGCGCGTTCATTGTCAGATGCGCCACGCCGCCTGTGACCTGACGTTCCAGAAGTGCCATCTTGTCCTCCCGCAGATTTGCGGCCAACCCTAGGGCAGCACTGGGGG
>ERZ1740067.2072-NODE-2072-length-12708-cov-5.499802_pt1 | contig 12708 bp, 8 predicted proteins | sample MGYA00581736_ERZ1740067 | MGnify/ENA primary metagenome ERZ1740067 (study PRJEB43018, sample SAMN04849236) | marine metagenome | isolation source: floating plastic debris | place: Pacific Ocean | collected 2008-08-27 | study: EMG produced TPA metagenomics... | reverse complement strand
AGCAGGGTCGCGTCCAGCGCAGGAATAGTTGTGAATTGCCATCCCAGAGATGTGACTGGCAGGGTGATCGCCAGAGATAGGAGCCAAACCGCGATTGCTGACCAACGAAATCTCTCCGGAAAAATCTCGGCTTTTGCGTGAAAGATCGTAAAGCCATCTATCACGTAGATCGCAGCAATCGGCGGTATAATCAGCCCAAGCGTGACCAGAAATGGAATGAAATGATCAATGATGCCAAAGAGAGCGCAACAACAGCCAACAATGCCACCCACGATGACAAAAACCCGCTGGGGCACCTTTGGAAAAGTTGCCGCCAACGAAAGTCCCGCAGAATACAAGTTGAGGGCATTTATTGTCCAAACGGATACCAGCAGCACAACCAGCGCCGGTGCGCCAAAACCAAGATCGTTCACGAGTTGCATGATGTCAGTTCTCAAAGTTGCAAGCGCGATCAATGCTGACACCACCATGACGAGGGGCGCTGTTAATGGAAACGATAACGCCATCCCCAGTATTGCGCCGCGTTCTGTTTTAATGAAACGCGACAAGTCAGGCATGGCCGCTACCGTCAACATATTCCCGCCAACCAATGCTGAAAGAGCCAGACCAAAACTCATCGAGACTGGAGGTTTATCCATCGGACTAAAATCGAGGGATGCATTGCCACGTATGGCTGCAATGCAAACAGCAATAAGAATTACGCCCACCAGCGGAACTGCAATGATCGCCAGGCGGTCCAACATTTTAAAACCGTAAATCGTGGAAAATGTTATTAAAACGCTGCCCAGGATCACATAGATTTGGAAGTTTCCAGGAATTCCGTAGCCCTGATCATGGGCGACCGTCATGGCGTCTCCAAAAAAGGATACGTTTACGCCAAACCAGCAAAAATGTATCAGCGCGAGAACGATGTTTACCAATGCTGCGCCTTGAATGCCGAAAGAGCGCTGTATCAAAACGTAGGTTGTCAGCCTTGTTCTGACGCTCAGCACAGCCGTCAAACATGCACCGGCACATAGGATGACACCGGCTAGAAACGCGGCGGTGACAGCGTGAACAAACCCCAGTGCAAGGCCTGTTTGAGCGCCGTTAAGAAAGGCCGGCAGAGCGAAGGTAAAGCTTGCGATGATGAGAGCGACACGCCAGCCTGGCACTGTTGCGTTTTCAGGTACTGGCGTCCCAGCGTAATCGCCGCTCATAGCGGTTCCGAACTGCTCAATTCTTCCAGTGCGTGAAAGTCGAAATTGAGACCAAAAGCGCGAGGGCCAACAAATTTGAGTGCGTCTTGAGCACGCAACATGGTTGGTGCGGCCGCAGCAACGACTTTCACCCGCTGCCCATATTTCAAGCGCTCGGTTGTGATGGTATCCGCGCTTTCGCGATCCATAATTGTAATAATATCTGGGACGACGGCTTTCAGTTTGCCGTCTTCAAGCGCGATCAGGTTTTCATTTTGAAATTGAACGCGCATGATACTGTTACGCTCTAGCGCCTTAATCGTTGCGGTTCCAACAGAAAAGCCGCCGCTGGTTTCGCGCTGAAGGTCGCAGATTTTACCGTCAAAGATTGTCTTGCAATGTGGGTATTGGCTGGTTTTTTCAAGCGCCTCTCCCAGCGCTAGAAAAGGGTCTTGGCCATCCTTTCGCGCATGGCTGACAGCCCGGCCAATGGCAATTGCAGCACTGACGCTTCCCGTGATCGCATGCGTCTTTACCTGTGCGCCCGTCAAAGGGTATTCTACCATATGTGCAATGCCGCCTAGTGCGACGGAAAGGCTGCGCGCGATGCGCTCATGGGTGTGATTATCGTCTGTTTCGATCACGGTTGTCGCGCCGCAGGCTGCGGTTAGCACGCTAGGACAGGCGTATAAGCCTTTTATGTTCAAAATCGTCATTTGCGATTCTGGAAAGGCGCGGCCCATGCCATCGGCATCAATGATTGGAATGCCAAGTTCCGCGGCGGCTACCAATGGTGCTAGGCCATTTCCTCCACCAATCTCAATCGGCATAACAGCATCGATCTTACGGCCCATAACCGTCTCAAGACGCTTTAAGCCCGCGACTGTTTCCTTTCCATTTGGCAGTTTTTCCACGGACACGGTCGGCGCGCCGATCCATCCGCAGGGCGCGACCAAAGCCTCGTCGGGCAGCTCATCAACAGGCATGAGCTCAAAATCACCACATTTTTCGGAAGCTGCCTGGGCCAAGAGGAAGCTGTAATAGGGGTCACCGCCACCGCCGGACCCAAGAAATGCAGCGCCCCTAGCGTAGTCCTCAAGCATTGATGGCTTAATAAGCATGATGCACTTCTGTTTGCAGCGATGCGGTCGAGCCTTCATCAATTATCAGGTTCGCAACAGCCTTCACGCGCAGCTGCGTCGCGCGGCCTGGCAAGTAGCTCAGTTGGCTTTCTTCAATATCCACGATGTCAATGGTATCTGCTTGGCCACCGGCAGCTTTCAATTGCATAATGAGATCGGCTTTAACCTCATTAAGCGCTTCATCTCTCGGATGCAGATCATAATCCACGATCCGTTCGGTTTGTGCGCCAACCTGAGCGATGGCAGCGCCGACAGCATTTGCAACATCGGCATGGGGCGGACGTATGACTTGATGAGTGCCTTTAAAAGGTTCTTCTAAAAGGAAGCCGCCGCCGCCCACAACGATAAGCGGTACGTCCCCGGATTGAGTCTTGAGCCGGTCAACCCCACGTTCCAGCGCCGACTGGATATGGCAAAGTATGGCTTTACGTGTTGCAACCCCTAGTTCTGGTACGTTCGAAACGTCGCCGACTGCAACGTCGCTTGTAGTAAGAGTATTACCGCCAAATAAGTAGCTTTGTGATATCAGGTCTTTTCCGACCGAGTTAGGGCCAACGGATATGTGCGGCGCAGATATCGAATTACTGCTTTCGCCACGCGGCTCTAATCGGATTTTGCTGCCACCGCCAATGCCAAGCGCAAGAACATCCGGCATCCGAAAATTTGATCTCACTCCACCGATATCGACTGGAATTGATGACTCGCGCGGAAAGCCCTTTGAGAGGACACCAATATCACTTGTTGTCCCACCAACATCAATGACGACTGCGTCGGTTAAACCCGATAAAAAAGCAGCGCCGCGCATGCTGTTCGTCGGCCCTGATCCGATGGTTGATACGGGATATTGCGCTGCATAAGGTGACGATACGAGGGTCCCGTCATTTTGCGAAATGTAAAGAGATGCCTTGAGTGACATTGCATGCAGTGCATCTTGAAACGCGCCAATAACGTCCTGGCCTAGTCGCGATAGAGCTGCGTTGAGAATTGTACTGTTTTCGCGCTCAATCAGCCCTATGCGGCCGATGGCATGAGACAGACTGACGTACGCGGAGGCATGTTCTTGGCGAATGATGTCTGCTGCCTGCTTTTCCATCGCCGAATTTAGCGGCCCGAAAGCAGAGCTAACGGCAAAGCTGTTAATGCCGATGGAACGACATTTGGCCACCGCAGCGCGGAAAAGACCGTCATTAAAAGGGGCTATTTCGCGACCGTCAAATTCATAACCGCCAGGCAACAAAAAGGTCTGGCCTCGTATTTTTGATGCAAGATCGACGGGCCAACCGGTCAGCGGCGGGAGTGCTTCGCCAGATGGGCTGGCAAGTCGCATGATGCCAACTTTGCTCAGATGTTGTCGTTGAACCAAAGCGTTCGTGAAGTGGGTCGTTCCAATCATGACCGCGGAAATCTGGGAGCGGTCTAACTCTACGCTTTCAAGTATCGCAGTGATTGCATTCATTACACCGCTAGAAACATCATCGGATGTGGGCTGTTTAGTATGGCCAATGACGTTGCGACCGTCGAGAAGCACCGCGTCGGTGTTTGTCCCCCCGACATCTATTCCGATACGCAACGATTTCTCCTCGTACCCCTGATCCGTGATGCACGCTACTACACTCACAAGCTGTTGCTATCACAAGCCCGAAAAAGGGTCTTGAGGCAGATGAATGGGTAATGCAGCCGCTGCCTAGTGGTTAGTGTTGCATCATTGTTGCAGGCCGCACTTTGTTGCGGGTCTCAACTCTTAGACTGTTGCATCAGTAGATGTTCTGTGGACTGTATTTTAGATGATTTCGAAGGTGCAGCCCGATCATCTAACCCTTGTTAAATATGATCCGCCGTCATGGTTTGGGTCTCATTTGCGGCGTGACGCGCTGCTCTCTCAACTCAATGGAGCATTAGACAAGCGGCTGACCATAATTCACGCTCCGGCAGGCTATGGTAAGACGAGTTTGCTGTCTCAATGGCGGGTTGATCTTGAGCGTCGCGGGATAAATGTGGGCTGGTTAACGGCAGACCGCGATGATGCCGATTTGAGCTGTTTTCAAAAGAGCTTACATACAGGCTTCGGTGGACAAGTTGACCGCGAGCAAAACCAAAACCCAGGCGATGACTTGCCGCCGCGCGCTGCCATATCGGCGCTGGTGAGACTGCTTTCCGATACTGATACCGACCGTGTCCTGATCATTGATGATTTACACAAGGCATGCAGCGATACGGTTTTGACGTTTCTGGGACGACTTATCCGCGCGACGCCAGGTAATTGCCATTTTGTTGTGGCGACACGTGACTATCTCTCGATTGGCCAGTCAGTGTTAATGGCTGAAGGTCAGTGCTTGGAAATGACATCCAGTGACCTCCGGTTTTCTACTGGGGAAGTGGAGACCCTTGTCAAAGGACAGATTGCCAATTTACCCAAAGAACATCTAGATGCGATTGTTTTGCATACAGAAGGCTGGCCGATTGCGGTCTCCCTGATTGCGCTGTCGCTAGAAAAATATGAAACGGACGATACACTCGCCATACCGTCGTTGAACACGGATACAGAGCTCGCGCGATACCTGTCCGAACAGGTCCTTCGCAAGCTACCAAGCTCAGTCTACGAAATGGTCTTGCGCACCGCTATAGTCGATAGACTTGATGGTGATCTGCTTGGTCTTTTGTGTGATCGGCAGGATGGCTGGGTCCAGCTAGAGCGCCTTGAAGGACAAGGTATATTTCTCACTCCCAATGACGATACGCGCAGGGAGTACCGATATCACCAGATGTTTGCTGAATATGTTCGCGATGTACTGCGCAAAAGCCAGCCAGACCTTTACACGCAGCTACATGCACGCACTGCAAAGTGGTTTGCGGACAATGGCCGCATCGCCGATGCGATGGAACATGCGGTTATCTGTGGTGACACTCAACTTATCACCAGCATTATTGAGGATGCCGGTGGCTGGCGATTAATCGCCAACGGTCTGCAAGGGATTGTTGAAAAAGGCCTTACAGCACTTCCTGAAGCAGTTATCGAAAGGCGGCCACGCCTGGTCCTGACGCTGGTTTATCTGCGCATGAAGGGCGGTGATTTGCGCGCCGCACGACAGATATTGGATCGCTTCAAAGAGAGTGATGTTGAACAGAGCTTGTCCGCCGATTTGCGGATTGAGCTTCATGTTGTCGAAGACACATTGTCGGATTATGAGAACCAGCCGGTAACGCTGGCTGATTTAATTGATCGAGAGGCATTACTGAGGAAGTTCACGGCTGACGATCATTTGGTTTTTGCAAATTTTAGCGAAACCATTGCGGCAAAATATTATGAAGGTGGTTGGCTCGAACGCGCGCTTCAGCCAACCTTTGAGGCCCGCGCGCATTATCAAGCCTGCAACTCTCTCTATAGCGAAATATTCACGCGGTTTTTAGAGGCGCGGATTAAGCGGGCTCAGGGCCGTGCGAAAGACGCGATAAACTTGCTGACGGCCACGTTTGAAGACATTTCTGCCAATTTTGGCGATCGGTCTGATCTGGCGGCGAATTGCTGCGCATTTCTGGCGCAGCTTCATTATGAGCAGAACGAAATAACGCGGGCGAGTGATCTGCTAGAGTGGGCCCTTCCGCATATGGAGCAGTCTGACGCTTGGGTCGACGTGTATGCTGCGGCGTATTTTACCAGTGCGCGCATTAGCGCTTCGAACGGTATGCTCGATGAAGCGCGTGATATGATTGCGCGCGCTAGGCGAACCGCGCAGTGGCGCCGGTTACACCAGTTGGAGCTTTTAGCCGATATCTGCGACGTGGAGGTGCATCTGGCCTGCGCAGCGGACCGTGAGTTAGTAAAAGCCTTGGCGCGCTCGTTAAACCTTGCAGATCATGCCGCCAGCATGTGGCAAGATTCGCCGCACTATCGGCCTGTAAGTGTCGCAGCATTTTTGGTGCAATGCCGCTTACAATTGCAAGACACTGACGTTGCAGCGTTGAGCAGTAATTTGAAGCGTTTCATTGACAGGGCACAAAGCCATGGGGCAGGGCGTGTCCTGATAGACGCGCATCTGCTTATGGCACTGGCGCACCTTGAAGGGAAAGATAGCGCGACATCAAAGATGTACTTTGATGAAGCGGTGGGCATTGCAATGCATCAGGGCATCTCGCGTCCATTTGTCGATTTTGGACATGAACTCGCGCCGTTTTTAGTCGATGTATGTGACGGCGATAAACAGATAAACAGGTTCCGGACGGACTTCCTGCAAGTCGTTTCAAAAGGCATTTCAGAATCGCGCATAGAGGATACCTGTTTCGGCCCATTCACGTTGCCAGAGGCAGAAGCGCTTTATTATCTAAGCCTTGGGTATTCAAACAAAGAGATCGCGCGTCTTATCAATATGTCGCCTGATACCGTAAAGTACCGACTAAAGTCGTTATTTAAAAAGATTGGCGTCAGCAAGCGCAAAGACGCCGTGCGCATGGCTGCAGAACGCGGGTTGATCCCCAGCCAGAAGGATTTGGCGCTCTTATAGGCTGGCTAGCGGCTAGCGGCGCGGCAAGAGGATGATCATGCATGCCGCGATTAAGCCGCCGGCACCCATCAAAGCTGAAACAGTAAAAACGCTGCTTTCAGCAGCGAAAAGCGCGCCAGCAGCAATTGGTCCAATAGCCGAACCGCCGCGCCCCAAACCAATGGCAAAGCCAATGCCGCTGGCGCGCAAATGCGCAGGGAATGTATCAGCAAAAATCGGGTACATGCCAACGACACCGGCATTGATAAAAAATGCGGCCATCGCAACGGAGAAGGAGAGCAGTGATAGGTCGCCAATGCCGGAACCGAAGACCAAGACGGCAAAAAAACTCATAATCATCGACCCGATCACGAGCGGCCGTATCGGGATTTTTTGTGAAATGAGGCCAAGCAAGACGGCGCTTGCGAGATTGCCAATGTTTGCTGCCACGAGCACGCGGCCAGCCTCAGAGTCGTCATACCCCATATCGACAACGATTTAGTGCACCCACTTTTGCACTTAGTAAAACAACATGATCTGCGCGAAATATGCCAATGTTAGGAGTGCCGTGGGCCGCGCCAAATCACGAGAGAAAAGAGCTGATATAGACCGTTTGTGCTGCACAGTTGAGGTTAGTGGCAAGGTTTCGATGGCCTCGTGTTTCATCTTTGCAAGGATTTGATTGATTTGTTTCAGCGCATTCGGTGGTTGCCGATCTGATAATGAGTCGACAGATTCCAATAAAAGGAACCATGTAAGTGGGATCGCCACCGCAGTGAGCGATGCGCCAAAGATAAAAACACTGCGCCAATTGCCGCCGTCAAGCAGTGATGATGCGACCAGTCCGCCAAGGATCGCGCCGACCGAGTAACCTGCTATATTCAGCACCACGTTGAGGCTGCGCTGCTTAGCATTAGAATATTCGGCGACCATTGCGCTTGTTGCTGAGAGCATGCCGCCAATACCGAGGCCTGTCGCTATTCGGCTTACAGACAGCATTGTGATATTTGATGAGATGACCGTGACGCACATGCTCGTAGTCATCAATACTAGGCATGCCAAAATGGTGGGGCGGCGGCCAATCCGGTCGGCTATGTTTCCAATCAAAACCGAGCCGACCGCCATGCCAATCAATTCCATAGACAAAACGACGCCAAGCGTTGCTGGGTCTATGTTCCATTCTTTTGCAATGCCAGGTGCAGCAAAACTGATGGCAAGAACGTCAAAGCCGTCATTGGCATTTAGGGCAATACAAAGCGCCACTAAGGCGATTTGCCGCCAATGCATTGGCGCATTGTCGAGAATTTCACGCGTTGTCTTGGTCACAGAAGTGTTGGTGAGTCAGACCGATACCGCATAGGGTTAGACGTCATTTTGCCGTAAAGCCGCCGTCGACGGGCAGGGCCACGCCCGTTACGAATTTTGCTTCTTCAGACGCCATCCAAAGTACTGCATCGGCGACCTCGCCGACCTCCACAAGTCGGCCGAGCGGCACGTTTGCAATCAACTTCTCTTCGTTGGCCCGTGCCTCTTCCGGATCACCGCTGCGGCCTGTAAAGCCAACCTTCATGGGCGTATCAGCTAGGCCAGGGCAGACCACATTGACGCGGATATTATCCGGAGCCAATGCCAACGCCAGCGATTTTGTCAGCCCAACAATGGCCCATTTCGCAGAAGAATAAATCGGGCTCATCATGGAGCCGACCAAGCCCGATACAGACGCCGTAAAGAGAATTGCACCGCCGCCGCGCCTGCGCATATGGGGCGCTACTTGTCCAGCGCCAAGCGTCGCTGATTTTACGTTTAGGGACATTGCTTTGTCATAGGCATCCAGATCGACATTCTCTACCGATGCTGGTCCGGGGACGCCTGCATGTGCCCAGAGAATATCGACGGCCCCAAGACAGCCGGCGGCTTCGTCAATGCTTGACTTCGCTTGTGCCGGGTCGGAGAGATCCGCGACGATCGGAAAGACTTTATCGGAACCGAACTCTTCAACCAATTCGGCAAGTGCATCGCTACTAATGTCGATCGCTGCAACCCGCGCGCCTTCACGAACGAAGCGTTCAACGCCCGCTTTGCCCATGCCAGACCCAGCAGCGGTAATGATCGTTTGTTTATCTTCTAGACGCATAACCTCACCTCAAGCCTCATAGGCATCGGGGAATTTGCCCGTTTTTGAAATGACTGTGGTCTTCGTATCCAAATATGGATCCAGGGCTTCGATGCCATTTTCCCGGCCCCAACCACTGGCTTTGAAGCCGCCATAGGGCGTGGACCACCGAATGAAGCGATAAGTGTTTACCCAGACAATGCCCGCCTTAATCCGGCTGGAGACGCGGTGCGCGCGGCCCACATCATTGCTCCAAAGGCCGGCGGTCAGCCCATAGGGCGTCCCATTAGCGATCTGAACTGCTTCGTCTTCACCCTGAAAAGGAATAATGCTGGCAACAGGGCCGAATATTTCTTCTTGCGCAATGCGCATATCCGGTCTCACGTCCGCAAATACCGTAGGTTCAACGAAATAACCGCTTGCCAAAGGGCCGCTTTTTATACGTGCGCCACCGGTTAGCAATTCTGCCCCTTCCGCTCGGCCTATGTCGATATAAGACAGCGTTTTGTCCAGCTGCTGGCTATGGGCTTGCGGCCCCATATGGGTTTCTGGCTGCAGCGGCGGGCCTACCCGGACTCTCTTCGCTTTCTGCTGAAATGCCTCCAGAACGCGGGCATAAATCGGTCGTTCGACCAACACACGCGAGCCAAGCGCGCAGCTCTGACCGCATAGTGTCCAGGCGGAATTGGTCGCGGCATTAACCGCTTGATCTATATCCGCGTCTGCAAAAATAATATGCGGAGATTTTCCACCTAACTCGAATGTAAAGCGCTTCAAAGTATCTGCGCCGGTTTTCAAAATGGTCTTTGCCGTTGCGCCTTCACCGGTGAATGTGACTTTATCCACGCCTGGATGCGCTACCAAATGGGCGCCAGCGCTAGGCCCATCTCCCGGCACTATATTGATAACGCCAGGCGGGAAACCGGCCTCCTCAAACAGTTTTCCGAGTGCCAGTGTGGAGGCGGGCGTATGTTCAGCCGGTTTGATCACCACCGTACAGCCGGCTGCTAACGCTGGGCCCAGTTTCCATGCCGCCGACATAAGCGGAACATTCCAAGGAGTAATCAGACCAACCACGCCAACAGGTTCGCGCGTCGTAAACGCATGAACACTGTCATCAATCGGGATCGTGCGCCCAGACAACTTATCTGCGAGTGAGGCAAACCAGTGATAATATTGGCTGTGCAAACCTATATCGGCGCGCGTCTCGCGCAAGGCACGGCCATTGTCTTGCGTTTCAAGCCTGGCGAGCGCGTCAGCCTGCGTCGCATACAAATCCGCGAACTTACGCAATATCGCTGCGCGTTCATGGCCCGGCAGGCGCCCCCAAGGGCCCTCAAAAGCCTGGCGCGCTGCATCGACGGCGCGATCAATATCACCCGGCCCTCCAAATGCAATTGCATCGTTCCAGGGCTTGCCTGTCGCCGGGTCTATACTGGGTCTTGTCTCACCGTCAAAAGGAAGAACCCACTCCCCATTGATGTAAAGGTGATCAAAGGCAAACTCTTGAAACATCTTTTATTGCTTGCTTTTAGAAACTCATCGTCGCTGAAACCTGCTGGGGAAACCCCTTCAGATCAATCGATCAAGAGGGCAATCACAACGCTCTAATGGGTAAAATAAGTGCAAAATGCTGTGCTAAGCACTGTATCGCACTGTGCCGCCGACAATGGTTTTAAGCACATTGACGAACTTGATCTGCTCGCCATCCAGGCGCGTGATATCCCGATCCAAAACTGTAATGTCAGCGAAATAGCCTGGGGCGAGAACCCCCGTCACGGCGTCTTGGAAGCCGGCGAACGCGTTTTCGACGGTATAGGCATGAAGCGCTTGTTCAGCTGTGATTTTTTGATCTGGAATCCAGCCCCCCGGGTTTGCGCCGTCAATCGTCTGCCGGGTGACTGCTGCATATATGCCCGTCAGCGGGTTTATCGGGGCGACTGGCCAATCAGAGCCGAACGCTACCCGCGCGCCACTTTTTATCAGTGATGCAAATGCATAAGTCCCGTTGAGACGCGCTGTGCCAATGCGGCTTTCCGCCCATCGACCGTCATCAATAGCGTGGTAAGGCTGGACCGAAGCAATAACATTTTGGCTTGCAAACCGCGGAATTGTCTCAGGCTTTAGATGCTGTGCATGCTCAATCCGAAAGCGCCGATCGCGCGGCCCATTTATGTCTGCTGCCGATTGAAAAATATCCAAGGCATCATCATTGGCACGATCACCAATGGCATGGATACAGACCTGAAGGCCGGCCGCATCAGCGCCGATGACGGCCTCTTCAAGCGCATTTCTGCCCATAATGCGGATACCTGATGTAGACGGGTCATCTTGATAGGGCTCATAAAAGAGCGCTGTTCGAGAGCCGAGAGATCCATCAGCCAAAGCTTTAACTGCGCCCCAGCGCACCCAGTCATCACCGCGACCTTCCTCTGCGATGGTTTGTGTGATGTGAGGCCAGCCTTCAATCGGCACCATCGAATAAAACCGAAGCCCTTTCTCTCTGGCCAATGGTGTCCGGCGCAGGGCGTTATGGGCGTTCCAATCAATTTCGGGGATATGGACTTGTGCAACGCCATTTGCGTGGCAGAGATCAATCGCCTTAGCGAGAGCGGCATCCTCTTGGGCAGCAGTGTAAGGCGGAATCACGCGATCGATCAGAGACTTGGCATTGTCCTTTAAAATGCCAGTCGGCACACCATCCGCATCGCGCACAATTTCACCGCCCGCGGGGTCAGGCGTGTTTTTATCGATGCCGGCAAGTGCCAGCGCCTTGGAATTGGCAAGAACAAGATGCAGGTCTGTCCTTGGCACGGCGACCGGCGTGTCGGGCGTGACGGCATCAATCCAATCGCGGCTGGGCAACGCACCGCCCATGCGGTACTCATCCCAGCTTTGACCTAAGATCCAGGCGCCTGGATTGCGTTTTGCCACCGCTGCAATCCTGGCAACAAATTCCGACTTGTTTTTTACACTGAGGAGATCGGGCTGCAGTAAGGCGACTGCAGCTTTCAGAAAATGGGTGTGACTGTCGATAAATGCTGGGATTGCAAAAGCACCATCCAGATCGATAACCTGCGTTTTCACAGTGATTTTTGAACGAACCGCATCGTTTCCAAGAGCAGTTATGTATGCGCTGTTTATGCCAAGAGCATCTGTCATTGGCATGCTGGGCCGTCCGGTCCAAAAGCGTCCGTTGATCAATGCGAGATCAACAGTGTCATCCGCTAGGTCTGCGCAACCTGCCATGGCAACACCCAATACCCCGCCGAGCATATGGCGGCGTGTTGGCCATGCAGCAGAACAGCTTCGATGTCTCATTCCATCATGATGATTTCAAGGATGTCACCGTGCAAAAGTATTCTGAGGTAAACCAGAACGGAATTGGGTAACCAAGTCGCAAGCAATAGTCTGCCCGATACCTGGTTTTTTGAGATCGCGTTCTCACTCCTTCGCATTGTCAAAGCAAACGGCGGTTGAAGCGATTTGCCTCTGAGTTTAGCGTTTTCTGATGAAAAAGAACCGATTTCGCTACTTCAAAACATCGCCTGAAGTCATCCAGCTTGTGGTGATGATGTAGATGCGGTTTCCGCTCTCGCTAAGGAATGTCGAGGACCTTCTGCGTGAACGCGGCATCGACATTTGCCACGAGAGCGTCAGGCTCTGGGTTAACAGGTTTGGTACCTTATTCGCTGGCCGCATTAGAAAGAAACGCGCCGAATCCCTGCGCCAACGCACGCAATGGCGATGGCACCTCGATGAGGTGTTCGTAAAGATCAATGGCGAAACTCATACCT
>ERZ1740067.2070-NODE-2070-length-12715-cov-5.950790_pt1 | contig 12715 bp, 5 predicted proteins | sample MGYA00581736_ERZ1740067 | MGnify/ENA primary metagenome ERZ1740067 (study PRJEB43018, sample SAMN04849236) | marine metagenome | isolation source: floating plastic debris | place: Pacific Ocean | collected 2008-08-27 | study: EMG produced TPA metagenomics... | reverse complement strand
ATCGCCAATACTTTGGCCCCCAAGGAGGCCAGTGTAGAGCTCATCCATTTGTATAAATTCAATGGAAAGTTTACCGATACGGTCTACTATGCGGCTTTGGTAGTCACCCCCAAGGCTACTCAGCCCAAAATGGTGCTGCTCAAAAACGGCAATAAATTAGAAACCCGTTATTTGAAATATTACCGTAATACCATCAAAGCAAAGCGAAAAGACCGCTACAGCTACCAACAATTTTGGAGCAAAATTGATCCTTTGGTCGCGGGTAAGAGCACCATTTATGTATCGCCCGATGGAGTTTATAACCAAATCAATCTCAACACTTTACAAAAACCTGATGGCAAGTTTTTAATAGACGAAAAGAGCTTTGTATTACTTACCAATTCCAAGGATCTGATTGCGCTCAAAAAGCGTAAGCGCTCGACGGGGACTAAAAGTGCCGTATTGGTAGGTTTTCCAGACTATGGTGGTACCGGGAAAATACCTGCGCTTCCGGGTACTAAAAAGGAGGTCATTACCATTGAAAGTTTGCTAAAAAAATCAGGATTCAACACCGAAAAACTAATGGAAAAACAGGCTTCAGAGGAGGGTGTAAAAACCATCAGCGAAAAGAAGCCTCGTATCTTGCACATTGCAACCCACGGGTTTTTCTTGAAGGATGAGCAGTTACAAGGGGATAAACTGTTTGGCATTGAGGTAAATAAAGCCAAAGAAGATCCTCTTTTACGCTCAGGCTTGATGTTGGCCAACTCGGAGAAAACAATGGATAACTTGAATAGCCGGGAAAATCAAACTCAAAACAATGGCATTCTGACTGCTTTTGAGGCTATGAATATGTCATTGGAAAACACGGAATTGGTGGTTTTGAGCGCCTGTGAAACCGGACTGGGAGATGTAAAGGCTGGTGAGGGAGTATATGGTTTGCAGCGGGCATTTCAGGTAGCTGGAGCCGATGCCTTGATTATGAGTCTTTGGAAGGTGAGCGACGATGCTACTCAAAAGTTGATGCGTTTGTTTTACCAAAACTGGTTGACCATGGGCGACAAGGCCAAGGCTTTTAAAAAGGCCCAACTGCAACTCAAAACGCAATACAAGGAACCTTACTTTTGGGGCGCTTTTGTATTGATTGGGAGTTAATATCAATAGTCCATAGCCGATCCAAGCCCCACTAGTGCAAGCATCCACTTGTACGGTGATGCTTGATCACAAGTGGACGGGTGGGTAGAGTATTGTAATATACAATATTATCATTTAAACCTGGCTGGTTTTCAAGTCAGTCAGGTTTAAAAAATAACTTTTCGATTTAAACAAATTGGTATTAAATGGTTTTATTGTTCCGCTTCGCTTATTGTTGCATTGTTAGTTCCTTCGGCTGCGCTCAGGACTAAAGGTTCCGCGACGCTCATTATTAAATGGTTGCGCGACGCGACGTATCACTTTTCATTTTACGTTTTACATTTTTCATTTAATTGCTACCAACTCCGGACTGTCGACCGTGGACTAAAAATAAGACTTTACTTTTTTACGATTTTCTTTACCGTGAATCCTTTTTCGGTGGCAATTTTTAACAAGTAATTGCCAGTAGGCAGTTGACTCACGTCTAAACTCTCCTCCAACTGGTAACTTTGCTTGTTCCATTGAACTATCGTAGTCACCCCTCCCTGCAAAGAGGTCAAAGTAACTTGTACTTTCCCCCGATAATGATTGCTCATTTTCACCTGTATTCTATTGACCGTCGGATTCGGATAAGTCACTGTTTGCGCTTCCAACTGAGCATCTTGGGTACCCACCAATACAAACGAAAAAATACTACTGTAAGCAGATGCTCCATCGCTATTGAAAGCTCGGATGCGATAATAATATTGCACTCCCAGCACTACATCTTTATCAGTATAACTGGTAGCATTGCTAGGCAAAGACGCCACTTGGCTAAAAGTAGCAGCATCGGTGCTGGTAGATCGTTCTACTTCGTAACCATCTTCGTCGTCGGCATTGTCTCCCCAAGAAACGTTCACCGCCGAGGCTGAAGTGGACGGATCAGTAGTGCTTTGGTTCAAGCTATTGTTTACATCTGCTTCCACGTTGGTGGGTTCTTTGGGGGGTACATAGATAAATGTAGAATCCAATACATTGCTATAGTCCGAAGATTCATCAAAATCCAATGCTTTTACCCGATAAGCATAAGGCGTATCATATTCCACGGTATCGGTATACTGACTGACATTGGCTTCCAAAGTGGCAATGATTGTAAAATTCGCATTATTCACCGATCGCTCTACGCGGTACCCAGTAGTATTGGCTTTATCGTGACTCCAATGTACCATCGCCATTTTGTTAGATAAAGTGTCGCGGCTGAAAATGGCCGAATCAAGCACTGGGGCATTGGGAGGCGTATAATTGATAATAGTACTCATTTCGTTACTAGTGGTCTCTCCCGCCTGATTGGTTGCTTTGATGCGATAATAATACGTGATATTTACATCTACATTGGTATCTACATATTGTACTGTGTTTTTAGAAAGGGTGGTCAATGTTTGGTAGTTACTATTCCCTCCTACCGATTTCTCAATGATAAAATTATCCTCAATAATAGATTGGTCGGTCCAGTCAATGGTCACCGACTTCTGTCCGTCAGTGGTACTTCGGAGCGGAGACAAACTAGACAAAGACGCGGCATTTGGAGAAGATACCACCAATCGCCAAAGCGTATTGTTGTAAGGATCAGCGATGATCAAAAGTCCATCTTGGTAATCTATCCCCCTGATTTCTGAAAACTTCATTTGGAGTGCATCTCCATTGCCATCACTTTCACCAGGATTATTTGACCCAATCACGGTAGAAATATCACCATTGGTATCTATTTTTCGCACACAGTAATTGAGTACATCTGCACAATAGATGTTTCCGGCTTCGTCTTGGGTAATGCTGTACACAATGTCACTCAATTGAGCCGCAGTTGCCGGCCCACCATCACCCGAATACCCGGTCGTGCTGGTTCCGGCAATGGTCGTAATCACCCCGGTCGTTAAATCTACCGAACGGATTTGCCCCGCACTGGCAATCAATAAATGTCCGTTTTTATCAATCAATACATCGCGAGGGCCAAATATTCCAGCGGCAGTGGCTTGCCCACCATCCCCACTGTTGTTATCTACCCCGCTCCCCGCTATAGTAGTGATGATGCCAGTAGTAAAATCTACTTTACGCACCCGGTGATTTTCCTCATCGGCAATGTATAGATTCCCGGCAGCGTCAGTGGTCATTCCCAAAGGTACGCTCAACTGAGCCGAGGTACCTGCTCCACCATCCCCACTAAACCCTTGATTACCGTTTCCGGCCACCGTAGATATCGTTCCAGAAGCCAAGTCTATTTTTCGGACATAATGCCCCTGAGAGGTGCTGAAATAAAGCAGGTTTCGGGTTTTATCCAAGAACATTCCCCGAGGGCTCCCCGTATTGGCTACATTGGCGGCTCCTCCATCCCCACTTTGTCCGGCCTCTCCGGTACCCGCAAAAGTAGAAATGGTGTCGTTGTTGTTGACCAAACGGATGCGGTTATTGAAAATATCGGCAACATATACATTCCCACTCGCATCTATTGCAATATCACCCGGCAATCCCAAACGGGCATCTACTGCCTTCTCACCATCTCCACCAAACAAACTTTGTCCATTTCCAGCTGCGGTTGTAATGATATTGCTTGCATCTATTTTTAAAATTCTGCCATTACTTTGGTCCAGAATCAGTAATTCGTTGCTGCTATTCAAGGCCAGCTCAGTGCAAAAACCAATGGTTGTAGACGTGGCTACCGCCCCCTCGGTAATGCTTCCTTCGGTACCAGGAGTACCTGCAATGGTAGTGATGGTTCCGGTAGAGAGCTCAATTTTACGGATGCAATTATTTTGTGAGTCACAAAACAGCAAATTTCCAGAAGCATCAAATATCATATCCTGAGGCCGATTGATCTCCGCAGCATTGGCTTGCCCACCATCTCCTGAAAACCCTCCGGTTCCAGTTCCAGCCACCGTTTCAACAATATTATCACTGGCTCGAACCCTTCTAATTTTGTGCCCGTTGGCGTCGGCAATGTACAAATCACCGTTGGAAGCCAATGCTACATGGGTAATTCGGTCAAAACTGGTAGACAATGCATCTAAGCCATCGGGGCTCGTACCCGACGATCCGGTACCTGCCACCACAGTAGCTACCCGACTCACCGTATCGTACTTTACCACTGTACGGTTGGTTTCATCTACAATGTATAAATTTCCATTGGGTGCAATCACAAAATCATTCATATCCCCTATTGTAGAAGAAACATCGTAGCGAATGAGTTGATTGTTGGCCATATCGAAACGATAAATATTTTCGGAAATAAAAAATAAATTTCCACTGGCATCTGCCTCTATTTCGTCTATAAAACCAGCGTTGGAATTCAATGGATCGCCTGTAAACGGGGAAAGCCTTGCTCCATTACCAGCAATGGTGCTGATTGTTCCGCTGGACGCATTTAGTTGTCTTAAACGAAAGTTTTCATTTTCACCGTAAAAGATGTTCCCATTGGCATCTACATGTAAACCACCCGCTAACACAATAGGGACTTGCAATGCGGGCTGGCCATCTTTGAGGCCCACTCCGGCAAACCGTCGGCTTTTCCATTGCGCATGGGCGAGTTGAGTAAAAGAAATAAAGGATAATAGGATGATGATGCGGTAAGATCTCATTAATGAATTTTGTTGGGGTTGTAAACTTGTGTTCAATGTGTTTCTCCAGAAAAGCCATTCATCTTGATTTTGTACTCTTTTCTGAACCAAAACCTGGTAATTAAATATAAGTTTTTAGTTGAAAAATCACAAAAACAAAACAGCCTTCATCGGGTAAATCAGGCTGTTTTTGTTGTAATATATGCTATGATGAGCAAAAAGGTAAATGAGAGGGCTAGTATTGTTCACACAAAATACGATGGTAATCGGCTTCTTTCATAATTTTATTCCAGATGGTTTTTCTCTGAAAATTGATGTAGCTCACCACAAAGTTTTTACCTCCTGAGTATTGACGCTCCGTAAAAAACATGGGTTGTTTTATGCTCCCCAAGTTGTAGATGAGGTCATATTCCATTGGAATCAACAATCCACGACGATTACTCAAAATGCCATACTTTCCTTTGGAGACCAATGCTATGATTTCATCATTGTCTTTTTTGAGGTACTGTATTTGGCTAAACCCTTTGGTTTTGAGGCGTTGTTTGTTGATAAAATTGTATAAAAACCAATCCCCAGTCTCGTTTTTCAACAGGGCCACACTATCAGTCCAATACTCGATCTTGTCATATTTAGTAGAAATAAGTTCTTTGCCTTTGTCATCTACCAAGCCATATAACTTGGCTTTTCTGACAATGAACAGGCGATTGTCTTCTTGGAGACTGTAAGGGCGGGGCAATGCAGAAAATTTGGGCTCTATCTTAATTTTGCGTTTGTAATGATATAGTCCAAACTTACGATTGAGGAGTAAGCCTTGATATCCTCCTTTTAAATTGCTAATGCCTTGATACCTTATTGGTAATACAATTTTTCGGTTGGTATCTACCAATCCATATTTACCATAACGCCTGACACTGAACAAATCATTGGCTAGGATGGAAATTTCATCATAAACCGCTGAAAGCATCTTTTTACCTTGTTGGTTGATGAGTCCTTTTTTGCGTAGCCGGGTTTCTATGTAAATGAAAGGTTTCGCTCCAGGATAATTTCCTCTTTCTCCTCTTACATATTTATAAGGCGTAAGGTTCAGAGGCTTTTGCAGCCCCTTGAGTTTGGCCAATACTTGCTTGCCTTTGAAAGTCAGCAACGCATCGCCAATAAAAATCAACGAATCTCGTTTGAAAGGCTCCAAAACTCGGCCATAACGATCAATGGAACCCCACTTGCCTTTTTGTTTGGCAACAAAGAATTTACGATGGATACTTACTCGCTCGAAGGTCTCATTTGAAACAGGCTTCCCCTTACGGGTAAAAAGTTGCCATTGGGTAGAGTCTGAGGTGCGAGCCGCCCAGCCCACATTCAAATCTTTGATGGTAGTAAATTGAGGAGGCAATACCAATTGCCCACTGGTATCTACTACTCCTTGTTTTTCTTGGTCTATTACCTTGATGTACGCGTCGCCCATCCAAGCCACATCATCATATTTGAGTTGGATGCTAAATCGTTTGTTCAGAAATTGCTCAAAAATCTGCTTATTCTTGACCAACGCATAACGGTTGTCTTTACGAAATTGAACAAAGCTATTGGCTTTTTTGTCAATTTCTGAAAAATTGCAATCTACAATGAGTTTGCCATTATGGGTAGCCACTCCCCATAGGCCATTACGACGTACTTTCAAAAAATATTGGTTCAAAGGCTCTATTTTGTCGTATTTGATCGGCAAAATCTGAAACCCACTTTGATGAAAGGCCCCTTGAAAACCATTCTTAGTGACAATAAATATTCCTCCATCCAGGGTTTCTATTTTATCATAATTTACCGCAACGACTTCACGGCCGAGTTTGTCTACTACTCCAGTCAAGTTATTGCGCATCACCAATAAAAAATTGTCTTGAATGCCGTCACAAAGGTAGTCTTTATGAATTTGCTGGTATTTGATCGGAATGCGTATTTGCCCAAAATGATCGATGAAACCATAACGACCTGCCTCCAAAATAGGAAAATACTGCAGGGTATCTACCGACAATAACTGAGTGACATAATCTATCCGGTAATAATTGGCAAAACTCTCGTGAAATGCCCGCAGTTTACCTGCTTGTTGGTACAAACTCATCAACCAATCGCCTGCTCGTTTGGCTGCGGTGCTGTTATCATATTTTTTCAAAAAAGCTTGATACGTGGCCGCTTGATGTTGTACCGATATCAGATTGAATAGCTGAGTGATGGCCGAATCACGGTAGGCATTTTGGGGGTTGTTTTTCAAAAACTCCTCTAGGCTTTTATAGGTACCTCGTTCGGTTTCGGCTTCATATACAAAAAAATCGATTCGTTTTTGAGCCTCTCCTACTTGAGTCGCTTCAGGGTAAGTTTTGATAAAGTTTTGATAAGCGCCAATGGTATGTGCTGCTTGAGCTGCCTGCCACGCCAATAAATTGCGCTGCTGAATGGCTTGTTTTACTTCTCGAGCGGTAGTAAAACGCTGAATATAAGCTTGATAAGCAGGGATCGTGTGCTGTTTTTTGGCCAATTCGAATGCAATACCCTCCACCTTCAAGCGATGGCGATCAATCGCAGTTTGGGTAATACCTACTTTGGCCCAGGTAGCAGCATCATCAGGTTCTATTTGTGCATAATGCGATAAGGCCAATAAAATATGGGAATAGGAAGAATCGACCTGATAGGCCGGATTTGCTTTAGCTAAAAAATACAAGGCATACACATAATGCGCTCCGGCATTGATGGGTTGCCGACTAATGGCTTTGTCTAATAAAGATTTTACTTTTTCGTATCGTTCTTTTTGTAGTTGCTTATAGGCATTGGTCACCCGATCAGCCTGTACTTGCGCGGGAACTCCTACCCCTAAAACCAACAGTATGATTCCTAATAATCGTAATTGTTTTCTCATCTCTAATGGCTAATTTTATTGCCTAGGTGTTTGGTAACAGTTACGCAATAATTGTCGGCTTTCGCTTCATTACTCCTTGCTATACTTTGTTACTTTTTAGCCGTTGGCAGAGCTCGGCACAGCAAAGCTGTAGCCATCGGTTTTGGCCGTAGCGATGGCTACGCCCGCAAAAAGTGTCTCATCTAGCTTCAAGCAATTTTGCCAAAATCGGACATTTATTTTGAACATTGTTACTTAGTACTCTGTAAACTAAATATCTTACGATTTTTTCGGTTTCTTTTGCCCTCTGACTTCTCTTAAAAAATATCGCGTAGCTTGGGCTATGCTCAATTTTTTGAAGATCGTCAGCGAACAAAATAACCTCGAGTAAATCAACAATCTACTTAATTTACAGAGTACTTGGTTCTTCTAATCTATAGTTGACCAACGCTAGGCGTTGACCAACTATTTGAGTTCATTACGCAAAAATACAGAAGAAATGAGCAGGTGAAGCATTTTTTCGAGTTTTATCGCATATAAGTACGCAAAGGAGTGCGTCTTTTGATATAACGCTTGATTTGTCGATAGGGTACCACAGTCAAGCGTGACCCCGCCACATAGGGTCCGATTTCATAAGTATTGTAAAAAAAAGCAATGCCATCGGGGCGTGGATAAATGTTTTTGGCTATAGGTGGTTTTTCGCTATTGATGGCTACTTTGGACAATGACTCGTTGGGTTTCAATTGGGCATCTTTGCGAATTTGCTTGGCGATGAGGGCTTGAATAGCCGCCTCGGCTCCAGGGTACCACAATTCTGGTATTTGGATCAAACTACCATCTCTGAGATTAAAAGTATAGTAAGTACTGTTGTAGTATCCGTGGGCACCTCCAGTAAAACCACTTTGATTATAAACCAAAGTCAGGATATTTTTTTCGTTTACTTCGATGGTGATCAAGTTTTCTTCGTTGAAAAAAACACCATTGTCACCATTCTCTTTCTTAAAATCTTCAAATTCTTTTACAAACTTCCTAATTCTCTGTTCGTAGTTTTTCACCAACCTTTCCTGAATAAATTGGTTGATTTTATCGGCCACTTTTCCTCCCTGAAAACGAGGATACAAAAACGAAATTGTTACCCCACGAGGTGAATCCTTACCCAATATATTTGCCTCATCTATGTACAACATTTCAGCCCGAATACCTCCTCGATAATTTTCTTTGAGCTCAAAGGGGTACGATTTTTTGCCATCGGCCGAAGTCCAGGTACCTGCTATTTTTTTGGTGGTGGCATCGTAGCGTCCGGCAAAGGCCCCCGTTTTTACCCATTTGCTATTTTGCTGAGCCTTTTCTTCGGCCAAAATGCTGCCGTTTGCCTTCCAAGTGCCATTGAGGCGAAGGTATCCTTTGGTACGCTTGTAGTAATAATATCCGGTCAGATTGTTTTTTTCCGTTTTCCCTCGTTTTTGTTTATTAAGGGTCATCATCACTTTCCAGCGTCCATTGATTTTCCCCACAAAAAACTTATGGTCATAGTTACCCGAAGGACTCGGTTTGACCTGCCCCTTGGCTTCCGTTTCTGAGATGATTAATGCCCCTAGGGTAACCATGAAGCACAATAAATAAGAGATGTATTTTTGTTTCATAAAGGTAATTTTTGATATAAATCTATTGTGTACCGATCAATGTTGGTCTTCTATATCTCTTTTATAGAGAAAGCAGCATTCGTATACTGATTTTCGCCTAATTTAATGAATTAACCATTGTTTTACCGAATTATTGCCATTGCCCACTAAAAAACTGGTCGGTACTGGTGGTACCAATCTCCCATGATTTGCTCCGTTTTAACCAATTGTCCCTGAATACGAGGTGCCTCAATTCCCTCATTGAATACTGCTTTAGTACTTTTGAAAACACGCGCTTCATCCCATAGATGTTGATCGGCCAACAAGTTGATCAAAGTACTGCCTCCCTCCACAATGACTGAGCGAATTTTCTTTTCATACAAATCCAGCATCATTTCTTCCAAAAAGTTGTCATCTTCCAGTTTTACAAACTCTAGGTTAGGAGCTTTGCTCTGCCTGAGCACATTATAGACCAAAGTGGGCTGATTCTGATTGTATAAATCAAGTGCTGACGGTAATTTTAAGTGACGGTCTACCACAATACGAGTAGGGTTGCGTCCTTTCCAGTGTCGAGCATTAAGTTGAGGGTTGTCATGACGCGCAGTATTGCTCCCTACCAAAATACCATCTTCCTCGGTACGCCATTTATGCACCAAAGCTCGAGACATTTCATTGCTAATCCATTTCGATTCGTAATTTTTGCGAGCAATGAAGCCATCAGCGGTTTCGGCCCACTTAAAAATGATGTAGGGCCGTTTTTTGAGCACTCCAGTGAAAAACCTTTTGTTCATTTCGTCCCCTTGTTTGGCCAAAATTCCAGTCACTACCTCGATGCCCGCGTTTTCGAGTTTCTCGATGCCTTTCCCTCCTACCAATGGGTGAGGATCTGGATTGCAAATCACCACTCGTTTCACTTGGTGTTTCGCTAATAAATCGGCACAAGGAGGCGTTTTTCCAAAGTGAGCACAAGGCTCAAGGGTCACATATACTGTAGACTCTGACAACAATTCTTTGTGTTCTACCGATCGCACCGCATTTACCTCAGCATGACCTTCACCATACTTTTGATGCCAGCCTTCTCCAATAATTTGTTGCTGATGCACAATTACGCAGCCTACCAGGGGGTTGGGGCTTACATGTCCTGCTCCTAAAATGGCTAAATCGAGCGCCCGTTGCATAAATTTTTCATCTATTGAGTTTTGTGCAGGGCCAGCAGCTTGGTCATTCATAAAAAGAATTGATTTGTGAAATTACAATTTAGCCAAATCCCTTATAATGCCATACATGAAGTCAGGCTTTGTACATATATTTTATAAAAAAGCCCTCTCCTATTAGTAAGAGAAGGCTCAATGAATATTTTTGAACTATCTATCTATTTAGTAAAACTACAAAAATAACTTAATCCATTTGGCTAATCTCTGGTCGCTATACTTCGTCAAAAAATAGGTCAAATAGCGCAGCTATTAGCCGATTTTTTAGACTTGTCTAGCACCAAGATATTGCACCAAATTTGGATTAGTTTATTTTTTCCATTTTACTTAATTAGGTAGCAAACGAGGAATCTTTCCAAAGTAAGTACTAATGGTGAGCTGTACCATAAAAAGGCGATCGTTACCCGCCACTCTTCCTCGCGGTGTGCCTGGTTCAAAACCGGCCAGGTTTCGATAAGTGTTGCCATCGGAACCAGTATACAAAAAGACCCCTCTTTCGCTGGTAAGGGTGGCCAAATCCGGGCTTGGCTCAAGGGTTCTATTGGCATATTGTCGCGACAAATTACTAGGCAATTCATCTAATGATGGATAATTACCTTGACCTACATCATCTACAAAATCGGTCAACAGCAACCTAATTCCTCCTCTTAATGATACTGTCCAGCGCTTGGCAAAATGAAAACGCCCCCCAATTCCTAAGGGAATGGCAGTAGAGGTAAGCGAATAACCTGGTAGGTCTTGCCCCTCAGTGGTCAAGTCTCGCAGGTTGAGGTATGATCCGGAAAATTCATCAAAGGTTTGAGGATTGTGTTTGAAAAAGGTAAATCCAGCATACACAAACCCTGAAGCTTTGGTGGTGTGATCAGGCATAAACGGAAAAAAATCAAACTCCCCGGTAATGCTGAATTCTTGGATGCGATTTCGAAAATTTAAGTTCTGGGCTCTTCGTTCCAGGTCTGGGCTTTGGCTATCGTTGCCTCCAATGGAACCTACCGCAAAACTGGCCCGAGCCCGCAAATAAGGGGTAAAATGTAAAAATAAACTGGCACCGTAGGTAATGTTGGAACCAAAACCGAATTTAGAATAGATGTCTCCTTGATAATGAATAAACCCACTCGAGATACCAAAGCTAAAGTAAGGGTCAAAAGGCGCCTTTCGTTGAAATGGCATAGCCACTTGATTTAGGCTTTCACTACCTCCTTGAGTAGTTAATAAATCGGTAGATGATAAATTAAGCCTTTTTTGCTCTAAAACGGATGTTTTGGGCGCATCAAAAAAATGCCTTTGTTGTAACCGTTGTCCTTGTACTGCCTTTGCTACAATGAATGTACAACATAGCGTAATCCACAATTTTTGCATCGATGTAATTATTGATTGATATGTACTGCAAGCTCGTAACTAACCACTCAACTTGAGGCTTATTTGGCTTCCTCAATGTGGCTCTTTGTTTATACTTTGCTCAAGATTCTTGCTAACTTGTTAAAAACGTTGTCTAAAAGTGATGGTTAGGTGGGCTGGTGTGCTTTCAACGAATAATTAACAAAAATATGATGATTGAAGGATTATCCTATCATAATTACGATTTTTATGTTTTTTGGGGCGGTTACCTCATTGTTTATCACCAAAAGGAATCGTCACTATATTCAAAGAAATCACCCCTCTTCCGTAAAAACGAGCTGGAATCCATCGCCCCAAGCGCTTCAATAAACGAACTGCTTCTCGATCAAATTTCCTGTCCAGGCCTTTCAATACTTTGATATTGTGTAATTGCCCATCTTCTGATACTACAAACTGAACCGTCACTTCCCCAGTTACTTTTTCCTGGCGAGAAATTTTCCTGAGGCGTGAATACGTTTGTACATACATCGCCAAATTTTGCTTCAAGTCTTCTTTACGCCAAGTATATTTGTATTTTCCCTTCAATCCGTGAAAACGAGGCCAGGCAGATTTATTTGGAATTCTAACTACCTCCACTTTCTCTTCAATAGGAACCTCCTCAGGGGGAGTTGTTTTATTCACTAAGCCACCATATCGGTTGATATAATACCATTGCTTACCAATGGCTACCTTAGAAAACTTGCCTTGAAAGTTCAACGCATTATCATAACGGCAAGGAATCACCAATTTTCCTTGTGTATTCAAGAAACCATACTTCCCTTGTTGGTTTTGCACTACCCTGAAACCGTGCGACTCCCAACTTATATTTTTGAACTTGGGCTTTACAATGATATCTCCATTCATCTTTATCAACCCTTGCAGATCGGAAGAGCGTCGTGTAGGGTAAAATAGTAGATCAAGGTG
>ERZ1740067.2069-NODE-2069-length-12724-cov-4.718604_pt1 | contig 12724 bp, 8 predicted proteins | sample MGYA00581736_ERZ1740067 | MGnify/ENA primary metagenome ERZ1740067 (study PRJEB43018, sample SAMN04849236) | marine metagenome | isolation source: floating plastic debris | place: Pacific Ocean | collected 2008-08-27 | study: EMG produced TPA metagenomics... | reverse complement strand
CCGTTCTGGCAACCCTTGGCGCTCATAAAGGGCAAATCGTCCATGAAGCCTATCAGGGAACTACTGAGTTTACGGGCAATTCGTCGATTGGGCCAGAATCGATATTCCGCATCTACTCAATGACCAAACCAATTACCTCATTGGCGGCTGTTATGTTGATGGAGGAAGCTAAGCTTCATCTCGATGATCCGGTTGCAAAATATATCTCAGAGTTTGACGCTATTGAGGTATGGGACGGCGGCGATGACTCAACCTTCACGACGCGGAAACCTGACCGTGCCATGACCGTGAAGGATTTATTTCTGCATACGTCTGGCTTAACCTACGGCCACCTCGAACAACACCCGGTCGATGCCCTTTACCGGAGAGATATGATCGGACGCCCGGATGAAAGTTTAGCGTCCGTCAGTAAGCGACTACCGACACTTCCGCTTATATTTTCACCGGGTGAACGGTGGAACTATGGCGTTTCCACTGATGTTCTGGGGCATATCATTGAAATTATCTCAGAGCAATCGCTCGATGATTTCTTACGCACGCGTATTTTAGACCCCTTACAGATGAACGATACGCACTTTTACCTCCCCGAAGACAAAATTGATCGACTAGTTGCCTGCTACACCCTCAATCCAGAAACCGGTGAGCCGGTACCGTTTGACGGCGCAGGGCGTGACAGCACCATGTTCTACCACCACCAAGCACTTCTATCCGGGGGCGGTGGACTTGTTTCCACAGCGCGTGATTTTTGGCGTTTTTGTGAGTGTCTGCGGAATGGTGGTACCCTTGATGGGGTAAGGCTTATCAGCCCCAAGTCGTGGGATTTCATGATCCAAAACCACCTACCGGGTGGGCAGACGATCAAGCAAATGGGAGATCAAACCTTCTCGGAAACACGAATGGAGGGGAATGGCTTCGGCTTAGGCGCCTCTGTGGTCAGTGACGTGGCGGATACGATGACCCCAGGCAGCGTCGGCACTTTTAGCTGGGGCGGGATGGCAAACACCTATTTCTTTGTTGATCCTGTCGAAGACATCGTCGCCATACAGCTTACCCAGATGGTTCCCTCAACGCTTTATCCCATACGCCCGCAATTCACGGCCCTCGTCTACGCTGCGCTCACCCGCTAGCATCTGTGCTGGGAACCACCAGAGCCGTGACGCAGGAAAGCGACCATCATGAGACGGACTTTACCATTTCAAATTCTATGACGGAGTAATATTATGACGAACACCCCATTAGAGTTCTGCCATCTGGCATTATGGTGCGACGACCTTGAAAGAGCGTCCAGGACTTTTGAGGAAGAAACCGGTTTTACGCCGCTGGAAGGGGGGCGACATGAACGGCCGGGGACTTGGAACAAACTCTGCGGCGCAGGATCCAATTCCTATGTCGAGTTGATCGCGAAAGATCCAGACAGAGATCTCAATGAGTTGATGCGCCAAATGATCTCGGGCCACCCAAACCTCGCGCCATGCGTTGTCGCCTTTAAACACACGGATTTAGAAGCATTCGCCGAACACGCGAAAGGCTGCGGCGTGCAGCCCATTGGGCCCTTCACCCTGTCCCGGATTGGAGAGGATGGGTCAGAAGTGTTTTTTGATGCGTTGGCCCTTCAGCATCCAGAGTACCGCCTTCCAGCCATCCTAGATTGGAAAGATGTCCCACACCCATCTCAGCTGTTGGGCGATGGCGTGAAAATTATCGAGGTGAACGCCGTGTCTCCCGACCCCGAAGGTCTCTCCGCCTTACTCAATCACCTGAATATTCCTTTGCCTGTCAAGCAGTCTGAGCGGCAGGGGTTTAGTGCCCGTATTGAAGGTCCGTCGGGCACCCTAGAGACTGCGCAATAGCATCATCGCGCAGCCGGCCATTGTTTCTGACACAATGGCCTGACGCTCATGCTCACGTGCCGGACGGTAAGGTAACGGATAGAACCTCAACAGTTTTCGCCGTTCCCTTGCCGCTTGGTTGTCTTGCACCGCCAATGGCGTAGATCTCACCATCAAGGGAAACGCCTCCCAACCCATGACGCGGTGTCAACATTTTTGGCCCATCGCGCCAAACATCAGATGCTGGATCATATATCCAAACATCTCCGTAGACAGTACGTTCCCCAATGAGGCTTTCTCCGCCAAAGGCGATTATTGAGCCGTCGATCATGCCGCTTGCGAGCCCACTTCGCCCTTTCGGAAGCGGGGCAGCGACACGCCAGCGATCTTCCTTGGCGTCATAAACCTCGTGCGCGGTGTGGTTCCCGTCAGTCACTGTACGCCCCCCAACGACGTGCCAGTGGCTTCCAATGAGCTGGGCAGTCGCAGAATTTCGGGGGGTGGGTAAAGGAGCCGCCTTTTCCCACTGACCACCGACAAAGACATGGTGCGCAGCCACATCGCCATGATCGGCGGTATCGCGATTGGCCTCCCCCTTCGGCTGGCGTCCACCGCAAATGTGAAGGCTGTCACCAATGCTGGCGGTCCCGGCCTCCCCAATCGGGGCGGGGGCGGGCGGCAAAGGCTGCCAGCCATCATCACCAAGCCTCCATCCGTCGTGTTGCATCACCCAGATGGCTTTAAACGATGGGACCTTAAATCCCCCCATGCAAAAAAGAGTGCCCTGATGGCTTTGCAAATGGGGGTGATGAAGCTTAGCCGGTAGCGCTGGCCCCTTACGCCAGCCCTTCGATGCGGTGTCATAGATATGGGTGCCCGCCGTCGGACCAATGATCTGTCCCGCGACCGTGACCAACCCACCCGATAGCCAGATTTCACCATCGTGGACCGCCGGATAAATCTCCTGGACGGGCCTTGGTAGGGATGGAGCGGAACGCCATCTCATTTGATGTGCTCCCGGCGTTACAGTAGCCACAGCGCCACTCGTCTCAGCGATTGCAGCGGACACAGACGCTGACAAAAAAGCTGCACCGCTTGTTATCAGCATCTCTCGGCGATTCATGTGCATACCCCTAAATTCTTTCATATCAGCAAAGCTATCGGTCTGCCCCCACAACATGGGATGATATAGCAGGTGGTGATGAGGCGCCCACCTATCTTCTCACCTGATCTAGGATTCAGGGCAACCACCGCCCTTCATCACGATGTGGCCTCACTCTTGGTGAACAACGACGCCTGCATGGCCCGCGTCAGGGGAAAACCACCAATTACCAGTGCTGCCACAACAAAGGCCGCCATCGGCACAGTCACAAACACCATCATCAGTCCCCGTATCGCCTCAGGGCCGTTATCCCCTCCAGGGGTAAAGCCAACAATCAGGCCAAGGAGGACATAGGGGATACCATCAGCATAGCTCGCACCAGACTTATAGGCCCCAGAGAGTAGCGCATAATACAATCCCCCACGCTCATCGCCTGCGAGCATGGCTTGCCGCTCAATCACATCTGCCATCATGGACCGAACAAGAATGTAGGGCGTGCCATATCCTATGCCTGAGATAATAGCTGCAACCGTCAGGGCGCCAAACCCGCCGATCGCACTCGCGGGTAGATACACCAAATAAGCCAGCGCCGACCAAACGCAGACAATACGCATCGCCACATGCTTCTCGGTTCGGCGCGATAGCATTGTCCAAAGTGGCATCGCCAAGAAGCCCGCGATAAAGTACACCATAAGAGCAATGGGCGCTGTGTCCGTAACGCCAAACCCCCACTCCGCGGCAAACAAAAAGGTACTCCCGGTGGACGCAATCGCAACCCCCACGAGCAACTGTGTTGCTAGGAGACGCCAAACCGCGGAATGCCGAAACGCAGCGATAATCGTCCCTAGACTGAAATCCGCACGCGGCGCGCCTTTCTCCGGCGGAGCATCAGGAACAAAGCGCAAGGCAAGCCCCATGCAGATGGGCAGCGATACCAACAAGACACCCCCCATGATCGACACCTGTGTGCTTCGGTCAATATCGGCAAAAATCGCCAACAATGTTGGCAGCAACAGCAATCCAAGAAGAGTAATGGTATTCAGAATTTCGTACCATAGGAAAAGCCGTGACCGCTCATCATACGTCCTTGTGATTGACGGCACCCACGCCTGGTGGGGTGTCATAATCATTGTGGTACCAACGAAAAAGACACTCAGCCAAACGGCCAAATAGAGCGGACTCGCCGGCGGGTCCCCAGGATTAAAGAGGAAGAGAACCCCCAACATCATCACAGGAACGCTGATGGCAAGCCAGTGTTTTACCCGCCCCCAGCGCGAGGGGCGAGTGTCAATAAGCCATCCCATCACAGGATCCGTCACCAGATCCCAAAGCCGCAAGAGCATAAAGATGATGCCCGTCATCGTGGCGCCGAGCCCCATTTGCTCAGCGTAAAAGGGCGCAAGAAACACCGACAGAGGTAGACTGCCAGCCCCCACAGGGATGCCAACACTTGCAAAGGACAGGACTTGAGCGCGTGTTAAGCGGGTCGCCGCCTTACCCATCGGTGCCTGAGCCTTTTTTGACCTCAGCCCTTCTTAAGTCCGCAAAGGGATCGTCCACCCGTGGCCAATAATTAAGTGAGCGCTTTCGATAAGGAATTTTGGCGAAGTCAGGGGTCACGGCCCCCGGCGACTTCAAGTAAATAATCTGATCTGCAATAGGAGCAAAACCAGCATAAAAATGGTTGGATGATTTCACGATGAGTGCTCGCTGGGCCGCGATATCGACGCCCAGTTCTTCGAAAATAATTGGATGAACTGGCTGCCGGCGTTTTTCATTGACGACAATGGAAAGCCCATTTGTCTCAAGGAGGGCCACTCGCTCCGTTGGGACTGTCCGCTCACCAAAGGGTTGGTTGATATTATCGCGCAACGCCGCAACACGTGCCGTGAGATCGAGAGGCTCACCCGAAACAGGGCCAACCTTCCCCCCCAACCTGACATCAATTTCCGCGCCTTCACCGGCGTTCACCGCCATCTGCAAGACCATCGGATCCCAGAGCATACCGATAGCTACATCATTTATATACTGGTCAAGGAGTTTTTGAATGATATAGGTGGCATCACTTGGTGCGCCGGCACCTGAATTATCCCCAAATTCAGCCAGTACAAGCGGCTTTCCGTCTTGTTTATCCGCCAAGAGCGCGAGCGCATCGTCAAGGTCAGTATAGTAGCTTATAGTGCCATCGCGTGCGGACCAAATATGATCAACCAGACGATTGGCCAGCACCTGACCAAGGGCGTAGTCATTGTCGGTGACGATGAGAGCCTTCGCCCCATTATCCTCAACATCACCCCACGGAAAACCGTGCACCAATGACGCTGCTAAAACTGTTGGGTGAGACTGTTCAAACTCGACCAGCTGTTCAACAACCCCCTTGGCCGGTTCCTGGGTTGTCAGAAACATCGACACCATGCGGCAATCGGCGACGGACATCACCGGCTTCACATCGCCCGTCGAGGTCTTCAACGCGATATCGAAAAGCTCCCGTGCCCGATCGCTAATATCGGTGTGAGGATATTCCTTGTAAAAATGTAGAATATCCGCAATATCCACCATTTTATCTGTTAGGTGAGCATGAGGATCCAATAAGGCTCCCAAAATGACATCTGGTCCAACAATATCGCGGCAGGCTTTTAGAAGGTCGCCTTCGCAATCATCCTCTCCTTCTGCCACCATGGCGCCATGCAGATTAAGTAGAACCATATCGCATGGGCCGGCTTCTTGCAGGTCGCACATAATCTCATCACGGAACGATCCGTACACACTCGCGACCACCTTGCCTGCAGGAATGGCCGCTGCCGTCAAGCTTTCAACGACCTCCCACCCTTGCGCCTCTGCCATCTCGCGCCAAACATGCATTGACGGCAAAAAACCTGACATTGGCGTCTGCGTGAACTTACCATGGGCGAGGATTGCTTCTTCGAAGCTCTGAATGCCGGTCGGGATAGGAGAGAATGTGTTCGTCTCTGCACCAAAGCTTGCAATGAATAATTTGGCCATGCTTATTTTGCCTGTTTACTGAGTATATAATATGATCAGAGGATCAAAGAGTTTTCAGCAATCGCAAAACGAACGAGAGCGTAAAGCCGTGGAGGTTAGCCCACTAAGGCAAATACTTTTCTCTAAAAACGTACAAAGAGGAATTTCTTGATGCATCATGACATCCCATTTTGAGATCGCTAAGAGACAACAGTCTCTTCAACTCTCCCAAAATAGAAACACCCATTATGTGTCGATCAGTCAGAAAGGATGTCGTGTTTCGGACAGCTCTCCACGCGTCCAAATCGCGCCGGCGTCACCCCGTGCCAATCCCGGAACGCTTGCACAAAATGGCTGGTAGAGCGGTACCCAAGCTCCCACGCAAGGCTTGCAATATGCACCGGCCCGCCGCGAAGCCGTTCAGAGGCCCGTTGCATCCGCTCAGCACGTACGAACATGCTGGGCGTCATATCAAACTCGGTGCGAAACGCCGCGGACAGGCGGTGCGGCTTTGCCCCCACCGCTTTGGCAAGCGCCGCCAAGTCGGGCGGATCGGCAAGCTCTGACCGCAGGATCTCTGCTGCCTGACGCGCTCGTCCTGTGTCGCTTAGAGGTTCGCCGCTAAAGCACTCATTCGTGAGCAGCCCAAGCAATGCAAAAGCATCCCGTTTCGCTGCCAATGTGCGTGACCCCTCCGCCCCATCTGGCCGGGCCAAACGCCTCGCAGCCTCCGCCATTGCCGGCGGGAGGGGCCGCTTGAACAAAAGCGCATTACCGACGTCCAGCCCTCGGCTCAGCAATGTGTGAACCGAGTGATCAAGCGCAGGACAAAGGCGTTCAATGGCGCCAGGCTCAAAACTAAATTCAACGAACGCCGCATCGCGGGTCGGCTGCTCGACAATTTCGAAGTCCTGTCCCCCTGCCGATTTATAGATCGAGTAAAGCGGTTGCGCGTCATCAACAATTTCTTGATCACCGATGAGGACACGACGGCTCGTGCCAAGCTGAAAACCGATTTCTAGGCCACAACTATCTTTACCGAACATGGCAACAGGCTTGTCCAACCGACCTTGCGAAACGGTAACCTTAACACCATGGTCGAGGGAGAATTCCTCCCACAACAACCGCCCTGCCCCATGGGGAAGCGCCATAGCCTTGGTCCGCTCATCGCCTCCAGCAGAGGCGTCAACCATGAGCTTCGAAATCTCGGCTTCTTCTAGTTGCAGCGGTTTCACAATTATATCTGCCTACTCCGGAGAGGTCATCTTCGCAATGCTGGCTCCGCAAGGCCCGGCGGATAGCTTTTCCATGCAAAGTTAAGACCACATACAGTTTGAAGCGGCGGGCTCAGCACCAATCGCTTCGGTGATAAGTCCGGTAACTCTCCCAACATGAGCTTTTGTAAAAATACAATTGGATCTCCGTACAAAAAAATATACAAATATAAAAAATCAATCTTTTCATTACTAACAATAATAAATATTCGATTTTTCACACTTTCTACTGAAAATATCAAATGATCAGAATCAACACTCCCCTGTTTTTGAACGGTATTAATATGTTTTAAAAGCAAGGAAGCCAAAGCGAAACCAAGCAAGATCGGCACGCCAAGGGGCTCATGTAAGCTGAGCACTCCCAAAAATGCCAAAGAACCCCTGTTTCTAATAGGACATCAGTGAATTCACGCAGAGACCGGTTCGCTGTAGACTGACGGCACCGCCAGTTTACCCGGACCATCTTGGACGTGTTACATTCTTTCTACGGATCTTAGTTAACCTGTCAACTGAAAATTGCTCCGTAAACCCTATACGCTTTACAAAGCAACTCTAACATAATGGTTAGACCAACAAGACTAGGCAGTTCAATCTTGCTAGAGAGGCAGTCGTGTCAGATAACGCAGGGCCTATGCCTTAAAGATGCTGCAAGGTAAATAGAGGGTGTCACTACAAAACTAGACACCATCATGACAAAATACTATATATAGTGTATACGTATTGTTTTGAGGTTACAGAACTCGTACACACCCTCAGCGCCAAGTTCGCGGCCGTAGCCCGAACGGCCAATACCACCGAAAGGGAAACGAGGATCTGACGCTGTCGTCGTATTGATGAAAACACTGCCCGCCTCAATTCGCTGGGCAAGATGCAACGCACGCTCTTCGTCCCTTGTCCAGATATTGGCCGATAATCCAAAGTCCGTCCGATTGGCTGCCTCGATCAACTCAGCCTCGCTTCCTACCCGCACGATTGTGGCGAGGGGACCGAATGTTTCCTCACTTAGTGCTGGGCTGGCAGTGGCTGCATCGCGCAAAATCGTTGGTGCGTAGAAAAACCCCGGCCCTTCAACAACGCCGCCACGCAGCACAACGTCAGCACCGCTAGCAATCGTTCTCGTGGCTTGATCATCCAACTGGTCGCGCAAATCATACCGCGCCATAGGACCAAGACGGGTTGTCTCTTCTTCCGGCAAAGCAGGCGTGAAACGCTGACTCTCCGCCAAGAATGCATCAGTGAACCTGTCCGCCACATCGGCGGCAACAATAAGACGCTTGGACGCAATACAAACCTGGCCCGCATTGGTAAAACGCGATTGTGCAGCCGCCGCCGCTGCGGCCGCAACATCCGCATCCCCTATGACGATAAATGGATCAGATCCCCCAAGTTCCAGGACGGATTTTTTCAAGGCCCCACCCGCGGTCCTCGCAACACTCGCCCCAGCCACCTCTGATCCCGTCAGAGCAACCCCCTTAACCCTGGGGTCCTTTATTACATCCGCCGATTGATCATTATCGGTATTGATCGTTTGCAGAACACCTTTGGGAATATTTACACTCTCTGCAATTTCAACAATCGCGTGAGCACAGCCAATCACATTCGGCGCCGGTTTGTTCAAAACAACGTTCCCCGACACCATCATCGGGATAGCAGCACGCAGAATTTGCCAGAACGGGAAATTCCACGGCGTTACCGAGAAGATTAATCCAAGCGGTTGATAGATTAGGGTCACTCGCCCCTCGTCAACTTCCGTACACCGTGGAGTAAGTATTGCCTCACCCTCTAAGGCATAGTGTCGGCAGAGGCTCGCGCACTTCGATATCTCCGCCCGTCCATCCCGTATGGGTTTTCCCATCTCACGGGCGGCGAGCAATGCAAGCTCATCTCGATTTGCCTCAAGAGCATCAGCGAACCTATTAAAACACAGCGCACGGTCATTATGAGAGACACTCGACCAGCTTCGATAGGCCTTGTCTGCCAGAGACAGTTTCGCTTCAATCGTGGACAGACTTGCTCGATCATAGGTCGCGAAAACTTCACCCGTTGATGGATTAATACTCTTATAGTGGTCTTGCATTTGATCTGTCATTTTATAGCACCTTCCGGACGGAGGACTTGACGATGCTTAACGCGCGAACGAATGATATCTTCGGTTAGCGTCACCTTGCGGTAGACATTCGCTGCCCATTTTTCTTGTTGATCCGTATAGTGTGGACTAGCAACGTGACTGGATTGACCCACCGAGTTGATCAAAAACATCTCGTCAGGGTTACCCCAATCGAAAACCATCCGATATCCAGGAATATGGACGGGAGAGTAACCAGCGCCGTGTTTCCAACGGGACACAGAGATAGTGCCAGAGCCACCCGGAACCAAGATACCCTCCCGGTTCGCCGCCCTTTCCAGGAAGCTGATACCAGACTGCCCCAGCACCGGCGCAACGAATGCCGCCTGATGCACATCACCCCATTGCCATGCAGCGATATCATCACCAAACTGATTTTCGAGGGTACTGCAAACCTCCGGGATAATATCGGCAAGACGGTCGTATTGATTTTCGCGGCGATCAGTTTTTGGGTTATCCCACCATCCACTATTAGGATCAGCTAATATGGTTTCAAGCGATAAAAGCTCCGCCATGCCCACATTAACCGATACGCTATCAGGTAAATGCGGTTTATAGACCTTATCCAAGATTGCCGACCATAAGTGTGCAAATACCAACGCACCCGCACTTTCTTTTCCATATTTTCCAGACCAATCCGTCAGTAGTGCAACGCACCTCCCCTGCTCTTGGAATAGATCCCAGTCGATATTCGCCAGGCTTTCCTTCAGGCCAAATACCTTAACGTCGGTTTGAATGCGTTTTGCCGATGCGGCATCATGATGATTATGCGCTTCAATCAGAGCCTCTAATCGGGCACCACGATATCCGCGCGCTACATCCTTTAGATAATTCGCATTTGCGTTTGCCCGCTGGCCCAACTCATCAAAATAAGACGGCGGCTTAATAGGATTGTTTCCTGTTGCAATGAACCCTGACGATGGGTCCACACCATAGGGCATGTCCGCATAGGCAATCATCCCTGGCCAATCGTCCTTGTCCCCTGTCGCAGGGTGGGGAAGCTGCCCTGAATGCCCCCGTATACGATACGGAAAGCGCCCAGCTTGTTGAATGCCAATGGATCCGTCCTTCCCTGCCCAAACGAAATGGGTCGGCGGATAGTCCCAGCCTTCGAGAGCCTGACGCATCTCCTCAAAAGTGCGGCTAAATGGAAGCGCGAGACTCGCTTCCGTCAGCTTGCCCCCCTCAAAGCCACCCCAGCGGGCAGCCAGAACGGTGTCAGCGCCGGGCGGGCTAACAACTGGTCCAAAGTGGGTCCAGTCAGCCTCCGTCGTTTCCATTTGACCATTAGCGCCAGGTAAGTGGATGGGTGTTTTGGTGAACGTAAGCCACTCATCGTTCCACAAATATTGTCCGCTATTGTTAGGATTTACAGTGAGAATAAACAAATCGAACGGATCACCACCGGTAACATTGGTTGTCCCCCATGCTCCATAATCGTTTTTTCCCTCAAGAACGAGAAAGAAGGGTGCCGCCACCCAGCCGTATACAGAGATATTATCTCCTGACGGGGGGCGGAGATTGAGGCCAATCTCATGCCAGATGTTTGGAATTTCAAGAGCCGCATGGGGATCAACGGCAATAAGAGGGCGCCCACTCTTCGTGAGTGCTCCTGACAGCGCAAAAGCGTTTGATCCCGCCCCCTCCGGCGCCAGACCATATCGCTCAATGCCAGTGCGAGAGGCGAGACCCCCATCCGATACCGTTGGCGATATTGTCGCCTGCCCTTCCAATGGCTTCGGCACTGTTGTCTTGATTACGTCACCTTTCAAAACAACGGGATGTCGGGTGTAATCATAGGCGGGGCGCCATTGTGCATACATTTCCGGGCCGACAGCATCCAAAACCGCCGCGCGATCAAGTTCGCGCGTTAGGTCACGTCCTGACATAGAAAAACCAACCAGCTTACTGATCGCCAGACTATCCTCGGGGCGCCAAGGCATAACCGCTATGTCGCGACCAGCAAAACCAAGTACGGAATATTCTAACGCAACCCGCCCAGGTTTCTGGTCGTTGATGTACGCATTGATCCCATTCGTAAACGCCCACAGCAGGCGTTTTGCCTCGGGGGAGAGAGCTTGAAACTCCTCTTCTGCGAGGGCGGCAATGCGCATCGTCTGCATAAAGCGATCATTTTCAATGACGTCAGGATGCGTACCCGCGATGCGATGTAATTCGCCCCGGGCGATATGCCGATAAAAGTCCATGGTGAAAAAACGATCCTGGGCGTGGGCATAGCCCTGAGCGAACAAAAGATCGCTCAAATTTTCGGCAAAAATATGCGCAACGCCATCACCATCCCGTAAAATTTCGACCTCGGCGGTAAGGCCCGCAACCGTTGCGTCAGCATTGTAATCCGGGAGCGCCCGATGAAAGAACCATTCCCATGCGCCCCAAAGGCTTAGCATTAGCAGGCCCCCACCAGTGACAGCGCCCATCAGCCATTTCCGCGTCATCTAGGCCTCCCGCTGAGAATACCTCTTGCCAAAAATCGTGAAATTTGTACAGTTGTCTAAACTTCGAAGGTTCCTGTCAAGACCGCGAAAAGAGATCAATGCCATGAAAATTCCTACTCAAGGTCGTCCGTCTAAAGATATCATGCTTCACCTAGAGGGACTTAAGGCCAATGATGTGCGCTGGCAGGAAGGGCGGGTGTTTGCTTATGTCTATGACGCCGGCCCAGAAGCGATGCAGCTTTTGCACGATTCATATAGTGCCTTTTTGACAGAGAATGGTCTCGACCCCACCTCTTTTCCATCATGCCTTGAGCTTGAACGCGATGTTATCGCTATGGCGCTCGACCTTCACAATGCCCCTGAGGGCGCGAAGGGGTCGTTCACCTCTGGGGGGACCGAAAGCATTCTGCTTTCGGTCAAAACAGCACGCGATCGCGCGCGCGATTTGTATCCGGAGATTACAAAGCCCACCCTTGTTTTGCCAGAAACCGCCCATCCAGCATTTTTTAAAGCTTGTCTTTATTTTGACGTTACCCCCATCGTTGGTGACGTTGATCCCCTGTCTTTCATTGCCATTCCGGAGAAAATGGACGCAGCAATCACACCGCAGACGATTATGATGGTGGGCTCTGGCCCCTCTTACGCCCACGGTGTCGTCGACCCAATTGCTGAACTCGGCCAGGTGGCCCTAAAACATGATATCTTGTTTCACGTCGATTGCTGCGTTGGGGGCATGTACCTGCCGTTCGCTCGGCAAACCGGCGCGGACATCCCCGCATTTGACCTCTCAACACCGGGGGTGACGCAAATGTCCATGGACTTCCACAAATGGGGGTATGCCGCCAAAGGCGCGTCATCCATTCTTTATACTGATGGAGAAATGCGCCGCTATCAGATTTTTGCCTGGTCTGGGTGGACGGGCTACACGGTCGTCAATCCAACGGTCATGTCAACAA
>ERZ1740067.2068-NODE-2068-length-12727-cov-4.660275_pt1 | contig 12727 bp, 7 predicted proteins | sample MGYA00581736_ERZ1740067 | MGnify/ENA primary metagenome ERZ1740067 (study PRJEB43018, sample SAMN04849236) | marine metagenome | isolation source: floating plastic debris | place: Pacific Ocean | collected 2008-08-27 | study: EMG produced TPA metagenomics... | reverse complement strand
GGTGGTGCTCCAGTGGAAGAAGGAAGTCGCCTGGATCCAGCCCCCGACGCAGCGTGGGGCGGCGGCGGAGTTGGCGCTGAGCTTCGATGAGATTCTCGCGATCGCCTCTACCGTCGAAGAGGCAGGCATCGAGGGGTGGGACGATGTCGACCGACTCGATGTTCGCCCGGGGAAGGGCGTCGTCAAGGTGCGCGCCGAGTCGCGCTGGGAGGTCCAGATCGATTCATCCACGGGGGAGGTGCTGCAGACCGCGTATCGCAGATCGGACCTGATCGAGTCGATCCACGACGGCAGTTTCTTCCACGACGGCGTGAAGCTCTGGGTCTTCTTCCCCGCCGGGCTGATCCTGCTCGTCATGTGGGCGACGGGGATCTACCTGTTCCTCTTGCCGTTCAACGCGAAGCGCAAACGCCGCAAGCGGATGCGTGCGAAAGAGCTCGCGATGAACGACGCGGCGGGTGCGGACGAGGGCTGAGCCCGCACCGGCCGAGCGTTCGCGCGGGGGTCCACGGGGCGCCGAGTTCTTCGAGAGCGGACTCAAGGGCGACTAGCCCATCGATCACGCCGGCGAGTTCCGTGCGCACACCTTCGAAGGCGCGTGCCGCGAATTCGTACTGGTCGCGGTGCGTGCCGGTGGGGGGGCTCGTGACACGGAGTCGTCCCGAGACGACCGTGCTGATCCGGCCGCTGATCGACGGGTTCTGCGGACGGTTGCGTGCGCTAAGGGTGGAGTCGCCGCGGAGTTCGACGAGGATCTCCTGCAGATCCGTGCGGATGGCCTCGAGCCGCTGGACATGCTCTGGCCCCGCGTCGGGTGTGTCGAGGATGGCCTGGCGGAGGTGGCGGATGCGGTTCTCGGCTTCGCTCGATGTGCGGATCGCGCCGATCACCTGGCGGTTGAGCTCGGAAGCCTCTTGCGCGAAGGCGAGTGCGCCCTGCGGGTCGTCGGACTTCATCGTCGCGAGATCGAGCGCAAAGACCTCGAACTCCTCCGGCCCGTCGAGCCGCTCCACGCGCCCCTTGTGGTGCAGGTCGAGCGTGACCGAGTATGTCCCCGGCACCACGAGCGGGCCCGCGGGCGGCATCGCCCAGTCCGGCACGCTGCCCGTCGAGAGCTGGACGGCGCGCTCCGAGGGGTAGCGGAGGTCCCACGCCGTTCTGTGGAACCCCTTGCCGCGCGAACCCTTCACCCGGCGGACGACATCGCCTCGGCTGTCGCGCACCGTGAGGATGACCTGCGGCGCGATCTCGCGATCCTCCGCGCGCAGGTCGTCGATCGAGGGATATTGCCAATCGTCTTCTTTCTCGAGCTCGTGACGCTGCTCGGTCAGCGACATGATCTTCTCGCTGAAGTGGTACGTGAAGACGGCGCCGAAGGGCGGGTTGGGGGCGGCGTAGAAGGAAGCGCCCTGGAAGCCCTTGCCGTTGGTGTGCCCGAGGCGGCTGCGCTCGACGTACAGCGGTGCGTCCTTCACACCAAAGAGCACAGGGTCGGAGTCGAGCATCTCCTCGTTCACGCTGCGCAGGGGTGAGTAGTCGTCGAGCACGTAGACGCCGCGACCGAAGGTGCCGAGCACCACGTCGTTCTCGCGGCGTTGGATCTCGAGGTCCTGGACCGCGATGGTCGGCACGCCGCTCATCTTGATCCACCGCTCTCCGGCGTCCACGGTGAAGTAGGCGGCGAACTCGGTGCCAAGGAAGAGCAGATCGGGGTTCTCGTGGTCCTGGCGGATCACGTAGCAGATGTCGCGCTCGGGCAGGTCGCTCGCAATGGAGGTCCAGGTGCGCCCGCGGTCGTCGGAGCGGTACACGTACGGCGCGAAGTCGCCCATCTTGTGGTTGTCGAAGGTCGCGAAGACGACGTCGGGGTCGGTCACGGACGCGTGGAGGCAGCTGACGTACGTGAGGTCCGGAACGCCCTCGATCGTCTCGACCGTGCGCCAGTTCTCGCCCGCGTCTTCCGAGACGTGGATGAGTCCGTCGTCGGTGCCGACGTAGAGCAGCCCTTCGGCGAGGGTCGATTCATCGAGCGCGACGGCGTTGCCGTAGATCGAGGTCGAGCGGTGCTTGGAGACGGCGTCGGGCTTCTGGATGACGCCCATCACCTCGAGCGTGTTGCGATCGATGCCGCGTGTGAGGTTCGGGCTGACGATGCTCCAGCTGTCGCCTCGATCGTCGGAGCGGAAGAGGAAGTTGCCCGCGAAGTAGAGCCGCTCGTTGTCGTGCGGGCTCATGATGAGCGGGGTGTCCCAGTTGAAGACGTACGGCTCGTCGCCCGGGCGCGCCATCGGGCGGATGTCGGCGATCTCGCCCGAGCGCCGGTCGTGGCGGACGAGCCCTCCGTACTGCCACTGGCTGTAGGCCATCATCGGGTCTTCGGGGTCGACCACGGTCTCATAGCCGTCGCCGCCGACGGTGATGATCCAGTGCTCGTTCAGGATGCCGCCGCGATCGGTGGTGCGCGACGGGCCGCCCTGCGTGTTGTTGTCCTGCGTGCCGCCGTAGATGTTGTAGAAGGGCCAGGCCTGGTCGACGTTGACGCGGTAGAACTGGGTGATGGGAAGGTTGGCCATGAAGCGCCAGTTCTTGCCCTCGTCGTGGGTGTCGTAGAGCCCGCCGTCGGAGCCGACGAGCATGTGCAGCGGGTCTTCGGGGTCGATCCAGAGCGCGTGGTCGTCGACGTGGCGGTTCATGCGGGGCGCGACCGAGAAGGTCTTGCCCCCGTCACGGGTGACGTGCATGAAGGTGTCGAGGGAGTAGACCGTGTCGATGTCGGTGGGGTGGCAGACGATCTCGTTGTAGTACTGCGGGCTGTTCGTCTCGTGGTCGCTCATGCGCCGCCACGATTCGCCGCGGTCGTCGGAGCGGAAGAACCCGCTCTTGCCCTTGGCGGTCTCGACGATGGCGTACACGACGTCCGGGTTCACTGGCGAGATGTCCAGGCCGATGCGGCCTTTGTCCTCGGAGGGCAGCCCCGTGTTGATCTCGTACCACGTCTCACCCGCGTCGACGGACTTCCAGATGCCGCCCTCGGGCCCGCCGTTGATGAGCGTCCAGACGTGGCGGCGCCGCTGGTACGCCGAGGCGTACATCACGTCGGGGTTGCGCGGATCGAGGTGGATCTCGTTGATGCCCGTCTCGTCGGAGACATGCAGGATGCGTTCCCAGTTCTCGCCGCCGTCGGTGGTTTTGTAGAGGCCGCGGTCGCCGCCCGAGTTCCACAGGGGTAACTGCGAGGCGACGTAGACGGTGTCCGAGTCGCGCGGGTCGACCGCGATCATGCCGATGTGCTCGGAATCGTGCAGGCCCATGTTGGTCCAACTCGCCCCGCCGTCGGAGCTCTTGTAGACGCCGTCGCCGAACGAGACCGACCGCTGCGAGTTGTTCTCGCCCGTGCCGACCCAGACGACGTTGGTGTCGTTGGGGTCGAGCGTGATGCACCCGATGGAGTACGAGCCTTCGGAATCGAAGACCGGCTCGAAGGTGATGCCGTCGTTCACCGTCTTCCAGACGTTCCCGCTCGAGACCGCGACGTAGTACTCCGCGTCGCGATGGGGGTTGACGGCAACGTCGCCGATGCGCCCGGACATCAACGCCGGCCCGATCGAGCGGAACTTCAGACCCGAGAAGGCGCCGGCGGACATCGACGATTCAGCCTCTTCGGGCGACGTCTCGTCGGTGCCGGCATCGACAGCGGTCACACCGGCATCCTGAGCCTGCATCGGAGCGCAGCCGAGCAGGGCGATCCCGGCAATGAACAGAACAGACCGCACGCGGAACGACTCGGGCACGAGGCACCTCCATAGGGTGAGTGGGTATGCCGAGTCTATCCGGGTGGGTGTAACCCCGCATTCAGGGGCGTTGGAACGTCCTCCCTGGCGTCCAGGGCACGCCCGCTTCCTCGAGCAGCCTCTCGAGTGCCGGGATCTCGATCCCGACGAGTTGATCGAGTTCGGTCTCCAACTCCTCGAGCATCCGCTTCGCGATGTCGAACGACTCGAGGTGGGTCGCGTTCGGCCCGTGGAGCGAGAACTGCGTGCCGTACTGCACAACGCTCAGCCGGCGGGAGATCGAGACGGGGCCCTGGTCGTTGGCCATCCCCCGACGCTCGTTCCCGTCGAGCCTCTGCTGTAACTGCGCGATACGCCGTTCCATGCTGCGCACGTCTTCGGTCATCTCGCCGGGCTCCACCGTCGAGCGGTCGAGGGTCTTGCGGATCGCGCTCAGGCGCGTCGCTGTCTCGCGGAGCATGCTGCGTGCGCCGCCCGCGCGGCGCTGCATCTCGGCGTATCGGCGATTAAACGCCGCGACACTCACGGGGCTCGCGCCACCCAGTGTCCCGCCGTCGCGCAGCGGCACCACCTCGAAGCGCTCCGACAGCCCCGAGTCGATGAGGCGACCGTCGACGCGTGTCGCCAGGTGGACGGTGTACGTGCCCGGTTCGACGAAGACGCCGTCGTCCCACTTGCGCCACGAGTCGTCCTCGCCCTGCCCCTCGCCCGATCTCCAGGGCGATGTCGAGGGCGCAGTCAGGCCCCAGCTCACGCGGTGGATGCCCTTCTTGTTCGGCGCGTCGATGTGTCGGACGATCTCGCCCCGTGCATCGCGCACCGTGAGCACGATGGACGGGGCCTCTTCGAGCTCTTCCTCGCGCAGGGCCTCCCATCCGGGGGTGGGTGTGTCGCCGCCTTGCTCGGCAATCTCCTTCTCCCGTTCTGTGCGCAGCTGCTTGCGAGTCTTAAGGGGCTCCTTGAGGTAGTAGGTGAACGTGGCGCCGAAGGGCGGGTTGGGCGCGACGTAGAAGGCCTCGCCCTGGTACGCCTTATCACCCGAGCCGAGCGTGCGCCGTGGGATGTACCACCACGCGTCACGCACGGGGAAGAGCGCCATGTCCCGGTTGAGCGCCTCTCGCGAGACTTCCCGGAGCGCGGAGTAGTCGTCGAGGACGTAGAAGCCACGCCCGAACGTCGCGCCGACCAGGTCGTTCTCGCGCGTCTGGATCACGAGGTCGCGGAACGGGATGTTCGGCACGCCCCCCTCGAGCTTGATCCACTCGCCCCCGCCGTCGACCGTGAAGAAGACCCCGAATTCGGTGCCCGCAAAGAGCAGGTCGGGCTCGACGTGGTCCTGCACAAGGCGCCAGACGAGGTGACGGTCCGGCAGCGACGAGCCGATGTCCCGCCACGTGCGCCCGCGGTCCGTGCTTTTGACGATGTACGGTGCGAAGTCGCCCGCCTTGTGGTTGTCCAGGCAGACGTAGACCGTCGAGGCGTCGAACAGGTCGGCCTTGACGTCGTTCACGAACGAGAACTCGGGCACGTTCGGCAGGGCGCTCATTGGGCGCCAGCTCTCGCCGCCGTCCTCCGTCACGTGCAGCAGCCCGTCGTCGGTGCCGGCGTACAGGATGTCGGGGTCGATGGGAGACTGGGCGAGCGAGGTGATGGTGCCGTACTTCGACATCGCGTACAGGTCCCAGATCGCGTCGAAGCTCCACACGCGGTCCATCATGGGCTGCGTGAGCCGATCGATGCCGCGCGAGAGGTCCCCGCTGATGGGCCTCCACGACTCGCCGCGGTCGTCGCTGCACCAGACGCGCTGACTCGCGAAGAAGAGCGTCGCGGGGTCGTGCGGGCTGATCAGGATCGGCGCGTCCCAGTTGAACCGGTCCGTCTCTTCGTCCGCCGCGGGTTGCGGCTGGATGTACACGATCTCACCCGAGACACGGTCGTGGCGGACGATGTTCCCCTGCTGCCACTGCGAGTAGATGATGTCGGGGTTCGTGGGGTCGATCGCGGGCTGGTGCCCGTCGCCGAAGACGGTGATCATCCAGTCGGAGTTGCGGATCCCGTGCACGTTGTCGGTGCGCGAGGGGCCGTGCTGGGTGCTGTTGTCCTGCGTGCCTCCGATGACGTTGTAGAAGGGCGTGTCGTAATCGACCGCGACCTTGTAGAACTGCGTGACGGGCAGGTTGGCGACGTACTTCCAGTTCTCGCCTCTGTCCCAGCTCTCGTAGATGCCGCCGTCGGTGCCGCTGAGGAGGTAGTCGGGGTCAGTGGGATCGAAGGCGAGGGCGTGGTTGTCGGAGTGCTTGTGCGCTTCCTTCATGCGCTTGAACGTCTTGCCGCCGTCCTCGGTCACGTGCGTGCGCACGTCCATCTGGTACACGCGGTCGAGCTGGTGCGGGCAGGCGTAGAGCTCCTGGTAGTAGTGGGGACCCGTACCGCCCGAGATGTACTCCGCGCCCTTCGTCCACGACTCTCCGCCGTCGTCGCTCCGGTAGAAGCCGCCCTTGCGGTGCGCGAGCTCGACCGTCGCGTAGACGATGTCGGGATCGATCGGCGAGACCGCGAAGCCGATGCGCCCCTTGTCTTCCGTGGGCAGGCCCTTCTTGAGTTCGCGCCACGTTGCGCCGCCATCGGTGGACTTGTGGATGCCGCTCTCGGGCCCGCCGTTGATGAGCGCCGCGACGTTTCGGAAGCGCTGCTGCGTAACGGCGTACATCACGTCCGGATTGCGCGGGTCGAGGTGCAGCTCGTTGACGCCCGTGTACGGTCCGCCGCCAAGGATCTTCTCCCAGGTGGCTCCGCCGTCGGTGGTCTTGAAGAGACCACGCTCACCGCCAGCCGACCATAACGGGCCCTCGGCGGCGACGAACACGGGCCGCGAATCCCGCGGGTCGACGACGATCATCCCGATGTGCTGCGTCTCGGTCAGGCCCATGTTCTCCCAGGACTGGCCGCCGTCGCGGCTGCGGTAGACGCCGTCGCCGTACCCGACGTGGCGCCCGCCGACGTTCTCGCCGGTCCCGACCCAGACGGTGTCCGTCTGGTTGGGGTCGATCGTCACGCACCCGATCGAGTACGAGCCCTGGTCGTCGAAGACGGGCGTCCAGGTGGTGCCGGCGTTGGTCGTCTTCCAGAGGTTGCCGCTGCCGACCGCGACGAACCACGTGCTCTGGTCCTCGGGGTGCACCGCGAGGTCGGCGATACGCCCGGACATCAACGCCGGCCCGATCGAGCGGAGCCCGAGCCCGCGGAAGGTCTCTGCGCTCATCGGCGTGGTCGCGCGTTCATCGCTCGAGTCGGTGCTCTCCGCCGCCCCCGATTCCGCCTGCGCACACCCGACGATGAGTGAGAGCCCTAGCAGTGCGAATCGCAAGCAACGGCGGTCGGCGTGTCCGGTCATGGTGTCTCCTCGTCTTGTGGCGCGTTGCGCATATCTGATGGACCCGGTGACGGTATCCGAGAACCACCGCCGATGTCGGGCTTCGGCGAGCCGTCGATGTAGGATGTCGCGATGGAGAGCATCGCACACACGCACGAACTCGGCGTCTGTTCGTGGTCGCGCATGATCGACGATCCTCTCGAGTGCGCCGCCACGGTCACCGATTCGCTCGGGTTGCGCGTGGTCCAGCTCGCCCTTGATCCGCTCGTCGATCACCCGGAGACGTCTGGCCGCTGGCTTCGTGCGTTTCGTGACAGAGGTTTCACGATCGCATCGGGGATGATGGCCCCCGCGGGCGAGGACTACACCTCGATAGGCAGCATTCGCAGGACCGGCGGGTTCCGTGTCGAGGCGCTGTGGAACGGTCATCTGGAGCGTGCGAAACAACTCGCCGAGCTCGCACACAACGCGGCGATCCCGCTCGTCACGATGCACGCAGGATCGTTCGTCGATGACAAAGGCGAACTCTGTTGTGAGATAGTGGATCGCATCCGAACGATCGCGCTCGTGTTCCGTGACGCGGACATCGAGGTGGCTTTCGAGACGGGGCACGAGCCGGCGCACGCCGTGCTCGCGTTGCTCGATGCGCTCGCCGTCGAGGGCGTCGGCGTGAACTTCGATCCCGCCAACATGCTCCTCTACGGCAGCGGCGATCCGATCGAGGCGCTGTCGGAACTGCTGCCCTACGTGTATCAGTGCCACATCAAGGACGCGATCCCCTCGGAGCGGCGCGAGCTGTGGGGGACGGAGGTCGTGGTCGGCACCGGGCGCGTGGATTGGTTGAGGTTTTTCGGGTGCCTGCGGAGATCGCAGCGGCCTATCGGGTTAATGGTCGAGCGCGAGGCGGGCGACCAGCGGGTTGACGACATCCGGTCGGCGATACGGTTCGTGCACACCCACGTTCCGGAGCGGGCACGATGAGCGATGTCGGCATCGGTGTGGTCGGGCTCGGGTTCATGGGGCGTACGCACGCGGCCAACGCAATCGAGCTCGGCAGTGTCGAGGGGGTGTGCAGACTCGCCGCGGTGTGTTCGCCCGGCATCCACACGATCGAAGACCTCGGCGCCAAGGACGTTGCGGGGAACATCGATACGCTCGACCAGTGGCCAGAGATCGCGACGCCTCGTGTTGCGCGCACGTACGGGGACCTGCTTTCGGGCGATGATGTCGATCTGGTGATCATCTGCACGCCGACGCCTCTGCACGTCGGGATGGCGATCGAGGCGCTCGAAGCGGGCAAGCATGTCCTGGTCGAGAAGCCGGTCGCCCTGTCGGAGCGCGAGATCGCTCCGCTCATTGAGGCTTCGGAGCGGCGTCCCGATCGGCACTGCATGCCGGCGCACGTGATGCGCTTCTGGCCCGGGTGGACGGATCTCGCGCAGATGATCCTTGATCGGCACTACGGCGGCGTGCGGAGCGCCGTCTTCCAGCGCCTCGGGAGCACACCCACGTGGGGGCGCGGCTTCTACGACGACCACGCCCGGAGCGGCGGCGCGCTGGTCGACCTGCATATCCACGACGTGGATTTCATCATCCACTGCTTCGGGGTCCCGCGCGATGTGCATGCGTTTGGCGATTCGTCGCACGTCACTGCTTCCTACACCTTCGAAGGGGCGATCCCGCACGTCACGGCGGAGGCCTCATGGAACAGGCATCCCGACGCCGGCTTCCTGATGCGGTTCGCGGTCGAGTTCGAGAACGCGACCGTCGAGTTTGATAGCACGGCGAAGAGGCCGCTCAGGATCAGTGACGGGACAGCGCCCGCGTCACAGTCGCGAGCGCACGGCGATGGGTACGCATCGCAGCTCCGCGCCGTTGTGGACGCGATCAGGGACAACGAGCCGACGCCTGTCGGGATCGAGTGCGCGGTCGAGGCGGCGCGGGTCATCGATCGTGAGCGGGTGTTGCTAGAGGCCACAAGAGAAAGGTGATGCCCAGGATGCCGATCACACGTCGAGACTTCACCTCCAGCGCCGTCTCCGCGCTCGCGCTCACGGCGCTCCCGCTGCCGATCCGGGCGGCGTGCGCCCGGCCCGCGTTCGAGATATCTCTCGCGCAGTGGTCGCTGCACCGCGCGATCCGGGCGGGGGAGTTCGATCCTGTCGAGTTCCCCGCGCTCGCGCGAGATCGCTACGCCATCGATGCCGTCGAGCTGGTGAACACCTTCTATCCCGAGAAGGCGAGAGACACTGCGTATCTCCGTGAATTGAGACAGCGGGCCGATGACGCGGGCGTGCGCATCGCGCTGATCATGTGCGACGGGGTCGGCGCTCTGGGTGCTCCGGACGCTGAGCGGAGGGGTGATGCGGTGGACGGGCACGTCCGTTGGCTCGAGGCAGCGGCCGCCTTGGGGTGCCACAGCATCCGCGTGAACGCGGAGTCCGGGGGTACGTTCGAAGAGCAGCAGAAGCTCGCGGCGGACGGGCTGCGTCGGCTGTCAACGCTCGCGTCGGGGTACGGGCTCAATGTGCTCGTCGAGAATCACGGGGGCCTGAGCTCGAACGGCGCTTGGCTCGCGGGTGTGATGCGCATGGTCGACTTCCCGAACTGCGGCACGCTCCCGGATTTCGGGAATTTCTGTATGAATTGGTCACGCTCGGGTGAGCCCGATGCCTGGTACGACCGGTACCTGGGCGTCGAGGAACTCATGTCGTTCGCGAAGGCCGTCAGCGCGAAGTCGTACGCGTTCGACGATGCGGGCAACGAGACGAGCACCAACTTCGTGCGCATGATGCGCGTCGTGCTCGAAGCTGGGTACAAGGGGTACGTCGGCATCGAGTACGAGGGCAGCGCGCACTCGGAGCACGAGGGCATCCTCAAAACGAAGGCGCTCCTCGAGCGTGTCCGTGATCAGCTCTGAGCGCTCGGCGCTTTGCCTCGCGGCATGCAGAGATCGAGCAGCACCATGAGCCCGAGCAGCGACATGCCGCCCGTGTACATGCCCCCGCCGATCGCGATGGCGATGGCGTACTCCGCCATCTCACGCGTGATCCACCACCCAGAGAGGTCCACCGCGAGCCCGAGCCCGGTGACGCCGACCACGAGGCCGACCAGGCGGCGCGGCCAGCTCGTCAGAAACCCGAGCAGCGCGATCGCGATCCCGATCGAGGCCATGCCCAGCGCGTGCGTGTGCGTCGAGGCCGCGAGGATCTCCAGCGGCACCGGTTGGATGTCTCGGCTAATCGACAACGCCTCGACGTCGTCCCAGTACTCGAGCGGGACCTGAGGCCAGGCGTCCGGCCCCGTCGCGGAGCGTGCGTGGCAGTCCATGCAGCTCACGGCCATGATCTCTGCAGGCGCATCGGCGCCGAGGTCCAGGTCGTCGTACGCCTGGCTCAGCAGGGCGGGGTCCCCGCGCAGCCAGTCGAGCAGGATGTCGCGATCGCGTTGTGCCAGGCCCTCGGGGTGTCCCGACTCCAGGGACTCGATGAGCGGAGCGGGCGTCACGATGCCGTGGTAGTGCGCTTTGACGTCATCGAGCGTCATCCCCGGGCGCTCGTCGCGCGTCTCGTGGTGCATGTAGAGGTACGCACCCGAGGCCGCGGCTCCGCCGATCGCGGCGATGACGAACCCCGCGACGCCGAGCCGCCCGAAGAGTCCGAGTGAACGCAGGCGGAGGGGATGGTCGTGCGCGATGCCCATGGTTCAGCCGAGTTCCGCCGGGTCGATCGTGATGGACTGCCCGCTCGTGATGGCCTCGTGCACGCGGATGCCGACGATGGTCGATCGCACGCCCTTGTCCGCCGAGCACGCGACGGGCGCGTTCTCGGTGACGGACTTGAGGAAGGACTCGACGCCGTACCACAGCGAGGTGTGGGGCAAGCCCACGCCGTCCTTCAGCTTGCCCTGCTCCGCGAGCTGCGTGGCGCCCGCGATGAGGGTGATGCCCTCGTCGTTGTGGAACTGCTGGCGGTTGGCGTAGACCTCCCAGCCCTGCGTTGGTGCATCGGATTCTTTGAACATCCAGCCGTGGCTCCAGGCGAGCTTGATCGCGGCGTTCTCCCCGCGGAAGAGCTCGTGCCTGCCCTGGTAGCTGTTCGCGAGCGTCGCGTTGTACGTGAGCGCGGAGCCGCCCGGGAAGCCGAGCGTGGCGGAGATCGTGTCGTGGACCTCTCGCCCGTCTTCGTGGACCCGGATCGACCCGAAGCCGCTCACGCGATCCGGGTACAGGCCCGTGTACCAGTGGAAGACATCGAACTGGTGGCTGCCCCATTCGCCCGCGAGGCCTGTGGTCACCGAGGGATCCAGTCGCCAGTTGAGACGCTTCTCCGCCTCGGGATCACGAGCAGGCGTGCGCCACGATGTCTTGCGCGCTCGCACCGCGTCCATCGACACAAGCGTGCGCACCGCGTCGGAGACGAAGAACGTCCGCGCGAGCTGGTACACCGGGTTGGCGCGGGCGAGGTAGCCCGACTGGAAGACACGGTCCGAACCGCGTGCCGCCGACGCGATGGCCTTCGCGTCCTCGGGCGTGTGGGCGAGCGGTGCCTCGCAGTAGACGTGCACGCCCGCCTTGAGCGCGTCCTCCGCGACCGTCCGGTGCAGGTGCGGCGGGGTCGCGACGAAGACGGCGTCGATCTTCCCCGCGTCGAGCATCTGTGTGTGGTCCGCGAAGGTCTCCGCGTCGGGCGCTCTGCGGTTCCCGGCGTTGAGCCTTCTGGGTTCGGAGTCGCAGATCGCGGCGAGCGTGACGTTCTCGAAGGAGGAGAGCTCCGCGATGATCGCGCGCCCCTGCCTGCCGCAGCCGACGACTCCGACACGCACCGGGGCGTTGAGCTTGCCCATCGCGGCGCCCAGCACGGGCGCGAAGGCGAGCCCCGCGGCGACGCCCGAAGAGCGGGCCAGGAACGATCGACGGTCGATTTCGGTCATCTCACTGCTTCCTCTAACACACGCAGCCCCGAAGGCTCTGCGTGCCAGTAGTTGTCACGGATCATGATCGATGTACACCCGCTCGGCATGCGGTCGGGGCGCGAGCCGGTCACCGCGAGGGCCGTCGACCACGCATCGCAGAGTACGGCGGATGGCCCGGTGCACGCACCGAAGACCGTGCCCTCGACCGGGCTGTCTGTACGAGGGTCGATGATGTGCGCCCCCTGGATCTCATCGCCCGACACCGACAGCGCCCGGTCGATCACGTCGATCGAGAACGGTGTCGGAGTGGTGTCGGATCCGATGCGGACAGACCAGGGCGAGCCCTCAGCGTCGCCGAAGCCTCTGCACGTGCTCGTGCCCGCGTGGACGAATCCTCCGGGGACACCCGACTCTCGGAGGGACGCCGCCGCGAGGTCGACCGCGAAGCCCTTCCCTATCCCGCCCATGTCGATATCGCCGCGCAGCACGCGGACGGTGCGTCGATCCGCATCGAGTGCCAGAGCTCCGCCGCGGGTGATGTCGAAGGCTCCGTCGCTCGCGGTGCGCACGTCTTCGCACGTCTCGAACAGGCCAAAGAGTTCGGCGTCCAGGCGCTCCTCACTCCCGGCGTTGAGGCGAGAGACAACAG
>ERZ1740067.2067-NODE-2067-length-12754-cov-5.776518_pt1 | contig 12754 bp, 9 predicted proteins | sample MGYA00581736_ERZ1740067 | MGnify/ENA primary metagenome ERZ1740067 (study PRJEB43018, sample SAMN04849236) | marine metagenome | isolation source: floating plastic debris | place: Pacific Ocean | collected 2008-08-27 | study: EMG produced TPA metagenomics... | reverse complement strand
CCGGAATTCCAACTCTCATCTGCGTCGGCGTCCGCGACAACGGGCGCCGATGCCCGTGCGCGGGTGTTGGAACCACACACCTGCCCATGTACGCTACCTGTCGCAGAACCGACCATATTCGAAGAGAGGGAGTATCCGTGAACAACCGCACGATCGCAGTCACCGTCATCGCCGCGTCAGCAGCCGCCGCGCTCGCACTCGGCCCGCTCAACCCGCCCGCCGGCGCACCGGCCAACACCAGCCCGTCGCTCGGGCAAGTCCTCAGCGCGGTCAACGGCCTCTCTGGCCCAGGAGGCAACCGCCAGGCCGCGGTCCCCGGCGTTGACGCATCCACCGGCTCCCTCGAGTTCGACGGCTTCGGCCCCGTCCCCCTCTTCGGGCTCGACATCAACTTCGAACGCCCCATCTCATCAGGCGCCCCGGCCGGAACACCCTCGCTGGAAGTCCAGATCGAACTCGTCGCCGGCACGCTCGGCACCCGCGTGACCGGGCCCCTCCTCACGGGCGCAATCGTCCCCGACGCGATCATCCGCGTCCCCACCAGCTCCGGCGGCACCGCGCAAATCCTCACGCTTGTCAACGTCGTCGTCAGCAACTCGTCGACCACGCTCACCGAACGCGGCGACATGACCTACGCCCCCGTCGAACGCTTCGTGCTCACCGCACAATCCATCAAGATCGACGACTCGGCCGGCACCGTGAACTTCTCGTTCTAACACCCGCAACGCATGAAGCACCACCGCCAAGAGCTCTGGTTCAACATCCCCGACCGCCGGGGCTACATCAACATCACCGGCGACGTGCAAGCGGCCGTCGACCAATCGGGCGTCGAGCAGGGCCTCTGCCTCGTCAACGCGATGCACATCACCGCGAGCGTCTACATCAACGACGACGAGCAGGGCCTCATCGCCGACTACGACCAGTGGCTCGAATCCCTCGCCCCCTTCGACGCCTCGCCCGAGCGCTATCGCCACAACCGCACCGGCGAGGACAACGCCGACGCGCACATGAAACGACAGATCATGGGCCGAGAGGTCACCGTCGCCATCACCGACGGCACGCTCGACCTGGGCCCGTGGGAACAGATCTTCTACGCCGAGTTCGACGGCCGGCGCAAGAAGCGGGCTCTGATCAAGATCATCGGGGACTAACCAGCGCACGCTTGACGCGACTGGCTATGCAACGCTTCGCGACGAACCGCCCGCCGCGCGATCGCCGAACCGCCGCCCAAGGCCCACGGACCCCGCGAGCCAGAACAGATGGTGCGGCAGCGTCGCGATGACGCAGAACGCGAGGAAACTCAGCGCGATGCCATGCATCGAATAGTCGGCCCAGAATCCGGCGATCAGGGCGACGATCACCAGAGATAGGACGACGAGCAGCACCGACTCTGCGTGCACACGGACCGCGTTTGCCACGCCTCGCTCGTGCCGCGTTGCCCAAGGATGCAGCGCACGCCGGCAGTGTCCCGCCGCATGCACACAAACGAAATACGCCGCGATCGCAAACATCGGATCGGCGCTCGCCGCGAGCACCCCAAAGAGACCAAGGAGCACACCTTGCTCAGCCGCGTCACGCGAGGACACCCGGCCCCGACGCCACGCGACACACGTTCCCAGCGCGACAACACAAGCCGACATGCCCGCGACTGCGGCCGCCGCGCCCGCAACGCCGACCGGCAATGACGCTGCAGCACCCTCGCTCGCACCAAACCACGCCGCGATCTCGGCGAACGGCGCCCACGCGGCCGCAGCATCGAATGCAAAGACCGAGCCGAGCACGAACAACCCGTGCGCGAGGCCGACAGCATGCCCGCCAAATCCGCGAGGTCCGCGCTCACGCGCCATCACAGCATCCGAAACGCCAAAGTGGTGCGCAGTCAACAGGAGGAAGCAAAGCATCGCGCCCATCGGCGAGAGCAGCGTGCCCACGGCACAGGCCGCCATCAATCCGACGTACACCGAAGCGATCGCCACCCGTCGGGACCGACCCGCAACACCACGCCTGAGCGCAGCCAGGTCGTACCCCCCGTGCGGCATACCAAGAAGCAACAGCGACGCGACCCAAACCACATCACCCGCTGCAGCACCCGGCGCGAACAACAACCCAGCCGCAGTCGCGATGGAGAGCGGCAGCAAACGAACGAGCGAGACAGAAAAACGCCGGCGCGGAAGAACCGCGCCGGCGTCGAATGAACTGAACCTATCGGGCACCAAATGACCCATCGTGATGTTCAGCCGGTGGCCGATGACTTGCAGCCTTACGACGTCGGGTCGCCGACCGCGACAGCCTCGGGCTGAGCGCCCGATGACCCGGAAACACCGGCATCAGACAACGCCTTGATGCCCTGGTAGCACACCAGACCATAGAACACCTTGTTGATCACGTCGGCGACGTTGTAGCAGATCTCGCGGATCGACTCACCATCGTTGCCAGCAAGCGCCATCAGGAAGCCGACCGGGTAGATCGTCCAACCGACGAGCACGAACAGCCGCATCTTCTTGAGCGACTCGACGATCGGTGCGGGCTGCGTTGCCATCTGCGCCGAGACCTGCGTGTACAGGACGAACACGATGTAGAACCATGCCGCACACGAGAGGAGGTACGTGATCCACCAGGTGCTACCACCGATCGGCGACTCTTCGGCAACCCACGCAAGGATCAGCATGGCCAGCGACGCGGCGACGAGCGTCCGGAAAAGACCGGCTCCCTGCTTGCCAAGGTTGAGCAGCAGCGGGAACTTCAGCACCAGCAAGGGCACCGTGATAATCCAGTCGATGTAGCGATACGCGGTCGGGAACTGCGTGATCTCCGCGCCCTCGATCCGGTTGCCTGCCGAATCAAAGAGCAACGCGACCTGCTCGATGTAGAGACCGGACATCCGGTAGTAGTGGAAGCACGCGACCGCGCAAATCACGCCGGCAACAACCATGACCGACCGGTACGACTTCGGGACATTGCCCGCCATGAGCCAAAAATACGCCGCGCCCGCGCCCATCGCAACGGTGCCGATCCAGAACAGATACATCGTGATGCCCTCGACCGAAAGGCCGGCGTTGAGGGCTTGTGTTACTTCCGATAGCGCAAGCACGTTCATGGCGAACTCCAACAAGTTGGTGTGTAAACAAAGTCTCTGAACTGAAGAGTGACAATGAAATCGTTCGCGCGTCCGATCTAGATTCGCAATAGTGCGACGTCCGCGAACCATCACGTTCTCACGAGACGCGAAGCCGCCAACCGACAACACCAAAACCACCCATCGCTCGGTTTAACAGACATGCCGCGCTTTTTACCTACGTCAAAAGACCACCACAAATAGGAGCGTCCAACAGCCACCAGCTCACCGACGCCCAGACTCGGTTGCGCAAAAACAACGGCTTGCCATATCGGCAAGCCGTTCGGAAGTGCGAGTTGCGTGGCGAGTGCGACCGATCCCCAACCGGCACATACGCCACGCCGTGCGGCCCGGTGTACGCCGCGGTCGGGCGGAACAACCGGTTGCCGTCGAGCTGCTCGATCACATGCCCCGACCAGCCGCCGAGCCGCGACAGCGCGAACATCGGCGTGAACAGGTCCAGCTTCAGCCCGATGCAGTGGTACGTGGTCGCCGAGTAGAAGTCGACGTTGGGATAGATGCCCTTCGCGCCAAGCTCGCGCTCCATCACCTGCTCGATGGTGTGGCTCTTGGCGTACAGGTCTTGGTTGCCCGTGTCCTTCGCGAGCTGCTCAGCAAGACCCTGGAGAGCGAACGCACGCGGGTCCTTGGTCTTGTAGACCCTGTGGCCGAAGCCCATGATCTTCTCTTTGCGCTCGATCTTGCCCATGATGTAATCCTCGGCGTCATCGACCGAGGGGATCTCATTGAGCATGTGCATCACGCCCTCATTCGCCCCGCCGTGCAACGGGCCGCGGAGCGAGCCGACCGCGCCGGTCAACGCCGAGTACACATCCGAAAGCGTCGAGATGATCACCCGCGCCGCGAAGGTCGAGTTGTTCAAGCCGTGGTCGGCGTGCAGGATCATGCAGATGTCAAAGGCCCGCGCCATCGTCGGCGTGGGCCTCTCGCCGTTGAGCATGTAGAGGAAGTTCTCGGCGAACGAGAGGCTGCGATCCGGGTGCACCAGCGGCAGGCCGCGACGGTACCGATCGAAGTACGCCACGATCGTCGGAGCGTGGCCCAGAATGTTCAGCGCCTTCCGACGCGCGCGCTCGAGGTCGATCTCGTTGGGCTCATCGTCGTGCATCGACAGCGCGGAGATCATCGTGCGGAGCACGTGCATGGGCTCGGCGGTCACGGGCACGCTCGTGAGCCGCTGCTCCATACCGGCCGGCAGCTCGTACCGCTGGCGGAGCTCCTTGCTGAAGTGCTCAAGCTCCGAGGCTGTCGGCAGACGCTTGTTCCAGAGGAGGTAGACCGTCTCCTCGAAGGTCGAGTGCTCGGCAAGCTCGCCGATCGAGATGCCGACGTACTCGAGCACGCCCTTCGTGCCGTCGATGAACGACATCTCGGTCTCAGAGGCAACGACGCCCTCGAGCCCCTTGGCAAAGTCGGTGGTTGCGGTCATGGCGTCGAGCTCCTCGAAGGCGTGCGTTGGGGGACCCGGCGCAAAGGATGCGCCAAACGCGACAATCGTAGGCCGACGCCGTTGGTCGACGCCACCAACCACTATTACCGCATACCGCGGCGGATCGGCCGAAACCAGCCCTCGGACTACCCAATCACGCGCCCGTCGCCCACGCCAACCACAACCCAATCCGCACGAAACCATCCACCCGAACACCCCGCCCCACCGCCTCGCACGAACATGGCACTAGCATGCCCCCGTGTTCATCCCCCTGGGAACCGATCGAGCCCTCGCGCGACCCACGCTCGTCAACTACGGCCTCGTGATCGCCTGCGCTCTCGCCTTCCTCGGCCAAGTCATCGCCGCACGCACGCCCGGCGGCGAGCTCTGGATCCAGCAACACCTCGCCCTCACCCGCTCGGGCCCGATCTGGCAATACATCACCTACGCCTTCCTCCACGGCGACCTCGCCCACATCTTCTTCAACATGCTCTTCCTCTGGGTCTTCGGCCCAAGCGTTGAAGACCGCCTCGGTAGATGGTGGTACCTCGCTTTCTTCCTCACCGGCTCCGCAGCCGCGGGCCTCGCCCACGTGCTCGCATCGCCCGCGCCCGTTGTCGGCGCGAGCGGCGGCGTCGCCGCGGTCACCGGCGCGTTCCTGGTCCTCTTCCCACGCACGCACATCCGCACGCTCTTCTTCTTCTTCCTCATCGGCGTCTTCGCGATTCCCTCGGTCTGGTTCATCGCGTTCGCCATCGCCCGCGACTTCCTCCCCTTCGCGCTGGGCTTCCGCGACAACGTTGCCCGCGAGGCGCACCTGGGCGGCTACCTCTTCGGCGCGGTCGTCAGTCTTCTTCTGCTTTGGTTCCGCGTCCTCCCGCGCGAGCCCTACGACCTGCTCAGCATCTTCAAGCAGCGCCAGCGTCGAGCCGCGATCAAGGAAGCCGTCCGCGGCGTCGAGAAGCGCGGCAAGCTCCGCCCCGACGAGGGCGGCACCATCACCGACGACCCCGCCGCCCCGCTCCGCGCGAAGGTCACCGCACGCCTCGCCGCAAGCGACGCAACCGGCGCAGCCACCGCATACCGCGAGCTCATCGAAGCCTTCGAGGGCGACGCGAAACGCACCACGCTCTCCCCACGTTCTCAGCTCGACGTCGCCAATGCGCTCTTCGCCAAACAAGACCACGAGGCTGCCGCCTGGGCCTACGAGCGATACATCGGTGCGTATCCCAAGGGCCCCGACTCCGGCACCGTCCGCCTGATGCTCGCGATCACCTGGGGCCGATACCTCGGCCGCCGCGACGAAGCGAAGCAGATGGCAACCGCCGCCCTTGAGCACGTCCGCGACGACGAGCAACGCGCCCTCGCCGAATCGCTCACCACCGAGTTCGCCGAGCCCAGCTAAACCGACCTACCGCAGGACCCGACCTCAATGCCAACCACAACCACCCACCCTGGCCGAACCCGCATCAAGGTCTGCGGCATCCGCGACAGCGAGGCACTCCACGCCGCCGTCGACGCCGGCGCCGACTCGATCGGCCTCATGTTCGTCGAGTCCAGCCCGCGCTACGTCAAGCCCACCGAGGGCTTCGCGCTCATGGCCGAACTCCCCCCCATGGTCACGGCCGTGGGCGTCATCGCCGATGCATCCGTCGAGCAGTTCCTCGCCATCGAAGAGGTCTGCCCAACACCCATCGTCCAGCTCCACGGGAGCGAAACGATCGAAACCGCGCGCCGATGCGGGCCGGGCGTCATCAAAGCACTCCGCTTCGACCCGCACACCATCCGCGACGATCTCGCCAAGTGGGACGAGGTCGATGAGGTCGAGTCAATCCTCATCGACGGCTCGGCCGGCGGCGAGGGCGTCGCCTTCGCCTGGGATGCGCTCGCCGAAGCCGCACACACCATCAGCACCCCCATCATCGTCGCCGGCGGCCTCGACCCCGACAACGTCGGCGACGCCATCCGCGCATGCCGACCATTCGCCGTCGACGTCTCCAGCGGTGTCGAACGCGAGCGAGGCGTCAAAGACCCCGCACGCATCCGCGCATTCTGCGACGCCGTCCGCGACGCCGACAACCACAGCTAAGCCACCGACCTAAATCGAATCCCGCGGCACCGCGTTGAGCACCGCCGACACGGTGTCGTCGAGCGACTGCCCATCGACCGCAACGATCGACTGCACCATCCCCGCGTACACCGGATCACGCACCGCGTGCAACTCGGCGACCTCGTCCGGCATTGCCTTGCCCGTCAGCGAGGGCCGCGCCGAACTGTCCGTTTCGGCAAGCCGAGCAACCAGCGTCTCGACCGAAGCTTGCAGATAGATCAGATACGCCCGCCCGGACACCTGCGCCTCGCGGAGCAACGCCGCACTCACCGCGTGCGTCGGCGTCCCGCCACCGCGCGCGAGCACAATGCCCGTCCGCGCCAGCGCTGCCTCGAGCGCCCGCGCCTCGGCCTCACGAAACGCCGGCTCGCCGTGCTCGCGCAAGCCATCGCCCGCACTCTCCGCGCCAAGCTCGCGAGCAGTCACATCATCAAGATCCACAACATCGCGCCGGAGCATCGCGCCAAGCTCACGCGCAACAGAGCTCTTCCCGCTCCCGCGAAGCCCAATCAGCACGATGATCTCGGGGAGTCCCATGTCGCGAGTCTACCCCATCGCTACATACTTCCAACCAACGGGCCCGATCCACGCCAGCACACTCGTCCTACGCCGAGCGCCGCCGCTGGCCGCGCGAAGCCTCCGCCGCACGCACGCACTCCTCGATCAGCAGCTCGCGATCGATGGGCTTCGTGAGGTACCCATCGCATCCCGCCGCGACGCACTTCTCTCGATCACCCGCCATCGCGTGGGCCGTCAGCGCGATCACCACGTCGTCGCGCCCCATCGACCGCAGCATCCGCGTCGCGGCATACCCATCCAGCTCGGGCATCTGCATGTCCATCAGCACCACGTCGAACCACTTCCCCGCATGATCGGCCGCGACGATCGCGTCCACCGCCGCCTGCCCGTGCTCGGCGATTGAGACATCCGCGCCCGCGCGTCGTAGATGGAACGCAATCAGCCGCTGGTTCTCCGGCCCGTCCTCGGCAAGCAGCACGCGCACGCCCTCGAGAAGGGCCGTCCGCTCCTGCGTAACCGAGGGCCGCATCGCTTCCGACGCGAGCTGCTCGATGTCAACATCTTCGGCCATCGCCACCCGCTCGAGCGGCCCGGTCGCGACCGTCGCCGTGAACGTGCTCCCCCGCCCAACCTCCGACACAATGTCGATCTCGCCGCCAAGCATCGTCGCGAGCGTGTTTGAGATTCGAAGCCCAAGGCCCGATCCGCCGAACCGCCGTGTCGTCGAGCCGTCCGCCTGGCGGAACGCCTGGAAGCGCGCGAGCTGCGCACGCTGCGCCTCGGTCATGCCGATGCCCGTGTCCTCCACCGCCACCGCCAGCAGCTCCGCCTCGCTATCGCACGACAGCGCGATCGTCACGCTGCCAACCTCCGTGAACTTAATCGCATTGCCGACCAGATTCATCATCACCTGCCGCAGCCGCGTCGGGTCCGACACGATCTGCTCGGGAATCGGGCTATCGAGTCGCACGTCAAGATCGATGCCCTTCGCGATCGCCCGGGGCCGCAACAGCGACGCGACTTCCGCCGCGATCCGCCCCGGGTCCGCAGCGATCCGCTCGATGGTCATCTGCCCCGCCTCGATCTTCGACATGTCCAGCACATCGTTGATGATCGTCATCAGATGCTCGGCGCTCTTGCGAATCGTCATCGCCGCGTGCGCCGCCTGCTCGCGATCCTCGATGAAATCCGACTCGCTCCCAAGCAGCTCCGCGTACCCCAGAATCGCCGTCATCGGCGTGCGAATCTCATGGCTCATGTTCGCAAGAAACTCGCTCTTCGCCTGGTTCGCATCCTCAGCGAGATCCCTCGCGCGCTCTAGCTCGCGCGCCGCGACGACTTCCGCGGTCACGTCAGTCGCCGTGCCATACAGCATCACGATCTCACCGCTGCGATCGCGCCGAGCCCGGCCCTCGGCACGTATGTACCGCGCCCCCATCACGTGGGCAGCAGTTTCCAGCACAATCGAATACGACGTGCCGTTCGTCGTCGCCTCACGCATCACTTCCGCCAGACGTTCCGCCGCCTCCGCCGTGTACGCCGCGACCGCCTCCGCATAGTCTGGAGGCCCAAGCTCGACCTCGCGCCCGAACAGCGCGTAGAGCTGCTCCGACCACTCGATCGCCTCGGTCCGCATATCCAGCGTCCAACTGCCAACGCGACCGACACGCTGCGACTCTTGCAACCCCTCATACGCCCGCGTGATCTCCGACACATCCCAGCACGCACCGACCAGCCGCTCATTCTTCTGCCCCGTCCCAGCCACCACGCTCGCCACGCACCGCAGGTGCTTCTGCTCGCCCGCCAGCGTCGTGATCCGGAAACTCGTGTCCACGCGACCTTGCTCGAGAAATGCAGCCTCGATCGTCCGGTCGAGTCCCGCGTGATCATCCTCGTTGATCGCACTCTTCCAGAGCATAAAGCTCGGCTCGTCCATCTCCGGGTCCGTGCCGTAGAGCATGTGCATCGTCGGCGTCCACGTCATCTCGCCGGTCTCGGCAATCAAGTCCCACACGCCCACGCCCGCGCCCTCCGTCGCGATCGCGAGCCGACCCGCCATCGCGTCGAGCTCCTCGTTGGCGATCTTCAGCTCGGTGATGTCCGTCGCGATCGCAACCAGGTGATTGTCCGCGCCATCCGGCCCAGGAATCGGAATCTTGTCGGTGTGGATGTACCGCCGCTCGGATCCGTTCGCCATGTGCTGCTCGATGATCCCGAGCTTGGGCTTCTTTCCCCGGATGACCTCGAGATCATCGGCGAGGTACGCCGCCGCGTCTTCGGCCGGGAAGAACTCCTCGGCGTACCGCCCGCAGATCTCATTGACCGGCAGCCCGATCGCCGCCGCGGCGTGCGCGTTGAGGTTGATGATTTTGTTCTTGTCATCCTTGTAGTAGATGAACGCGGGGATCGCATCGATGATCGTCTGCAGCTCACTCCGCTGCTGCTCGAGCTGCGTCGCGGCTTGAAATGCCGCCCGTCGCGCATCTTGCACACGCTCGCCCGCGTGCTCGCGCTCCACGGCCGTCGCGATCAGCTCCCCCACCGAGCCCATCGTGTCGCGGATGATCCGCCCCGCACACTCCGGGTTATCGACAACCATCAGCACCGCGCCCGAGCACTCATCACGGCTCCGCAGCGGCACCACGACTGCCTGCCTGGCCGGCCCGCTGCTCTTGCCGTCCACCCCGCCGCGGGCCACGCTCTGCGCCGAGTCGTCGATCCACGTCTCGATCCAGCACAACGCCCCGGGATCGCCCACGACGCCCACCCGCTCGGCCACGCGATCGCACAGCGCGCTCGCCGCCTGCGCATCGACCTCGCCCGAAAGGCACACAAGGTGCTCCCCGCCCGCCGGCCGGCGCACCACCGTCGCCGCACCCACAACCGACGCAACACCCTCGATCGCAACAAGATGGTCCATCGCCTCGCCGAGCCGAGCGCCAAGCGGCGCCTCGGTTCCAAGCGTCGCCGCGATCCGCGCACGCTTGTCCGCCAGCGACGCCAGCACGCGTCGGTGCTGCTCGGTCACGAGCTGCTCGGTCACGTCGTGCTTGATGATCATCATCCCCACCGCATTGCCGCTCTCTGAGAGCACCGGCGCCGCCCGCACGTCGAGCCAGCACGGCTCCCCCGCCGCTCCTCCGCGCGCTGGCGCCACCCGAAGCCGCTCGGTCGCTTGGCGGCCCGCACGCAGCGTTGTGGCAATCTCCAAAACCCGCTCACGATCCACCCGCGCACGATCAAACAGCAGCGAAGGCTGGCCCACCGCGACATCCGCCTCGAGCGACGCATCGAGCTCCTGCGCCGCCTCGTTCGCAAACGTCACCACGCCCTCAAGATCGGTCATGACAATCGCAACCGGGCATCGGCTCACCGCCGTCGCAAGCATTTCGTTGTGTCGCGCGAGGCTCGCCAGTTCGACCTGCGTCTGCTTCTGCTGTGTGATGTCGTAGCGAATCGACACGTACCGCTCGATCGCTCCATCCGCACCCCGGCAGGGCACGATCGTCGAATCAACCCAATATTCCTCGCCCGACTTCCGCCGATTGCATACCTCGCCGCGCCAGACCTCGCCGCTCGCGATCGTCTTCCAGACATCCACCCAAAAGGCACGCGGATGGTGCCCCGAGTTCAAGATCCGGTGCGTCTCACCGATCAGCTCCTGCCGGCTGTACCCGCTGATCTCCAAGAACCCATCGTTCGCCGCGATGATCCGCCCACGCTCATCGGTCACAGAAATGATCGAGTTCTCATCGAGCGCCTGCCAGAGCCCGAGCAACGAGTCCGGCGACGCATCACGATCACTACCACGGCCGCGTCGCGCAAGCTCGAACGCGGTGCGTATCCACGCCCAACCCCGAGACAGAGGTGCACGCACAACATTGTCCTTCGCAGGGGTCGACAAGTCTTCGCCTTTCAGTCACCAGCCAGACCGACTGCCGAGCAGGTCCGGCAACGGGTACCGCCCGTCGCCGCGGTTCGTCGACCAACACGCCCCACCACTACAGCCCCACCCCGCGATCGCACTCGACTGCCAACTCTGGAGAAACCACGGGGGACAAGCCCCGCGTTATCGGTCGATTCCGAGCCTCCGCATCCAGACCGTCGCGCGGACTGTGACCCACCACCCGCAAACCAACGCCGCAAACCACCCCCCATACTCATGTGAGGTTGCAACACGAATCTTCGTCTGCACACGCTTTCATCTTCGGACGCCCCCGCACCGCACGAGGCGTCTGGTACCGTGCTGTGATGAATCCGAGCAGCGACAGGTCGATCGGCGCGGCACTCCCAGGCGTGCTCGCGGCCGTCTTCCGCGAGGAGCCGGGAGTCGGCTTCGCGCTCGTCGATAAAGACGGCGTCGTCATCTACGTCAACGCAAAGTCCGCCGAGCTCTTCCTCCAAGACACACCCCAAGCCGCCCTCGGCCGCCGACTCGACGAGCTCTTCGGCCCCGAGTGGGCCGCCGAACGCATGCGCCTCTTCGCCGGCATCGCCGAGACCGGCAGGCCCACCATCAGCCGCCACATCCGCCACGGCAAACAAATCCAAAGCACACTCCGACTCCTCACCGACCTCGGCGATGAAAACCCCGTCTTCATCGTCATGACCGTCGAGGGCGCCCACGACCCAGACTCCCCCGAAGACTTCGACTTCTTCGAGAGCGAGCTCGCACACCTCGGCCCCCTCAACTCACTCAGCCCACGCGAGCTCGAAGTCCTCGCACTCATCGGCCACGGCATGACCACCGCCGCCATCGCCAAAGCGCTCCACCGCTCAGTCAGAACGGTCGAACGACACTGCGACGCGATCCGCCAGAAGCTCAACAGCGCCAACCGAGTCCAAGTCGCCGACTTCGCCCGCAAGGCAGGCCTCCGCGTTGAGGACGCGAAGAAGAAGCGCCTGTAGCCAGCACCCATCCGCCGACCCGCACAGCCCACGCGCTTACACTCTCCGCCATGCACAAGGTCTTCCCCGAAGTCGTCGGCACCGACGGCCCCACACCGCTCGCCGATGTCTTCGCCGCCGAACCCGGCGTGGGCTTCTCCATCGTCGACCGCCTCGGCACCATCCGCTTCGTCAACGCCCGCGCCGCCGAGCTCTTCTTGCAATCGACGCCCCAAGCGATGCTCGGTAAGACACTCGACGAGCTCTACGGCTCCGCCTGGGCCGCCGAACGACTCGCCGTCTTTGACCGCATCATCCTCTCCGATCGCCCAGTCATCATGCGCCATATCCGCAACGGCGTGCAGCTCCAGAGCACCATCCGCCTCATCAGCGAGCAGGGCGACCAAACACCCACGTTTCTCGTCATCACCACCGAGGGCGAGCACGCACCGGCCGACGACGCCGCCTTCGACATCGTCGAGAGCGAGCTGGCACACCTCGGCCCGCTCGAATCGCTCACCCGCCGAGAACTTGAAGTCCTCGCGCTCATCGGCCACGGCATGTCGTCGCCGCAGGTCGCCGCCGCCCTCTACCGCTCGGTCCGCACTATCGAGAGACACTGCGACGCGATCCGCCACAAGCTCAACCGCACAAGCCGCGTCGACATCGCCGC
>ERZ1740067.2066-NODE-2066-length-12754-cov-7.413261_pt1 | contig 12754 bp, 13 predicted proteins | sample MGYA00581736_ERZ1740067 | MGnify/ENA primary metagenome ERZ1740067 (study PRJEB43018, sample SAMN04849236) | marine metagenome | isolation source: floating plastic debris | place: Pacific Ocean | collected 2008-08-27 | study: EMG produced TPA metagenomics... | reverse complement strand
TGAGATATTCAAGACCGGAAAGACAGTGTTCTACGCTCAGGAAAACGCGATGCCCATGACCACGATCATCAAGCCGAACATAGACAAAAAGAGCGAGCCTGTGTTGATCGGAACCACCTGTCGGAGAACGTCCTTGAGCTCGTCATCGCTCAGCCCGGCGTTGCGTGCAGACCAGACGCGTTTGATGCAGTACAAAAGCCCGCCCAATCCGAACAGCGACACTGCCGCACCGACCCAGATCACCCACTCCATCGTACCCTCCAATCTGTTTGCGCGGGCCTAACCGGTTCGACGTGTCTGCGCAAGGTGACACCCCCTTGCGGCGATGGCCCGCGCGCCCTAAACGAGATGGAAAGACCTTGGCAGGAGCGACAGATGAGCGAGACGACAACAAACCCCGAGCCTCAAGCGGACGCAAGCTACCGCGTGACGGCTGACGAATTGCGCCAGTTCATTGAGCGTTTTGAGCGTCTTGAGGCCGAAAAACGCGACATCGCGGACCAGCAAAAAGAAGTCATGGCCGAGGCCAAGGCGCGCGGTTATGACACCAAGGTCATGCGCAAGGTCATTGCGCTGCGCAAACGCGACAAAGATGACATTGCCGAGGAAGAGGCGGTGCTGGAAATGTACAAAGAAGCGCTTGGCATGTAGGCCACAGGCATGATCCGAGGCAACCCGGTCCCATAGCGGCGCAATCAGCGGCCGGGTTAGGGCGTGATCAGGGTCACGCCGGGCACACGGGGGATGTTGAACACATCTTCTTCGTAGAGCTCGGTCATTTGATCAACGATATCGACGGTCCACTCCGCCAGTTCATATTCTTCTTCTACCGCGTCATCGTCGACGAATTTATCCATGAATGCGGCGATCACGCGGCGCTTTTGCACTTCGGTCATGCCCGGGTGGCTGTCGACATAGTTTAGAAAGCGTTTCATGCCGCCTTCGGACATGATTTCTTGCAAAAGGTCGTACTCCCCTTCGATTTCCTGGGTCGGGTCGAGACCACCCATTTCGCGAATGAGCTCTGCCCAGATCAGAGGGGTGTCTTCGTTGCACCACACTGTGATCGGAATATCCGGTATCTGCGCGCGAATGCGTTCGAAAAGCTCAGACCACCGGAAGCTGAGCGGATCATAGCCGCGAAAGAGATCTCCAATTGAATTGAAATTGGTGATCTCAAGAAGCGCCGGCATGAAGCTTGCAGGGTTGCGCACCGCAAAGAAAAGCTCAACGTGGTCATCAGGCAAGAGCTGTCTTAATGCCTCAAGACGGGCGCAAGAGGCCGGGTAGAACATGCGTTTCACCGCCATTTTATGCGTGCCAAAGAAACTGTCATTGGAGATCACCAAGCGATCAGCATCGCCGGACGGCAAAAGCGCGTTGCGCAGGTTTTGGCCCAGATCCGGGGGGGCGGCACTATCGGTTGCGGCCGCGATCGTGTCGCGCAGCATGTTTCGATAGCTCTCCGGTTCAGGCACAACGGTGCCGATTGCCTCAAGGTGCTCGGCGTTTTTCAAAAGGCACGTCACCAAACGATCTTCGTCGGTAACATGCGCGCCCGCGTGAAGGATGATTTGCATAGGTCTTTGAGCCGCTCGATCTTATCTGCGCCTCCAATATACGCGCTTTTGTCCGAGCTACCAGTGCAAGCCGGGCTGAGATTGTGCCGCGATCTGTCGGGTTTTCACCCGCGCGTGAGTGGATCCTACACATCATCTGATGCATTCGTGATTGGACCGCACAGGTGAGGGATGTACAGAATGTCGCAGGTTAGCGCGCCTCGGCTCTATGCCCGTTGCGCATCGTCATGAACTGTCTGAGGTGCCAAATGTTTGAGCCCATGATTTCAAAACTTCGTCTTGCAGCTTTTGGACTGCTCTTTGCCTTGGCGCCAGTGGCGGCCTCGCTGAGCGCAGATAAGGCGCAGGCGCTGCCGGCCCATGTGATCGCCGAATATGGTGTGCCGCCCGTTGTGCCGACGGGCGCCTTGTCGGACCTTCTCGATCGGGATGCCAGAGCCGTTTTCGTAGAGGCGATGCAAAACTCCACCTGGGGAAGCGACCAGGAATTTGCGCTGATGAACATCGGGACCTCCGGGGATCTTCGATTGGCATGGTTGATCAGCGATCTGATGCGCTTTATCTCCAGCCGTGGGATCAATGTGCAACTGGCAGATGCCGCCTCGGAGCTTTTGGGCAAAGACATTCCCATCGACAATGCTTGGGGGGAGCTCACGGATATCCTCATCGCGTGGGATATTCCTGCGCCGCCCAACTATCTTGAGATGAAGCGAGCGATCTTCACGTCCGTTCTGCCGGATTGGACCCCGCTCTTTGAAGAGGGTCAGATCGACTGGCGGCATGTCTCCTGGGGCGGTGTGCCGATTGATGCGCGCCCCTTTGATCAGACGGATGAGCGTTGCAATTGCATTCCCGCGGCGGACAATCCGGAGGTGAGCACGGCGGCGGAAGCCACTTGGTTGAAAGACAGTGATGTGGTCTTTGGTGTGGTGGTCAACGGAGAGGCGCGCGCCTATCCGCGCCGCATCATGGAAGTGCGCGAGATGGTCAATGACACGCTGGGCGGGCGTGATCTGGGCATTCCCTATTGCACGCTGTGCGGTGCGGCGCAGGCCTATTTTACCGATGAGGTGCCCGCAGGCGTGCAACGGCCTGTGCTGCGCACGTCGGGGCTTTTGATCCGCTCTAACAAGGTCATGTTCGATCTGGAGACGTTTTCGGTGTTCGATACGTTTTTGGGCAATGCGGTGACCGGGCCGTTGGAAAAAAAGGGCGTGGTCTTGGATCAAGCCAGCGTGGTGACCACCGAATGGGGCACGTGGAAAGAGGCCCATCCTGATACGACGGTGCTGGTCGAAGCGTTGGCGTTAGGCCGGGATTTCGATTTTCGCAATGGGCGTGATGCCAATGGTCCGATCTTTCCGGTGGGGGATGTGGATCCACGATTGAGCGTTCATGAGGATGTGATCGGGGTGGTGACGGCCTCTGGCACCCCCGTGGCGTTTCAGCGATCCAAGGCATTTACGGCGCTGAACCAGGGCCAGGAGATCGTTGTAGAAAACGTGCATCTTAAGATGGATGGCGGCGGGATCAAGGCGGTCGATGCTGACGGGCGGGATCTTGGCAGCCATCAGGCGTTTTGGTTTGCCTGGTCGCAGTTTCATCCGGGCACCGCGCTTTGGGAGGGGTGAGGCGCTCGTCGCTCCCTTGCGGGCGCGCCTCGCTTACGGCAAAAGGGCGCTCCTTGCGGAGCGCCCTTTTTTGATCACTGCGTGATTGCTTTGGTTTCGAGATATTCGTGGAAGCCCAGCGGGCCGGCCTCTCGGCCGTTGCCGGATTGCTTGTAGCCACCAAATGGCACGTCGTAGTCACCGCCTTCGCCATTGGCGTTGACCACACCCGCGCGCAGTTTGCGGCTGACGCGGTTGATGCGGCTTGCATCGCCCGATTGGATGTAGGCCGCCAAACCGTAAGGCGTGTCATTGGCGATCTCGATCGCCTCGTCTTCGGTCTCAAACGGCAGGACTGCCAGGACCGGGCCGAACACCTCTTCTCTGGCGATGACCATGGTGTTGTTCACATCCGTGAACACCGTCGGGCGCACATAGTAGCCTTTGTTGAAGCCCTGAGGCAGGCCAGGGCCACCGGCCGCCAGCGTCGCGCCGTCATCGATCCCAGCCTGGATCAGCCGCTGCACATGGTCATGCTGCTTTTTGTTCACGACGGGGCCAATGTGATCGCCTTCTTCCATCGGATCACCGACAACACAGTTTTCGACCTCCTTGGTCACCAGGGACACCACTTCATCATAGACCGATTTTTCCACCAGCAGACGGGACGCAGCATCGCAGGACTGACCATTGTTGATAAAACAGGCATCCACCGACACTTTCGCGGCACTTGGCAGAGCGGCATCGGCAAAAAGCAGGTTGGGCGATTTGCCGCCCAGCTCCAGAGAGACGCGTTTGATGGTGTCCGCTGCAGCCTTTGTCACCGCTTTGCCCGCGCGGGTGGAGCCGGTGAAGGACACCATGTCGATGTCAGGGTGGGACGCGATGGGTTCGCCCACGCCTTCCCCGTCGCCATTGATCATGTTGAAGACGCCGGGCGGGCACCCGGCCTCATCGAGCACCTCGGCCAGCATCACCGAGGTGAGCGGTGAGTATTCTGAAGGTTTCAAAACCATCGTGCAGCCCGCCGCCAGAGCCGGTGCCACCTTGATCATGATCTGGTTCACAGGCCAGTTCCACGGCGTGATCATGCCAACGACACCCACGGGTTCATCCACGAGGGTGGAGCCGCCGCGCAGGGACGGACGCTCAAAGTCATGAGCTTTCAACGCTTCTATTGCAGCCTCAAGATGGCCCACGCCCACCGGCATGTGCACCTCGCGGGAAAATGACATCGTTGTGCCCATCTCATGGGGCATCATCTTGATAAATTCCTCGCCCCGTGCTTCATAGGCTTTGAGGATCCGTTCCAACAGGTCGACGCGTTCCTCCACGGTTGAAAACCCGAAGGTTTTGAACGCCTCTGTTGCCGCCGCAACGGCTTTGTCCACATCGGCTTTGGTGCCCATGGCGATTGTGGCGATCGCCTCTTCATTGCCTGGATGGATGACATCAAATGTTGAGCTTCCGGGTTCCGGATCAACCCATTCTCCATTGATGTAGAATTTGTGATAATTGCTCATGTGCGCTCCCTGCAAGTTAGATGACCAATCGGACGGTAACACGGGCGTGTGTAGCCGCAAAGCCGCGTCAGCCAAAGCATGATCGGAGATGCGGCGCCTGTCGTCAATGCACTGCGGATCAGGATGCCCATAACGCCTGGGGGTGACAGGGCCTACCCAGGCGCTTAAAGCGGCACGTATGAAATGCGTTCTTCATATCGGAACGGAAAAAACCGGCACGACGCTGCTGCAACGCTGGCTTTACGAAAATGAAGCGGCGCTTTCCGACCAGGGCGTGGCGCTGTCGCAGAGTATGGGTCAGCCCAATAACCGGCGGTTTGTGGCGTATGCGCATGGCGGAATTGACGATTATCTCAGAAGCAAATCCATCTTCACCGAAGACGAACGCGCCGCGTTTTTTAAAGGATATGAGGCTCAGCTGGCAGAGGAGTTTGCGCGCAAATCCAAGGCGCATCACACATTTCTTATCACGTCTGAGCATTTTCACAGCCGACTGATCTCACGCAAGCAGGTGAAGCGCGTAGAAGAAACGCTATCGCCTTTTTTTGAGGAGTTTCGGGTCGTGTGCTATTTTCGCGAGCAATCGCGAAAACGTACCTCGCTTTACTCGACCGGTCTGAGAAGCGGCGGCGGTGTGTCCCTGCAGGACTTTCAAAAAGACAAGTCGCCAGAAAACCATCATTACAACTATTTGACATCATTCAGAAAATGGGAGGATGCCTTTGGGATCGATGCTCTTGTTCCGCGGATTTATGATCGCGACCGTTTGGAGGAGGGCGATATCAGGCGCGACTTTCTAAAGCACGCTTTGCCGGAGGTCGATCCGGCCGCGTTGGACTACGCCGCGCAGGAGGCCAACATGTCGCTTTCCCATGATGAGGCGTGCCTTCTGCAGGCTGTGAACTCCGCCCGTGGCAAGCGGATCGGACGCGTACAAGATCATCTGCCCGGTGTCTTGAATAAGCTGGTCTCAGATCTTCCGGGCCTTGATCGATCGGCAGAGATCAATGATCCGCGGCAACCCGATATGTATGCCGCGTTCGATGCATCCAACAGAGCGTTCTTCAAGCGCTATTTTGGTCAGGACACGAACTTGTTCACGGCCCCTCAGCCGGCCGCCACGGACCCGGAAGAAACGCCGAAATACCGTCTGAGTGATCTTGCCGATCTGATGCACAGTGTGGCGTCGCAGAGAAACCTCGTTGTGGTCACGGAAAAGGAGGTGCTTGTGATGAAGGATGTGGCGGCTCGGCTTTATGCCTCTGGTGCGATTTCAGCTGCGGAGGCCATCGCGCTTTTGTCTGTCGCGCAACGCGTGCGCAGGGCCGATAAGGGCATTTCAGAGCAGATTGATAAACTCTGGTCTGAAAGGTGAGCGAAAGCAAAGCCGCAGACTTGAAGCTTGTGGCATCCAAGATGGGCAGACATTGCCGCTCTGCCAAAACCATGGGCGCAATGAGATGAAACGGCAATTGCAATTCAGCCTCTCTGTGCCAGATTGCCGGTATGACCAATATCCCCGTATACCAATCCCTCGCTCAAAGCCTGTCTGATCACAAAGTGGAGGCGCTTTTTGGTCTGATGGGCGACGCCAATCTCTTTATGGTCGATCATTGGGTGCGACAGCATGAGGGCCATTTCGTCTCTGTCGCTCATGAAGGCAGCGCGGTTCTAATGGCGATGGGGTAGGCCCATGTCACCGGCGATATCGGTGTGGCCACCGTGACCCATGGCCCGGCGGTGACCAACTGCGTGACGGCCCTTGTCGAAGGGGTAAAGGGCAGGGTGCCTATCGTCCTTTTGGCAGGCGACACACCGGCTGAGAATTTGCTGCATCACCAGAATGTCGATCAGCGGGAGATTTTCAAATCCACGGGTGCGGGTTTCGTACAGATGCGCAGCCCCGCCACTTCCACGCAGGACCTTGCCAAAGCCTTTTACCGCGCGGGCGCAGAGCGGCGTCCGGTTGTACTCAACATGCCGGTTGATTTCATGTGGGAAGCGGCTGGAGATCAAGCCGCGCCGCTCGCGCCCTTCAAGCAGCCTCAGGGCATTGCCCAGACGGACATCGTGGATGAGGCCGTGGGCATGATTGCCTCGGCGCGGCGCCCGCTCATTCTGGCGGGTGTGGGGGCGTGCGACGCCAAAGACGCATTGGTGGCCTTGGCGGATCGGTTAGAGGCGCCGTTGGCGACCACCATCCGAGGCAAGGGGCTTTTCAGCGATCACCCGTATTCCATTGACGTGTTCGGTACCGTTAGCACGCCTGCGGCCTATGACGTGATGGCGAAATCCGATTGCGTGGTCGCGTTTGGGGCGGGGCTGCATTACTACACCACCGATCACGGCAAACTGCTCAAGAACAAACGCCTCGTGCAGGTGGATATTGATCCCGCCGCCGTGGGGCGCGGCATTCACCCCGACGCGGCGCTGATTGCCGATGCAGGGCCTGCCGCAGAGCTGATCCTGCATTGGATCAATGAGGCCGAAATTCCCCCGTCTGGCTTTACTGCAGAGCTGGATCAGGCCACGCTGCGCCACCATCCGGCACCCACAAGGAAAACACCGGACGGGCACGTCAATTACGTGCACGCCCTTGAGGCGCTCGAAGAGGCCCTGCCCAAGGATCGCATTATCGTCACCGATGTCGGTCGTTTCATGACGGAGATTTGGGCGCGCATGTCTGTGCCAGACCCGCGCAGTTTCATTCCTGCCACCAATTTCACCTGCATTGGTCTGGGCTTGCAGGAGGCGATAGGTGCCGCCGTGGCCAAGCCGGATCGCACGGTCGTGGCGATCTGCGGGGATGGGGGTTTCATGCTCGGTGGCCTCAATGAATTGCATACGGCCATTCGGTTGGGGCTCAACATGGTGATCGTGATCGCCAATGATAGCGCCTATGGGGCGGAGCATATCCAGTTTGAAAACAGACAGATGGATCCCACCGCTTCTCACTTGCACTGGCCTGGATTTGCAGACGTGGCCCAATCGATGGGGGCGCAGGTGGCGCGGGTTGATGGGCCGGAGACGCTTGAGGAGGCCGTGGATTTGCTTAGGACACGGGAAGGCGTCTTGCTGATTGAGCTTGTTCTGGATCCCGGTGATATGCCGCCGCTCCGAAAATGATCTTTGCCCGGAACGGCGGCTGATCGTTAGATCACGCTTGCGGGCACATAGGCATAGGCATCGCCAGATCTGACAAATCGCCCAACGCCCGGGAAGGGGATGTGGGTTGCGGCGATCAACAGGTTGTCTGTCGCGGCGCGGTCAAACAAAGTGCGGCGCGACGTGGCCGCCAGCGCTGAGTCAACGTCAAAGCCAAAGCCGACATCTGGCAGGGCGGTGTGCAGAACCGAACTGTGCAACGAGTCCGCGACCATCAAAAGCTGGCTGTCGCCGCCGTCGATGTGAACATGGGCGTGACCTGGCGTATGTCCTGGCGAGAGCTCCATCTTGATGCCCGGAGCCACGTCTGCCCCAGACGTGACGGGCTTTAGCTGATCCGCGTAGGCGCCATACATCGATTGTGCAATCTGGAAGAGGCCTTTGGCTTCGTCCGGGGCCTGCGCCATGATCCCGTCATCGCCCCAGAAATCGATCTCAGCCTGCATGATGGCCACTTCAGCGTTCGGAAAGACCGGCCCATTCGCACCGATCATGCCGCCCACGTGATCGAGGTGGGCGTGGGTGACAATGATCAAGTCGATATCTTCGGGGGCGACGCCCAGAGCGGCCAGACCATCAGATACGCGGCCCAGGCCCGGCCCAAGAGCATCGATATCGCCGATCCCAGAGTCGATCAGGATGGTGCGATCTGCGCCTTGCAGCAGGTAGGCCGTGATGGGTGCGGGCATAGCATCGCCAGTGATGCCGCCAGCGGCGAGGGCCGCATCCATGGCGGCCACATTATCGGTCAGGAAGAAGCCCTTCTGAAGCCCAGCCATGCCGTCAAAAAGAGCCGTCATCCGATAATTGCCAACCGGGAAATCAAAGACTGCGGGGGCGCCTTTTGAGTGCCCATCTGCCAGAACTTTGGTGGTCGTGGATGTGAGGATGGCCGGGGCCGCTAGGGCAGCAATTCCAAAATTGCGTCGTGTCAGGGTGGTCATGGCAGCGTCCTTTCTAAATTTATATCGTGCACGAAGTAATCGAATACGAATAAATGAAAGTCAACCCTTTCGTTTGCGCATAAAATTGCCTATCTTCTTCAGCTATGGATGACATGCCGATCACTGATGACCTTAAGCAGCTGCTTTGCTTCAACATTTACACGTTGAACCGCAGCTTTGGGCGCTATTACCAAGCCGCATTTTCTGAAACCGGCATGACATATCCCAAGTTTGTGATCTTGATGGCCCTCGACTCTGGTGGCCCGATGTCGGTGTCCAAACTCTCCACTCGGGCAGGGGTTGAAGCAAATACGCTTTCGCCGCTCCTGAAGAAGATGGCGGATTTTGGCGCGATCACGCGTCAACGCGCGGAAGAGGACGAGCGTCGTGTCGATGTGGCGATCACGGACATGGGCCAAGAGGTTTTGCGCCGCGCCAAAGCCGTCATCATGAAAGGCTTTGCCGAGCTGCAAATTGACCCAGGCCAGATGATGGATGCGCTCCAATTCTTGGAGGACGCCCGCGCCAAGGTCGAAGATGCCGATCCGCCAAAGCTGAATTTCGACGGTTTGACCTGAGTTTACACGGAAACGGCCTGTCTGAGATCGGCCACATCCACGTCTTTTGCATAGCCACTCAGCTTGGTACGACCCCGTTCCAGAACAAGAAAACGATCCCCCAGCTCGGCGGCGAAATCGAAGTACTGCTCCACCAGAACGATGGCCAGATCCCCTTTCTTGCGCAGGGATTTGATCACTTCTCCGATTTGTTTGATGATGTTGGGCTGAATGCCCTCAGTGGGTTCGTCGAGCAGCAAGAGTTTCGGCTTTGTCACAAGCGCGCGGGCAATCGCCAGTTGCTGCTGCTGGCCGCCGGAAAGATCGCCCCCGCGCCGGGATAGAAAATCTTTGAGGATCGGGAAGAGGTCAAAGATCTCATCGGGCACGCGCCGTTCCTCGCGCGGCAGACAGGCAAATCCGGTCTCCAAGTTTTCTTTCACCGTTAGAAACGGGAAGATTTCGCGTCCCTGAGGCACATAGGCCACGCCCTTTTGTGCCAGCACATGCGCATGAGCCTTGCCCACTGTCTCGCCGTCCAGCGTCACCTGCCCGTCGCTGTAGGGATGCGTGCCAGACAGCGCCTTGAGAAGGCTGGTCTTGCCGACACCATTGGTGCCCATAACGCAGAGCACCTCGCCGCGATCCACCTGCAAGGAGATTTCGCTCAGGATCTGACTGCCGCCATAGTGCAGCGCCAGGTTTTCGACCTCGATCAGATTACCGGCCAAGATACACCTCTATGACGTTTTCATCCGACGTGACGTGATCAATGGAGCCTTCCGCCAGCACCGAGCCTTCGTGCAGCACGGTCACCTTGCATCCAAGCCGGCGAACGAACTCCATATCGTGTTCCACCACGACGACGGCGCGGGTTTCAGCTGCCTTCACCAGGATATCAGTCGTATGTTCTCGCTCGGCCACTGTCATCCCCGCTGCGGGCTCATCCACAAGCAAAAGGCGCGGGTCTTGCGCGAGCAACATGCCGATCTCCAGCCATTGCTTTTGCACATGGCTGAGCTCACCTGATTTGCGATCGAGCGCGGGCAAGAGGCCAATTTCTTCTGCCAGTTCCGTGACGCGATCCATATCGCTGGCCGACGGTTTGAACCGCAGCACCGAGAGCGGCCCGCGCGATTTTTTGAGCGCGAGCATCAGGTTGTCCGCCACTGTTTGGTCCTCAAACACGGTGGGGCGCTGGAACTTGCGCCCGATGCCCGCCTGCGCGATCTGGCTTTCGCTCATAGATAGGAGCGACACAGATTTATCGCCCCAGAGCACGCGGCCTTCATCCGGTTTGGTCTTGCCCGTCACGATGTCCATGAAGGTGGTTTTACCGGCACCATTGGGGCCGATTACAGCGCGCATCTCAGCCTCGCCGATGGCGAAGGTCAGGTTGTTGATCGCCTTGAACCCGTCAAACGAGACGGAGACGCCAGACACCTCTAGAAGCGTACTCATTTGTCCGCCTCCTTCTCCTGCAGCGCGCCTTGATCAGGGCCCAGCGGCGCGCCTTTGCGATCGGGTGCACGGCGCTCCGTGATCAGATCAAAGAGCCCGCCAATGCCGCGGGGAGCAAAGAGGGTGACGGCGACGAAGGAGAGACCCAGAAGCACGATCCACCAATCGACCCATTCAATCGTGTAAAAGCCCAGATTGATGTCGGGTGCCTGACCGCCGGTGAACCACGTCGACAGAAGCGATACAAAAGCCGCACCAATGACTGCGCCATAGAGCCGCCCGCGTCCGCCGATCGCCACCCAGACAGCAAGGTAAATGGACGCAATGGGCGCGATCTCGGCCGGGTTTACGATACCTGCTTGCGGGTAATATAGCGCGCCTGCCAGCCCCGCGATGATCGCCGTGAAGGTGAAGATGAAAAGCTTATAGGCCTCAACCGAGTAGCCCAAGAACCTCACGCGAGCTTCATCATCGCGAATGGCGCGGATGACGGAGCCGAACTTGCCCGACACAATCCAGGCGCAGAGCAGGTAGCCAGTGCCGAGCGCGGCGGCTGATGCCCAGAAGAACCACATGGACACCGTGGATTGCGGCACGTCATCCAATCCTGGCAGATTTTGCAGGCCCGAAAGGCCGTTGTTGCCACGCAGGCCGCTGTCGTTCTGGAAAAGATAGAGCGAGAGGGCCAGCGTCATGGCTTGGGTCAGGATGGAGAGATAGACGCCCGTGACGCGGCTGCGGAAGGCGAGCCAGCCGAAAACAAGCGCGATGAGGCCTGGCACCAAGACCACCGCCGCCAGTTGCAGCGGCAAAGAATGCGCAACGGCCCAGATCGGAGGAAACTCGGACGCGCCGACAACGGCTAAGATCTGCGTGGCAATGCCGTCCGATATCTCTTGCGGGGTCGGGGGCAGAGGGGCGGCTGCGAGGCTCTGCACCACGATGATCTCGGTGCGCGCATACATCAGCCACATGCCGATGGCGTAGCCTCCAATGCCGAAAAACGCCATGTGGCCGAGGCTTAGAATACCGCAATAGCCCCAGACCAGATCCATCGCGAGCGCCACGAGGCACAAGCACAGCGTCTTGCCGAGGGTTTTCACAAAACTGGTGGAGATCACGCCTATCCCAAACCCTTCGGCGAGCACGGTCACGCCCACGGTGAAGAGGGCGAGCACGGCGATGAAAATCACCACTGAGGGGTGTTTCAACGCGAAGGGCTTGCGCGTCACGCGGCCTGCTGCGACGACGCTCATCTCACGCCTCCGCCGCCCGGCCCTTGAGCGCGATGCTCCCGCGCGGCCGGAACTGAATGAAGAGGATGATGAAAAGGATCATATAGGTCTGAGCGGCGAGTGTGTTGGATGGGTTCAGCCACTCGATGCCTTTTTGCAGCGTGCCCACCATCGAAGCGCCAAGCAGTGTGCCCCAGATGCTGCCGACGCCGCCGACAACCACGGTCATGAAGCTTTGCACGATGTAATCTGCGCCCATCTCCGAGGTGACCTTCGCGTAAAGACCAATGGCCACGCCCGCGATCCCCGCGATGCCAGAGCCGAACCCGAAGGTCAGCATGTTGATCTTGTCGGGATTGATGCCCATCGAGGCCGCCATGCGCGGGTTTTGCGTCACGGCGCGCACTTCAAGGCCAAGCCGCGTGCGGTTCATGACGAACAGAAAGAGCGCGAGGAACAGGATCGCCAGGACAAAGATCGCAATGCGGATGTAGCTAATGGAGATCACATCGTTGATCACCCAGGAGCCATCGAGCCAGGCGGGTGACGTCAGCGGTCGGGCCTGCGTGCCAAAGATGTTCTTGGCGATTTGCTGCAGCGCGATTGAGACGCCGAAAGTGGCCAGTAGAGTTTCAAGCGGGCGGTGGTAGAGCCAGCGGACAATGAGCCGCTCCATCGC
>ERZ1740067.2065-NODE-2065-length-12758-cov-7.424703_pt1 | contig 12758 bp, 8 predicted proteins | sample MGYA00581736_ERZ1740067 | MGnify/ENA primary metagenome ERZ1740067 (study PRJEB43018, sample SAMN04849236) | marine metagenome | isolation source: floating plastic debris | place: Pacific Ocean | collected 2008-08-27 | study: EMG produced TPA metagenomics... | reverse complement strand
GTTGTGAGTGCATGTACAACTGGCTCACTGCTTTCAGCCTGCTCGTACACGCTGAATTGACAGCCCGGAAACGCATCGAAAATGTGTTCTCCGCCATCTAAATGCCACAGATTAAATGAGCCATTGGGTGAGCGACCGATGCAACCCGCACCAAAACCGCCCAAAGGAGCACCATGCTCTGGGCCATCATCTAAATTGCTAGCGTAGCGAACGATGTAGGGGGTTTCCCATTTTTTCCCAATTGGCCATTGCCAGGCGCACGCTGGAATATTTGGTTGTGGATGAGTTGGCTGGCTCATGGAATTCATCTGAGGGACTCTACGCTCTGAAATATCCCGGATTATCCTACGCTTTGCCAACCGCGCCAACTGTAAGCTAAACCCGCAAGTCAGTTTCTTTTCCTTTGCAAGGCCAATGCCGTAACCGCAGACTTTCTTGATCAGCTTCTCTCTTTAGATCCAGCGAGGGAAGCCATTGGGCCTAGGACATTTCTCCAGGTGGCGATTTTATACAGCCATACACACCCTATATGACTTCAAAGTTAAGTCAGAGTCTTTTGTATAGGCTCTGCTGATGAACTGATTTGCCTGTGTCGAAAAATGCGACCGCCTCTAGTCAAATCGTTTACCATTGAATATTAAGCCCTGTAAACTTTGCTGCCTGCGCACCGCCACCGATGAAAAAGAAGTTTGATATCCAAGCCCCTTTCGAGCCCGCCGGCGATCAGCCCCAAGCCATTAAGCAGCTTGTCAAAAACATAAAAGCGAACAGAGAGTATCAAACCCTGCTCGGTGCAACAGGAACGGGTAAAACCCACACCATTGCTAGAACCATTGATGCGGTGGGAAAACCTACCCTGGTGCTGGCTCACAATAAAACGTTGGCGGCTCAACTATGCAATGAGCTTCGTGAGTTTTTCCCAAATAACTCAGTAGAGTATTTCATCAGTTATTACGACTATTATCAGCCGGAAGCCTATATTCCGGTGACCGATACTTATATTCAAAAGACCTCTTCTATTAATGATGAGATCGATATGCTGCGGCATTCTGCAACGCGATCGCTCTTTGAGCGCAAAGATGTTATCGTTGTCGCCTCTATCAGCTGCATCTATGGCCTAGGTATCCCCTCGGAATATCTCAATGCTTCTATTCCGCTTCGCGTAGGCGCAGAAACCAACCAGCGACAGGTTCTTCGTGACCTAGCCTCGGTGCAATACACCCGCAACGATATTGAAATGGGTCGAGGCCGCTTCCGGGTGAAAGGCGACGTGTTGGAAATTGGGCCAGCCTACGAAGATCGGGTGATTCGCGTAGAGTTCTTCGGGGATGAGATTGATGCGATTCGCTACATTGACCCGGTAACAGGGGCCACACTCCAGAGCATGGATGCGCTCAATATTTATCCTGCGCGTCACTTTGTTACGCCAGATGACAAGTTGCAGGCCGCTTGCCAAGGGATTCGCGCTGAGCTGAAAGAGCAGCTAGAATTTTTGGAAAGTCACGGCAAGTTGCTAGAGGCTCAGCGCTTAGAGCAGCGCACGCGCTACGACTTGGAAATGCTCGAAGAAGTTGGTTATTGCAACGGTGTAGAAAACTATACACGCCACTTGGCAGGCCGATTGCCGGGAGCACCTCCAGAATGCCTACTCGATTACTTTCCACACGATGATTGGCTACTAGCCGTAGACGAGTCACACGTCACAGTTCCACAAATCAGGGCTATGTACAATGGCGATCAGGCTCGAAAAAGAGTGTTGATTGAACATGGTTTCCGGTTGCCAAGTGCGGCAGATAATCGTCCGCTCAAGGCAGAAGAATTTTGGAATAAGGTGAATCAGTGCATTTTTGTTTCGGCCACGCCTGGAGACTGGGAGTTAGATCTTTCTGAGAGACACGTTGTTGATCAGATTATTCGTCCTACAGGTGTGCTGGACCCAGAAATTATTGTTCGCCCGTCCGATGGACAGGTGGATGATTTGCTCGGAGAGATTCGCGAGCGAGCGGCAAAAAATGAACGCACTTTGGTGACGACGCTGACTAAGCGAATGGCCGAAGATCTTACAGATTATTTAAATGAGCATGCTGTGAGGGTGCGGTACTTGCACTCTGAGATTCACTCTATTGAGCGCATTGAGATTATTCAAGATTTAAGAAATGGTGAGTTTGATGTGCTGATTGGTGTCAACTTACTCAGAGAGGGCTTGGACTTGCCTGAAGTCTCTTTGGTGGCGATTCTTGATGCTGATAAGGAAGGCTTTTTGCGGGCGCAGCGATCGCTGATTCAAACCATTGGCCGCGCGGCTCGTCATGTCGATGGCAAAGCGATTCTCTATGCCGACAACATGACCGAAAGCATGGAAAAAGCCATCAGCGAAACAGAGCGCCGTCGAACGTTGCAAATGGCGTATAACAAAAAGCACAAGATAGAACCGAAAGCCGTGGTTCGCCGTCAGTCGAACTCTATTCTGTCTTTCTTAGATGTATCTCGACGGTAGCCAGCAGAAGAGTTGGAGACAGCAGTAGATCTGAGTGATGAGCTGCCATTGGAAGATATTCCGGCGTTGATTGGTCAGCTGGAGACCAAGATGAAAGATGCGGCCAAGAAGCTGGAATTTGAGGAAGCCAGCGAATATCGAGATCAGATTAAGCGCCTGCGCGATCGCCTGCTTGGCAAGCACAAAGCTCCCTATAAGCTAGACAAACAAGAAGTGAGTTAGAGGAAGTAGAGCGTTGTAAACGGATACCTCCCTCTGCCCAGTTATGATAAGCGGCTGGGATTAAGTTCGCTTAATCACTGGTAGTAAAAGCCGGGCGCATGCAATTTTTGGGAAGCATAGAACTAAGAGAGGCATAAATTAATAATCTTCCCTGTTGGCATAGGCTGTATACCCGCCTCTGCCCTGCGGGTCTCAATGGATGCTTCAATCTACGGCTCTTAGTTTACTTTGGGAACCGTTAAGGGAAGTGGTTTTATCACGTATGCCAAATGGAGACTACAAAGGAAGAGCCCAGTGAGTTATTTGATTGCAACTCCCTAAGTCGTAAGTCTAAGTTCATGCTACAAAACTCTCTTTTTACCTAGCTTGCGCTGCTCAGAATTGAAAATAGCCACTGTGTTTTACTCTAAATTCCATGACTGCATTTCAGTCCTCACTCACTTCAACATTGCCTAGCTTAAAATCACAGCATTCTTCTGCTAATACACCCCATCTTGCACAGAAACTACAAGGACTACGGCCGCTTTTTCGACGGTTGTTTCCTACACAGGTTGCTCCGGACTTTACGGTTGTCATTGCTACCTACAACGGCGCTCAGCGAATTGGTGGTGTGCTCGACTGTTTACGTTGTCAGATTGATACGAGCGATATCCTTTGGGAAATTATCGTCGTTGATAATAACAGCACTGATGACACCGCGGCGGTTGTACGCTCGTATCAAGACACTTGGCCTCAAAACATTCCCCTGCACTACGCCTTCGAACCACAGCAAGGTGCAGGTTATGCCCGTCAAAAAGGAACAGAGGTTGCTGATAGTCCTCTAATTGGCTATCTGGATGACGACAACTTGCCTTGGTTGAACTGGGTGCGCGCTGCCTATCGGTTTGCCCAACAGCATCCAAATGTTGGGGTATACGGTAGCCGCATTCGAGGTAAATTTACCACCTCTCCGCCTGCTCACTTTGAGCGCATTGCTGCCTTTCTTGCCCTTACAGACAGAGGCCCAAAACCGATTCCTTACCGCCCAGAGTCCAAAATTCTTCCCCCTGGCGCAGGATTAGTTGTTCGCAGACAAGCCTGGATCGAGAATGTGCCTGCTCATAGAACGCTCTCTGAAAAGTTTGGCGATAGAGAAGCCGGTGAAGACTTGGAAGTTGTTCTTCGTATCCAAAAAGCTGGCTGGGCCGTATGGTACAACGCGCAAATGTGGATGTATCACGATATTCCAGGGCATCGCCTTACCCGTAAATATCTGCTAACCCTGTTCAAAGGCATTGGCCTGAGCCGATATCACACGCGAATGCTGAGTTTGAATCCTTGGAAGCGGCCTGTTTGGGTTGTTCTTTACGCTCTCAACGACATCAGAAAGATTGTTCGCCATCTTGTCCGTCATCGCCAGCAGGTGATTACCGACACGGTCACCGCTAGTGAAATGATGTTGTACTGCGCCAGCCTAATTAGCCCTATTTACAGCGCATATCGTCTGTGCCAACGGAAATTTCGATCTCTCGCAGGATAGGCTATCCCAACCCACCAGTTCCCTTACCCCCGTAAAGACTGTACCCTTTGTGTGGGCCAATATATCTTGTAGGCCTCACCCACGATATACTCCCTGGGCAAAAAACCCCACACATGAGAATCAGCGCTCTCATCACGGTTGTCACCCAGCACAAAATATTTTCCTGATGGCACAATTTCTGGCCCCCAGCGATAGGAAGCCGGTGCATCGATATAAGCCTCTTCTATAGGCACTTTATTTACCCACAGTGTGTCCTCAAAGACTTCTACCTGCTGACCGGGTAAGCCTACAATCCTTTTCACAAATAGTGCTTCAGGATCGGTTTCTAGAATTTCAACAGCCATGGGTGGTGCCCTAAAGACTACGATGTCGCTGAGCTTAGGCTGGTACAGACGGTCTCTGCTGACAAACATGCGATCGCCCACCTGAAGCGTCGGTGTCATTGACTCACTGGGCACAATGCACTGCAGCACCGCCCTCTCTATCCACATTGGCGAGCTGCCAATGGTTAATCGCAACAACAGACTTCCCAGCACCACGACCATCAGCATCTGGTTTGAGTGACTAGAATGTTGACCCGTGCTCAGCGGCGTTGTGCGATAGGCATGATAGCCAGCTATGGACCATACTGTGCAAGCCATTGGCAGCAAAATTGGCTGATGGCTTGCCCCCATTGCCAGTGCTATGCCAACTGCCAAAAATACTCCCCCGACCACTGCTTGCTTGAGATAAAAATGCCCCAATCCCGGCAAAATCTGAGATAGAAAAACACCGTACCAAACGTCTTTGCCATATCTTTTATTGCCCAACGGATGCAGGGGGCGGCCTACTGTGGCAAACGCGTCCCACACATTGAGAAAGTACACTAGCGCCGCCCCACCCAGTAGCCAAAACGCATGTACTGTATGGCCTTCTGCTGCCAGTAATGACCACAGCGCCCGGCTAACGAGCAGTGAAAATACCCCAAAAATAACCAGACCCTTTGTCCACAGGCTGCCGTAGCATTGCCCCATGCCTGGAAGTAGTCCGGATAAATTGACGGCCAGCCAACAATCTTTTATCTGGCGCTGCGCTTTCATGTTCACTATTTGTCTTTGCGTCCTATGCGTCCAGCTTATGCGTTTAGCTCTTCACTAATGACAGCCCAAACAATGTCATTGATTTTGTGGCTAATGCTGAGCGCATTGCCTCGATTGCGATCGCCTATATTGGTCACACACATCACTGCCATGTCACGCTCTGGTGCGACCCACACCTGGCTATACCAAGACAAAATAGTGCCGTTGTGGCTCAGGCACTTACCACGCCCCTTGTCATGACCTTTTGCCCAAGAGTGATCGCTCACATTCCAGCCAAGGCCATAACAGTTGCCCTCACCTGTAGGCTTTCCGGTGTGCAATCGATGGTAAGTAGAGGCTCGTAACAGTTGCCCATTTTCTCCTCTCGCACCTTTCAAATGTTCTGCTACAAACCGAGACCAGTCGGTCATAGAAATATGTAGATTGCCACCCCCTGGAGCAAACGCTGCTGGATAGTTTGCTTCTGGGCTAGGCGCAATCGGTATATTATCTCGTTGGTGCCCCCAAGGACATTCAATTTCCTCAGACTCATACGTTGGCCCGGGCCCAGCAGAGGTGATGCCTAACCGGTCAAATATGAGCGTTTTTATTAGTGATTCCCAAGATTCCCCGGTAATGGCTTCTGCAATGTGACCGACAATGCAATATCCCATATTGGAATAGGCATAGCCGTTGCCTGGTGGGTATATTGGCTCACTTTTGAGCATCATCGCCGAGACGGCTCGCCTGTGTAAGACAGGAGTGTCCTCTCGCTTCCAGGTATATCGCCAAGCCGCAGGAACCGCGTGTCCTCTGGCAAACCCTGCACGATGCCCCAACAGCATTTCCACCGTTACGTTCTGGTAGTCGGGAAGCATTTGCTCTCTCAGCGTTGGGAGCGCGGAGGAGAGTGTTGTATTCCAGTCTAAGATTCCGCGTTCTACAAGGATGCCAATCATGGTGGCAGTCATGGCTTTGGTGCAAGAGCCAATATGCCAGCGATCGGCAGGGCGCACGATTACAGAACTCCCGGCTTTCCGTACACCGGCTTCACCCTTGGCAACAATTTGTCCTTGGCTTAAAGTCAATGCTGTAACGGCTGGCAGTCCATGCTCATTGCGTTTGACTTCTAGTAAGTTATTGAGATTACGAACGTGGTCAGCTGCAATAGGTGCGGGATAGCTAATATTACTAGGAATTGTCAGAGGCTCAGAGAGACCCGCTGTGCCGGCTTTGCTTTCTCGGTAACCCGCACTAAATATAAGCGGCAGGCCAAAGTTTAATGACCTACGAGAGAGTTTCCTAGACATGAGCGGGTCGTGGTATTAAAGAAACAACTGAAGACGCTGTAGATAGCCCGTTAATCTTCTGTTGTTAAAGTGCCCATCATGTTTGGTTAATATACTCAAATCTTTGATATGTGGCAGTCTTACGAATTACTTGCGTGTCTACACTTATTGCAACTGATCGCAGCTGAGAACCATTGTTGGTCGACTTTTCTGGGTTGACTCCACGCTTACTGCAAAAGCTCTCTTAGCGTTGCGCCGTCTTCTCGATGCTGTATGGTGCCCCTACCAGGGTTCTCAAATTCTCTTCTTTCAATTTCGCGACTGCGCATTCCTTCTTGGATAGCCGACACATCTTCTCTCAGCATCACCGTGACTGCACCAGTTTCTACTACACCGTTGGTGTTTGGCAGCACCTCAATGAGGTAGGCATACAGATCACCTTCTAAAAGCTGTGCTCGGTGGGCTCTGAATGTTCCCCTATCTTCTGGACGCCCTGGTGAATAAACCATGATGGTTTGTGCCCTGCGATAGTCGGCGTATACTTCAGCACCGTAAATGGTTCGTAGTGAATCTTCCAGTCGGGGGATATCTACGCCTCGTACGATATCAACCAGCGTAAATTTTTCAGAGCGAACCATGACGGTTTCACCTGAATGACGACGCACAAGGAGGCTTTCGCCGCTGCCCCCACTTGGGCCGAAGATAGATGCGTGAAACGTATAGCGGCTAGAAGGTGTGTCGTTCCGCCGAATGGAAATGTGTTCGGAAGGATGTGCGCGCAGGGAGGGATGTGCCTGCATCCATGCCTCTGCTTCATCGACCGTGTGGCCGGGGAGTGCGATGGCAGCGCCAGTTCCCAGAAGCGTCTCAACTCCATGTAGCCCAAGCCAAATACCTGCTACGGCGAGTCCAGTGGTGATGCCTGCTCTTAAGCGAGTGGTGAGACGTCGTTGCCGAGGCTTATTCCTCAAATCACTCGTTTCACACCCGACAGACAAACACATGTTCATTGTTTTTAGTTGTTTTAGTTAGAGGGTGCCAAACCCCTTTTTCTTTTTGTTCTTTTTCTTCTTTTTGCCGCCACCAGCACCGCGCCAACCTGGCATTGCTCGCCCCCCCATCGGGTTGCCGCCACCCATTGGATTACCGCCCATGCCACCCATTCCAGGGAAGCCGCCGCCGTCAAAGCCTGGTAAGCCCATGTTGCCTTGCCCCATCTGCTGCATGAGCGATCGCATACGCTGAAAATCAGTCACCAGCTTGCTGATGTCCTTTTCGCTGTAGCCTGCTCCTTTGGCTACTCGACGACGACGACTAGGTGAGCCTGCTAGCACTTCAGGATTTTGCCGCTCTTCCATGGTCATAGAACTGATCATGGCTTCACAGCGCTTGAGCTGCTGCTCACCCTGCTGAAGCTGGTCAGAAGAGAGTTTGTTTCCCATGCCTGGGATCATCTTCATAATGCCCGCGAGCGACCCCATATTCTTCATCAAGCGGGTTTGCTTCAGAAAATCGTTGAAGTCAAACTTAGCAGAGAGAATTTTTTCTTGGAGCTTTTCAGCATCGGCGATGTCAACTTCTTCTTGTGCTTTTTCTACTAGTGTGAGCACATCGCCCATGCCCAAAATGCGAGATGCCATGCGGTCAGGATAGAAGGGCTGCAGCGCTTCTACCTTTTCGCCTACACCAATAAACTTAATCGGCTGCCCTGAAATGCGTCGTACAGAAAGCGCCGCGCCGCCACGTGAGTCGCCGTCCATCTTGGTAAGAATGGCACCAGTGATGCCGATCTCTTCATGAAAGGTGCGGGTGAGGGTTGCTGCCTCTTGTCCGGTCATTGCGTCAACGACCAGAAGCACTTCATCTGGCTGTGCGACTTCTTTGACCTGGGCCAGCTCGGCCATCATGTCTTGATCAATTTGCAGTCGACCTGCCGTATCGATAATGACGGTGTCAATTCCGTCTTCTTTGGCCTTTGCCAGACCCTGACGCGCAATCTCAACTGGATCAGCATCTGAGCCAATTTCAAATACCGGGACGTTGATTTGCTTACCCAGTGTCAGCAGCTGATCAATTGCAGCTGGCCGATAGACGTCTGTAGCGACCAAGAGCGCGGAGCGATCTTGCTTGCGCAGGTGTAGGGCAAGCTTGGCTGTGGCTGTGGTTTTACCGGTACCCTGCAAGCCAGCCATAAGAACGACGGTGGGCTTACTGTCGCTATCAGCGAGGGGCACGTTGGTTTCGCCCATCGTCTCCACCAGTTCGTCGTACACGATTTTGATGAACTGCTGGTCGGGGCGCACACCGGAGACGACATCGGCACCCTGGGCCTTTTCTTTAACGTCGGCGACGAAGCCCTTGACGACGTCTAAGTTAGCATCTGCTTCGAGCAAGGCCCGGCGAACTTCCCGCAATGCTTCGGTAATGTTTGCCTCCGAGATTTTGTCCTGGCCACGAAGTTTCTTCCAGGCGGATTCAAATTGTTCTGAGAGGGCTTCAAACATAAGACTGGGCGAAATAAATAGGCTGAACGGACTCGTTACTCTATTCTAAGGGCTCCGGTTCAATCTAAGCCCTCACCACTCCTTACCTCGGTAAATCATCGACCTCTTCAGGGGGAATGGGTTCAGGAATGACAACCTCTAGCTCTCGTTCCTTTTCTTCGTTGTCTGTTGCTGATTGCGTCGTTGCTGCCAGCGGCTCTTCCATTGATTGCTCGGGTTTATCAACTGGCTGTGGCGGCTCTGTTTCTTCAGACGCTACTTCTTCAGCTTCCTGTTCCTCCGGCTCCTGTTCTTTGCAATCCTGTGTTTTTTCTTTAGCCTCTTGTGCTTTGAGTTCTGGCTCTTGGGGTTCTTGCTTTTTGGGTTCTGCAGTGGCTGTTGCCGTTAGCTGCTCGGGCTTACTCGTATCTGGCTTCTGATCTGTATCCGGCTCTGTGGCAAATTGAGTTGATGGGCTTTGACGTGATGAGTCAGGTATTGATTGGTTAGATTCTGGGTCAACCTGAGTCGGCGTGTCGAGAAAAAGTTTGTTAACTCTGATACCGAGAATAAGGAAATCGGAAGCGATCGCACCTTCCTCCACAGCTGCCACTCGCTGCAATGCCTCTGGGCTAATTAGCAGAGCTCTCGCTGCACTCACCGCAATCTGCATAAATGTTGTCGCCAGAAAAAAGGTTATTGTTGCACATACTAGCCCAGCTTTGGGTTGCAGCAGTGGACTGATGAGCGGTGTCATCGCATATAGTTGAGCTAGCACCCATATTGAGAACAGGGCAATTGAGATCGCTAACGCCTTAATTTGCCAAGACTTGAATATCTGTAAGCACCGCCGCTGGTCGTTGCTGAGTACGGCAGGTTTCAGTGCGACCGGTGGCAGACTAAATACGTAGAAGGGTTTGCGCCACTGCATGGTAAGCGCTGGGGGAATCGTGAGCAGTGCGATCACCCAAAACTGACCTTGAAATGGCAAAGCAGGCCCCGCCGAAGCCAAGCCTGACAAGCAAATATCGAGCAGCAGTGGTACAAACGCCAACCCAGCGAAATGCACCCACAAATAACGATTCTGCTGCAACTTAATCATGCTTACGCACGAGACTAGATGTGTGAGCCCTGGTTTGACCCTGATTGCGATCGCAGCGGCGATCTCCTAGGTCCGGTCAAGTGTACGACGCTGCGAAATCATCTTGAAGGCATCGATCAAGTCGCCTTCTTTCCAATTGTTAAATCCGCCGACGGCGATACCGCACTCAAAGCCAGAATTAACTTCTTTCACATCGTCCTTAACCCGCTTAAGCGAATCGAGGTTCCCTTCGTACATAACTTCACCATCACGCTTGACGCGAACCTTGCAGTTCCGCGTTACTCTGCCGGAGAGCACATAGCAACCAGCAACGGTTCCTTTGCGTACAGGGAATACCGCGCGCACTTCGGCTTGACCCAGGGGCTCTTCGACGAGTTCGGGCTCTAGCAAGCCTTCCATCGCGCCTTCGATATCTTCTAGCAGCTTGTAGATGATGTCGTAGTCCTGGATGTCAACGCCTAAGTTGTCGGCCTCAAGCCTCGCCGCATTGGAAACGGTGGTGTTAAACCCGATGATGACAGCGCCACTTGCCGCTGCCAAATCTACATCTGTCTCGCTGACTTCGCCAGGCGCGGCCATCAGCACACGAATCTGGACTTCATTTTGTGGCAGCTGCTGTAAGGAGCCGAGAATCGCTTCTAAAGAGCCTTGTACATCTGCTTTCAAAATCAAGTTCAGCTCTTTTAGCTCACCTTCTTTTGCCTGCTCGGACAAGGAATTGAGCGTGACGCGACGAGAAGCCATCGTTTGCGCCAACCTAGACTGGCGCTGCTCAATAGCTTTTTCATCGGCAGCGGCGCGAGCATCGCGCTCTTCAGAATACACCTCAAACTCTTCACCTGCGGGAGGTACATCGTTTAAGCCGAGTACCTCTACCGCAAAGGAAGGCTTAACCTCTGTGGACTGGTGCCCTCGGTCGTCGACCATGGCTTTCACTCGGCCAAAGACAGGACCTGCAGCAAACGCATCTCCAATTTTGAGCGTGCCATTCTGAACTAGCAGGGTAGCGACTGGACCCCTGGCTTTGTCTAAGTGAGCTTCGATGACTGTGCCTCTGGCCAAGCGCTCTGGGTTTGCCTGCAAGTCTTCGACTTCTGCGACCAGCAGTAGCATTTCGAGAATGGTATCCACGTTCTCGCCTGTAATCGCACTTACCGGCACCATGATAGTGTCGCCGCCGTATTCCTCAGGAATAAGCTCGTATTCCATCAGTTCCTGCTTTACCCGATCAGGATTCGCCGCTTCTTTGTCGATTTTGTTGATAGCGACCACAATCGGTACGCCTGCAGCTTTTGCGTGGCTAATCGCCTCAATTGTTTGTGGCCGAACGCCATCGTCAGCAGCCACAACCAAAATGGCGATGTCTGTGACTCGGGTTCCTCTAGCACGCATCGCGGTAAATGCCTCGTGGCCGGGTGTGTCTAGGAAGACGATTTGGCCAGACTTGCGATCGCTATTGGGGTTTGATTTTAGATCAACGTGATAGGCACCGATATGCTGGGTGATTCCGCCTGCCTCACCTTCGGTGACCTTAGCCTGCCGAATGTAGTCGAGCAGACTGGTTTTACCGTGGTCCACGTGGCCCATGATAGTGACTACAGGAGGACGATCAATGAGATTGTCGAGGTCTTTCTCTTCGATCATTTCGGTGACTTTGCGCGCCTCAGGGGCTTCCTCAGCCGTTACCGCTTCTACACCAAATTCTGTTGCTACCATCTCGGCGGTTGGCATATCGAGCGTTTGGTTGACGTTGGTTGCAATGCCTTTGAAAAACAGCAGCTTAATGATTTCTGTTTGCGGAACGGCAAGCTGCTCTGCTAGGTCGTGCACGCTAATGCCGCCTGTGAGCACGATCATCTCTGGCTTTTCGGGAGCAACCTCCTGCTTGCGCTCACGCCGCTCGCGCTTGGAGGGCGTTCGTTGCTTTGTCTTTTTAGTTGTGGGGGCAGGTTTAGACTGGCGCTGGCCTTTCGGCTTGGGCGGTCTCATTAAGGACATGCTGATCTGTGCTGGTGTGACGTCGCCACTCGACGACTCGAGATCTTCAAAGTCATCGTCGTCATCGACAATAACTCGCTGACGCTTGGTCTTTGTGGCCTTCTTAGGCCGCATTTCTTGTTCGTCGTCTTCCTCTACCGCTGAGCGATCACGCCGCTTGGGTGGGCGTGGCGGTGTTGGCCGACGCAGCTCCAGCGTTGGATCGTCAAACGACTGATCATCATCGTTATCGTCTGTATCCGTATCAGTTGAGGCGGTCTCTACGGCTGCCTTGCGGGATACTGGACGGCGCAACTCTACTACTGGCTTCTTGGGTGCAGGCGGCGCAACTGTTCCTCCGCCCTCTTGAGAAGGACGAGAAGGACTCGGTCGATTTCCATTGCTGGCGTTGTTGCGATCACGCTTGAGCACAGGCCGAGCAACACGACTGACGGGCTCGTCGGCGTCCCCTCCGCCAGAAGCTGCTTTGCGGTTAGACGGACGAGAAGGCGGTGACACTAGTTTAGGTTTGAGCTGACCTGGCCTGGTGGCACCAGAGGTCGTTACGATGCGCTCTGGTTCAGCCGCAGCAGGTCTTGCCGGCTCACGGG
>ERZ1740067.2064-NODE-2064-length-12766-cov-6.652742_pt1 | contig 12766 bp, 6 predicted proteins | sample MGYA00581736_ERZ1740067 | MGnify/ENA primary metagenome ERZ1740067 (study PRJEB43018, sample SAMN04849236) | marine metagenome | isolation source: floating plastic debris | place: Pacific Ocean | collected 2008-08-27 | study: EMG produced TPA metagenomics... | reverse complement strand
TTGGCGCCCGTCGCCGACCAAGCGCAGGCTGACAGCAAGGAGACGTCCGCGAAACAACACGACATCACGGAGTCGATGGCTCAGGCGGCGCCGCAACCGTCAGAACGACAGACCGCAGAGCGGCAGGCGCAGACGACGCAGACCGCGCAGCGGGGTCGCTCCGACGTGCCGTCCAAGCTCACCGCGCCGGACCCCGACCTCCTGCCGCCGCCTGCCTCGGCGCAGGATATTGGTCCGGACACGGACCTTTCGGCCACCGACGACCGCGCACATGGCGATGATCGAATCGACGCGGCACCGATCCTGCACCCCAGGCAGATCCGAACCGACCTGGGCGGCGTCTTTTTCCTCTGGCACCTGTGCCGGGCGTTCGACCTGCCCGATGCGGCGCAGGAATGGGATATGCCCGACGCACTTGGCCCCTGGGGTTTGATCGAAGCGATTGCGCGCACGCTGCTTACCCCTGACGTTGCGGCGGGCGACCCGATCTGGACGCTGCTGGCCGAGCTGGACGGGCGCGACCCGGACGCGCCGGTCGGCGGCAGCCTGTCTGCGCCCCCAAAACATGTCCCGACACCCGCACCCCACATCGCACCGGCCCTTGCGGCGTTCCTGGCGCGCATCATGCCCGCGATGCGTGCGCGCCTCGCCGACGCGCTTGACGGTCCACCCGACACGGTGGGCCACATCTTGCTGCGGGCGGCCCGCATCGATGTGGCCCCTGCGGAAATCGACGTGGTGTTTGCCATGGCCGACGCGGACTCGGCGACCCGCCGCGCAGGCCTCGACGTCGACCCCGGCTGGGTGCCTGCCCTTGGCCATATCGTGAGGTTTCACTATGTCTGACGTAGCACTCAGTGAGACGGCCGCCCCGGACCGACAAGCGCGCCCGGCGATCCCGCCCACCGCGGCGGGCCACTTTGTCCTGCACTTTTATGCGGCTGTGTTTGATCTACTGCGCCAGATCCGCGTGGTGACGGGCACGCCCGCCGGTTTTGCAGAGATCCTGTCGGAACACCCCTTTCTCAAGGGATATATGGACGAGCTGTCGCGCGCCCTGCCGATGCCCGACCCGCTGGATGCCGGACGCGATGCCTGGCGCGCGGCCATCGATGCGCATGCGTTGCAATGTGCGGCCCCGCTACCGATTGCAGCGCTGCAGGCGCAGGGCCTGAGCGATGCCGCGCTGCGCTTGCTGATACTGTCGGGGCTGGTGGAAGAGGATGGCCGCTTTGGCGATCTGTTTGCCTGGCTGCAGGTCGGTACCGGCACGCGGCGCCTGAGCCTGGGGTTTGCCGAGACGATCCTGGGCCCGCTGGATCAGAGCCGGTCCAGCGGCGCGCCCTGGCGTGAGCTGGCCGCGTTTGGTCTGATCCGACCGGCGCAGCGCGACACCCCCCGGGCCGAGCAGACGATCTGCGTTCCGGCGGACCTGTGGTCGCTGATCCGTGGGGAAGCGCCACATCCGCCGCAGACGGCGCTGATGGCACCGGTCAGCCTGACACCGCCGGACCGGCTGATCTTTCCCGACCCGTTGCCTGCGAAACTGGCCGAAAGCGCCAAGCTGCTGGCCGAACGGGGGCCCAAGACGCTGGTGCTGCGCGGCGATACCGGCATCGACATGGGGGCGGTCGCGGCAGCACTTCTGTCCCCCGGCGGCCGCCGCGCGCTGCTGATCAAGGACCTGCCCGACGCCGAAACCATGCGGCACCTCGGGGCGTGGCTGACGATGGCGGGCTGTGCCCCTGTCTACCTGCTCGAGCTTGGTCCGGGCGAAGTGGCGGAGGGCCTGCGCCCGTACGGCTACACCGGCCCTGTCCTCGTGGCCCCCGGCCCCGAGGGGGGCATTGATGTGAGCGCGGGTGACACGCAGGTGACGCTGGACCTGCCGCCCCTGCCCCCGACCTTGCGCAAACAGGTCTGGATCGCCGCCCTCGGCCAGGAGGCGGTGGACGATATCGGCGCCGCGCTCAGCACGCTGCACGTCTCCGAAGGCTATGCCCGGCGCATTGCCGCCGCCGCACAAACCGAAGCGCGGCTCGAAGGCCGGGCGCGCCCGCAGGCCAGCGACATCAAGGCTGCAGCGCGCGCGCTCAATCACCAATTGCTGGATGGTCTGGCCGACCGCATGGACACGTCGCAGGACTGGTCGGCCCTGATCGCTGCCCCCAACACGCACAGCATGCTGCGCGTGCTCGAGGATCAGGCGCGCAACCGCGAGGCGCTGAACGGGCGCATGGGCCCAGCCTTTAACGGTGGCGCAGCCGAAGGCGTGCGCGGGCTGTTTACCGGCGTGTCGGGCACAGGCAAGACGATGTGCGCGCGGCTCCTGGCCGGCGCACTGGGCAAGCAGCTTTACCGCGTCGATCTGGCGTCGGTCGTGAACAAGTATATCGGCGAAACCGAAAAGAACCTGGGCCGCGTCCTGTCGCGGGCCGAAGCGCTTGACGTGGTGCTGCTGCTCGATGAGGGCGACGCGCTACTGGGCACCCGGACGGAGGTGAAATCCGCCAATGACCGCTATGCCAACCTCGAAACGAACTACCTGCTGCAACGGCTTGAGCGTTATCGCGGGATCATCCTGATCACCACGAATTTCGGCGACAACATCGACAAGGCGTTCCAGCGGCGCATGGATGTGGTGGTGACGTTTTATCGTCCCTCTGCCGATCAGCGCGAGGCGATCCTGCGCCTGCATATGCCACCCGATGCTGCCGTGTCGCCCGCGCTGATCACCGAAGCCATGCTGCGGTGCGACCTGACGGGCGGGCAGATCCGCAATGTGGCGACCCGCGCAGCGCTCGCCGCCTTTTCCGATGGCATGCCCCTGGGGGATGATCATTTCCTGCAGGCGCTGGGGATCGAACATGAAAAGGCCGGTGCGATCTTTCCACTGGGTGTCGCCGATGATGCGTCGGACGTGCGACCGACGGGCGCCCGCAGTTTTGCAGCCGCGCTTCGCTCGGGCAGATGAGCACGACGGCGCGCACCAAGGCCCCGGCCCCCCCGCATGCCACGCGCGCGCCTGCGCCCAAGGCCGTGCCCGCCGCGCCAGGTCCGGTCGATCGCGGCCCCACAGCGCTTGGTGCCACGGGTGTGCCGGTCCAATTCCAGCTGTCCGAACCGGACGCAGCCGTGCAGCTTGAATGCGGCGGCAGCGGCTCTTGCAGCTGCGGCTGGGGCGCACCCGCAACAGACGAGGACGCGCCCGGCCCCGGCGGCTTTCAGCTCAACGCCGCAGGCGCGCCCCAAGCCGCCCCGCGCAGCGCGCACAGCATCGCCAAATCCGGGGTGAGCGGGGCGTCCGACCCTTTGCCTTTTGGCGACCGGATACAAGCGTCCTTTGGCCGCCACGACGTGTCGGGCGTGCGCACCCGGACGGGGGGCCGTGCGGGCAACGCGGCGCGCGCGCTGGGGGCGAATGCGTATGCCCGCAGCTCGGATATCGGTTTCAGGTCCGCGCCCGATCTGCACCTCGCCGCACATGAGGCCGCGCACACGGTACAGCAGCGCCGGGGCGTAAAGCTCAAGGGCGGCGTGGGCCAGGCGGGCGATCCCTATGAACAGCAGGCGGATGCCGTGGCCGATGCCGTGGTCGCGGGCGGTTCGGCCGAAGCCTTGCTGGATCAGGACCCCGGCGGCGGCGGCGCAGGCGGGATGGCGCTGCAAAAGGACTGCGGCTGCGGCGGCACCTGCGCCAGCTGCCAGGGTCAAACCGAGGACGGCGATGCGCTGCAGATGGAGCTGTCGGTCACCCCGGCACCGGGCAGCGAGACCGACGAAACGCCCGCAGAAGAGGCCACCGAAGACGCAGGCACCGATGCGGTGGCCGACACGGTGGCCGCGGGCGAAGACAGCGCCGAGACGGCGCAGGCCGCATCGGAGGAAGAGGCTGATGTATCCGCCGGTCCGCAGGATGACGCAGCGCCACAGGCGGCAGAGGAAGACGCGCAGGAGGAAGACGAGGACAGCGCCGGCGGCGCCCCGGACCGGGCCGCCAGCACCGCGATCCCGGCAGGCGAGACCGACGCACCCGCCGCCGACACCGACACTGCCGAGACCACCGACACCGCCGTACAGATGGACGGCTGCGGGCCAACGACCGAACCGCAGGAGGAAGAAGAGGTCGAGGAACCGCCACCCGGCGAGGTCAACGAGACCGCCGAAGGGGAAGGCCCCGCCGCAGATGACGCGCCAGGCGATCCCGACGCCGTGCAAAACGCGATGCAAGAGGCCGGGGCCGGTGACGGCGCCGAGGGGGCCGCCGACACGCTGGAAAGCACCGACCCCGGTGCCGCCGAGACCGCCATGCTCGAGGAGGCGGGCGGCGAACTGACGGGCACCGCCACCGCGGATCCGGCGGTGGCGGCGGGCCCGGATCTGTCGTCCGAGATGGCACAGGTCGAAGGCACCCGTGCCATGTCGGTTGCCGGCTATCACGTGGCGCAAGCCGGTCTGGGTGAGGCGCGCGGGGCAGCCGCACAGCTGGGCGGCATGAACGCCAGCTTTGGTGCTGGCGACGGCGGCGCGCGCGAGGATCTGCAGGCCGCCTCGGCCCGGTTGCAAGGCATGCTGGGACGGGCCTCCTCCAGCATCGTTGCCGAAAGCATCGCGATCGAGGCGCAAATCCTCGCGCAGACCGAAGCCGCGCTGGAAAGCGCAAAGGCGTCCGTGACGGCGGCGACTACCGTCGCGCAGGCGATGATCGTGCAAGGGGTCACATCGGCGAAAATGCGGGTGACCTCGGACGCCGCAGCGCAGCGCGCCATCGTGACCGGCCAGATGCAGGCGGCTATCGCGGGCATCGATGCCCAGGCCGCCACGGCGACGGCCCTGATCGATGCTGCCGATATCTCGACCGCCGCACAGATTGGCGTGGCGCAAGCGGCACAGACCGCACCGGTCACCGCCGCCTTTGCCACAGGTGACCGGCAGGTGCGGGACGCAGGCACCGAGGTGGGCCAGGAGGCGATGGACATCGCGACCCGCTACAAGACCGCCTACGAACAGGACCGCAAGGTCTCGGGCGGCGAATGCGTCGAAGACAGCTGGTACGATGGCTGTCTGTGTGACCGCCGTGCGCGCGCGCGCATGACCGCGGCCCAAACCGTGGGCGAAGGGTTCCGCGACGGCCTTGTGGCCGCCGCAAATGGTCAGGCGGACGAGATGCGCCAGGGCATCGGCCAGACCTTTGCCGACATCGCCGCGCGGGCGGAGGCGGCGCGCACCCAGGCGACCGCACAGGCGACGTCGAGCCGCGCCACGATCGAGGCGCGGCGTGCCATGGCGGTCGCAGCCGTCACAGCGGCGCATGTCTCAACCAACGCCCAGATCTCGGCCACCGAGGCCACGACGCTTGCCAACCTCGATGCACATATGGCGGCGCAGATCGGCAGCCTCGCGGAACTGGGGTTTGTCCAGATTGCCACGCTCGAGGAAACGGCACACGCTGCCGCCGCCGCGGCCCTGGGCGCGGTGACGACCGCGATCCAGGCGGCGACCTCCGGTGTTGCCATGGCGGTGTCCGGCCTCACCGCAGGGCCGCCACCGCCCGAGGAGGAACTGGCCGGCGCTTTGGCCGCGCTCGAGGGCATGCTGGACGGCGCGCTGGCAGAATTGGCCGCGTCCAACCAGGCCGCGCTGGCCAGCGTCGCGACCCGGATCGCCGAAGGTGCCGCACAGGCACAGTTGACCATCGCCGAGGCGCAGACGAGCGCGCTGGATCAGGCCACGCAGATGGCCGACAGCGCGTCCCAGGCGATGGTGACGTCGGCCACGATGACCGTCACCTCGATGACCGCCACGATGAGCACGGCCATCGCGGACATGATGGCCCTGGCGCAGGCCGGTCAGACGGCGCTTGCGGGCATCGTGACCTCGCTCAGCGCCGATTATGCGACGGTCATCGGTGGGATTGCGGCAAGTTTCACCAGTGCATCGGAAAACCTCAAGACCGCGCTGCGGGCCGAACTGGCCAAGATGGAGACGGGCCCGGACGCGATCCCGACCAAGGCGCGCGAGGCAGCGTCCAAGGAAAAACCGGCCTGGCTGAGCGTGCTCAAATGGGTCCTGATCATCGCCATCGTGATCTTTGTGGCGGTCGTTGCGGGCCCTGCGGTCATCGGCCTCTTGGGGGGTGCGTCCAGCCTCTTTGCCGTGGTGGCGGGGGGGGCGATCCTCGGCGCGGTCACGGGCGGGACGATCCAGGTCGTGAACAACGTCTTTGACGGCAATCCCTGGCATCAGGGCGTCGTCAAGGCGGTCGCCATCGGCTTTGTCACCGGCGCATTGGGCGGCGCGGTCGGCTTTGGCATCGGCCAGGCGTTCAATGTGGGTGCGGTTGCGGGCCAGCAGGTCACGCGCACGTTGGGCAGCAAGGCGCTGGAGTTCGGCGCGAACCTTGCCGCCGATGCGGGCATGGAAATCGGCCAACAGCTGATCGAGACAGGCACGGTCGACTGGCAGAACTTTGGCATCGCGATGGCGTTTTCCGTCGGCACGGCGGGCCTGGGTGCGATCCCGAAAGTCGCGGACATTCAGGGCAATATCGGAAACGCCGTCAGCGCGCGCGTCCGCGGGCCGAATGTGAACGCACCCGATGTGAACGTACGCGCCGATGTCGACCCGCCCGCGCGAATTGATGCCGATGTCAGCGCCCGGGCTGCGGATGTGGATGGGCCTGCGCCACGCGCGCCGGATGCCGACAGCGCGCCTGGAGCCCCGGCGCGCCCCGCCGATGCAGACGCAGACGCCCCGTCCCGCGCCGCAGACGCCGATGACGCCAACAACACCCGCGTCGAGGATGACGGGTCCGTGCGCGACGGCAACCTGTCGGATGTGTCCACCCGCGCCGCGGCCGACCCCGACGCCCCCCGCCTCGACGCCGAACCCGACACCCCCGCACGCGCGCGGTCCGATGCCGAACTGGCCGAGGCATCGCAGCCCGTGCGCATGGACGGCGAAGATCACACACTGGTCCCACGCCGCTGGATCGACGGCGAGATCCGGCTGTTCATGTGTTCCGATTGCGGGCCGGTCATGAACAAGATCGATGAGGTCACGGGCCGCACGACCGACCCCACCACACGCGCGCAACTTGAAAGCCTGCGCGCCGAGGTTGCGGACCTGGAAGCGAGCTTCAAGAACGGCTCGGATACTGCGGAAATGCGCACACGTCTCGAAGAGATCGCCGCGGACGTGAACCGTATTGAAGCCAGTACCCAAACAGATGCGGATGCGAACGCACCTACCCCGCCGCCACAGGACGCCGATGTAAATGCGCCCCCACCGGACGCTGACGGAACAACGCCTCAGCAGGCGAACGACGCAAACTCGACCCAGCAGCAACAAACCGACCCGGACACTGCGGGCACGCCACTCGCACCGGATGCGGCGGGACCACAATTGCCACCGCTCCCGGATGGCTACCACTACCGCGAAGTGAATGGCGAAGTGCACGTGTCGCGGAACCCCGGACGGGCCGGAGACCTGCCGCAGATGCACCTCGACAACGGCAACCTTGTGCCAGGTCCAAAACCAAGTGCGCCACGCAGCATGGCGACCAGAGCCGCATTCCTCCGCAGCCAAGCCAACAATCCGAACGTGCCATCGCATCTGAAACCCTGGTTGCGGCGCGGACAGCTTCCACCGGGATACACCGTACATCACCGCAAAGCGCTTTATGATGGTGGCACAGACTCTGTCGACAACATGGTTCTACAGGGCGTAGATCTGCATAGGACAACACACCGATATTACAGACCCGGAGGGCGGGTGCCGAGCATCAACCCCCCGCACGTCACCCCATATTGACGGAGCAAAGATGGAAAATATTGACGGAGCAAAGATGGAAAAAGACAAAACAACCGTTCAATGGCTGAACCTGGTGCACACGTCCCCGACATTTGTCATCCGCATGGGCGGTGAGAACGACAACGCGAATGTCCTGTCACCACCGGTCGTTCCCAACAATGATGGTGAGTACTGGATTGCCGGCGAAACCGTCTTGAAGAACGGTGTGAAACTCAAATCCGTGTTCCGCGTCGACACCAACGCTGGCGGGACGCTGGTCGGCGCCTACTGGCGGATCGCCGATGCGTGGTGGGATTTTCAGAATCGGCCCGCCGTACTTGACGCATTGAGCGCTGAGCAAAAGGAGATCTTTCCATTCGATTGGTCGTACGCTGTCGCCCTGGAAGAGGATATTTTTCATGATTGATGTCGCGTGTGTTGCCTATTGTTTCGCAGTTGAAACGCCGCGCTGCTTGGTCATCGCGGAGTAACGGGTTGATGGAAGACCTGAAGGCCACCCAACGCACCAAGCTCAAGAGTGCTGTCCGGCAGGTTCTGGCCAGTGCAGCACTTTCTGACGCGGACGATCCCGCCGCCAACCAGACGATGCTCAATGCGCTGCGGCATTTGTCGGAGCAGATGAAGGCTTTGCCCGGGGTTGAGGACAGCGATACCGGCGATCTGACGGGCGAGGTGCAGGATGCGCTGCGTGCAGCGCAAGACCTGTCGCCCGCGGAGCTCGCGCAGTTTTTGCGGGGACTGGGGGATCTGGCGGAGGGGACGGCGCCGCAAGGCGGCTCGCTCGAGGATCTGGCCGGATGGCTCGAGGCGCAGTTCGGCCCGATCCTGTCGCGGCGCTTTGGGCTGGAAAGCGGGGCGGAGCAGACACAGCAGATCAAGGACGTGATCAAGGCGCAGATTGGCGCAAGCCTTGCCGACAAGGGCTTTGCCACGACAGCCCCACCTGCACAGCCTGCACCCGGCGCGATGACGCGCCACCACCTCTTTTGGCAGAACTTCGCGGCGCTTGCGCCCGGGCTTGCCCCCTTGCTCGTTCAACCGGGTGGTGCGGATGCGGCGGGGGCACAAATCCGCAGCATCCTCGCCTCGCTCGATCTGCCATCGGGCGTGCGCGTCGCAGGCTCCCCCGGCGCTGCAACCCTCGATTTCAGCGCCACCGACGACGCGGTACAGGCGGAGATGTTGGTCCAGATCCTTGCAGACGCGCCTGACATCCCGGGCTGGACCGTCTCGGTCGGGGGGCACGTCCCATGAGAACCGCCGCCACACGCAAGCGCCGCAAGCGCACCGTGCAAGACCCACCGCCCGCGCCCACCGCGCAGAAAAAGGCGGCGGACAAGAACGGATTGGCGGCACACCTGCCGCCGCAGCACAGCCTGGGCAACTTCTCGCTCGCCGGGCGAACGCAGACGGCGCAAGCGGGCGAAAACCACGGCACGGCCATCAGCCTCGAAGGGTTGACGCGGTACGAGTTTGCCGATGCCGATTACGAGATGCCCCATTCGGCCCTGTCGCAGGGCAGCGATTGCGAGGGCTGCGAGGGGCGCGATTGCGTGACGATCAACGCGCCGGTCAACATCACATACCGCGTGACGACCACGGTCACCTTGCCCAGCGCATCGGACTACCCCGACCTGTCGGACTGCGAGCGCGCCAATGTGCAAAACGCCATCGACACCGTGCTGGCCCCGCACGAGCAAGAGCACGTGGATTCGGTCACGCCCTATAACGGGACCGAGACGGTGACATTCTCGGGCACGCATTGCCGCAGCGACATCCCCGACCTCGTCGACGAGATGGTCGAGGCGCGCGAGGCGACACGTCAGGCTGCGGCACGAGCGCGCAGCGACGCGCTGGATCCGTTCAACTTTACCATCGACCCGTCGGAAGGGTGCGAAGAGACGCCCGAAGAGGAAGAGGCACCGGAAGAGACGCCGGAAGAGGGGAAGGCCCCGGAAGAAGGAGAAGCACCCGAAGAGGCGCCGCCCGAGCAAGCACCCGAAGAGGCCCCACCGGAACAAGCGCCCGAAGAAGCGCCGCCCGCACCCACCCCCGAACCGCCATCCGAGGCGCCTGCGCCGTGATACCGCTGGAGCGATATCGCGACGCCCATGCCGGTGCGGACTGCATCATTTGCGGCTGTGGCGCGTCGCTGGCCGGGTTCGAACCGCCGCCAGACGCCATCACCATCGGTGTGAACGACATGGCGCGGGCGTTCGACCCCGACTACCTCGTCGTGCTCAATCCGATGCACAGCTTTTCCGTCAGCCGCAAACGCGTCATCGCGCAGACCCGGGCAAATGCCGTGTTCTCGCATCTCGACCTGGGGCGGCTCCGCGCGCCGCTGGTCCGCTTTCGCCTCGGGCAGCGCGGCGGGGTCGGGCCACCCGGCGCGGGCCTGCTCCATTACACGCGCAACTCGCCCTACGCCGCCGTACACCTGGCCGCGCTGATGGGCGCCAAGCGGATCGGGTTGATCGGTGTGGACTTTACCGACCACCACTTTTTCGCGCAGACCGGCACGCACGGCCTGGCCCGTGCCCTGCCCCTGATCGACGCCGAATACGGCGTGCTGGCACAGGCGTTGCGCGACCGGGGCATCACGCTCGACAACCTGTCGCCGATCAGCCGCCTCACCGCCCTGCCCCGCCGGGCCGGTGTGTCCACGCCAGAGGATCTTGTAATGCCGACATCATCCACCCGCCACCTCGTCATTCCCCGCACGCGATCGGGGCCTGCCGGGCAACTGATGGACGCGCTTGCCACATCGGCGCGATCCCTTGGCCACAGCGTGACGCGGGCCACCACGCCGCAGGGGCACAAGGACATCATCGCAATCACGTGGAACGGGCGCAGCCTGCGCTGGGACGGGCCGACGATCTATTGCGAACACGGCTGGTTGCCGCGCAGCGCCTACCAGATCAGCACCCACGGCATCAACGCCGACAGCCACATCGCGCCCTTTGCCTGGACCGGCACCGCCCTGCCCGCCGGCAAGGCGGCGCGCATCGAGGCGACCCTGTCGCAGTTGCGGCGCGACGCGCGCATGGCCCGCTCAGGCTCGGCACCAAAGCGACCCTTTTACCTCGTGCCGCTGCAGATGGAGTACGACACGAACCTTGTGCGCCATGCGCCACCGGAGTTGCGCCGGATGCAAAGCCTCATCGACCGGCTCAGCGCTGCCGACCCGCCACTGCCGCTGGTGTTCAAACAACACCCCGCCGACCTGCGGCGCGGGGCGCGGCACATGTCACTGCGGGTGCGGCGCAAGCAGGATCAGCTTTGGCGGCATGCCAAAGGCTGCGTGAACACGCTGCTGGCGTCTGGGCACTGTGCCGGCATTCTCTCAGTCAACTCCAACGTCGTGCATGACGGGCTGGTCCATGGGGTGCCGGCACTTGTCCTCGGTCGCAACATCTGGCCCTCCGGCGGCGACGCGCCGTTCCTGACGCAGGTGCCCACGGATTGGGAGACACTGGACCGGCATCTTGAGTGCCCGAACGTGCGGCGCGCGCGCCTCGCCTATGCCGCGCACCTGATCGATGCGCAATGGACGCTGGCTGACGCCCGCACGCCCGCCAAGCTTGCTGCGCTGCTCGGGCAGATGCAGGCCGACACACCGTCGGTGCAGGCTGCCGCGTCCAAACCGCGTCTGACGGCTGCACCGCGGGCCCTGACGCCGCGCGGCACCCGCAGGCCGGCGCGCGTGAGCGCGCCCGCAACAGCCCGCACGCCACGCGCGGAGATCAACATCTTTGCCCGCAACCACGGCTGGCGCTTCGAAGAGGTCAAGAAACAGTTGATCGCCCGGGCCCGCGCGCGCGGGCTGCCGGCCCGTGCCTCGGACCGCCCGCAACGTGACGCAGGCGCGTGGATCGCGATCCGTGCCGCCGAGGCCGGGTTGACGCCGGACCCCGCGCGCACGCTTGTCCAGATCCATGACCTGGCAAATGCGGCGACCTATGCGCCGGGCGCGCCACGTGCCGCGGTGGCAACCTGTTCGCATGTGCAATTGGCCCATGACGGCCAATTGGCCATTCTGCGGTCGCTGGACGCCTTTGCTGACGCGGCGGTGCTGCCGGTGCTGCCCCCCGGTGCGGCGCAGGTGACCGATCAACCGCGCCAACCGGCCGAGCCCTTTACCGTGGGCTGGTTCGGACGTCCCGAGCAGCATGGCGCGCGGGAACGGCACCGGCCCGACATGTTCACCTCGGCCTTGTGCGCGATGGGGGGCGATGTCGCGGCACTGCTGGCCGGAGATCGGCTTGCCCCCCACGCCGAGATCCTGCGCGCCGCAGGCGTCGCGACGACGCTGAAACCCACATCCGCCTGCCCGTTGGCGCACTGGCCGCGTCTGCTGCGGACATGCCATGCGCTTGTCCTCACCTCGGAATACGACCCTGCCCCGCCCATGCTGTTTGAGGCGCTGGCGCGCGGCATTCCCGTGCTGGCGCGTCCCATCGGGTGGGCCCGCGATCTGCTGGATGAGGCGCAGCATATCGAAACCACCGACCAGATCACCCAAGCGCTGACGCGCCTGCGCACAGGCACGGAGCAGCCCACACCGATGCATCTGGACCGCAATGCCTGGTTGGATCAGGCGCTGGATGCGGCACAGGACCTGGCCGCACGGCACGGCCGTGCCGGAGCCATTGCTGCCGAGTGACGCGCCGTTTCACGCGAAATATGCGAGGCGGCGCACTGTGTTTCTCGGGTCAGAACCCGCGCGACCAAAGCCGTAGGTGCTGCTGTGCCGCAGTACCGCGCAGAGAATGCGAGACAATCATCAATCCGGCCTACGACCAGATGAGTGGTCACCACGCTACCGATATCTAGCGGACCCGCCATAGCCATCATTTTATCTGAACAAATGGCGGAGGCTGTGGGATTCGAACCCACGGGACGCTCTCACGCCCAACGGTTTTCAAGACCGCCGCATTCGACCACTCTGCCA
>ERZ1740067.2063-NODE-2063-length-12767-cov-5.515025_pt1 | contig 12767 bp, 11 predicted proteins | sample MGYA00581736_ERZ1740067 | MGnify/ENA primary metagenome ERZ1740067 (study PRJEB43018, sample SAMN04849236) | marine metagenome | isolation source: floating plastic debris | place: Pacific Ocean | collected 2008-08-27 | study: EMG produced TPA metagenomics... | reverse complement strand
ACTGGAGCCGACAGTGCTTTGGTAGGTGGAGCCAAAGCCTTGAACAGTGAAAAATTAAAACAAATTTGGGAAAACCTACAACAGCAAAAAGAAGAGATCAAAGACAGCTCTAAGCAAGATTCGGGGGTCTCAACGAATAACCCGCCCAGACCAGAAGGTGGTACATTTACAACAACATCAACCCCTGAGGTAAGCCAGGAAATGATCCAGGAATTGAAAACGCAGTTGAGTACATTACTAAATAACAAGGCCAAGATAAAAAACAGAATAGTAAAACTAAAAATCAAGTATCAGAATGTGCCCAACGATTTGGCAAAGCTAAAAGCCATAGAACAGCGCCTTACTGACGAAATTGCCTCTCCGCTGTTAAGCAACAAGGTGATATTGAGAACCAACCAACTCCGCATCCCTAAAACAACCAGAGAATACGAAAAATCTAAAAAAACGATTGAGCGGGTAGAAGCCAACTTGGTTTTTATTGAGGAAAGAATGAAATACTGGTCGCTCAACCCAAGCAATGGAGGAAGATAACCAACAATTACGCTCCAGTATGGTACACTAAATAAGAAAGGAACTGACAAATGCTAAGATGTAATACCTGTGGATATATCAATGATGAAGCAACGGTAAGTTGCGCTAAATGTGGGGCGAACCTTCAGGACGCAAAAAAAATAATTAGAGCAAGTTCTTCTCGAAGTATCCCACATACCACGACTGGAAGTGTCGAGCAGATAGCCCACCAACGAAAGTCCAAGCAAACCGTCAAAGGTAAAACGACCGACCAACCCTTTTTAGACAATACCCGCAAGCCAGAAAGCCTTTCGGCCCAAGGAGAAAATAATGACTTAAGCTGCCAAAGCTGTCGCTACCCTTTACGTCCTCATCAATTGATTTGCCCTAATTGTGGATTTGATAACGCGGTGGATCACAATACCAACCAACAAGAAGACTTGCATGCTACTCAAGGATTTGATGAAACCGAAGATGGCCCCATCGAACCCCGACACAAAACCATTCTTGACCCTTGGGAGGTAACCGATATTGGTGAATCTAAAAAATTTGAACTGGTGACTGATAAAGGTAAAACTGTAATTCCTTTCGAGGGGGAAGAGGTCATTTTGAACCGTCAAAACCTAGACAATCAGAACAAAAGTATTTCGGGTAACCAACACGCACAGATAGAATACAAAGATGGCCAATGGTATATCCAAGACCAAAGCTCCAACGGCTTTACCTTTATTCAAGTACGGGGACGTACTCCCATCCAATCTGGCGATATGATTATTGTTGGCAATAAACTGTTTGTATTTCGCGAAAAATAACCTCTATCAACCTATCGAAATACTTTTACCATTTTAAAAAACAAAATTGACCCCACTAGCCATGAAAATTTGTTCACATTGTGGATACTATAATCAGGACGATGCCTCTAAATGTATTAAATGTGGCTACGACCTAAACCGCGCAGCCACTGTTACGAAAAAAAAGGTTGCAGTAGACCAAGAAGTGGTCCCTCAGGCAGTAGACTTGCACAAAGGAGATAAAATTGCAGGAATCAAAAGTCATTATCAGATCGTAAGTAGCATTGATAAAGGCGGTTATGGTTTGGTATACCTCGCCGAAGATCAACAAAAAAACCAATATGCACTGAAAGTAATCGAAATGCGCAAAGTGCTGCCCGATGAGCATAAGGAAATCAGAAAACGATTTGAACGTGAATTTGAAGCTGGTCAAATTGCCTCTAACTATATTGTCAATAGTTTGGACAAAGGCAGTATAGAGGGCAATCCTTTTATAGTGATGGAGTATTGCCCAAAAGGAAACCTGCGCGATCAAATGCTTTTTGAATGGCAAGATGATGAAACCCATCAATTGGGACTCGATATTTTACGTGGCTTACACGACTTGCATACTTCAGGCATCATCCATAAAGATTTAAAACCAGAGAACATCTTATTTAATACCGAAAACAGGGCTCAACTCACTGACTTTGGAATTGCGGGATTTATCAAAAGACGAGAAACTCAGCGCAACCTGATGGGATATGCCAAAAATGTATTTGGTACGGCTATTTATGCCCCTCCTGAGCAATTAAATCCGCAACAGGCGTTTAAAATTATGGGGCCTACCAATGACATTTTCGCTTTTGGCGTCATTATGTATGAGGTATTTAGTCGAGGAAATCTTCCATTTGGTACTTACGATGAGTTTGAAAAAGATATGCCTGGTTACTACAAGCGCATTCGTAAGGGTAAGCTCACCAAAATAGGCAAACATCGCAGGGATGTGCCAAACGATTGGCAAAAAATTATTCATAAGTGTTTGGAACCCAAGCATAAAGACCGGTATCAAAGTGCCAATGATATCTTAAAAATATTGGGTCAGCCAGCACGCACAACTCCCCAACATTCAATAAAAGATATGCAAGGAGAATGGTCACTAAGGGTAATGAACGGTGAAGAAGTAGGAAGGGTATATAACCTTTCTAAATTGGCTGCGGCCAAAGGGCAAAACTTGCTTACTTTGGGGTGGTTCAATGCGCAACAACCTTTTATGAACGATATTGGCATTGCGGAGAGTTTTACCAAGTATGTATCCAGTCGTCATGCAACGTTCGAACAAGTTCAGGAGAAAGACGGTGGCAAACAATGGTATGTACGCGATGGGCAATGGTACGAAAGAAATGGCAAAATGGGCTGGCATTTGTCTCGTAATGGGGTTTTGGTAAATTCTAGCACGGTCAAAAAGAATGGCCACGCACTTAAACCCCACGATATCATCACCATAGGTGATACTACGCTTAAAGTACAGGTGGATTTTTAGTTTTTTTAGTCCACAGTTTCTCTAGTTAATAGTTCGGAGTCAGGAGTTGGTAGTTTTGTTTTTGAGTCCATAGTCTACCAATTGAATGAAAAGTGAAAAACGTAAAATGAAAAATGATACATCGCTTCACGCAATAATCAATCATTAAAAATCAATCATCAACAATTGAAAAATAAGCCGAAGGCGAAACAATTTATTAAAACTTCCAAATTCGCTCTAAGAACCGCATTACGTTGCCATAACTCAGCGCATCTATGTCTTGACGGGAAATATAATCCTTAAGGTCACGATTGATTTCGGGGTATTTGCTGGCGTTTTCGTGTTCCGGGAAGAAAAAAGGAGCGCGACTTTTATCGGGATGATCAGCCGTAAAGAAAAAATCAGCCCCATACGCCAGATGTTTGTGGGCTTTTTGGTTGATGCCATACAAAATATGGTGCAGCAATTTAGAGGGTTGGTCTTCGTGTACATAAGCCCGCAAAAAATTCATTCCAATCACCCCTTCTCGGGCTACAATCTCTTGTACATACTCATCCGGCAAATTGCGTGGATTATCCCAAATAGTACGAAAATTGGAATGACTGGCAATAAGTGGCAAGTTCAAACGCTTCATACTCACGTACCTCAAAATATCATAAGCCAACTCATCGCTGGTATGTGATAAATCTACTGCTATCTCGGCATGATGTGCCGCCAAATGCTCTAGCAATGCTTTGCCATCTTTTTTTAGGCCAATATCGGTATAGTTGCCTCCTCCAAATCGGTTTTCATGATGGTGGGTAAAACTAATGTACAGCACCTTGCCCAGTTGAGTAATCATCTCATCTAACCTTGCCAAGCCTTTTTCCAGAGGTTCATCTTCTTCACAAAAACCAGAGCCATTCTCTATAGCGGGCACCATTCCCACTTGCACTGGATCATTGATAATACCCTTGATTTGCTCTAATGAATGGGCCGCAGCAAAAGTGCCTTGTTCTAAAAGTTGCTGATAAATATCTATTTGTTTTTGGGCAAACTGAGTACTACCCGCCGAAGTAGGGGAATAAATGGCCATGGTCTGCACTTTTACTTTACCACTCTTCAAGTGAGGCAATGCGCAACCAATCTCGGGGTTTTCGGCAGTAGTTTGAGCATGTTTCGCCAAATAAGAAAGTAAATCACAGTGCAGATCAAATATTGGGAGCATTTTTTTACAGCAATTTTTAGATGATTCAATTAAAGATGCGAAAGTTATGATATTTCGCCCTAAATGAAAAAGATTTCTTCCCAACAGTTGCTACATTGCCTCTTGCTTTATTTGTGACTCAGAGTCACTTTGGTTTTCTGTCCGGTTCAGACCATTCTTTTGAATAAATTTCCTCCTCCCCTTTTCGCCCATTCGCCTTAGAGTAGGATATACTTTAGGGATAAGTCCTGGAAAGGAACCAAATAATTTTGCACTGAGGCTGTCACCATACGGCAAATAATTTTCGAGACGTTTTCGTCTAATAATCTTCAAAACCATTTTGGCGACTTTTTCTACTTTTATGGGCTGACTCAAAAAGTTCAATGGACTTCCTTTGTCATGGGTAGCTTCGTAACGCAGCATGGGGGTATCAATGGCACTCAAGTACAACCCCGATACAGCCACTCCAAAGGGCTTCATTTCATTGCGAAAGGCCATCAAGAATCCACGTAATCCAAACTTAGTTGCCGAATACGTGGCGCTCCCCTTCATACCTATAATGCCTCCCATAGAAACCGTAGAAATTAAATGCCCTTGGTTTTGTGCTTTCATTTTGTTGCCACACACATGATTGAGATACAATGCACTCCACAAATTGAGTTTAAGCTGGAAATCACATTGTTTAAATGATACATCGATAAAGTCTCCTGGCACAATCGTTCCAGCATTGATAAAAGCAATGTCTAACCTTGGTTTTTGTGTAATTTGCTCCGCCAATTTATCCAAATCGTGGCGATCGGTCAAGTCGCAGACCGTGGTCTCAGTACCCGGTAAGGTTTGCTGAAGTGTATCCAGGGCCGCTTGATTGATGTCTATGAGCCACAAAGCGTAACCTTCTTGATATAACAATTCTGCGGTAGCTTTGCCGATTCCACTGGCTGCTCCGGTAATTAAAACGAATTTGTCTTGATTTTTCATCATCAGCTTGGATTAAACAATGGCTTCTTCAGAAGCAGTTTTGGTAGCAGATAGTTTAGGTTGATTGGTTCGGGCAAGTACACTTTCTAGCGATTCCCATCCCCATTTTTTGCGAAATTTTTTAAGGGCTTTCAAATAAGTATCCTTATCTACATATCCGGTGTGACGGTCCGAAGACACAAATTTGATAGCACCTCCCAAATTGGCGGGCGGTTGTTGAGTATGAGCAATAATTTGCTTGGCCAGTGCAGGCTGGTGTAGTTGGGCTTCAACACTTTTGGCAATCAAGTAAGCCATCTGGTCCAACATTCCATAAATACCCCCATTGGTTTCTAGATAGCCACTCGCAAACAAGGTAGGATTCTGAGGGTTAAACATTTTTAAGTAAAGTTGTGGGCGATTGCTTTTCCACTCAAAAAAGGCCTTGTCCAGATAAGGTATACTATATTTATAACCAGTGGCCAAAATAATCAAGTCTACCTCTTCGGTACTCCCATCCTTGAACACTACCTCGTTTTTAGTAAGGTGGTCTATGTCTCTTTTGGCAATTACATCGCCATGTTGCAAATAATGCAACAATTGAGAATTCATAATAGGATGACTACTCATTACCGAATGATCTGGTTTTTGAAGCCCCAGACGGGTCAGGTTTCCAGTCAACAGCCTCAACATCTTGCCGAATACCCATTGAGAAAGCCACATAGGACCACCCCCTGTTTTGTGGGCAAATACATCGGCAGGTATCCCAAAAATATGCTTGGGCACGAAATGATAGCCCCGTCGCATACTGATAAACGCTTGTTGCGCCATAAACGCGGCATCACAGGCAATATCAACTCCCGAATTTCCCGCACCCACTACCAATACCCGCTTGTTGCGAAAATAGTCGCTGTTTTTATACTTTACCGCATGCATTACTTCTCCTTCAAACTGTTCCTCACCCTTCAAACGAGGTCGATTAGGGTCCCAAAGCGAACCCGAAGCACATACCAACCAACGATAGCTCACTGGTGCTGCTCCTTCGGGTTGTACCTGCCACAAACCGTCCTTGAATACCACTTCTTTTATTTTGGTATTGAACCGAATATGCTCATACAATCCGTTGACCTGCGCAAAGTTTTGAATGTATTGATGTATTTGGATACGGGACGGATAATCAGGGTAATCATCAGGCATGGGAAAACCCAAATGTCCTGACATGGTCTTGGAAGAGATAAAATGTGCCGATTGATACATAGGAGTACCTGCATTGGTAATATCCCAAATACCTCCTACCTCAGAATGCTTCTCGTAAATCTGAAAGGGGATGTTCAATAACTTTAAAGATCGAGCTACCGTAAGTCCTGCTGGGCCCGCGCCAATGATTGCAACTTTATTTGTGTCCATGATGATATAATTGAGTGATTGTTCAATATTTCAAAACCTGAAGTTTTTTCACATTTAGATCAATAAACACATTTTTGAAGTGACAAACAACAAAACCTGAAGTTTTTTCATATTTTAGTCACCCAACAAGGATCTTTTCGTAGGTAGGATTTGCTTCTTGGAAATTAATTGTAAATATTTGACGAAATATACTATACTTTATACTCCACATTGATTTTAGCCAAAGGTGACTACTGATGATCATCTGATGAGCGTTTGAACTACCCGTTTAAGCCTAAAACTGATACCTTTTGAAAAATTTCATCACCCCGTTAGGTATTTATTAAAGTTGCCTTTAAACATGCGAGAAACTACCAATAAAACCCGTACCCCCAAACAAGGACGATCCAAAGCAAGAGTAGAATCAATTTTGGCTGCCGCCAAATCTTTAATCGAGGAAAAGGGCAGTGCCCAAGTCAAGATACAGGAAATTGCCCAAAAAGCCGAGGTAAGTGTAAGCTCGATGTACCAATACTTTCCTGATAAAAGTGCCATTATTCACGCATTATTCGAACAGTACTTGCACAAAGTCAGGTCCCTCTTCAAAGAATATATTGTAGAAATTAACTCGGTAGCTGACCTCAGTCGCAACTTGGGACAATTGCTTGACCATTATTATGAATTGTATCATAATGAACCGGTATTTAGAGATATTGTGGCCATTGGTGAAGCTGATAAAAGAATGCAAGACATTGATATAGAAGACAGTCAACAAAATGCCCAATTGATTTTTGAAGCCACTCGGCATTTGGTCCCCAAAGAAAAACAAGAAGATTTGCATCGCTATTTGTTTTTGATGATGCACCTCACCAATGGGGTAGTACAGTTGGCCACTTACTGGAGTAAAAAAGACATAGAGGAAGCCAAAAAAATGGTGGAAATAAGTAAAAATCTGGTTGCAGAAGACGTATTACAAAAATTTTTCAAATAAATAACGTACCAACCAGGGAGTATCACCCCAGTTTTTGATGTCCAACCTCATTCTACGTATTGGTTAAAACATTGATAATTAAAAAATTATAACTAATTTACGGATTCAAGGCTTTAAATTAATTCACAAATCAATGGTACCGGTAAAATTAACCTTACAAGGTGTTTATTCTTACCAAAAAAAGGCAGAGATAGATTTCACCAAACTGACAAAATCAGGTTTGTTTGGAATTTTTGGTATGGTAGGGAGTGGTAAATCAACCATTTTAGAATCTATATCATATGCACTTTATGGACAGGTAGAGCGGCTCAACAAACAAGACAAGCTCACCTATAACCTCATGAACCTCAAATCGAATGAGTTACTGATTGATTATGAGTTTAAAGCCAATGACAATCAACAGTACCGATTTGTTGTAGAAGGAAAACGAAACAGCAAAAACTTTGAAAAAATCCGCACCTTTGACCGTAGCCATTACCAAATGGTCGATGGTGACTGGATTCCTACCGATAAAAAAGCGGAAGACATTCTAGAACTGAGTTATGACAACTTCCGTCGTACGATTATCATTCCTCAAGGTAAGTTTCAGGAATTTTTGCAACTGGGTGACACCGATCGCACTCGGATGCTCAAAGATATTTTTGGGCTGGATAAATATGATTTGGGGCAGAAATTACGCCCAATTGAAAAAGACAATGACCAAAAAATCACTGAAGTAGAAACCAAGTTTCAGGGGGTGGCCGAGGTGACCGAAGAAAGTATCAAAGCGCAACGCCAAATTCTAAAAGAGTTGGTAGAAGCGCTCGAGAACCAACAAGCTCAACTTCAGCACAAGAACCAGCAAAAAGCCGAACAAGAACAAATCAAAGCACTGTTTGCCGAGTTAGAGAAACAAGAAGAAAATCTGACCCAACTCAAGCAGCAAGCCGAAACATTTGATAGTTTGGAACGCAAGGTAAAGGAATACGAAATTTGTCTTTACCAATTCAGTGATTTGCTGGAAACCCACAAAAACACCCAACTAAAGATCAAGCAACTCCAAGGGGTCATTCAGGAAAAAGAAACTCATTTTGATAAAATCCAGCAAAAACTAGAAGAAGAAGAGGTCAACTTTAAGAAAGTAAAAACCCAGTACGAACAGCGGGAGACAATCAGTCAAAAAATGGATGAATTTGAAAAAATCATCCAGATCAACGAACTGAATCAAGAACTAGCAGTATTGGACGAACGCATCACTAAAGGAAAACCCTTGGTAAAGGATACGGACGGTAAAATTACCAAGCTACAATCTGAAATTGAGGATAAAACTTTTTACATCAAAAGGCAAAAAGAAAATCTACCCGATAATAATGTGCTGTTGGCAGTAAGTGGTTGGTTTGCCGAAAAGAAGAAAATCCTAAGCAGCATCCAAAAGGTAAACCAGGAAACTCGACATATTGAAAAAGAGATTGCTAAAATAAATCAAGATAAAAAAGACTTGTACGAAGAACACCTCCGGGAATTATTACCAGAAGCCAACACAAAAACTCCAGCCGAGGTGTTAGTAGATATGATTCAGGACAAAAAAGATGACCTGGATGATAAATTATCGGTGACAATGCAAAAACTCACCAGCATGCAGCTGAAGCGCAAACTTCAGGAATACGCAGAAAACTTAACCGACGGTGAGCCTTGCCCACTGTGTGGATCGACGCATCATCCTGATCCGCTCAAAGCCGACGCAGTAGACCAAGCCATGCATGCTTTTCAGGAGGCTCGAGTCACCCAGCAGATGCAAATTAAGTTGCTGGAAGACTTGATCATTAAAACCAACCGCATCAAAGACCAGATCGAGGAAAAAAATCGCCAACTACAGCGCAAAGACGAGGAAGCCCAATCGGAAGCCAATCACTTTGACCAACATTTGTATGAGTTTCGCTGGCGTCCCGAATTTGACCCTGATCACGATGAGGATGTCGAAAAGAAAAAAATGAAGATGAGTCGTTTGCAAAACGCCATCGAAGCGGCCGACAAAGAACGAGAGACATTGCAAAGAACATTGGGTGAAGAGCGCAAGAAATTAGATAAATACAGGTCGGCCATTACCGATTTAGAAAATCAACAATTGAGCAAAACTACCCAGCTGAAAACCCTCAAGCGGCAACTCCAAATTTTTACGGTAGACCAATATGCGCAACATGCTCCGTCACAACTTACCCAAGAAATTAGGAGCCTGAAAGATTTGTATGAACGCATTGAGCGAAAGTACCAAACGCTGGATGCTCAGATTACCGAAGATCGTAACCAAAAAGTGCGCCTGGAAAGCGATTTGCGTAATACCCGAGAAAATCTGGCTCAGGACGAACAACATTTAAAAGTGAATGCTGACAAGATGCAGGAAAGACTGGAAAAGTCAGACTTTGACACGCTTGACACGGTAGAAAATATTCTAAAGAATAAAATAGACATCGTTCGGGAAAACGAAAAAATCAAGGAGTTTCAGACCAAGCTCCACCGTTCGGAAGACGAATACAACAAGTTGCAAAAACAAACTCTAGGCAAAACGTATAATGAAGAGGCCTATCAACAAACCTTGACCGATATCAAGACGCTGGAAACCGAGGTACAGGTAAAACAAGACCGTCGAGGAGGTTTGAAAAATGAAATAGAACGTCTGGAAGCTGATTTGGCCCGTAAGTCTGAACTCCAAAAGCAATTGGATGCCCTCTACTTGCGTCGTGATGATATTGGTACCTTAAAGAAAATGTTCCGGGAAAGTGGTTTTGTCAATTACATTTCTTCGGTGTACATGCAAAACCTTTGTAACTTGGCCAACGAGCGTTTCTATCGTCTCACCAAACAACAGCTCAAACTGGAAGTAAACGAAGACAATACCTTCTATATACGCGATTACCTCAACAATGGCCAAACCCGTAGTGTAAAGACCCTGTCGGGAGGGCAAACTTTCCAAGCTGCGTTGTCGCTGGCCTTGGCTCTGGCCGACAATATCCAACAGTTCACCAAGTCTAATCAAAACTTCTTCTTCCTGGATGAAGGTTTTGGTTCACAGGACGAAGAGTCGCTCGATGCCGTGTTTGATACGTTGACCAGTCTTCGAAAAGAAAATCGTATTGTGGGGATTATTTCGCACGTGGAAAGTCTACAACGCGAAATCTCGGTATTCCTGAAGGTACGCAACGACGAAGAAACGGGTAGTGTGCTGCAAAAAAGCTGGGAAAAACAGGCTTAGACCAATCTCCCTCAGCTTTACCCAAAATCACTCATATTATGTCAAGTATTTGGAAAAGATTCAAGGAAGATGAGTTGAATATCATTGGTAGTGATGGCATAGAAAATGAAACCCAGAAAAGAGACGTCCACCCTGATCTATACGATGCTGCCCTGTGCTTATACGCCTACAACGACCTTGAATATTTATCAACGCTGATCAACGAAAAAAGAATTGGTGTAAACGATCTCAACCCCATTACCCAACAAAGTTTGCTCTTTCTGGCCATTGTAAATAATAGAGTGGATGCTGCAAAGTTTTTAATACATCAAGGGGCAAACCTTGAATACTTGCGCGAGCAAAAAGACTATCTATTTTGGGCTGTATTTACCAATTGTGATATTGAGCTATTACAAGTGTTACTCGCCACTCAGAAATTTAAGTTGGATATAGCAACACTCATGTTGGCCATCAGAAAAACGGAGGCGCCACAAATCAAGTTATTGATAACGCAATTCAATGAAAGTGATTTAGATGAGCCCTTCAACGAAGGGGATGAAAAGTTTCCCATCATGACCACTGTATTTGAGCAACTTGTGGAGGATAATTTTTATACGTTGGCTGAGGAGTTGTTGACTTGTACGCTTCCTAATACTTGGGAGAAATTGAAAAATAATGATTATCTGACAACACTCGACCGCCTGATAGCAACTCCACCTTTGCACATTGATTTTTCTCCTCCATCTTCTCGTAAAAGAACCTTACCCAATTATTCTCAGGACGCCTTACGACAATTAAAGGTCACATTAGAAAAAGTACTTGATGGAAAAATTTAGAGAAACGTTAGAACAAATATTTTACAGGTTCTTGGATAATAAGCAAATGAACGCCCCTACTCAAGCCATTGAAGCCCTGCTTGAGTTTTATCGTACCGTGATAATCCTTCCAGAGGTAGAGGACCCAGAGCAAGATATGTTGCTGTTTCAGTATGGAGTATATGACTGGAACGATACTGGGGATACTTTTGAGTTCAATCTAACCCGTCAGGTAGCCAGTCTCGAGCCAGGAGAGGACGAATATGATCAGTTCAGTATTACACTACTCTACGAGCCCGAAGAAATGGAACCCATAGAGGCATTTAGTAGCTGGAGCACTGATGCAGCCGATATCATGACCTGGAAAAAACAAATCCTACAAAGTATCGGATATCAACAAGCTATAAAATACCAACCTTATTCTTTTCGGGTAGAGCTGGATCATACCTAAGGGAAATAAAAACCCTCATACCTTTGTAAGGTACGAGGGCTTTCTGTCATATCAAGTACTTTCTAACCTGGTAGGTAGCTTAATCTCTGGGAAGTTTGAATAAGACGGGATAAGACTTATTGGATTTTTTAGCTGATTTAGTCCAGGGGGAGCTTGCCCTCATCAATCTAATGGCTTCTTCGTCACAGCCATACCCTAAACCTTTGAGAATTCGGAAGTCAGACAATGTTCCATCTTCATTTACCGTAAAAGCAACAAATACACGTCCTTCAATTTGTTGCTTTTTTGCCTCTTTTGGATAACTCATATTGTCTTCAAAAAACTGTTGCAGCTTTTTATAACCACCTACGGGCATTGCCACCTTCTCAACAATCACAAAGACTTTTTCTTTTTGATCATGTGCTGTATAATCCCTTATATATCTTCCGGAAGTATCAACCACGATTTCTTTGTTATCCTTTAGAACCAATATTTCGTTTCCTCCAAGATGCTCCATGCTACCATATGGCCCAATGAGACGCTTTCCTTGTGCATTAAATAAACTGAAGAATCGCCCCTGATCGCGGGCTACAAGAAACTGCTTATGTTGTATGGTAAAAAGCCCAATTGAAATATATTAGGGAGGATGAATTTGTTTGCCATTGGTGTAGTTCATTAGACCACGAAGCATTCCTTTACTCACTAATACGAAATCTGAATCACCTACGGGGGTTAAAAACTTTATATCACTGTATGCACAGGGTACAGTGATTTTACCCAATTTATTAATCACTCCGAGTTCGTAATTAAGTGATACAATGGCATACCCTTGCTCAAAAGGAGCTGCTGCCTGAAATTGAGGTTGAATGACATATTTTCCTTTAGCATTGATGTAACCCATCAAGCCATTTTCTTCTACCCCAAACAAGCCTTCTGCAAAGTCTCCAATTTACCCAAATTTGGGGCGATCAATATATTTTCCCTTTTTTTTG
>ERZ1740067.2062-NODE-2062-length-12769-cov-24.135284_pt1 | contig 12769 bp, 10 predicted proteins | sample MGYA00581736_ERZ1740067 | MGnify/ENA primary metagenome ERZ1740067 (study PRJEB43018, sample SAMN04849236) | marine metagenome | isolation source: floating plastic debris | place: Pacific Ocean | collected 2008-08-27 | study: EMG produced TPA metagenomics... | reverse complement strand
CTCACCATGCAAACCCCAGCACCTTAGACGCTAACCCCACATCACTCACCATGCACAACCCATCACCTTCACCAAAATTCTGATTATCTTGCCCGAATCCAAAGCAACACTTTCTAAAAATGGGTGTAATCTATAGTCACCTTTTGGTCAGTAGTACATTTATTAGGCTGTGGGCAAGTAATGGGTAGCGATGTTCTAATTTTGACAATCTACTTTTTGGTAGTGATTTATGTGCTCTACCAAATGGCGCTATCCATTGAAAACACCCTGGAAAACAAGTTAAGGGTTGAACTTGACAGAGAGACACTGCTGGGGCAAGTCAAGATGCAGTTAAAACAGCTGCCCAGCCCCCAAAGAATTACGGCAAAGGTGGATCAGCTAGAGATGAAAGGGATAAAATTCCCCCCATTTCTAGCCCTTAAGGTCACATCCCACAACGACCCCGATGAGCAGTTCCTGGTCATGGTGGATGTCGGCCCAACGGGGAAGATGCCCCTGGCCAAGTCCATCAAGGACCTTAATATAAATATTCAAAACACCACCAGCGATGCCCAGGTGTTTATTGACTGGGATAAAAGCTCCATTACCTCTGGTAAAGCTCGACGCACCCAGCGAGTTATCCGCTCGGGTGTTCCCATTACGGGCGGTTTACCTCGAGCCCAGCTGTTGAGTGTGGTCAACCCGGGTGAAACGTTTATCGCCCAAGTCACCGGGGAAAACTGTCTGGGGTTTGACCCAGAGAGCCAAACCCTAAAGGCCAAACGCTCCCTGGTTGAGATGTTGGATGTTGCCGAATACATCACAGACATGATGGAGCTAAACATGAAACTGGGTGACATTGAAGACGTGGCTCCCACCCTGGCCTACGGGCTGCGTTTAATGATCGGCATCCGTCAGATCACCTATCAGCAACAGAGCCAGACCACCTATCTGATGCTGCCATTTGAGTTTAAGGCCGTGCTACTGGAGGATGAAATTGCCTTTCCCCCTTTGCGCTGGCTACTTAGTCGTCCTCGCCCCGCCAGTGCCCGCGATGCTTTGAGCACATTGCTATTAGGACGCCCCAGGTTATAGAACCCAGGTTATGGATTAATGCGGAAATGTACATCATCAGGGTGAATCTGTAGTCAGTTCCCCCAGGAGTCCGGTTATCTATGGTTTTTCGTTGCTTCGGTAAGGCTGCAGCCCTGATACTGCCGCTTGTTGTTGCCTGTAGCCCAGCAGGGGCTGAAACACCTAGCCACGCCCTTCCCATGGGTGAACCAATACTGGCCCAGACAGCCCTCAGGCAGGTTCCTCCCAACGGGCTTGATAGCCTGGATGAAGCTGGTTTTAGGTATTTTCAAACCATGGGACCGCTGGAGTATGCGGCGAGACTGGCGGGGACTCCTGACGTGCCCACGTGGCGCGTACGATTACGCCTGGTGCCTGAATGGCAGGACTTTAATTTGACTTACCAGGTGAAGGTGGATCATTACAACCTGTCGCCCTCACTTTATGGATCATTGGTCGATAGCTATGGCGCAGACAATGTGGACCCCAGCCTAGATAACACATCGGATCATCAACATCTGGAACTGGTGTTTTTTCCGGTGATGAATGTGGCGGCGGACTGGCTGTCGGAGGCCACCGTAGCCAACTGGTCTGGGGTAGAAACCAATCCCATTTGTGGGTTAGGACTGGGGTGTGCATCTCTGGACGTGCCCAGTGGTGAATGGGCTAGCGAAACAACCCTGGCCATGGAAGCGGCCCCATGGGATAGGGCCAATGAGCCGATCTACATGATGGTGCGGGCTTTGGCACAGCGGGCAGGCTGGTTACAACAGGGCTGGACCATGCCCAACGAAATCCCTGAAGGGACCGGTAACGAGCGCCCTTGGGTGGAGGTCCTGATAACAAACTATCCAGGCAATGGTGGTGGCTACCTGGCCCAGTGGATTGAGCGGGGTGCTGATGACAGCGTTCGCGCCACGGTACATCAAATTTATTATGACGATTGGATGGAGATGGAGGGGAGTGCTAGCACAGGCTATCTGTGCCAGCGGGGCAGCAATACTAGTGACATTAGAACACTTTGCCCGTAGCTGACCGATGGCTACGGCTATACATAGCGACGAATATACGCTAGCAGGGTCTTAAACCGAAACGGTTTAGAGATGTATTCATTGGCTCCCAACGTAAGACTGTGGTTGCGTTCTTCGACACCGTCAAAAGCTGTGACAACAATGACGGGAGTTTTAAGAGAATGGGAGCGAAACTCTCTTAGCACGGACCAGCCGTCGATTCCGGGAAGACTTATATCTAAAAGAATGAGATCAAACTGTACGGCCAGGGCCAGGGCTAGGGCCTGATGGCCATCGGTCGCAGTATGTGTCAGATATCCGGCTTTTTGCAGGCCTTTTGACATAAATGCTGCGATCCGTGGTTCATCTTCAGCGATGAGAATTGTTGCCACAGGGTTATATCCTAGATGAAATACACAATCCCTTGGTGTTGGCAGTCATCACACGCTGTCGCAAAATAACAGTTTGCCTGTCTGTAAACCACCTGCTCAACAGACTTGAACTGTCACAACGATATTATTTCCAGTTCTTAGTAAGATAACCATAAGGACATTATGAGAGTTTTCTCATAATGTCCTTATGGTTCAACCAGGCATCCGGTAGCCCATACCTCGTACGGTTTCGATTAGACGGCTGCCTAATTTCTTCCGTAGATACCCCACATAGACATCCACCACGTTAGACCCGGGGGCATAGTCATATCCCCACACGCGATCGAGCAGCTGTTCTCGGCTGAGTACCTGCCCCGGATGGTTCATAAAGGTCTCCGCCAGGGTAAATTCGCGGGCTGATAGTTCAATCACCTGCTCATCCACCTGGACTATCCGAGTGCGTAAATTGAGGACGATGTTACGGTGGGTGAGCACCCAATCTTGCTCAGCTGTGGCAGGTGCGGTTCGTAACCGGGCTCGAATCCGGGCTAGTAGCTCTTCAAATCGAAATGGCTTGGTGACATAGTCGTCGGCCCCTAGCTCAAACCCCGTTAGTTTATCGGTAATGTCATCACGGGCGGTCAAGATCACAATGGGAATGTAGCATCCTTGCCCCCGTAGCTCTTCAAGAACGGATAAACCGTCCTTGCCGGGTAGCCCTAGGTCCAGCACAATCAGCTCATAGTCGCCGTCCAGCGCATAGGCAATCGCATCAGGTCCGGTGGTTGCGATCGCAGTCTTAAATCCATTGGCCTGTAGCCCCTTATCCAAGAAGGCCGCCACCCGCACCTCATCCTCAGCAATCAAAATCCGTCTCATCAGCGACTCTCTCGATAGGTGGTTACCGCCAACGCCTGATCTATCGGTAGTGTCAGGGTAAAAACAGACCCGGTGCCCAGCTGGCTAGATAGCCCAATCCTGCCGCCATGGGCTTCGACAATCGCCCGCACAATTGCCAGCCCTAACCCCGAGCCATCGGACCTACGCTGAGTGTGCTGCACCCGAGCAAACCGGTCAAATATGCGGACCTGTTCTGCAACGGGGATACCTTCCCCCGTATCTTTTACCCAAAACTCCACCTGGGCATTCCGATTACGACAGCCTAACTCAATACAGTCGTTAACTTGGGTATGCTGGGCCGCATTGTGTAGCAAATTAAGCAGCGCCCCCGTCAGCCGTTGTGGATCGGCCACAATCTTAGCGCGAGTATCCACCTGCAGCTGCCAGTCGCGATCGGCCAAGGTTTGGGCTTTCGCAAACAAGTCCACGCAAAAATCAGACACGTTCAGGGTTTCTAACTGTAAAAAATCAGGATGCTCAGACTTGACGATCAAAATCAGATCGTTGACCAAGCGCCCCATGCGATCCAGTTCATCTAACACCAGAGCGACCGTTTCGGCCTGCTCAATCGGGTCATCCCCCATCAGCTCTAAATGGCCCTGCATAATGGTGATGGGGGTGCGAAGCTCGTGGCCAGCATCGTTGATAAAGTTACGTTGGGTGGTAAACGCCCCCTGTAGGCGGTCCATCATGGCATTAAATGTGATGGTCAGATCCGCCAGCTCGCCTGTGCCGACCACCTCAATCCGACTCTCTAAATCCGTCTCATTGATGACACGGGCTGTCTTGGCAAGTTCTTTGACGGGCTGCAACAGGCGCCCGGTCACAATCCAGGCCAACCCAAACGCCACCAGCAACAGACCACCGACCACCTCACCAAACACATAGATACCGGCCAGGGCTTCATTCCGTTCTCCCGCCGAGAGATGGGCAATAACAAACTGCCCCCGATGGACGCCATTCACCACCAGAGGGGTGACCACATAGAGCACTTCACCAGCGGTCGGATCGCCCGTTTTTTGACGGCCCTGCATGGGTTCATCTAGACCAGACCAGGTTTCAATCAGGGCTGAGCCGGACCGAATGACCTCGGGTAAAAAAACAGGATTAGAGCGATAAACCTCACCATCTAGAAGAACAACCAGAAAGTTATCATCCTCCGGCAGCTCGCTAAAGATAAAGGCATCTAGGGTCAGGGATAGGGACGCAAATGACGACTCTCTAGACTGCGACCACTCGGTATAAACCTCCTTAAATCTTGCCACTTCCTCTAAAAAATCGTCATTAACACGCTCATCTACGGCAGCAAACAACAGAGCGCGAAAAATAGGTACAGCCAAGGCCACAGCCGCTAGCATCAGCACCACATAGAGAAGGAATATTTTTGTTCGTGCCTGCTTAAAAAAACCAATCTGGTTAGAGCGTTTCATCTGATAAATAGAGTCTTTGGCTCAAGCTATGGAAAATGTTTGTAGCGGTCGCGACTTTCTTTAATGACGTTATCCAGAACTTTCTAAAAATAAAAGTTTGTCCCTTACCCAACTCTATGCCATTGTGACATTTTAGGAACTGACTACCCCTTAAATAAATTATCCTTGAACAGGATAAGGGCACATGAAATTTCTCTCATGTTGAGGCGAAAAACGCTAAATTAGCTAGTTTTTTATAAGTTAATAAAATAATCTTGATTTAGGCTTAAATGCCTCGATAGTTAGGAACTTAAGTAGATTAGACAGGTTCTAATTAAGTCTCATTAATCAATTTACTAATTTTTCAAATGTTAATTCAGTTCCTTTCATAGGAATTAAATGAGGTGTTTTTACAGCGCGATCGCAACTTTCTAAATTAGTCTTCATGAAAGTGCTCTAACATACGCTTCATTCAAATTTTAGTAACGCTAACGATAGTAGTGTCATCAGTCGATTAGCACTACTGGAGTACGAAGCTATGCGTGTATCTGTCATTGGCACAGGCTATGTGGGTCTTGTTACGGGCGCCTGTTTGGCCCACATTGGTCACGATGTGGTGTGTGTCGACAACAATGTGGAGAAAGTCGCTACTCTGCAAACGGGTAAACCCCCCATCTATGAGCCTGATCTCACAGATATTATGCGCTCGGAACGGCTGTCGTTTACCACCGACCTGGCCGCTGGCGTAGGCCACGGTGACGTCATTTTTATTGCAGTGGGGACTCCGCCACTGCCCACGGGAGAAAGCGATACTCGCTATGTAGAAGCCGTCGCTCGGGGCATTGGTGAACACATTGGCAGCGACTATAAGGTCATTGTTAACAAGTCTACGGTGCCGGTGGGGTCGGGGGACTGGGTGCGGCGTTTGATTTTGGATGCGGTGGAGCATCGCGGTGCCCAGACCAGTTTTGAAGTCGTGAGTAATCCAGAATTTTTGCGGGAGGGGTCGGCGGTGTACGACACCTTTAACCCGGATCGGATTGTTCTCGGGGGACAGTCCCCCAGGGCCATTGAGCGAATGCGACAGCTCTATGCGCCGATTGTTACTCGACAATTTGCCCTGGACCCGGCACTACCGGCGGTGCCTGTGGTGGTGACCGACCTGGCCTCTGCTGAAACAATTAAATATGCCGCCAATGCTTTTTTGGCGACAAAAATTAGCTTTATTAATGAAATTGCCAATATTTGCGATCGCATCGGTGCGGACGTTAACCAGGTGGCCCAGGGCATTGGCCTAGACAGTCGCATCGGTGGCAAATTTCTCCAAGCGGGCATTGGCTGGGGTGGATCTTGTTTTCCCAAAGATGTATCGGCCCTAATGCACATTGCCCGAGATTACGGTGTGCCAACCGACCTATTAGATGCCACCATCGCCACCAATCAGCGCCAGCGTCTACAGGTGGTCTATCACCTGCAAAAAACCCTAAAAATTCTCAAGGGTAAAACCATTGGTTTGCTGGGTCTCACCTTTAAGCCCAATACCGACGACCTCAGAGACGCCCCCGCCCTGGACATCATTGCTGAGCTACAGCGGCTGGGGGCCAAGGTCAAAGCCTATGACCCCATTGTTGAAAATCTTGACGCGCCAGTCACCCTGGTGGATACCACCACCACCCTGGCCCACAGCTGCGATGCCCTGGTGCTGGTCACCGACTGGGCTGAATTTCAGGACCTGGACTATGGCGATTTGGCCCGTCGCATGACCCATCCCATTTTTATCGATGGCCGCAACTGCCTCAATCCACAACGGATGCAGCAGGAGGGCTTTTACTACCAGGCCATCGGTCGCCCCAGCGCCGGTCAGCTACTGTGGCCCACCGTTAGCCCCACCTCTGCCCTTGTCGCCTAGGTGACAAAAATCCTCAGGAGCTCCTGACATGAAACTAATGGTCTATTCCCACGATGCCTTTGGGTTAGGCAACATTCGCCGCATGCTAACCATCTGTGAGTATTTGCTGCGCACACTGCCCAGTATCTCCATCCTTGTGGTGTCAGGCTCACCCGCCCTGCACACCCTCAGACTGCCTGAGGGCCTTGATTATATCAAGCTGCCCTGCCTGGGGCGCGACACCTCGGGCCAGCTAGAAGCTAAATATCTTAAAAGCATGCCAGAGACGTTGGTGCGGTTGCGATCTCACCTAATTCTCACCGCCGCTGCCCACTTTCAACCCGATGTTTTGCTCGTCGATAAAAAGCCCCAAGGTCTCCGAAACGAGCTCAAAGAAACCCTGGGTCATCTCAGCCGCCACAGCCCAAAAACAAAGCGGGTACTGCTGCTGCGGGATATTCTCGACACCCCAGCCGCCACTATTCAACAGTGGCAAACCAACAACTACTATCGTCTTACCCAGCGACACTATGACCAAATCTGGGTGGTGGGCACCCCCGAGATTTTTAACTTACCCCATGAGTATAATTTTCCCCTGCCCCTACGGCAAAAAGTCAGGTTCTGTGGCTACCTAAGCCGTGGCTGCGGCCGCACACCCAGGCACTTTCTCCGCCAGCAGTTAGGCGTGCATCCAAACGAACCGCTGGTGGTGGTCACCCCCGGCGGCGGCGGTGATGGACAACGACTGATCCACACCTATTTAGAAAGCGTTAGGCAACAAACCATCGCCGCCAAACCCATTCCAAAAACAGTGATTATTTCCGGGCCGGAGATGCCTGCTGACCAACAGCACCAGTTCGAGACCCAGGTAGCCCCCTACCCTAACGTTCAACTTCTAGAATTTAGCGACGACCTGATTAGCTACCTAAACGCCGCTGATGCGGTGGTGGCCATGGCCGGCTATAACACCACCTGTGAGATTCTCTCCCTACGTAAACCCGCCGTTGTTGTTCCCCGCACCCGCCCCGTCCAAGAACAATGGATGCGGGCCAAGCGCTTTGCTAAAAGCGGTCTCCTCTATGCCATCCATCCCCAAAAGCTCACCCCACAAGCATTATCCCAAACCCTAGAGCAGGCACTCACTACCAAGCCTTACGCCATCAACACGTTTCGCCTTGATGGCCTCCCCCACATTGCCCAGCTCATGCAGGGTCTCATGCCCAGTGTGTCCCATACATCCAGTCGTGATTTAGCAGCACTATCATGCGTCCTCTAATCGGATTTTTGTTAAAAACCTATCCCAAACTATCAGAGACCTTTATTCTCAACGAAATTCTAGAATTAGAACGACAGGGGCTCAATCTTCATATTTTCTCCCTCAGACAACCGCCAAAACAGCGAACCCATCCAGGTGTGGCTCAGGTTAACGCTCCGGTAACCTATCTGCCATCGCTCCTGCCTGAGCATAGCCCTAGCCAAGAGAAAGAGCTGTTAGAGGCCCACGTTAAACTCTTCCAACAGGACAGTAACACCTACTTCAACACGCTACAGTTCTACCTGAGTCGGCAGGAAGACCGACGGCTGCACGAATTTTTACAAGGGGGCTACCTGGCGTGGAAACTGCAACAGCTGGGCATCACCCATATCCATGCCCACTTTGCCAATGTCCCCACCGCCACCGCAGAAATCGCCCAGGCATTCTCTGGCGTCTCCTATAGCATTACGGCCCACGCTAAGGACATTTATTTGAATGACAAAACTGCTCTGGATCGCCGTATGGCCAAAGCGGAATTTGTCCTCACCTGTACCGACTATAACCGTCGTCACCTAAACCAGGTTTCCACATCTCGCACCCCCATTCACCTGGCTTACCACGGCTTAGATGTGGCTCGCTTTTGCCCAGGGCCTAAAGCCCAACAGACGGGGATACCACTGCTTCTGAGCGTGGGTCGATTCTGTGAGAAAAAGGGATTTCCCTATTTGCTCAAAGCCTGCCATCTGGTCAAACAGGTGGGCATCCCGTTTCGCTGTGTCATCGTTGGGTATGGTCCGTTAGAAGACTCTATTCGACAACAGATTAACCAGTTGGGCCTCACTGATCACATTACCCTGGTGGGCAAACTCACCCAGGAGCAGCTGATTGACTATTACCGGCAGACTGATCTATTTGTGTTGCCCTGTTTGGTCACCGATGACGGTGACCGCGACGGTATCCCCAATGTGTTGCTAGAGGCCATGTCCATGGAGATACCGGTCATATCGACTGATATCTCGGGCATTTCTGAGCTAGTGGAGTCAAACTACAACGGAGTGCTCGTTCCTGAAAAAGATGAGCTGTCGTTAGCTCAAGCCTTGGAGGCACTGATTCGCCAACCCGAGCGGCGGGAAACCCTGGGCAAAGCAGGCCGACTCACGGTATTGGATAAATTTGGTCTCAGCCAAAATGTGGGGGCGGTCAAGGACTGGCTGCTACAGGCTGTAAAACAACCCATGAGACCCCAAACCCAGGCAAGCGTACTGGGGGATCTGCTAAAGATGACCGCAGCCTCAGCGACAGCTCCGTAGCCCGGCGTTACCTGTCTCCATGTACGAGGCTCCGGGGTGAGACCTCTGGAGAGCGTCTTACGTCTGCATCACCCGTCAAATTTTCTAAAACCAAATGCGATGAAAACCCTACTATTTTACTGTCAACATATTCTGGGTATTGGCCACCTGATTCGTAGTATGGCCATTGCCCGCGGCCTCAGCCAAGATTTCAAAGTCTACTTTGTCAATGGTGGCGAAGTGATTCAAGACTTTCCCATCCCCGAAGGGATTGAGGTGATTAACCTGCCAGCCATTAAGACCGATCCAAACTTTCAGGAGCTGCAGGTGCCTGACGGTTTTGCAGATGTGGATGCGGCACTGGCCTATCGGCGTGGGCTGTTGCTGGAGGTTTGCGATCGCATCCGTCCCACCGCCGTCATGGTAGAGCTGTTTCCCTTTGGTCGTCGTCGTTTTTCCACCGAGTTAATCCCACTTCTAGAACGCGCTAAAGTTCACGGAGCCAAGACCATCTGCAGCCTGCGTGACATTGTTGTCACCAAGCAAGACCAGGCACGCCATGAAGCTAAAGTCTGTAAGCTAATGAATCGCTATTTTGATCAGTTACTCATCCACGGCGATCCTAGTTTTTTACCCCTAGAAAACAGCTTTTCCCGTGTGGGTGATCTCACCAGTGAAGTCCACTACACAGGCTATGTAGTCCCCGATGTCGACCGAGAGTTTACCCCCAGATCTGAAACAGATCCACCCATGATCTTAGCCAGCGTTGGCGGTGGTCGCTTTGGCCATGAACTATTGAACTGTGTGGCCCAAGCCAGTCAGTTTTTAGAAGATAGAATCCCCCATCATATTCAAATGTTTACCGGGCCATTTGCACCGGAAGATGTTTTTAACCATCTCCAGGCGATTGCCTCCCAGCGCTCAAATCTTACCGTCCGGCGCTATACCCCCGATCTGCTCAGCTATATGGCCAAGGCCGACTTATCCATTAGCATGGCAGGCTACAACACCACGCTCAACGTGTTGCAAACCGGAGTTCGTGCCATACAGCTACCGTTTACCGGCAATGACGACCAAGAACAACGGCTGCGCTCTACCCGTTTAGAACAACTTGGCATTGTTAAGGTCATTGATTCAACTGCCCTCGCTCCCATTCCCTTTTCCCTCGAGGTTATCCGGGCCTTAGGTCATACCCGCAGCCAGCAGCACTTCTGTCTGCGGGGCGTAGAAATCACCGCCGATCGAGTTAGGGCTCTAGTAGCACAAGAGGTTTTTGTTTGATCTCTTTTATCTGACTTTTCTCTTGAGTTCTGAAAGAAATTTTGACCCACAGCGTAGATCTATTTCAACAGTCCCCTCCAATATCATCAAATCCATGACCCAGCCTAAAGTTTGCATTACCACCCTGGAGTTTCCGCCCGATGTTGGTGGTGTGGGTGAGTCAGTCGCTCGCATCGCGAACCTACTCCAGGCCATTGGTTATGACGTTCACGTTGCCGTATTTCACTCCAAACAACGTAAAGCAGACGGTTATTATCGATCGGACTGTAGCACCACTGAGCAAAACGGAATCCAGGTACATCGTCTAACCCCCGCCAGCCGATCCAATGCGCCAATTCTGCAAGACTACCGTAGCGAGATTTATTTTCAGCTCAAGCAGCTGCACCAACAGCATCAGTTTGACCTATTCCATGCCTTTTTTATTAATGAGACAGGTTTTATCACCACGTTACTCGCCAAGGAAGCCGGCATTTCTATCATCAATAGCGTGCGGGGTAGCGATCTGCACAAGCATGTATTTAGCCCTAAACAACATGGCCAGGTTAGCTGGATTTTAGCCAGCTCGGACTGGGTAACCTTTGTCAGCCGAGACTTACAAAGACGAGGACAGGTGCTCGTCCCCGCCCTCAAAAACAAATCCACCGCTTTCTGGAACTCAATTCAGCCAGTGGAATTTTCTGGGTTATCCAAGCCGCCCCTCGCCGACCGGCTCAACGGGCTAGTGATTGGCTCAGTGGGGCGATTCCGCGACAAAAAAGGCTTGGAATATCTGTTAGATGCCTGTACCGAAATCAAACAGACTGTTCCGCTCACCCTGCTACTGGTGGGAGATTTCGCCGAGCGGGAACGCCCCTACTGGGAAGCCGCTATTCGCGATAGCGGCATGGCAGATAACACCGTCGTCACTGGCATGATTCCCCGCACCGAGGGCATGGCCTATCTGACCTATATGGACATCTATGCCATCCCGTCTCTCCACGACGGCTGCCCCAACGCCCTACTAGAAGCAATGTTGGCAAGTCGAGCGATTGTGGGGACAGACGTTGATGCCATCGGTGAGATTTTAGACCACAACTATAACGGTCTGGTGGTGTCTCCAGGATCTAGCACTGAGCTCAAGGCCGCTATTCTCACCTTAGCGAAGTCTCCAGAGCTGCGCCACTGGCTGGGGCAGACGGCCAAAGCCACCGCCCATCAAAAGCTTGCCCCTGCCATTGAACAACAAAATTGGGCCAAGGTTTATCAACAAGTTTTGCCCCAGTCCGTAACCGTTCTTGCATCTTAAGTTTTAGGAGCTTTGTTATGACGTCTATCAGTACCAACGCCGCCTTAGTCTCCACAGCCCTACCAGCCATTACCGTTGTGGTAGTACCACGGGAACGATTTAGCTACACTCAACAGTCTTTAGAGAGCATTTATCAATACACAAATCTGCCATTTGAGCTGGTGTATGTGGATGGTGGCTCGCCTAAATCAGTACAACACTATTTGAGCAAAGCAGCGGCAGAACGGGGCTTTACACTGCTCCGCACCGAGCACTTTCTGGCTCCCAATCAGGCCCGTAACCTCGGACTCAGCCAGGTAAAAACAGACTATGTGCTATTTATTGACAATGATGTTCACGTCTCTTACGGCTGGTTAGAGCGGCTTTGGGAATGCGCCCAAGAGACCGATGCTACGGTGGTCTGTCCCCTCACCTGCATCGGTCAACCGCTCCACCAAAAAGTCCATCTGGCCGGGGGAGAAGCAAGGATTTTTACAGAGCTAAACGGAGATCAGACCCAACGTCGTGTCCATGAGAAACACTATTTTGTAAATCGTTCGGTGGCTGACGTTCAAGATCAGCTACATCGACGGGTCTGTGAGTTTGCTGAGTTTCACTGCATGCTGGTTAAGCGTTCTATTTTCACTCAGATTGGCCTGTTGGATGAAAAGCTGCTCAGCACTCGCGAGCATATTGATTTTTGTCTAAACGTGAGTCAAACAGGGGGCAAAATTTACTGTGAGCCGGATTCGGTGGTTACCTATGTGCCGGATATTCTATATCGTTGGTCAGATTTAGCCTTCTTTATGTTGCGCTGGAGTGATGAGTGGGAGCTCAAAAGTCTCAAGCGATTTCGAAAGAAGTGGAATTTGGATAAGGACAAGTACTTTAAGAAGCGGTATAAGCGTTTAGGGCATCGTCGTCATTCTGCGTTTCTGCGTCCTTTGATTCGGAAGATAACGTTTGGTCAGCCAATTCCTTGGTTGGAGAAGGTCGTTATTGGGTTGGAGCGGCAGCTGAATCGGTTGATTACTGGGCGGTATAAGCGG
>ERZ1740067.2061-NODE-2061-length-12772-cov-6.484784_pt1 | contig 12772 bp, 11 predicted proteins | sample MGYA00581736_ERZ1740067 | MGnify/ENA primary metagenome ERZ1740067 (study PRJEB43018, sample SAMN04849236) | marine metagenome | isolation source: floating plastic debris | place: Pacific Ocean | collected 2008-08-27 | study: EMG produced TPA metagenomics... | reverse complement strand
AAGCGCAAGGCCCGCATTGCGCAAACCTTTTTTCTCTGCGGTTGTTAGGGGTTTGTCCTGGTCGCCATAGTTAGCGGACATGTCTCCTGCGGGTTTCCAGGGGCCAAGGCGGCGTTCAATGATGACATCAGTGACGAACCAGATAATCGGTAGGTAAAGGACCGTCATAACACTGATGAAATACCAATTGCCGGCGATGTTCGATGTCCAGCCACCCCCTAACCCGCTGGTCTGCACCGCCGATTCGGTAATGCCAAAGAGAAGAGCATCAAGCTGGCCCGGTGAAATGTTCGCGGAAAACCCGCCTGACACGCCCGCAAACCCCGCAGCAATGCCGGCCAGCGGATGCCGCCCTGCGGCAGCAAAAAGGATCCCAGCAAGCGGGATCAGCACCACATACCCTGCGTCCGCTGCGTGATTGCCAAGCATGGCGACGAGCGCCACGACGGGGGTAAGGAGCGATTTTGGCGCGCCGCTGACCGCTGCGCGCATCGCGGTTGCGAAAAGGCCAGAGCGCTCCGCCACCCCTGCCCCAAGCATCACTACCAGCACATAGCCAAGGGGGTGGAAGTGCGTGAACGTCTTCGGCATCTCCACCCAGAGCTTTTGGATATTGTCCGCTGACAACAGACTGAGGCTACGGACGATGAGGGGGGAGCCGTCCTCATTGGTGGCGACGGGGTGCTGAGCGGAGACCCCAAGGGCCGCGAGGATGACCGACAGGCTGATGAGCCCAAGACAGAGATAGAAGAAGATAAAGACCGGGTCCGGCAGCTTATTGCCGGTGCGCTCCACCCACCCCAAAAATCCTTTGCTGCTATTATCGACTGGTGCGGTTTCGGTGGCGGCCATTGAAGTGTCCCATCAAATCTTAAGCGTAAGAGGAGCCGCAATTGGGGCGATCCGTCAAGGAGATCGGCTGACCTTCACCGCCGCGGCATCGAGTGCCTGCAAGAATGCCGACCGATCTTTCTTTGAAAAGGGCTTGGGGCCGCCCCCCACCTGGTCGCCGCTACCGCGCAGATCGGCCATGATGGCGCGGGTAGCAATGGCGCCGCCAATCGTGTCGGGGGTGAAGGGCTTGCCCGTGGGGGCAATCACGGTAGCGCCCGCTTTCAAACATCTGTCTGCTAAAAGAATATCGGCCGTGATGATGATATCTTTGGTACCAGATTGGTCAGCAATCCAATCGTCTGCCGCATCGAAACCATCAGACACCACGATAAGGTTGATATCTGGATGCTGAGGAATGCGAAGATAGCTATTGGCGACCAGGGTCACCTTCACCTTGTGGCGAAAGGCAACTTTGTAAATCTCTTCTTTGACCGGACAAGCGTCCGCGTCGACGAGAATGCGGCAGCTCTCAGTCATTGGAAGCGATCCTAAATATCTGGGGTCGATCAGCGCTATCCATACTTCGTTCACCACGGCTTGTCCGTGGTGTCCATCGGCCATTGTTAAAACTGTTTGGTCGCGTGGACCCCACGGACGCTGATGCGTCGTGGGGAACGGCAAAGCGAAAATTCACCCCAAGAAGGCCCTAAATCATCGCCATGCCGCCATTGATATGCAGCGTCTGGCCGGTGACGTAGGCTGCCTCTTCCGAGGATAGATAAAGCGCCGCTGCCGCAATATCGTCTGGCGTGCCCATCCGGCCCGCGGGGATTGACCCGTTGATAGCCTCTTTTTGATCGTCCGTGAGCGCATCGGTCATCGGTGTGGCGATAAATCCAGGCGCGATACAGTTCGCCGTAATCCCGCGGGACGCCACCTCGGCGGCCAAAGACTTGGTCATGCCAATCATCCCAGCTTTGGACGCCGCATAGTTCGTTTGTCCTGGGTTGCCCGTTACTCCAACGACGGAGGTCACGCCGATGATCCGTCCAAAGCGGGCCTTCATCATGCCGCGCAGGCAGGCCTTTGACAGGTGCCAATAGGATTTAAGGTTCACCGCGATAACCTGATCGAAATCTTCCGGCTTCATCCGCATCATCAGATTGTCCTTGGTGATGCCGGCATTGGCCACGAGGATCGACAGGCCGCCCATCGCCTCGGACGCTTGACCCGGCAAGGCATCAACCGCATCCGGATCGCCCAGATTACAGGGTAGAACATGGACCCGATCACCAAGCTCACTCGCCAGGCTTTCAAGCTTTTCCGCACGAGTCCCCGATAGCGCCACGGTGGCGCCTTGGGCGTGGAGGGCTTTGGCAATGGCGCCGCCAATCCCGCCGGTGGCGCCGGTCACGAGGGCGGTTTTGTCTGTAAGGTCAAACATGAGGTGTATCCTTTTCAACTGTCGTCCGGCGCTATCGATATTCTTGGGTCACATTTGCGATGAACCGTTTGCCACGGCCCGTTTGCCACGGCTTGTCCGTGGCATCCACCGATCCGGGAATAGGTCTTTGTCATGCATGGACCCCACGGACGCTCCGCGCCGTGGGGAACGAGGTGAGGCGTCATTCTTAAGCACACCTAGTGAGCCACGGCGTCGCGGTACGCGGACAAATCGTCCGGACTGCCCACGGGGAAAGCGGTGGCGCCCTTCGCGATCCGTTTCACAAGACCGCTTAGGACCTTGCCCGCGCCCACTTCGATAAATATGCCCGTGCCCGCCTTTGCCATTGCACCAACACTTTCTGTCCAGCGGACACGTCCGGTCACCTGTTCAGTAAGAGTACGGCGTATTTCACCTGGGTCGGTCACCGGGGCGGCAAGCACGTTCGAAAAGATGGGAACGGCGGGCGCCTTAACGTCCGTATCGGCAAGGGCTGCTGCCATCTTCTCTTGGGCGGGGGCCATGAGCGATGAATGGAATGGCGCTGAAACGGGGAGCGGCAGCGCGCGCTTAGCCCCCGCCTCTTTCGCGGCGGCGCAAGCGGCCTCAACGGCGGCTTTGGCGCCTGAAATCACCACTTGGCCCGGAGAGTTGTCGTTAGCAAGTTCAGCACCGGTATCGCCGAGGAGGGCGGTCATCTGATCAAGGTCAAGCCCAATAATGGCCGCCATTGCCCCCTCCCCCACGGGCACAGCCGCCTGCATGGCTTCCCCCCGTAGACGGAGGAGTTTGGCCGTATCGCTCAAAGAAATGGCACCCGCGGCGCAATAGGCGGCGTATTCACCAAGGGAATGACCCGCCATGGATGTCACCTTTGTGAGGGCGAGCCCCTCCTCCTCTAAGACGCGGAAAGCGGCCATGGACACGGCCATCAGCGCCGGTTGAGTGTTCGCGGTCAGGGTGAGGTCCTCCGCCGGGCCGTCAGCAATCAGGGCAGAGAGTTTCTCTCCCAACGCTTCGTCCACTTCGTCAAATACAGCCTTTGCGGTGGGGAATGCCTCGGCGAGGGCCATGCCCATGCCGACCGCTTGGCTCCCTTGGCCAGGGAAAATGAGACTAATAGCGGAAGATGGGGTGGTCATAGGCTCTCTCATTCGGACGTGAAACGCAATGGCGTGCCCTTACCCAAGTCCCTTGAGAATGCCAAACGGGGGAGCGGAAGATTTTACCGCCCGTGCGCCACCGGTACATCTGTCCCCCGCGCGCAGCGTTCAAGCCGGCTGAGCCCGCCCCACGCTTCGAACGCCTCGGACGCTTTCTCGCGCACCATCGCCTGATCATAGGGGCCGGGTGCTTTCACGCCGCCAAAGAAAACCCACATCACATCGTCGCCTGCAACATTACCGGAAAACCGATTGCGGCGGTTAATGTCGAGGGTCGCAGGTAAGCCATTGACTGCGCGGGTAAGGGCCACGGACCCCTCTCCGATCCGCGGGCCGATATCACCCACGATAAAGGGGATAGGCTTGCACCGCCCGGCGGTGGCGCACCCTTTCGTCCGCCAAGCCACCCCAAAGGTACCCAATGGGATTTCACTGTCGCGACGGACGACTGCGTGGGAGACCCGAAGCGCATCCACATAGCGCCGCTGATCGTCTTCACGAAAGCGGTCATCCGCTAACGCGGTGGGAGAGATAAAAAAGCCTGAGCCGTCTCTTTGTTCCACCGGCTTCACATTGCGGATGGTCCGCCCGGCGATGCGAGCGGTCCCCTCGCCTAAAATGCCGTACCAGTTGACGGCACCCACCTCTGGGTCGTCCCACCCGGCCTCGCGAATACGGGCGACATCGTCCATAAATTGCCCAGTACAGACCGCATTGCTTTTGGAGCCGTGGTAAGATGTGCCGTCGGGCAGATAGACTTTTCCGGCGTTACACAGATGAATGATTGCCCCAGCTTCGGCATTGGTGGGGTGGTAGGCACGGTCGCTGCCGTCAACGTTCACGCGCATGGGCGCCATGGTCACGAGGGAACCGTCCCTCAAACCAAGGAACCGATGCTCCCCCGCGCCATTACCCTCAGCTTTTACCTCAATCGTCCCATCACAGCTGCCCAAGCCGACCGCTTCCAAATCGATTGGGCCCGACGTCGCGACGGTGACCGGTCCGCCCCTCTGGGTTCCCGACGGTAAAGTGCAAGCCGCAAGACCAAGCACTAAAGCGGCAATCGACAGTTTGCGCATGGACCCTCCCAATCGTCCTTTTCTTTGATCTTACCACACTCTTCCCCAAACGAAACGGCGGTGAGTGAGGTAATTGTACGTCCCAGGCACGGCAAAAAAGCGGCGTATCATGAAAATTTTACTAGCTTTTTCTCGCGACCCTAGTATTCTGTCCGGCTGCCCAAATATGGGAGCTGGAGAAATTTGCGTCCTGATTGATTGCGGCCGCAAGCTCTAAACCATTGTTTTTTGAGCGCCGATGCCGCCGATCCGTGCCACGGATGGGGGTGGACAGCGTTCTGGAGAAGCTATCATGCTGTTTCGCTATTTTGAAACGCTCGTTTCCCCGTTCCCGGATGAGGCACCCACTCAGCCGCCAGCGACGCTGTGGTCCTTTGCTTGGTATTACACCAAGCCCTTTGTCTGGTTATATCTCGCGGTTGCGCTCACCTCGGCCGCCATCGCCCTGATCGAGGTTTATGCGTTCGATTTGGTGGGGTCGGTCGTCGACTGGATGACCGAGACGGGACAAGAGGATTTTTGGTCCGTTCACGGTGGGCAAATCCTGCTGATTTCCCTGCTGATCGCAATCATTTGGCCTCTTATGTCCTTGCTCGACGATCTATTGTTGGTGCAAGGGATTATGGGCAACATGCCTATGCAGATCCGCTGGCGCGGGCATCGCTACCTATTGCGTCAGTCCACCGCGTTTTTCGCTGATGACTTTGCCGGGCGGCTGTCGACAAAGCTAATGCAAACAGCCCTTGGCGTACGGGAGATGATGAACAAATGCATCTCGCTGTTCGTCTATATGTCGGTTTACTTCCTGTCGGCGATTATCTTGTTCGGTGCCAACGATTGGCGATTGACGATCCCCCTGATCATTTGGCTGATCGCGTACTTTGTGACCATGTATGTTTTTCTACCGCGTCTTCAGGCTTGGTCCGAGAAGCAGTCGGACGCGCGGTCAGGCCTTAATGGTCGCATTGTTGATGCCTATACCAACATTCAGACGGTGAAGATGTTCTCCTCCGGCGAAGCGGAGGACGCCTATGCCCGTAAAGGGATGGAGGACATGTTGGAGACGGTTCACCCGCAAATGCGGATCGTCACCACAATGTCATTCACGCTTCATGTCATAAACGGTTTGCTGATCGTCGGCACAATTATACTTGGATCGATGCTTTGGAGCCAGAACGCCCTCAGCGTTGGTGCGCTTGCCTTTGCCGCGACCATGGTCTTGCGGATCCAGGGGATGAGCCATTACTTCCTATGGGAGGTTTCAGGCCTCTTTGAAAATATTGGGGCGGTTGTGGACGGCCTTAAAACCCTGTCCCAGCCGACCGCAGTGGTGGATCGTCCGCAAGCGGCCCTTCTCACCCCCAAAGGAGGAGAGGTTGAGTTCAAGAACGTCACCTTCAGGTATGGTGCCGACGCGCGGGTGATGCAGAAGCTCTCGCTTCACATCAGGCCCGGTGAACGGGTGGGTCTTGTCGGTCGCTCAGGCGCGGGCAAGTCTACCCTCGTGAACCTCCTCCTGCGGCTCTACGATGTGGAGGGCGGCACCATCCGCATTGATGGGCAGAACACTGCTGATGTGCGCCAGGACAGTCTGCGAAGCGCCATTGCGGTGGTGACCCAGGATACTTCGTTGCTCCATCGGTCCATCCGTGAAAACATTGCCTACGGACGACCGGACGCCAGCGATGAAGAGATCATTGAGGCGGCCCGTCGGGCAGAGGCCTGGGATTTCATCCAAACCCTGAAGGATCGCAAAGGGCGCGTCGGGCTGGAAGCCCATGTGGGTGAACGGGGCGTCAAGCTTTCCGGTGGCCAGCGCCAACGGATCGCGATTGCACGGGTCATCCTCAAAAATGCGCCCATCCTCGTCCTGGACGAGGCGACATCGGCCCTCGATTCGGAAGTGGAGGCGGCGATCCAAGAGCGCATGGATCTCCTGATGGAGGATAAAACCGTGGTGGCCATCGCCCACCGCCTGTCCACTATTGCGGCGATGGACCGGCTCATCGTGCTTGATGAAGGGGCCATCGTGGAACAGGGCCGCCACGAAGAGCTGATCGAACAGGGCGGCATCTATGCCAGCCTATGGTCGCGGCAATCTGGCGGGTTCTTAAATACTGGAGAAGTGGTGGCGGCGGAGTAATAACTGCCGCCGCTTACTGCCGGCCTTTACCGCCGTAGCGCGGCAAACTGCCGTATAATTTGCTCGGTTTGCTGTGCAATCAGGCTTGCGCTGCGCTCTATCGATTCGTCCAATGACATTGGGCCGTCGGCGATGGCATGAACCGCGGTCATGCCAAGGTCGTGGAGGGGGCCGAGCTCCTCCCCCACCTTACCGGCAAGGCCGATGCAGGGAACGCCTTGGGCCTTGGCGAGGGCGGCCACTCCCGCCGGTGCCTTGCCGTGGGCGGTTTGGTGATCAATCGCGCCTTCACCGGTGAGCACTAGATCCGCCCCCCTCATTTTCTGGGGGAGGCCCACAAGGTCAAACACCACCTCACCCCCTGGGCATAAGCTGGCGCCCAAAAAGGCGTGCAGTCCCGCCCCCGCCCCCCCTGCCGCGCCGCCCCCTGGCAACGACCGAACATCAACCCCAATATCCCGCTCGATAATGTCAGCGAGGTGAGCCAGCCCCTTCTCAAGCTTCTTTACAGCGGCTGCATCCGCGCCTTTTTGTGGTCCGTATACGGCGGCGGCGCCGTTTGGTCCCAGCAGCGGGTTGGCGACATCGCATACCGCCTCGATCGTGACGCTGCTCAACCGGGGATCGAGCGCGCCAATGTCAATGCGTTGGATATCGCAAAGACTACCGCCAACGGGGCGGAACGCAGCGCCGTTCTTGTTGATGAAACGTACGCCAAACGCGGCGGCGATGCCGGTCCCGCCGTCGGTTGTCGCACTGCCGCCAAGGCCAACCACGATACGCCCGGCCCCCGCGTCAAGCGCGGCGCCCATCAACTCGCCTGTCCCGAAGCTTGTTGCTCCAACAGGATCTCGCTCCGCCTCAGAGATAAGGGCGAGACCACTGGCCAAGGCCATTTCTACCGCGGCGACACCCGTGTCCTGGACGAGGCAAAATGGCGCCGCGATTCTGTCGCCCAACGGCCCAGTGACGGGGACGGATCTGGACTCCCCTCCTAAGGCGTTATTGATGACGTCCGCGAGCCCGTCGCCTCCATCCGACACGGGGACCTTAATAGTGGTGACCTGAACGCCGGCGCGGACGATCCCCTCCTCCATCGCTTGCGCGACGGCCGGGGCGCTGAGGCAGCCCTTAAAGGCATTGGGGGCGAGGACGATTTTGAGCATTTTCAGTCTCCGGCGGCGCTGGTCCTTGAGCGCAAAATAGGCTTGCCAAGCCGGGCCGGTTCTCCTATCCCCCCGCTTCGGCGTTCCGGTATGGACGTTCGGGGCTATAGCTCAGTTGGTAGAGCGCTTGAATGGCATTCAAGAGGTCGGCGGTTCGATTCCGCCTAGCTCCACCATCTCTTTTTGTCCGCATGAGCCAGCTTTCTCCGACCAACCATCTCCATAGGTGCGGACGGGTTCCGGTTCCACGTGTCACCTCCACCACTTCGAGACAGGTCTGCCGCAGGCAGAAAAATCGCTCCGGGGGAGCGATTTTAAGTCGAGAAGGCCCCGGCAGGGGCATAGCAGCCCCAGCGCTCATTTTTGTTTCAAGCGCACGATCCGCCGGTCTTTGCTCTGAGATCTCCATGAGTGCGCTTGGGTTCCGGTTCCACGGTTCACGTGTCACCTCCATTATCTTTTGCCTCGCGGCGCGGAGCGCCTCCGGCGCGGAGGGCTGACCGCCCGGCGTCCAGTCGGACGCTTGAACATCAGGGTTCAACCAAACCTCTTTCACCTCCACCATTTTTGTTTTGTCCGCATGAGCCGACTTTCTCAAACCCACTATCCCCAGAAGTGCGGACAGGCTCCGTTCACGGCGCAAAGCATCTCTGCGAGGTGGTCTGACCGGCCGGAAGCTTGGTGTTGGAACTTCAATTTGACATTTTAGCGCTTCCCTCCACTTCCTTTCATCGCTTGTCGAGACATCCTCAAATTTTGGTGACTTAGATTTTGAAGGCGGTGAGCCGATACTGGCCTTGATGTTTCTAAAATGTTAGACCTCCTATCGGGGATTAGCTATACGGATCGCCCGAAGGGAACAGATAACCATGCAAACCAAAATGGGCGTCAAAGACTACTTCTTCATGTCGTTTGGCTTCATTGTTGGTGTGGGATGGGTGATTGCGACGGGCCAATGGATTGAAGATGCGGGACCTCTGGGGGCCAGCCTCGCCTTCCTCGCCGGCGGTCTCCTGCTCATCCCGGTCGGTCTTTGCTACGCCGAGCTCGGCAGCCAGTTCCCGTTCAATGGCGGGGTGGTACACTACGCTTTTCGTGCCTTTGGGCGAGACGTCGCCTTCTTTGTCGCCGTTTTGTTTTTGCTGACATTCGTCTCAACGCTTTTGTTTTTCTCGATCAGTGTCGCTTGGCTTTTCGAAACGCTCCTTCCTACCCTTCGTGGGCCTGCATTATATACAGTGAGGGGGTCGGACGTTACCGTTGGTGGCGTCACTGTGGCTGCGGCTTGTTCTCTCCTAATAGGTATAATGACATATATTGGGGTTGCAGCGTCGGCCCGGCTCCAACAGCTTATGGTTTTGCTGCTGGTTGCCATCGCTTTCATTCTGGTGATCGTCGGTGTGACCCTCGGCGATATGCAAAACTTGTCGCCCCTTATCAAACGGGTTGATGGATCCGCTTGGGGCGGGATGGCCGCAGTTTTTGTCGTCACGCCTTTTTCCTGGCAGGCTTTGAAGCGATTGCGCAATCTTTTGGTGAAAAAAGTGACAAGGTCACCGCCCATAAGATTGGTATCCTTATTACCGCAGCGATTTTGTGCGCCGTTGCGTTTTACGGCGCGGTGATTTTTGCGGCTGCGGGTATTGTTGAACGCGATGTACTCATCAATGCCTCGTTGCCCGCTGAGGCGGCCTTTCGTATCGGGACCGGCTCTCAACTTTTAGGAAAAGCGGTACTGTTGGCCGCTTTCGTCGGCCTGCTGACCAGTTGGAATGCCTGCCTGTTCGCGACAGCGCGTGTATTTACCATACTCAACCAACTGGGTGTGGTCGGGGATGGAATTGGGAAACCGACAGAAAATAGACCAGTTACGATATGGGCAGTGGTGATACCGAGTGTTCTTGGCCTGGCCGGTGCTTTTGGAGGGCGAGAGGTCTTCTCAGCCGTCCTTAATGCATGTGCCCTTTCGATTGGCATGCTCTATTTCGTTACCTGTTTAAGCCTGGTCGTTTTGAGACCAAGCATTTCCGAAAACAACAGAGTCGGCCGGGGTGTCGTCAGTGCACTTTTCCCCTATGGTGCGACGATTATCACCGCAATCGTGACAGCTTATATTGTATACGAACCACTGACATGGACCGATCAGGGACTCCCTATCGAATGGGCGATGTTTTTGGGCGCCATCACGGTCGTGACGCTTTATTGGCTTGCGAAGCGGCACCGGTGGGCGGAACGTGCCAGTGAGGGGTTTAAGGGGATTCCATAAAACTCTGCCCTCACACCTACCCTTCTATCTAGGAGCGCGACAAGCGTTGACCGATCAAGGACCTTAGAACCATGACCCAAAGCCATTTTGCAATAATGATAGTAGCTGTTCTATTTTCGGCTAGCTGCGGTGTCGCCCCTCCCCCTACTGATGAGCAATCATCATCGGTGGTAGCTGTGCCCGAAGCCAATGCCTCATTGTTAAGCGAAAAGATGGCAGCATTCGATGAGGATCTGGCGGCAGGCGACTATGGCTTAATCGATGAAGTTCGCGTCGAACATAAAGGCAAGGAGATTTTTCATTTCACGTATGACCGGCAATATAAGGATATTGTTGATCTAACTGTTATCGAAAATAGTCCATTCAGCTATGCCCATCCAGATTGGCATCCCTATTATCGCGACACAGATCTTCATACGGTCCAGTCTATCACGAAGAGTATTACCGCCATTCTTATCGGTATCTTAGAGGACCAAGGAAAGCTGCCGCCGGTTGAGGAGGCCCTGTTATTTGATCATATTTCAGACACGTATCAAAAGCAGATAGACGATATAGGCTGGTCGACAATGACGATCGCCGATCTGCTCACTATGCGTACGGGTATTGAGTGGGATGAAGAGTCTTACTCGAGCGATGAAAACGACACGGTGATCCTAGAGACCCAAATCGATGATTGGGTGCAATATACCCTCGATAAACCCCTCGTCAGTCCGCCATCAGAGATCTGGCAATATAATAGTGGCGCCACACAGCTCCTGTCGGCCGTCATTGAACAAAAGGCGGGAATGAGTGTTTCAGAATTCGCTGCGGAGCATTTGTTCAAACCCCTGGGCATTACCGTGCACTATTGGAAGGAAACACCCGCGGGTCTGAATGACACTTTAGGCGGGTTATATCTTCGTTCTACTGATCTTACTAAGTTCTGTATGCTGATGGCATCCGGGGGACTGTGGAACGAGAAAAGGGTTTTGTCTGAAAGTTTCGCCACAAGAGCGTTAACGAATGTGCTTTCTAAGCCGCCTCGTGAGGCCTACCGTGGATACGGATATAAATGGTGGCTTGGATATAATTTGCTTCGTTCGGATAATTTCCGTGCCAGCGGTTATGGCGATCAGGGACTGACCTGCATCCCCGAGCAAGATCTATCCATCGTGATTTATAGTTGGAACGTTCCCGAGCTGAATAGACCGGACCTCATGCGGAACACTGGTGACGCTATCGCCGATATTCATACCCGCCTTGAGGATGAAATTTTCCCGCTGTTGAGTGAATAGAAACGGGGTCTATTTTCGTAACACTGAGGGGTGGTTGTTCGTCGTCGCCCCTCCGCTTCAGATTTTGACGCCCCAACTCGTACGGCTCCATTTTGTCCCCCGGCGCAGATGCGAAACAAGCGCGGATATTGGCGCGAAGCGCCTGGTGCCCTGCCCCATAGCCTTTTTTAATGGCTTCTGGCCCTCACGATAGGTGCCAATATCGCCTCGCCCGCCGTTAGGGCCTCGCGATGGGACACATCCCTGCGTCGTCATGGCGTATTGCTGCAAAATCGGAAACAGTTTCTGTTTTTGATATTGATGCCTGGCGCGAGGTGTGGGACCGTAAGCCTAAAATAAAGAGCTTTGCTCGCGCTAAGGGAGACGAATGCGATGTTAAAACGAGCTTCAATGGCCGGATTGGCCGCGATTCTGCTGGTGTCCTGCGGGCAAAGTGACACCGAAACCCGGGACGTCAGCGCCGCCGATGCGGGATACCAAAATGTCCTGCTGGAGCGCCTCATCGACGCTAAACCGGGCGACGTTATAGACATTCCCGAAGGTGTTTTTCGCTTTGACCGCTCTTTGAGCCTGACCGTCGATGGGGTGACCATTCGCGGGGCGGGTAAAGATAAGACAATTCTCAATTTCCAAGACCAGGTGGCGGGGGCCGAGGGTATTCTCGTGACGGCCAATGACTTCACGCTGGAGAACCTCGCGATCGAAGACACCTCCGGTGACGGCCTTAAGGTCAATGGCGGCAAGAACATCATCATTCGCGACGTGCGTGTTGAATGGACCGGCGGCTATTCCACGGACAATGGCGCCTACGGTCTTTATCCCGTTCAAACAGAGAATGTGTTGATCGAAGGTAGCGTCGCGATTGGCGCCTCCGATGCCGGGATCTATGTCGGGCAATCCCGCAATGTGGTCATCCGCAATAACAAGGTTGAGTACAATGTCGCTGGCATTGAAATCGAAAACTGTATTGATGCTGATGTTTACCAAAATGTTGCGACCAATAACACCGGCGGAATCCTCGTTTTTAATATGCCGAACCTGCCGCAGCCCGGCTATGGCACTCGCGTCTATGACAATGATGTGTTTGAGAATAATACCGAGAATTTTGGCCATGAAGGAACGCCCGTGGCAAGCGTTCCAGCCGGGTCCGGGATTGTGATCAACTCCAATGATAAAGTAGAGATTTTCAATAATCGGCTGTCGGATAACAATACCGCCAATGTGATTATCTCTAGCCTCCACACAACCGGCTATTCAGAGGGGGCAGCACAGGCTGACTTTGACCCTTATCCGGAAAGCATCTGGGTCTATGACAATATCTATTCTGGTGGCGGAGCATCGCCGGATGGGCTTGAGCTGAAAGCGCTTAAGGTCATGATCTCTGGCCCCATGGGCCGTCTGCC
>ERZ1740067.2058-NODE-2058-length-12789-cov-4.881027_pt1 | contig 12789 bp, 12 predicted proteins | sample MGYA00581736_ERZ1740067 | MGnify/ENA primary metagenome ERZ1740067 (study PRJEB43018, sample SAMN04849236) | marine metagenome | isolation source: floating plastic debris | place: Pacific Ocean | collected 2008-08-27 | study: EMG produced TPA metagenomics... | reverse complement strand
GTGGCTGCTCGGCTTGGCGGCGTCCTTGTCGTCGGCGTGGAGCGTGTGGATGCCCGCGAGGGTGATGTAGCGCCCGCGGAGGTCGTCGCGCTGCGGGTCGATGCCCGGGATGCCCGCGTTCACGTCCGCGGGGTAGCCGACGGAGGCGAGGTCGCCGTCGAGCGGCCAGCAGCGGAGGATGGGGAGCCTGGTGAGGTCTATGTCGTTGCCTGTGCGCACGACCTGCTGGCAGGCGCCGGACTTCTTCGAGCGCTTGGGCCCGATCTTCAGGAGCGGCGCGAACTGCTTCGCCTTCGCGATCGCCTCGCCCAACGAGCGCGGCGGCTCGGGCTTGACGAGCTCGCCGATCGTCTCGCCCACGCCCTCGAAGCCCTCGTCGTTCGCGCAGCCGAGGGCCATCTCGGTGCGTGTGTACGAGCCGTAGGCGTTGATGAGCAGGGGGAAGTCGGAGCCCTTGACGTTGGTGAAGAGCAGCGCGTGCCCGCCGCGGTCGTGGAAGCGCGGGTCGGTGCGCACGCTGGCGGCGCTGTAGGGCCCGGGCGCCCTGGCCTTGGAGACCAGGTCGGTGATCTGCGCGATCTCGAGGATCGGGTCCACGTGGTCGTGGATCCGGACGAGGTGGCCCGCGCGGTCGAGGGCTTCGACGAACTCTCCGAGTGAGGCGTACATGCGGCGGATGGTAGTGTGCTGCTCCCCTGCAACGCCCGCGGCGGGAATCGGAACAAGGATCGCCCGAACAGCCCGACAGACGACGAGGGAGGACCGCATGATCCAGGAGGCCCAAGGCCCCGCGCTGCACATCGAGCGCATCGAGAAGACCTACCGCAAGGGACGGATCCGCGCGCTCCGCGATGCGCGCCTGTCCGTCGAACGCGGCTCCTGCTTCGGGCTCCTCGGGCCCAACGGCGCTGGCAAGTCGACGCTCGTCAAGAGTCTTATGACCGTCGTCAAGCCCAACGTCGCGCAGGGCACGCTGCTCGATCGCCCGATCGGCGACAAGAAAGTCCTCGCCCGCGTCGGCTACCTGCCCGAGCACCACCAGTTCCCCGACTACCTCACGGGCGCCCAGGTGCTCAAGCACGTCGGCGCGATGGCGGGCGTCCCGAGCGCCGAGTGCGCAAAACGCGCCGAGGCCAACCTCAGGCTCGTCGGCATGAGCGACTGGGCCAAGAAACGGGTCGGCTCCTACTCCAAGGGCATGCGCCAGCGGATCGGCATCGCCCAGGCCCTTATGAACGACCCCGAGATCGTCCTCCTCGACGAGCCCTCCGACGGCGTCGACCCCTCCGGGCGGCGTGACATCCGCAACATGATCCGTGACCTCAAACAGCGCGGCATGACCGTCTTCCTCAACTCGCACATGCTCACCGAGCTCGAGCAGGTCTGCGACCGCGTCGCGATCATGCACAAGGGACGCGTTGTTTCGCAGGGCACCATCAAGGAGCTCACCGAGGACGGGCGGCGCGTCGAGATCGAGCTGACCGACGAAGAGACCGCCGCGCGGATCGCCCAACAGATCCCGGGCCTCGTCGACCACAGGCTCGAGCACGACGGCACCGTGCTCAAGCTCTTCGGCGGCACGCCCGAGACCACCCAGAGCGTCATCGATCTCGCACGGCGCGAGGGCGCAACCATCCGTCGCTTCTTCGAGACGAGGCCCAGCCTCGAAGACCTCTTCATGGAGGCCGTCGAGTCCGACGCCTCCGTCGGCGCGGTCTCCAACGCAAGCGCGAAAGGCGGTGACGCGTGATCATCACACAGACCAAGGCGATGTTCGTCGACGCCTTCCGCGAGCTGCACGCACGCAAGCTCTTCTGGATCACGATGGCGCTCTCGCTCGTCGTCGTCCTCGCATTCGCCTTGCTTGGCGTCGACCCGAACCGCGGCGTTACCTTCGCGTGGTTCGTCATCCCCGGCTTCGAGGAGTTCGCCCAGCGGGTCCCGCCCGACCTCTTCTACCGGTTCTGGATGATCACCATCGGCGTGAACCTCTGGCTCTCGTGGGTCGCGACGATCATCGCGCTGATCTCCACCGCCGGCATCGTCCCCGCGATGGTCACCTCGGGCGCCATCGACACGATGCTCTCCAAGCCCATCGGGCGCGTGCGCCTGTTCCTCACCAAGTACCTCACGGGCCTCTTCTTCACGCTCGCGCAGGTCTCGGTCTTCGTGGTCGGGTGCGTGCTCGTGATCGGCTTCCGCGCGGGTGACTGGGAGTGGGGCCTGCTGCTCTCGATCCCGATCGTCACGCTCTTCTTCAGCTACCTCTTCGCGATGAGCGCCCTCATCGGGCTCCTGAGCAAGTCGCCCCTTACCGCAGTGCTCATCACCGCATTGCTGTGGTTCGCGGTCTTCGTCGTCAATATGGCCGACGGGATCATGGTCGACATCCGCTCGGGGTTCGAGGAGGATCGCGACACCGCCCAGGTCCAGATGCTGAGCCTGCCCGGGCGCATCGAGCGTCTCGAGGAGCGCCTCGCCGAGGAGGAAGCGAGCGGCGAAGCCGAGGACTCGCGCACCGCGAAGGTTCTCGAAAGCACACGCAGAGAGCTCGAGAGCTTCGACGGGCGCGCCGAGGAAGCGTCGAAGAGCGCGGCGGCCGTGAACAAGTGGCACCGCTACGTATTCGGGCTCAAAACCGTGCTGCCCAAGACGGGCGAGACGGTCGGGCTCATCGACCGATGGCTCATCGACACGAAAGAGCTCGGGGTCGTCTTCCCGGATCAGTTCGGCTCGGGGAGCGAGGGCGACTCGGTCTACTCCGACACCCCCACCACCCTCAGCGAGATCAAACCCCGCGCGGTGCGCAACCAGGACGTCATCCGCGCCCGCAGCGTCGGGTGGGTGATCGGGACCTCCCTCGCCTTCGAGCTGCTGATCCTGGGCATCGCGTGCTTCATCTTCGCGCGTCGGGATTTCTGAGGACGTACGATCCCCGTCCATGACACGGGCCCGCGTACTTCTGCTGTTGGCGTGCTGCTTCTTCGCCTTGGCGTCGGTGCCATACGCACGCGCACTGACCGGCCCCGGACCGGGGCCCAACGATCTGGCCGGCGGCGATGGCGTCGCCGAGCCCGGCGAGAACACGCCGCCGCAGAGCGAAGCGCCCGCGCCCGCATCGGACGAGCCCGTTGAGACACCCTCCGCGAACACCGCGATCCCGGGCGTCGGTTCTCCGACCACGAGCGACGCCCCGACTCCTGGCCAGCCCGAGGGCGAGGAGCTGCCCGACCAGATGCTCTCGCCCAAGGGCATGGTCGAGCTCTTCCTGAGCGAGGCGGGTGCGGTCTACACGCAGAACGAGGCCGACCCCGCGATCCTGCTGAAGTACCTGCCGCGGAGCGTGCGCGAGGCCTTCGACAACGCCGGCCTCCGCGACGCCCGCCGCCTCGCGCAGTCGCTGCTCGAGATCGAGCGCCGTCAACAGGAAGAGAAGGCCGGCTCGCTCCGCATGTTCGACCTCCCGATCAACGAATCGGGCGCGCTCTTCGTCTGGACGGTCAACGTCGGCACTGTGGAGCGTCCCGACGACCGCGACTTCACGCTCGTCAAGGGGCCTCGCGGCTACTGGCGGTTCACCGAGGGCGCGATCGAAAACGCCCGCACGCTGCACGCCGAGCTCTTCGCCGATTCCTCCGAGTACCTGCTGCGCACGCTCTTCGAGCGCATGGGACTCACCGTCCTCATCGATCGTGAGCTCGTCGGCATCGGGCTCTACCAGTGGGTCTCGCTCGCGGCCCTGATCTTCGTCGCGTGGGTTCTGGATCTCGTGATCGCGCTGGTCTTCCAGCTGGTGGTCCGCCGCTACCTGAAGAAGGACGAAGACGCGCGCACGCCCGGCGATTCGTCGCGGCTCGTGCGCAAAGCCTCGAAGCCCTTCGGCCTCGCGGCGGGCGGCGCGTTCGTCTACTTCATGCTCCCCGCGCTCGACTTCAACCCGACGCCCGAGGGCATCCTCCGCGTCGCGGCGCAGATCGTCACGCTCGTGGGCCTCTTCCTATCGCTCAGCAGGGCGGTCGATCTCGCCGCCGAGTTTTTCCAACGACGCGCCATCAAGACGCCGACGAAGTTCGACGACCTGCTCGTCCCGCTGATCCGCAAGAGCGCGAAGACGGTGCTGCTCGTCTTCGCGCTGCTGACCGTCGCGGAGAGCCTGTCGCTGCCGGTGACGAGCCTGCTCGCGGGTCTCGGGATCGCGGGCGCCGCGATTGCCTTCGCCTCGAAGGACACCGTCGAGAACTTCTTCGGGTCCATCGCTGTGATCCTCGACCGACCCTTCAACGCGGGCGACTGGGTCGCGATCGACGGCATCGAGGGCACCGTCGAGCACCTCGGCTTCCGATCGACGCGCATCCGCACCTTCTACAACTCGCTCATCACCGTCCCGAACGCGCTGCTCGTGCGCGCCAAGGTCGACAACTACGGCATGCGCAAGTACCGCAGGTACAAGACGACCCTGCAGATCCTCTACTCCACACCCCCCGACCGGATCGAGGCCTTCGTCGAGGGCCTGCGCGAGCTCGTGCGCACCAGCCCCGACACACGCAAGGACACGATCGAGATCCACTTCCGCGATCTCGGCGCGCACTCGCTCGACATCATGGTCTACATCTTCTTCCGCGTTCCCGACTGGAGCGCCGAGCTCGCCGCGCGCCACACTTTTAATCTGCAGGTGCTGCGCCTCGCGAAGCGCCTCGGGGTCGAGTTCGCCTACCCCACACAGACGCTCGAGGTCCGACGCGTCGACCCGCTCGAAGAGCCGGGCCCGTCGCGGGATACGGAGAGCTCGCGTGAGGCGGGGATCGAGGCCGCCAAGAGTGTGCGGTCCTCACAGACGCTCGACTGACCGCGCGGGTTATCGGCCCAGCGTGTCGTGCAACCCGCACAACTTCCGCCCGATCTTCGACCGACTCGCCCTAAAGCGGTGAGAACAACTGTCTCGGCACCGATGCCTAAGCCGGTCCGCACTATGCGAGTGCGCGCGGTATCGGAGTCCAGATATGTCCATCGAGTCGAGAGACGGCCTGATCGTTCGGCGTGACGCACGCAGGGACGTGCGCATGCGCGCCGTCGTCAGCGTCCCGCGCTCCGAAGAGAGCACCCTCCGTCTCTCCGAATCGGCGCCCGTCGGGGCGGGCGGCGTTGATGCGGTGCTCGTGGACATCGGCAAGGGCGGCATGGGCTTCGAATCGCCCGTCTTCTTCCCGCGCGGCGTCGAACTCGACGTCTCTGTCTCCGATCCGGACGGGAACGGGGCGCTGCTGATCGAGCGCGCCATCGTGCGCCGGACTTCGATGATCGACCGCACCCCTTCGTACGCGACGGGCGTGCAGTTCCTCGGGGCTTCAGAGAAGACCATCGCCGCCATCGAGCGCCTGAACCAGAGGGATGCGTCATGATCGGCCCCGCCGACTTCTTGCTGCGGTACCTCGAGGACGAGGGCGTGCTCGACGCCGAACGCTCATCGCAGATCGAGCGTCGTGCGCACGAAGAGTCGTGCGGCGTCGAGATCGCGCTCGAGCGCGAGGGCGTCGCGGACCAGCGCGAGATCGCCCTCGCGAAGTCCTCGCTCATGGAGGCGCCCTTCGTCGACCTCGAGCACTACGCGATCGACATCAACAACGCCTCGCTCATCAGCCGCCAGCTCGCCGAGAGCTCCGTCGCCTTCCCCCTCTTCGTGTCTGAGACCGTCGCGACGGTCGGCATGGCGGACCCGATGGACCTGTCGGCGATCGACCGACTGCGCCAGGTGCTGCGTCGTGAGATCGACGCGGTCGTCTGCGAGCGTTCCGCCCTCGAGCGCATCATCGGGCAGGCGTACGCGCTCACGAGCGACTCGGGTCCCATCGAAAACGTCGGCGAGAGCGTCGAGCTGACGACGGGCGACGAGCCGATCGTCAAGGCGGTGAACCAGATCATGGAGGACGCCGCCGACGCGGGCGCCTCGGACATCCACATCTCGCCCACCGAGCGTTCGGTCCAGCTGCGCCACCGCATCGACGGACGCCTGCGCGAGCGCCAGGCCCCGCCCCTGAGCACGCACAGCGCGATCGTCCAGCGCTTGAAGGTGATGGGCAAGCTCGACCTGACGCAGACGCGCCGACCGCAGGACGGCAAGTTCCGCTTCAACCATCGCGGGCAGGACCTCGAGGTGCGCCTCTCGACCATCCCCACCGTCGCGGGCGAGAACGTCGTGATGCGCCTCCTGCGCCCGCCGCGGTCTCGGCCAGCTCGACTTCGGCGCGCTCGGCATCCGCGACGACGACGCCGAGAAATTGCAGCGCATGCTCGACAAGCCCCACGGGCTCATGCTCGTCACCGGACCGACCGGCTCGGGCAAGACTTCGACGCTCTTCGCCGGGCTGCACCGCCTGAACCAGCCAGACCGCAACGTGATGACCATCGAGGACCCCGTCGAGATCCGTCTCGAGGGTGTCCGCCAGGTGCAGACGAACAGCGAGATCGGCCTCGACTTCTCCAGCGCGCTGCGGTCGATCCTCAGGCAGGACCCCGACGTGGTGCTGGTCGGCGAGATCCGCGACAGCGAGACCGCGACCATCGCACTGCAAGCCTCGCTCACGGGCCACCTCGTGATGTCGACGCTGCACACCAACGACGCGCCCTCGGCGATCGCACGTCTGCGCGACCTGGGCGTCCCGCCCTTCGTGATCGCCTCGGCACTCGTCGGCGTGGTCGGGCAGCGGCTCGTCAGGCGTGTCTGCGACGGCTGCTCCATACCCGAGACGCCCGAGCCCCATCTCGTCGAGCGCTTCGATCTCGATCCGTCACGCGATCGGTTCGTCACGGGCGCGGGCTGCCCGCGCTGCGCTGGTACGGGCTACCGCGGGCGCGTGGGCGTCTACGAGGTGGCCGAGATGACCCCTGCGCTGGGTGACGCGATCGACAGCGACGCGACGACCCGCGACCTGACCCGCGTCGCCCTGAACGAGGGCATGCGCCCGATGTGGCGTGACGGCATCGACAAGGCCCGCCTCGGGCTCACGTCGCTGTCGGAGATCGTGCGCATCGGCGCGACGCTCAGCTCGCTCGAGGACGACGCCCCCGCCACGACCACCGGGAGGGTCGCGGCGTGAGCATGCAGGCGTTCCAATACGCCGCGGTGGACGCGGGCGGCGCGATCGTCAAGGGGACGATCGAGGCGGTCGACCGCAAGACCGCTTTCCGCGAGCTCGGTCGCCAGGGGCTGCGCCCGACGCGCCTCACGGGCAAGAGCGCCGCGCGTGCCAAGATGGCCCGTTCGGGGCGCGTGTCGCGCAAGGATGTCGCGCGGTTCATCCACCAGCTCTCTGTGCTGCTGTCGGCTCGTCTGCCCGTCACGGAATGCCTCACGAGCATCGCCGAGCAGGAGACCAACCCGCGTCTGAAGGCGATCGCGCTCGCGATCGCGTCGTCGGTCGAGGCCGGCGGGACGCTCACGGATGCCTTCGCCCAGCACGAGCGCGTCTTCGGGCGCGTCATCGTCGAGACGATCCGCGCCGCCGAGCGGTCGGGCAACCTCATCAGCGTCCTCGAGACCCTGGGCGAGATGATCGAGGACGAGGGCGAGATGACCCGCGCGGTGCGCGGCGCCATGATCTACCCCGCCTGCGTCCTCACCGCGATCCTGCTCGCCGTGACCTTTCTGCTCATGGGCGTTGTCCCGAAGTTCGCGACGATGTTCCAGGAGCGCGGCGTCGACCTGCCCCCCATCACTCTCGGCATGATCGCGGTGGGCGAATCGCTCCGCGCCTTCTGGTGGGTGTACCTGGGCGTGATCGTCGGCACCGCCTTCGCGGCGCACCGCGCGTGGCGCTCGCCCAAGGGGCGCGTCGTGATCGACCGGTGGCTCCACCTGATCCCGCGCCTGCGCGAGGTGCTGATCGGCCTTGGCGTCGCACGCTTCTCGGGCGTCTTCGGTGTCTGCCTGCGGTCGGGCCTGCCCCTCATGGAGAGCCTCTCTCTCGGCGCCCGCGCCTCGGGACGCCCGCTGCTCGAGCGCGACATCGCGGGCATGATCGACCGCATCAAGCAGGGCGGTCGGATGAGCGAGGCGCTGCCTTCGTACGACAGCTGCTGCGCGCGGGCGAGAGCTCGTCGCAGCTCCCCAAGATGTGCGCGCTGATCGCGCGCACGCACACACGCGAAACACGCCACACCGCGCAGACCGTCGCGAAGGTGATCGAGCCCGTCACCGTCATGGGCCTCACCGTCGTCGTGCTCGTCATCGCGCTCGGCATCTTCATGCCCATGTGGGACATGGCGAGCATCGTCTCGTAGCACCAAACCCCGCGCCCGCGGAGCGGACGCTCATCACCAGGGTCGGAACCCGAACCAACGCAACCCGCCCAGTGACACGGGCACACGACTGGAGAACGAACATGTTCACACACACCCTCAGCAGCATGCGTCGGCGTGCCTTCACCCTGATCGAACTGATCGCGGTGATCGTCGTCCTCGCGATCCTCTCGGGCGTCGCGATCCCCAAGTACCTCGACTACTCCGAGCGTGCCCGCTCCTCGGCGCTCCAGGGCGCCCTCGGCGGCATGCGCTCGGGCGTCGCCAACTTTTACGCCAACAGCGCCATCGACGGCACCCCCTCCTACCCGACCATCGCGGAGCTGACCGCCGTCGGCACCGTGATGCAGGAAGGCATCCCCAACAACCCGTACAACGGGCTCAACACCGTCATCGCCGCCTCGCAGGCGGAGGCCAACAACCGCACCGTCTCCGGCACCGCCGCGGGGTGGCGTTACTACGTGGACAACAGCGCCGACCCGCCCGTCGCGATCCTGTACGCGAACTCGGCGGATGAGACCCGTGTCGACGACGGCACGGGAACGAACGAGAACGCCAACGAGCTCTGAGCCCACGACAGTGTCACGCGGGTTCACACTGGTTGCACTGGCGTCGGTGATGGTGGTGGTCTCGATCCTCGCCATCGCCGCCGCCCCGGCCCTCTCGCGCGTGGGTGACGCGCGCCGGGAGGCCCTCGCGGGCGAGGTGGAGCGCATGCTCTCCCTCGCCCGATCGCGCGCGCTCAACGCGGGGTCGCCCGCGGGGGTGCGATTCGACATCGGTGCGCAGTCGCTCGAGATGCTCGAGCACCGCCAGGGCGCCGCTCCCCGGTCGTTTATGGAAACCTACGACATCGCGTCGCGCCTGTCGGGCGTCCGACTCGCCTCCTTCGAGAACGAAGAGGGGACAACGAGCATCTGGTTCATGCCGGACGCGACGCCGCACACCCGCGACGACAGCGGGGCGTTCGTCGCGGCGCTTACGCGCGAGGCGGTGGTCACGATCGAGGGCGGACGCGAGGTGCGCGTCGAGCCCAACTCGGGGAGGATCCTCCGATGAAGCACCGCCCCAACGGCTTCACGCTCATCGAGGGTGTCGCGGCGATGGTCATCCTCGCGATCGCGGTGCCCGTGAGCGTGATCATGACGGCCGACGCCGCGAGCGTCAGGGGCGCTGCTGCCCAACGCGAGCGCGCTGTGATGCTCGTCGACATCGTGCGCACCGAGATCGTCGCGGACATGGCCTCGCCCTCCGACGGGGGCGGTCTCACGCTGCTCGACAACCTGAGCATCTATGAAGACGTCCTGCGCGCACGCATCGAGCCGCTCGCAGCACCGTACGAAGAGGCGGGCGCCTCGTGGACGATCCGGGCGGGGGCGCCCGTTGGACCTCTCGGCGTCGGATCGCTCGACGCGGACCTCAACATCTACACGCCAATCACCATCGTCGTGACGTGGCAGGACGCGCGTGAAGGAACGCGGACGCTCGAGGTCACGCTCTACGTCTCGGAGATCGGCGCATGAGGCGTATCGCCACCCATCGCGGCGTCTCGCTCATCGAGACACTCAGCGTGATCGTGATCATCGCCTCGATCGCGCCGGTGCTCGCGATGCTCATGTCGTCGACGCACGCCGCCCACCACGACAGCACGACGACGCGTGCGCTGACCCAAGAGGCGCGCTACGCGATCGAGGTCGCGGAGGTCAGGGTCCACGCGTTGCTGCAGGATCCGAACGTCTCGGTGACAGCCGCGACGACGACCGCCGTGTCGTTCTCTGACGGCTCGCGACTCAGCGCGCAGCGGGGGCGGCTGGTCTGGTCGACGCCGGGCCTGCCCGACGCCTCGCTCGCGGACAACGTCGGCGATTTCGAGCTCGTCTACGCCGACGCAACAGGGACGAGACTCGACACCGGCACGATGGGCTTCGACCCCGACACCGTGCACCGGGTGGGGATCGGCATGAGCATCGACGGCGTCCGGCACCGCGGCACGGTCTACCGCGAGGGCGGGCGGACGTACGCCAACAACGACGCGGGCCACGTGGGGAACTGGGTCGAGAGCTTCGACGATCTCATGAACGGCCTGAACGAGGACGAGGGCGATACCGCGTGGTCGACCCAACTCGACGGGCACACACGCGCCGACCACGGCATCCGTGACGGGCGCTACCTCTTCTCCATGATGCGTCCCGCCGGCAGACCCGTCACCTGGCGATCCGAGCCCGTCAGCATCGACGGACTCGGCGCACACGTTGTGAGCCTTGCGGTCGACGGGTACGGCTCCCTCGACACGAGCGGGAACTACCGCGACACCCTCGAGGTGATCGTGGTGCTCGACGGCGTGCGGACCACCGTCTACTCGGGATCCGGGTACGCCCCGGTTGGCCAAGTGATCCAGGCCGGCCCGTTCGAGGGGTCGAGCATCCAGATCGAGGTCGCGGCCTTCATCAGCGGTGCGGACGAGGGCTATCTCATCGATGACGTGACGCTCGCGCAGGACACCGAATCGATCTGGGTCGAGTGGTTCGACGACCTCGCCGACGGGACAACAAGCGACGACGGCGAAACGGCGTGGGCGTACGACATCTCGAACACGTCCAACGACAACCGACGCCGAGCGCGGATCGGCGTCTTCAACGGCGAACTGCGGTTCTCCGCCGGCGGCGGCCCGAATTCTGGATATTCGCAGTTCATCGCGTGGACCACCGAGGCCATCAACATCTCAGAGACGGAAACCGCGTCGGTCGTGGTGGGCGTCCGATCGACCACCAACAACAACCTCGAAGAGAGCGGGCGATGGCACGACTGGTTCACCGTCGAGTACTCCGTCGACGGCGGGCCGATGGTGCAGTCGATGCTGGACGACGGCGACATCAACCCGAACCCCAGAACGATCCGCATCGACGGTATCGAGGGCGACGAGCTCGTCATCAGGATCCGTGCCAAGACCACGGGGGATGTCGAGAGCTACTACGTCGACTCGGTGAGCGTGAAGGAAGGTGTGGCACCATGAGCAGAACACGCCGCCGGGCCTTCTCCTTCGCCGCCATAGTGCTCGTACTCTCGTCGGTGCACCTGCTGGTGCTGCGGGCGGTGAGCTCGACGCGCGACGACGCGATGAGCGCCGCGTGGGCCATCGAGGGCGCGCGCGCCGAAGCGGGTCTCGACAGCGCGCACCAGATCGCCGCGGGCGAACTGATCGCGGGGCGGACGCCCCCCGCGTCGGTCACGCTGCCCGATAACACGACGATCGAGATCGGGGTCGAGGGCGACGCACGCCCGTGGGAGGTCACGATCCGTGCGCGTTCGGGGGAGTCGTACCGCCTGAGGACATTCAGGATTGAATGAACGGAGCCTTCGGGTGCAAGCCCCCCACGCCTCGATCCGATGCCACTGAGACACACCCACCCGAACGGGCGGCACACGACCATGAAGAAACGGCAACGCATCCTCATCGGCATCCACGCGGACCACGTCCGTGTGCACACGCTGCGCAACGGGCGCATCGACCGCTCCGCGTGCGTTCCCTTCGAGCACGATGCGGCCTCCGACACGTGGGACGACGGGCTGCGCTGCTGCGATGGTGCTCTGACCCAGGCGCTCGAAGAGGCGGGTGTCGCAACGCCGTGCGAGGCGCGGGTCGTCTACGACTCACCCACCGCAGCCGTCAGCGCGGGCCCCACGCCCGCGAGCGGCAACGCGGGGGCACAGGCGGCGCTGCTCGAACTCGAGACACGCGGCGGCGCGGACCTATCCCTCCAGGCGCACGCCGCGTGGACACTCGGCAGCGAGCGTGACGGGTCGGGGTACTGCGTCGCGATCACCGACTCTCCCCTGACGCTCGACACGCTGTCGCTCTTCTGCGAGCGCGCGGGTGTGACCATGCTCTCCGCGACGCCCTCGGAGGCCGTCGGCCTTTCCGGGGCCCTCGCGATGCACGCGCGTGCGACCGACGAAGCCTCGCGGGTGTGCGCATGGTTCGGCTCGTGGTGCTCGGGCGTGGTCGTCGCGGACACGCAGGGTGTCCGGTTCGTACGCAGCTCGCCCCTCACGCAAGACGCGCTCGTCGGATCGCTCAGCGCCGTCCGAGGCCTCGACCGGGCGTTGGCGACGAAGATGCTCCAGGACATCGGCGTGCCCGGATCCGACCAGGCTTCGGACCCGCAGGCGTGGTCATCGCGTGTCGACATGCACGACGCCCGCGCCTCGATCCAACCGCTGATCCAACGGACCGCCGTCGACCTTCGTCAGTCGCTGCGCTTCGGCCTCGGCAAGGACGCGATCGAGCACGCGACCGTTCGGGCGGGTGGCGACGCGACCGCGATCGTCGGGCTCGTCCCGCTGATCGGCGAGCTGCTCGACATCCGCCACGACATCGCCCGGACCTTCAATGAGCACGAGCACGTCGTCGAGGCCGTGGACCGTCTGCGCCTCGTCGACGACGGGCGCAGCGAGCGGACAAAGGGCGGGCGCGTCCAGCGTGCGCTCTGGATC
>ERZ1740067.2056-NODE-2056-length-12791-cov-6.709406_pt1 | contig 12791 bp, 10 predicted proteins | sample MGYA00581736_ERZ1740067 | MGnify/ENA primary metagenome ERZ1740067 (study PRJEB43018, sample SAMN04849236) | marine metagenome | isolation source: floating plastic debris | place: Pacific Ocean | collected 2008-08-27 | study: EMG produced TPA metagenomics... | reverse complement strand
TACCCTACAGCAAAAAGAACGCATGCGAACTGTCCTGGGCAATAGCCCACGAAGAAAAACCCTGAAAGATTCACCTGGGTTGACTCCTGTTGTGCTCATACCCAATGATGCCAGTGTAGAAAAAATAGAGCGCATACAAACTGATGTATGTAATACCAATGTAACCCCCCAAGTACTGATTAGAAACATGGGCATAAAAGTGCTCACATCCCTCACCATTACCTATACTATAGACGATGCTTCACCGCAAACTCTTCAATGGACTGGGGCATTGCAATCGTTGACTACTACATCAGTAATACTTCCTACTACTCAAACCACCCGAGGTACTCATCAGATCAAAGTAATGGCTTCCGAACCCAATGAACAAGCCGAGGTAGTCATCGACCGAACTCAAGAAGCAGCTTTCTTTGTATTACCTTTGCAAGCATTACCTCTCAAAAATGATTTCTCTGATGCCAGTACTTTGGTAGCCAATTGGCAGGTTGTCAACCCTGATGATAAAATAACTTGGGAAATCGTTACTTTGACCGATCAAGAAAATCAAGTCCTAAAGTTAGAAGGGTTTGACTACGTCGACAAGGCCCAAGAAGACATTTTATTGACCCCAATACTAAACAATGAGTCAAACTTACCCTTGAGCCTACGTTTTAAGGTGTCGTATGCGGCCTATGATAGAGGAGCAAATGAGGTATCGCAAGATGCTTTGAAAGTAGGAGTCACATTGGATTGTGGTAAAACTTTTACCATTGTGTATGAAAAACAAGGTGCCGCATTGACTACAGTTGATCCTACTACTGACGATTGGGTTCCAACTAAAAACACCGAATGGCGTACCGAAAGTATCAACCTTAGTCAGTGGAGCAATCAAGAGCAAGTGCAAGTCGCTTTTATCAGTGTCAATGATTTTGGAAATAATATTTACCTGGATGACATTTCAATCACATCCGGCAATGTGACAAACACCCTACAAGACTTCGTCAAAATAACGCCCAATCCTGGAAAAGCTCAAAACATACAGTTTAGCCTGCAATTACCCTCGGCAGTAGATCGCCTTCAATGGACTTTGACCAGTTTGACCGGGCAAGAAATCACCCAAGGGGAAATAGCAAACGCTCAATTTCAATCACAGTCTTTGACCAATCAACGCATTGCGGCTGGTATGTATCTTTTAAAAGTGCATACACCTCATTATACTATTACCAAGCGCGTAATTGTATATTAGCAAAGGTATTTGAACCACCACAAGTTAATAAAAGTAGTAAAAAACTGGCGAAGAAAGTCATCAGACTAAACCCAAGAGCGAGGCTGTTTCATAAACAGTATGATGAAACAACCTCGTTTTCAACTTCATCACCTTTCACCAAGATGTTAGATGGATGATGATATTTTATCTCACAATACCTTAGAAAAAATATTTGAATCCAATAGATACACTACTCAATACTGACAATGCATCTCCTCCCAAAAATAAAAAGGTCAGGTTATTTTGGTCAAAGTCACTGTTAGGATCATCAGGCCGCTCTAAAGCATTGGCAGTGTAGGCCAAACGAGCAAAAGAAGTTGTAAGGTCAATTCCAAACTTTTTCTTGATGGTGAACAATATCCCAAAGTTGGCATTTAGAAAAGCAACCTGGGTGTTTATTTTTTGAACCGTTCCTTGATTGTCTGACTCCAATTGAGTGCGATTGAACCCAATGGAAGGCTCGAATAACAAGGCCATTTTATCGGATAACCAATAGTGGTAAACTCCCACAAAAGCTCCACCAATGGTATTGGCTCGACTGGTAAACTCAATAGACGGATCATTGGGAAAGAATTTACGATCGGCTTGTTCAAAGTTGAGGCTCCCTCCTATTCGCCAATTGTTTGATACAAAATACGTAAACTCTGGTGAAACTCTAAAAGAAGTTCCTGTTTCAGGGATGCTACCTGACGTAGATATGCCCACCCCACTGTTGGTACTGTTTTGAGAGAGTCCCACAATTAAACCAATCGTTCTGGTGCCTTTAAAATCTTGAGCTTGCACACTGTAAGTGATAAAAAAAGACAGCAATAGTATGAACAACTTATTCATGTTTTGTAATTTTTAGTTATACGATCCTCAAAAAAACAGGAAATTATTTTTATAAAGTTGTCATTTTTTGGAAAGCTCATGTTTTTTATACCAACCCACTTTTTTTGTCTATCAACTTGCCAGGAATTGTATCACGGTTTTACCCTTCATTATAAATAAACCCAACCGAAAAACATCAGTTGGGTTTATACTTGGTTGTATCTTGATTTTGCTTAGATCATACCATTGTGGTGTAAGGCCTGGGCCGGAACAGATTGAGATACGCTCCAACCCTCCGCTATTTTGCCTTGTTCAAGACGATAAATCAGGTACAATACCGACGCCTCTCCCTGAATAGCAGCACTACATTGAACCATTACAAAGTCACCTTCTGCAATCACCCGATGTACTTTTTGTAGGGTGATGGATTGCTGATACGCTTGAAGTTTGTCCTGCTTTTTCCTCATTGTTGGATGGTAAAAGGCAACGTTTGGGCTTACAAACTCATCCAGTAGCTGGTATTGTTGTTTTTGCCACACCTCTCGCAAATAAGTTTGTACCCGATGCTTATTATGGTAAATATTGGTAGTTTTTACCTCATTTATCATCTCAGGTATTGCTGGTATTTCCATAAAGCACGGTGTATCGGTCTCTTGTATGGCATCCCAATGTTCTACGATTAAACCTTGATCTACCCGAAACAAGTCCATCACGATTTGTTTTTTCCCCATAAAATCTACCTTTAGGTAAGTCCCTAACAAGTTTCCTTCGTTCATTACCCATAGGGTATTATTTGCGGCAGCATTTGGCTCTTGAGACACTGGCACCTGCTTCAACTGTTCCAATACTGCGATCACTCCCGCTCTTCCGGATTGTATAAAAGGATTGTGTTGAATGTAATCTTCGGCAATAATTGTATGCGCATAATTGATGTCTCTTTGACCAATTACCCGGCTATAAAAATCAAGTATGAGTTGTTTATTGAATTGAATTTGTTTCATATCAAAAATTCGTTTTGGCCTTTGGCCCAGCTAAATCGTTTCTTTCGGAAAAGGCAAAGGCCGATGGGTGTATTGTGGGTTGACAATACAATTGTGGATTAAAAAAATAATGAATGATGCTATTGGTGAGTAGGCATAGTAATCCTGCAGTAATAATGAATCATTACTGTTTTTACTCACCCCAGGGAGGGCATTTTTTGATATGTGTTTAAACTAATATTCAATGATGTAAATGTAATAAACTTCAAGATGAAAACAGCGGTTTGCTACCGTATTTTTTAGGCTTTCCGGGTTATTTCATTCTCGTTCTCAACGACTTTTAACTCTATAGAAATCAATTTTCAGTCACGCAAGTGTTTACCTTTTCGCCATTCAAACTACTAACTAAAAACACACTCTAACAATCAAAAAAATGGGAAACGTTGCATTACAACCAAACGAGCAAGAATTAGGAAAATGGACCATCAATTACCTTCCACCCAGTGGTGGAAAGTACCTGGGCAAGCTGGTCGTTACCAATCAAAGATTATTATTTGAGGCCCAGTTTGATGCCTCAGTACAGGCACTTGTCACTGGAACTACCTACGCTGAAGGTACCCTCATTATCCCGAAGGACTTGATTCAAAAAACCGAAGCCAAGTCGTCATTATTCAAGAAAAAGGTAATCATTACCCTCAAAGAAGACAATCAGTCACATGTATTTGATTATGGCATGTTGGGTATCAAAAAACTGGTCACCGCCATTGGGTAATTAGCTGTGAATCAGAGAAAGCGGCCCCTTGCTCGCCAAATAAACCCCACCCAACACTCAAAAAAAAATGAATTTATCCATATATTTGCGGTTCTGTAAAAGAAAAAAAGCCAAAAGTAAAGTCCAGAACTAAGAAGTAAGGGTTGCGATGTTATTAAAAAAGCTGGAAATCAAGGGGTTTAAAAGTTTCGGCGACAAAGTTTTCATTGAATTTTACAAAGGAGTCACCGGAATTGTAGGGCCAAACGGATGCGGGAAGTCAAATGTGGTAGATTCCATCCGTTGGGTTCTTGGAGAACAACGCACCAAAAACCTCCGCTCAGATAAAATGAGCAATGTGATTTTTAACGGTACCCGAGCCCGTGGACCAGGACGATTGGCTGAAGTATCGCTCACCTTTGACAACAACAAACAACTACTTCCTCCTGAGTATTCGCAAGTGACCATTACCCGACGCTACCACCGCAACGGGGACAGCGAGTACATGATCAACTTTGTGCCTTGTCGTTTAAAAGATATCCAGGACTTGTTTCTCGATACGGGAATTGGATCGGATAGCTATGCCATTATTGAGCTCAAAAAAGTAGACGAAATCCTCAATGATAAAGAGAATGCCCGCCGTGGTTTGTTTGAAAAAGCCGCGGGTGTATCCAAATATAAAAACCGCAAAAAACAAGCGATGAGTCGCCTGGATGGGGTAGACAAAGATCTGAATCGAGTAAACGATTTATTGGCTGAAATTGAGAAAAATTTGAATTCGCTCGAGCGGCAAGCCAAACAAGCAGAGCGTTATTTTAAACTGAAAGAAAAATACAAAAAAGCCAGTATTACTTACGCTTATCAGCGCATCAAGCGGGAACGTGATGCTTTTTTGTTGTTGAATGATAAGTTAGAAAACGAAACTCAAAAAAAGGAGGAGTTTCAACGTAAATTTGCCAACCAAGAGGTTACGCTGGAACAAAAAAAGCAAGAGGTGCTGCAGTACGAGCAACACTATTCCCAAAAGCAAAAAAAGTTAAACAATCACTTGGGACAGCTGCGCAACCTAGAAAACGAAAGACGACTCAAAAATGAACGACTGAGCTTCTCGACCGAAAAAACCTCGTCACTCAAAGAACAGATCACCCAAGACAGCGAAAATAAAGACACGGTTTATCAAAATATACTACAGCTAGAAGCCCAACGCAACTCGGCCCAAAAAATGTGGCAAGAGCTGGAGCTGGAACTCCAAAACTACCAGGAAGAGCTGGAAGAGCAGCGAGCCAAAACCGCTGAAATTCAACAGTTGACGACCAATAAGGAGAATTTTTATAAGCAAAAAGAGCAGGCCACCTTTCAACTGAACAAAGATTACGAAATCAAACAAACCCAGCTCTCTTCGGCCAAACAAGAACTAGAGAAGATCATAAGTGCCGATAGCCAACAACACGAAGAGTTGGATCGCTACCGTTTGGAAATAGATGAGATTGAGAAGGGGTTGAAAGAGGTAAGGATGCACCTGGAAGGATGGCAAGAAAAAGAAGAGCAACGAAGAACCCAAATCAGTCATCTGGAAACAACCGTAGATACCATTCGGGAGGAGCGCTCGATAAAAAACCGGGAACGCGACGCCAAACAAAACGAATACAACCTTACCAAGTCGCTCATCGATAATATGAAGGGATTTCCAGAAGCGCTCAAATTTTTGCAAAAACACAGTGAAGCATGGAGCGAACAGTCTCCTCACCTACTTTCGGATATCATTACCACCAAGGAAGAAAAATACCGGGTAGCCATAGAAAACTACCTGGAGCCTTTCCTGAGCTATTACATTGTACAAAATGCAGCAGAAGCTTACCAGGCCATTCAGTTATTGAGCAAGCACCAAAAAGGCAAAGCCAATTTCTTTATTTTAGATCATATCTTGCCTCAAGAGGTCACTACCGAAACCCAACCTGATGAACAATTTCCGGTAACTTCGGCCCTAGCAGTAACCGAATTTGATGCCCACTACCGTCCTTTGTTTGAACATTTATTGGCCAATGTATGGATTACCGAGAGTGAGGTAAGTTCTGAATCAACCCCCGCAACACCGGATGAAGTAATCGTGCCGGAATGGCTCAGCAATGTCAATCATCGCATCAATTTGATTACCAGCGATGGAGAAATCATCCGTCGCGCCTTGAGCATATCGGGGGGCTCGGTGGGAGCGTTTGAAGGGAAGCGAATCGGACGGGTAAAAAACCTGGAAAAACTGGCCGAAGAAATTCAACTGCTTGAGCAAGAAATAGAAGGCATTCAATCCAACCTTACTTTCCAGCAAACCGATTTGCAGAACCGCAAACAAGACCAAACCTTTCGTCAGGCCATCAAGGACAGCCAAAAGGAAGTCAATCAGTTTCAAGGGCAAATGATTTCGCTTCGTACCAAGCAAGAACAGCTGGCCCAATTGCTAGAGAAAAACCTGCACGCCAAGGACGAAATCACCGAAAGGATTGCGGTGTTGCAAGAAGAAATTAGCGAGCTGTTGCCTCAAACCAATCAGCAAAAAAATGCGCTGGTAGATTTGGCCGATGAGGTAGAAGCACTTAAAGAACAATTGTTGGTAGAAAACGAAGGATTGCAAATGAAATCGTCCCGTTTTAACCAACAAAACATTACTTTTCATCAGCAGCAAAACAAAATTGCGACCATTGATCAAGAAATTGGTTACAAACAACAAACCTTGAAAACCCTCGAGGACCGTTTGGTCAAATATCGCCAAGAACTGGTACAGGTAGAGGTAGAAGCGGGGCAGTTGATGGATAGTCAGGAGTCGCAGGATGCACTGATTGAAGAATTGCAAGAAAAAACAACCACCTACAATGAAGAAGTGAAAGCGGCCGAAAAAGAATATTATGCCATACGCAAGTTGGTGAATGATTTGGATCGGGAACTACGAGACTTGCAAAAAAACAAGGAGTCGCTCAGTGTGATTCTCAATGAATTGCAAAACAAAATTCACGAAACCAAAATCAACCTCACGACCATTACCGAACGCCTTTCGGCTGAATTTCAGGTAAATATTGACCAGCTCATGCTGGAAACTCAAGAAGATGAGTCGCTGATATTGGACGAAAACCTGTCTGAAGTAGAGCTACAGGCAGAGGTAGAAACCATCAAACGTAAAATTGATAAAATTGGTACCATCAACCCGATGGCTATGGACCAATACAACGAATCTAAGGAACGCCGGGACTTTATTGTCACCCAAAAAGACGATTTGATCAAATCGAAGGAAGCCTTGCTCCAAACCATTGCCGAAACGGAGGAGTTTGCCAAGACGGCTTTCCTGGAGGCCTACGAAAAAATCAGAACCAACTTCCTGACCGTGTTCCGCTCTTTGTTTTCGGAAGAAGATACGGCTGATTTGCAATTGACCGACCCCGAAAACCCGTTGGAGTCTAAGATAGACATCATCGCCAAACCCAAGGGTAAACGCCCCCTCACGATTAACCAACTGTCGGGAGGAGAAAAAACTTTGACGGCTACTTCGCTCCTATTTGCGTTGTATTTGTTGAAGCCAGCCCCCTTCTGTATTTTCGATGAGGTAGACGCTCCTCTGGACGATGCCAATACCGAAAAATTCAACAACATTATCAAGACTTTCTCTAAAGACTCGCAGTTTATCATTGTGACCCACAACAAGCGCACCATGGCCAGTACCGATGTAATGTACGGAGTCACCATGAAGGAGCAAGGGGTATCGAGTGTGGTGCCGGTAGACTTACGGGCTTTGGATTAGCCTGAGACAAGCCTTACCTTTTATTACCCAGTATACAGAATGCGGCCTCCAAGTACTGAGTATAGGTATCCAGGCGGCTTCATGCCTTTCCTGAAGATGCTAGTTAGTCGTTAACCAGCAAAAGTTCGTACCTTTGACCTTCGTTCATTTTTTTCGCCAAAAGCTGCGATATTGTGGCACTTGTGATCTAACATGAAAAACTTTAAAAAACGATTCCATAAAAAAGCATTGCCCCCTCCTACCCACCCTTGGGAAGCTTATTTCGAGCAATGGTCGGCCCAACAACCAACTCCCCAAGCCCCTTTTCAGGAATCTCAGTTACCCCAAGCATTCATTGACCAATTTTGGATCGACTATGAAAACCTGCTGGTACGTAGTAAAAAGACCCGCCGCAAACATAGCATCCAGGTAACCGATGCTTCGCAAAAACTACGGAGCATTTACGATCAGTTTTGGAAAACCCGCAACCCTAACATTTCGCTTGAAAGTGCCCAAGAATTTAAAAACACCGGAGCTGGATGGCGCCCAGTGGTGACCATTGTCAGTATGATTACCCTTGGGTTTATTTTTGTCAATTTGGGCTTCGAATCTATTGTGCTGCCATTGGGGGGCCTGGCTATGCTGATATTTTTGTATAAAATAGGTGGCAACGGAAGCAACAAGAATCTCAAGCAAGCGATTGACGATCATCGCCTGGTCAATTATTGGTTGGATATGGAGCCTACCCATTTGGAGTATGAACAACTAGACAACTTTGATAATCATACGCAGTTTGTCTTGCCTTATCATAAGATTCAGGCACTCGAGCAAACCAAAGAGGGTTTGATCATCAAGTTTTATAATCCTCGAACTTGGTGGGGTAAAATTGTTGGTTTGTTCTCAAAAAAACGCACGATTCCGGCCTTCATTCCCGAATACGAAACCATTTGTGATTTTCTTCAAGAAGTACTGGCTCACAACCAACAGCATCGCCAGCTCGTTAAACAATTGCAGGATACCTATCGCTCTTAAGATATTTCTACTGCTTCAACCTAGTACTTAGTCAATAATTGATCAAATTTAGAATGCACCTTTATGAAAAAAATGCAAGCCCAATCTAACCCCAATTATAACCAATCAAAAGTGCTCTGGGGTGACTATCTCAAACACCAACAACAAAATGAAAATGCAGTAAATGTTGTCAATGAACCCAATCCTTTTGAACTAAAGTTTTGGAAGGATTATGAATTACTCATCAAAAATGCCCAGCAGATAGTACCCAAACCCCGCGCCTCGATGAACGATGACACTCAGAAAATTTTGAGTATCTATAATCGTTTCTGGAAAACAACACCCAACAGTATTGATTTTGTACTCACCCAAACAATCAAACTTATGAATGGACATGGATTGGCCAGAATTATAGCAGCCATTCTAATTTTTTTAGGTTTTATAAATATGGAAGCAGGGCAATTACTCGTTCCATTGGGTGCCGGAATTTTAACCATTTCATTCAAAATAAAAGAACACAGTGGCAGCACTTCTCAAACCCTGAGCGAGCACCAAACCCAATGTTCGTTAAAGATGACTCCTACCCAGCTGACTTACCAACAAGTAGATCAATTCAAAAACGAATACACATTCACGATGGAATATGATCACATCATAGATGTGCAAATCACCCGTAGGTTTATAACGATCAAATCATTGAATCCTCATACATCTGACGGTAAAATCCCTACTCCGTCTAATCCACAGTACAGTTCATCATTTGATGTAACTCAATGCAAACATTTGGTTCGTTTTTTATTTGAAGTAGTAAATTATAATCGCGAACAAAAATTATTGGGCTATTCAGTATAAAACCCTATTTTATGAAATCATTTGAACAAGATCCTTGGCAGGAATATTTACTTCACCAACCAGAACAAGCCTGGGTAGCGACTACTTTTACTGAAGAGTTTTGGTCGAGGTATACACAGATGATCGAACAAAATAAACAAACACAAGCCTGTAATCTACCTACGGTTGCTCAAGGTGACACATTGCCGTATACCAGGGTATTTGAACGATACTGGCAAAGTAAAGAGAAGGTCGTGACCATCAAACACCTTATAAAGTTCCCAATCAAACAAGCCATGATTTGTTTGGCGGTTACTAGCTGGATACTCCTGTCAAACTTACCATCCGACTCACTCCAGATGAAATTTTGTACCATTGTGATGTTGCTTTCGCTGCTCTTTGGGGCTATATTTTCGTCCAGAGGAAACCCTTCCTTTCTCAGGTTACACGAAATAACATTCTTCCCAACCCATTTACAATACACCACAAAAACCAAGAAAAAAAGTACCCAAGCCAAGGTGTTTTACCGCGACATTACTGACGTAAAGATCACTAAAAGGTATTTTCACTTGTTTAGTGACAAAATTCAATTCTTATCAAGCATTAGCCGCCCAAAACTTCTTCAAAACCGCTTGTACATTCCCCAGCCCAAAGACGATAAAATACTGCATTCTATCCGGTTGTTTTTAGAAGACATTTGCCTGGTAAAAAATATAGATGTTGTGTCACTGTCTTAGTAAAACGCAAAAAATGACTTCATCCATTTTACTCAGCCCAACAAAACAAGACCCAAACCTTCTGCGTATTGAATAATATTAGATTTGAAAGTGAACTAACTGCCCCCTGGACCATGAAAAGATCATCATCTACCACAAAAAAGAACGACATTCAACTGTGGAAGAAATACTTGACCACCATCCATCGGAAACAGGGTGTTGAACCCAACTCCTCGGCTACTCAAAAATTTTGGAAAAATTACGAAGATTTGATTCGGCAAAGCTGGTCCCAACGGGTAGTACCTTTGCCTCCTGTACAACCCAAAGCTTCAGTTGGCCAACTTTATCAGGAAATTTTTCTCAAATATTGGAATGGCGTTGCTCAAACGATTGCTTATGACCAACAAGTAAATGTCAGCCTATCTCCCAAAGACCTCATCAAATTTAATCCCGCCAGTTCAGCGGGTTGTCTTTCTATGTTTGGCGTATTTATGTTTGTTTCTTGGGTAGCCAACATTTTTGATATGAGCTTTGGTTCTTATATGTTTACGGTTTTTCTGGTCTTCTCTATCTTGCACTTTTCTTTTGGGGTGGTCAAAGACTATCGCGCCTATCGTCATGCGCTGGCCAATCCTAAAGGAAAACCACCCAATACCATTCATTATACTTATTTGATACAAGCCGACCATTTGATTTTCACTAAAATTGATCGCCACCACCGAGTGAAGAAAACCGCTCGCCTGGAGTACGCCAAAGTAAAATCACTGACTATACAAAACAATGAATTACGGCTTAAATCGGTGTATCGCTCCTCACTGAATGAACTTTGGGAAGATCGCCAAATCAAAGAAAACTTTTGCATTCCGGTAAGCATGCCCCAAGGCAAAGCCGTTACCGATTTTTTGCGAGAAATACTGCTATTCAATAAAGCACAAAGGAATTAGTTGTCAAGTAGTAAACACCCATTATTTACCTGTGATCTAAACAAATATTTGTATGAAAACTTCTGCTCTCAAAGAAAATAATCCTCATCAGGTCTGGCAAACCTATCTCCGAAAAGTTCACCAAGAAGATGCCATGGAACCTGACATTGCTGCCTCTAAAAAGTTTTGGAAGAATTATGAAACACTCATCCAGCAAAGCCAGAGGCTTCAAAAAAAAACGCATTCTAAACCAATCACTTTGGTTCCTTCCAAAGGAATCTACGAGCACATTTTTCTCAAATATTGGAATGGAGTTTCGTGTACGATTACTTATAATCAGGAAGTCCCTTCTACCCCACCTCCCAAAACTGGCCTCCTGAAACTTTCTATGAGTTCAAAAGATTCTAATAACCTATTTGGTCTGTTAGGCTTCCTGGGGTTTACTGGTTTAGCGGCTAGTGCTCTGGGCTTAGGAATAGGTGGCTTTTTTGCCCTGCTTCTCGTGTTTGTCAACGTATACTCAATCATGAGAGAGCTTCTTTCTGGCAACAATCATCGTAAACAAATCGCTCAAAACCAGCCAATTGTTATGGCAATTACCCAATACACTTTTCATATCAATTCGGATCATCTAATATTTACTCGAATCGACCAACATAAAATCAAAAAGACATTGTGCTTGGATTATTACAAAGTAAAGTCCCTGAAAGTACACCAGGGTGAGCTACGCCTAAAATCGCTGTATCATCGCTCGTTCAATGATCGTTTGACTGGAATGCATATCAAGGACCATTTTTGCATTCCGGTAGGCATGCCCCAAGGCAAGGCCATTACCGATTTTTTGCGAGAAATATTGCTAATAAATAAAGCGCAAAGGAGTTAGTTGCCCACTTGTATCTATCCCAGGATCTAAACGAATACTTGTATGACGACTTCTTCTCTCGAGAAAAATACACCTGGCCAAATATGGCAAACCTATCTTCAAAAAATTTACCAAGAAGATGTAATAGAACCTGATATTGCTGCCTCTCGAAAATTTTGGAAGAATTATGAAGCACTCATTCACCAAAGCAAAAAGTCTCGAGGCCAACCTCAGTCTGAACTGGCTGTTACCTCCTCGTCAAAGGATATTTATCATGATCTGTTTTTGAAATATTGGAATGGCATCTCGTCTACCATCATTTACGACCAAGAAGTACCCACTCGAGAGGTAGCTCAAGTGCCTGATGCCTCGCGAAGTAAGGAACTCCTCAAGAGTGTAGTTACCATCTCGGGTACCGGTATCTTTACAACGGCATTGGTCGGTGTTTTAGGGCTGCAAACTGGAGGGATTGTACTTTCGGTACTTGGGGTGACTGCGGCCATTTTGGCCAATCGCGTAAGTAAAAATAAAAAAGACAACCCGCTTACCAAGATCATTCCTGGGCATACTACTCACTACACTTACCAATTCAATGCAGATCACTTGATATTTACTCAACGTGATCAAAACAGTATAGAAAAAATCATTCGTTTGGATTATTACAAAGTAAAGGCTTTTGAGACACAACAGGGTGAGTTGAGGCTAGACTCACTCTATCATCGCTCACCTCAGGATAAAGCAGAAGCTAAAAATATCACAGCTACCTTCTGTATTCCAGTAAATATGCCCCAGGGCAAAGTCATTACCGATTTTTTGCGGGAAATATTGCAATTGAATAAGGCGAAACGGAGTACCTAACCTTGTGAATGGCAAATAAACCCATAATTTTGTTATCTGG
>ERZ1740067.2055-NODE-2055-length-12798-cov-5.751628_pt1 | contig 12798 bp, 13 predicted proteins | sample MGYA00581736_ERZ1740067 | MGnify/ENA primary metagenome ERZ1740067 (study PRJEB43018, sample SAMN04849236) | marine metagenome | isolation source: floating plastic debris | place: Pacific Ocean | collected 2008-08-27 | study: EMG produced TPA metagenomics... | reverse complement strand
CCGCCTAACCATCGATGAGACCGTGGATGCGGTGTACACAAAGCGGATGCCGTCAGCCTTTTTCGAGACGCCCCTGGCGAGCTTTCTCACCTGGCATAAGGTGGATACGGTGGTGGTGACGGGCGGCTCACCTCGGGTTGTGTGCGGGCCACGGCGGTGGATGCCCTCTCCCACGGCTATCGGACCATTGTGCCGGAGGAGTGTGTGGCCGATAAGCATGAAAGCTATCATTTTGCGAACCTCACGGACCTTCTCATTAAATATGCCGATGTGGTCCCCGTGTCTGAAGTGCACGAATGGTTGGATGCGCACTGATGGGGAAGGAAAAGTCATCGGCAGCGGAGGATACGGGGCTTTACGACTATTGGCCTTATCGGGATCGACCAAAGATCACCTGGCCGGGCGGGAAAAAGTTAGCCTTCTGGGTGGCGCCGAATATTGAGTTCTATGAGCTTAATCCGCCCACAAACCCTCATCGGAAGGCATGGGCCCGACCCGTTCCCGATGTGGTGAATTACGCCTATCGGGATCATGGGAATAGGGTGGGCAATTGGCGCCTGATGGAGGTGATGGCCAAGTACAATGTGCTGGGTTCGGTGAGCCTGTCGATCGCCATGTGTGATCATTTCCCCGACATTATTGACGCGGCGAACAAGCTGGGGTGGGAGTTCTTCAGCCACGGGATTTATAACACCCGCTACTCGTACGGCATGGATGAGACCCAGGAGCGTGCCGTGCTGGAGGACTCAATCCGTACCGTCGAGGCGGCGACGGGCCAATGCATTAAAGGCTATTTGGCGCCCGCTCTCACCCATACGGTGCGGACGATGGACCTTATCGCAGAGCTTGGGTTCACCTACACCTGTGATCTTTTCCAAGACGATCAGCCCCAACCGCTAAAAACGAGAACAGGGCGGCTTGTTTCCATGCCCTATTCGTTGGAGATCAATGATCACTATGCCTATAATGTGTTTGGCCAATCGCCTGCACAATATACGGACGTTTTAAAGCGGCAATTTGATACGCTGCTAGAGGAGGGGGCTCGGTCCGGCACGGTTATGTGCATTCCCCTTCATGCCTATTTGGTGGGCCGGTCCCACCGGATTGGCCCCTTTGAAGAGATGCTGAAATATCTTGATGCGCATCGGGATGATGTGTGGGTGACACGCGCCTGCGATATCGCTGATCATTTCATTCAGCATCACTATGACGACGCACTGGTTAACATCAAACGGGGAGGGCAGGCATAATGGCCTTAGACGATGATTATCTACGCTATCCCCACCGTCAAGCGGGAATGGATCACAGCCTTTACCCGACCTCAAACCTCTTTGAACGGCCGAAAATCGCTTGGCCGGGGGGCAAGAAGGTGGCCCTCTGGATCACGGTGGCTTTGGAGTTCTTTCCATTGACGCCTAATGATGGCCCTGTCCGTGCGCCGGGCGCGATGGTGACGCCCTTCCCGGATTATCGGACCTTTACGACAAAGGATTATGGGAACCGCGTTGGCATTTATAGGATCATGCGGGTGCTGGAGGCAGCTGGTTTTAAGGCAACGGCCTTTATGAACAGTGCATTGGCGCGTCGCTATCCGGCGCTGTTGGGTGATGTGCAGGGCGCCGGGTGGGAGATTGCGGCCCATGGGGTCGATATGAACCATGTCCACCATGGGGCGCTGCCTAAAGAAGAGGAACGGGCACAGATCAACGCCTGCCTCGATGAATTTGCGGCCCATAATGTCCAGCCGAAGGGGTGGCTGTCTCCTGCACGGTCAGAAAGTCATCAGACGTCTCAACTCCTCGCGGAGGCGGGGGTCGAGTGGTTCGGCGATTGGGGAAATGACGATATGCCCTACGCCTTTTCCTCCGGGGTGACGGCCATGCCCTTTACGGATGAATTAGAGGATCGCAAGTGTTTGGTGACGTTGGGGCAGCGGGAAGAGGTGTGGGAGGAACAAGTCCTCGACGCTTATGATTGGCTATCGGTCGAGGCGGCGGACCATGGTGGCCGCATTCTCCACATCGCGCTAACGCCCTATGTTATCGGCCAACCGTTCCGTATTCAAAGTTTGCGGAACGTGCTCGGACACCTTGGAGAGAAGAGCGATATTTGGTGCGCTTCTGGTACCGAGATTTGTGAGGCGTGGTGCGCGGGAAGCACCTAGGCGCCTATCGCCGGAACAGTTTTTTGAGCGGGTTTTGCCGCGGCAGCTCCCCGCTTTGGACGGGTCCCTTTGCTTCGGCGAGGGCTGCAACGGGGCTTGGGTCGCCCTCTTGGATATAATAGGCCTTCCGCCGGAAAAAGCGTAGCAGCCCGGTAGAGCCCATGCGGGAGGCACCAATGCCAGAAAATCCGTACCCATTTTTTTCAATTTCATGGACCATGGTGGTAAGGCCTGCATCATTGATACTGATCCCACCGGCATTGATTTTGTCCGCAACAGCGCAGGCGCGATCAACGGACTCCGAAAAGACGCAAGCGGACAGACCATATAGGGAGTCATTCGCGAGTTTGATGGCTTCATCATCGTCTTTGAACGACATAACGGGCATGACGGGGCCAAAGGTTTCTTCCGTCATCACCTTCATCTCGTGGGTGACATTGTCTAAGACTGTCGGGGCGATAAAGTCGCCGCCGCCAAGCTCTTCCATCTTTCCGCCGGTGAGGATCCGTGCGCCCTTTGAGCGCGCATCAGCCAAATGGTCGGCGATAATATCAGCCTGTCGGCCAAAGATCAGGGGGCCCACAATACCGCTATCGGCATCGGGCCAAGAGAGGGACACTTCCTCCGCCTTTTGTGCCAGCTTTGTGGTGAATTCTTCGGCAATCGTATGGTGCACATAAATGCGCTCAATGGATTGGCAAGCCTGGCCCGTAGCGGCGATGGACCCCCGCAATAGGGCGTCCGCGGCGCGGTCAATGTCCGCGTCCTCCAAAATAATCGCCGGGTCCTTGCCGCCCAGTTCCAAAAAGGCGGGGATGAAGTTGGCCGCGGCGGCCTCGCCCACAAGGCGCCCTGTCTTCACACTACCGGTGAAGGCGACGGCATCCACCAGCGGAGTCAGCGCCGCCCCTGTTTGTCCGTCTCCGGCGACCACTTTCAGCACCGACGCCAGGGTCGGGTGCTGTTTTAAGCTTTTCATAATTGGCTCAGCGAACCGCGGGGTGACCTCGCTTGGTTTGATGATCACCGCACACCCGGCCATGAGGGCCGGGAGGGCGTCGATAAAACTGAGGAGGAGGGGGAAGTTCCACGGGCTGATCACGCCCACCAGGGGGTACGGATCATTCCGACTTTCAAGGCGTATGGTGTCGAAAAAATTGGACCGCCGCGCTTCCGTCGTCATCATGCCGGGTGCGCTTTTGGCCCACCCTTCAATGCGGGTGAGGAAACCCATCACCTCCGCCTTGGCGATGGCGGTGCGACCGGTGTCCTGGATAAGAGCCTTTAGCAGCCCTTGATCATTTTTCTTCAAAGACTCTGCCCAAGCGATAAGAACGGCGCCCCGTTCCTCTGCCCCCATCGCACTCCAGGCGGGTTGGCTGGCGCGTAGGGCCCCGGCGGTGCCGGCCAGTTCGTCTGCATCCGGCGCGTCAAAGCTATAGTCTTCTTTACCGGTTCTTGGGTTACGGACAGCGACGGTGCGGCTCATTATACGCTCAATTCTTCTGGCTTGAGGCTGTTTAGCTTCATTTCATACTCATACCGGTCGGGGCGGTAATAGGCGACAATGTGCTGGACGACCCGTCCGTCCTCAGATTTAATGGTTCGGGTGATCTTGAGGACCGGTGCGCCGACGGTAAGCTTCAAGCCCTCCGCGATATCGGCATCTGCTGAAACGGCAGTGATCGTCTGCCGCGCCCGGTGGGGGGTGGCGCCAACATCCGCCAAGAGGCGAAGGATGGGCGTTTTTTTGAGTGCATTGGGGGGAAACTTTTTCGCGATCTCGTCTGGAATGTAAGTGTGCAACAGCGAAAAGGGTTCATGCTCGATGAGACGTCGGCGTATCGCAAATTGAACCCTGTCCCCCTCAGTGCATTCCAGCGCCTCCGCAATCGGTTTTTCAGCGGGAATGGTTTTGACCTTCAGCACCTCGATCTGGGTCTTCACCCCCATATCGATGAGGTTTTCCATCAACCCTTCAAAATCGGCACGGACCACGGGGGAGGGCACGCGGTACCGCACCACCGTTCCGCGACCGCGATGCCGCGACACAAAGCCCTCCGTCGCCAACTCCGATAGGGCACGCTTCACGGTAATGCGCGACACGTTGAGCTGACTGCACAGCTCCTTCTCCCCCGGTAGGGTGGTGTCGTAGGGATAAAGCCCATCCTGGATCCGCTTTTTAAGGCCCAGATAGATCTGGTGATAAAGCGGGATCGGTAGCGAGCTGTCGACTTCCGTGAGGGGCGGGCTCCCGTCCATTAGGCAATATCCTTGATCTTACTGGCCTTGTAATATGATATAGACTTATATCATTTCCAAGTCATGAGGGCGAAGATGGTTGATGCATATTATGCGGTGGCGCTGCAGCTCCATTGCCGATCTGTCAATGGTGTTGAAGGGCGCGGCGATGCGCAGAAAGTAATTGATGGCGCGATTGAGCACGTGCGCGGCGCTATCAATGGCGCCCTGCGGTTCCACGGCATGGACACAAAGCTTGTGGTCCTGCCGGAATATTTCCTCACCGGGCACCCCATGGGAGAGGGGCTTGATGAGTGGCGCGACAAGGCCTGCATTGCGGCCGATGGGCCTGAATATGAGGCCTTGGCCAAGATCGCCCAAGAGGCGGACATCTTCCTTGCGGGCAATGCTTATGAGACGGACACGCATTTTCCGGAGCTTTATTTCCAGACATCTTTTCTCATCGCCCCGAACGGTGAGCAGGTCCTGCGCTACCGCCGTTTGATCAGCATGTATTCGCCAAGCCCCTGGGATGTGTGGGACAAATATCTCGACATTTACGGGGCCGATGCGATTTTCCCCGTAGCGGAGCCGGAGATTGGCCGGGTGGGGGCCATTGCGTCAGAAGAAATTCTGTATCCAGAGATTGCTCGGCTTTTGGCGGTGAGGGGGGCGGAGGTGTTTTTGCACTCCTCATCCGAGGTGGGATCCAATGAGCTTACCATTAAGAATGTGGCCAAGCGGGCCCGCGCCATTGAGAACTTGGCCTACGTGGTCTCGGCGAACTCTGCGGGGATTTCGGGGTCCATGGTGCTGGAGGCCTCAACGGAAAAGGGCTCGCAGATCGTGAACTATAAGGGCGATGTGATGGTCGAGGCGGGCTATGGCGAAAGCGTCATTGCCTTCTCCGAGATCGATCTGGCCGCGCTGAGACGCTACCGGCGACGTCCCGCCATGGGGAATATTCTGGCGCGCCAGCCAATGGATCTTTATGCGCAATATTATGGTAATCAGATCGTACAGCCTGGCAATGGCTTGATGAAGGAGGGTGAGGTCGCGATGCCCGAGCGAACCTATTTCCTCAAGCGCCAGTCTGAGGTGATTGACCGGTTAGCTAAGGACGGGGTGATCTGACGTTCACCAACCTCCTTGCTGTCTACTGACGGTAAAGCTGGATGAAGGCGCCTTCGTCTGTGCCGAAGAGCTTTGTGCCTTTGTCGTCAAAGCCGCGCTCTGTGGTGTAATACACCTCGTTCGTGATCCGGACTTCGGACTCGATGGCGATGGTCGCGCCCCGCCGCTCTGAGTAAATTTGGCAGGTAGCCGGATCCACATAGCCTGTCCAATCGTCTATGTTCTGAGGCGTCCAGACGAGATCGCACCCTTCTGAGAATACGGGGTCAAGGTCCTCCATTGTCAGTTGGGTGAGGGTACCGGGCCGCTCCCACGCGTTGACATAGTCGTCAGGGTTCATGAGGGCATAAGTCTGTTGCACGACTGTCTTTCCATCATCAGCCGTCTGAAGGTGAGCAATCCGCTGGCGGTACACCGTTCGCTCAGATCCTGACTTGAGTTGGCTGTAGAACCAAAGACCGTCTAAGGCTGGCGAGTCCACGCGAACGCGCTGATCTTGGAAATTATAGTCTGGGTCATCGGGGTTGGTGGCAAAGGTGCCCATCATGAGGGCAAGAAGGTCCTCCGCTGACGGGCCGGATGGCTCTGTGCCCTTGGTTGTCGACGCGCAACTCGAAAGTAACATGATCCCAGCCAATGCGATAGCGCTATAGATTGCCTTTGTCATTTCCCTTTACCCTCCTCATGATGTTGTTTCGATTTGTATACTGTTTTAATCTCGCATAAAGGCGCCGCCATTAACGTGGAGCACTTGTCCTGTGACGTAGCGGGCCGCTTCAGACATTAAAAATAGGATGGGTCCTGTGATATCGGCCGCGGTCGCAATCCGTCCCAAGGGCACCTTGGCCTCATAGGCGTCAAGGTCGAAGCGAGACGGGGTGCCGTCCTCTGCCCCGCCATTGTGATACCCGCCGCGGATAAAGGCGGTGTCCACCGCGCCGGGGGCGATACCATTAATGCGCAGGCCAGGCGCTTCCTCGGTGGCCACCGTTCGGACAATGGCATTAAGAGCCGATTTAGCGGCACCGTAGGCGGCGTAACCTGGGGCACCCAGCTGGCCAATGGCGGTCGATAGGACGACAATAGACCCTCCTTCCACCATTTGCGGAAGGGCCGCGCCGATGGCCAGGGCAGGGCCTGAAAAGTTCCCATGCATCGTTTGGTGGAAGGCGTCTTTGTCCACCGTTCGCAAGGGGGCCAGGGCGGCGGTGAAGCCGGACGCCAACAAGAGGTGGTGGAAGGTCGCAAAGTCAGGGGGCAACGCATCCAACCCTAGCGCAATCGAGCCGTCATCACAAAGATCGATGGGCGCGCAAGGGACACTCTCTGGCATCTCCCGCCGGGCAATCGCAGCGGCAGTATCAAGGACGGCGACGGAGAGGCCTTGCGCCACCCCTGTTTGACAAAAGTCAAAGCCGAGGCCGCCACATCCGCCGATGATCACCACACGATCCCCCGCCGATGGGCCAAGCCGCTGTAAGTTGGGTCTGGTCATTGACATGGGGTGGGTATAAACGATTAAATGACCTAATAATAGGACATTTGCACATCAAGGAGGATTGATATGGGCATTCGTGAGGGTTTTCCGGCATTGGCCCGCCATGAGGGCGACTGGGAAGGCGAGTATATTCACGTAGACCCGGCCAATAATGTCGTGGACCGCCATAAATCTCACCTGCAGTGCAGCTTTCCGGACGGCGGTGAGTATGATTATTACCAGATTAACACCTATATGTGGCCGGACGGCTCCAAGGATGAGCTGCATTTTCCGGCGACCTATAAGGACGGAAAAATCTTCTGGGACACCGACCGGATTGAAGGCTCAGCCTGGCAGGTGGATGACCGCACCGTGATGCTCCACTGGGTCCGGAAGGATATGCCGGGGGCATACCTTTATGAGATGATCCAAATCTCTGGCGATAATAAAAGCCGCGGTCGGACCTGGCATTGGTTTGAAAATGATGAGCTGGTGAAGCGCACTTGCATTAAGGAAAAACGGGTCGCGTAAGTCCAAGGGAGTGGACGGCAACGATTGGTCCGGCCCTATATCAGGCAGGCTCGTCTCCCGTTTCCCGCTCCTCCCCGTGCCATGCGGAGATCTGCGTCAGAGGAACAGATGCGTGTTTTCACGGGCATGAGTGGACGATTCTTTTAGGTGGCCCCCCGTTTTTATCATCGTTTCCGTAAAGACGACCTGTCCAGCGCTTGTATAAAGAGCTTTGCTGCCTCCTGACGGTGCGCACTCAAAAAACCATGGCCCCATTCAGGCTTTTCCACCAAGGTTCCATGCTGCAAAAGGGGCATCACTCGCGGTGTGATGTCCTCTAAGTCGTCGCGCGGGTTCACCACGGTAATGGGGTGGGGCAGGCTCTCTACCCGCTTGGCAAAGACGCTATTGTACGCAAACGCGGCGCGGTGACCCCATTCATAATTCTCCCCGCCCCGCAGGTTCTCCGCCAGGGCATCTGCCATCATTTCGAGGGTCATCCCCGGGCCGCGATGTTCAACAATCCGTGACCACATGGTCTGAAACCGTGTGCCGTCTTCGTCGAGGGGAATGGGCTGGTAAGTGGTTTCAAATGAGGCTTGCTCTTCGGGTGTTAGAACCGCTGTTGAGATAAGGATGATGGAGCGGACATGCTTTGGTCGCGTGTACGCCATTTCCACGGCGACCTTGGATCCGGTATGGTGACCTAAAAGATCAATGGGCCCGTCGGTGAAGGCCGCGGCCACCTGCCAGCAGGCCTTGGCATAGTCCTCTACCCTCACTGGCGGGTTGGCGGGGGGCGCGTCGCTTTCGCCATAGCCAGGATAGTCGGGCGCGATCACCAAGCGGTCTTTGGCCAGAAAAGGCATGATGTCATGAAAGCTGCGCCCGGACTTTGGGCTCATGTGAAGGCACAGGAGCGGGGGGTGTGACCCCTTCGTGCCCACCACGCGGCAGTGAATTTGGCCATGATCCCCATCAATAAACTGCCTACGCACTGTCTCCATGCTTGGCCTCCAACGCTTTCGCAAGGCTGGCGGGCATGGCCTCTAGCTCCGTCGCAAGGGTCGCATTCCATCGGTTGAGAAACCCAAAAAGGGCGATGACGGAGACCAGTTCAACAATTTGCTCGTCACTATAGTGAGCTTTCAGCTCATCAAAGTCCTCGTCCGTGACCGCATTTGGAGAATACCCCGCCCTCATCCCCACCCGGATGGCTGCCCGCTCTGCCTCGGTGAAAAGATCGCTGTCCTCGAAGGACCAGACCGCGGCGATCTTCGCTTCGGGGACGCCAAAAGCCTTAGCGGAGTTTGCTGCGTGGGCTGCGCAATAGGTGCAGCCGGCCGCCTTGGATGTGGCCTCCCCCACCAACCGCTTGGTCCCATTATCCAGTTCACCCGGCGCATAAATGGCCCGCACCAGGCCCATGAGGGCAAGGGCAATATCAGGCCGCCGGGCAAGGGTGAGACCATCATTCGGTGTAAAGCCCATAAGGGTTTTCGCCTCCTGAAACAGGGGGCCCAGATCCGGCACGGCGTCGAGGGGAAGGGGGGATAGGCGCGGCATAGGCCACCTTTCGGTTCGGCCTTGACCGCTGGGGGCGGTCTGGCCACATAATGGTATAGAATTATAACATTTGCCGCCGCCGGGGTCACCATGTCTCAGCAAACCGCCGCTCTTCTCACCCTTGTAGGGTATAAGGCCCTCTTGATTGCCATTGGGTTTTGGGCCGCCCGGCGGGTGAAGAACGAGGCAGACTTTTTCCTTGGCGGGCGCCAGGTCGGGCCGGTGGTCTCGGGGCTATCCTATGCGGCGAGTACATCCTCGGCCTGGGTGTTGCTCGGGTTTTCAGGGTTTGTCTATGGCGTGGGGCTTTCTGCCCTGTGGATGTTGCCGGGGATTTGGGGCGGCGATGTTGTGGTGTGGCTGGTGCTGGGCCCACGGCTCCAGGATTCATCGGCACGACACGGTTTTATTACGCTAACGGATTACCTTGTTGATGGCGTATCGGGTGAGGCGCAGCGCCTCCTTAGGGTTATCGCCACCCTGATGATTTTTGTCTGCTTTATCTTTTATATCGCAGCGCAATTTGACGCCGCAGCCAAGGCCTTCGTTGAACAGTTTGAGCTTGGGTTCTTTGAAAGTGTCCTCATCGGTGCGGTGATTATCATCGTCTATGCGATGCTGGGCGGGTTTTGGGCGGTCAGTGTCACCGACACGGTGCAGGGCATGGTGATGGCTCTCATCGCGGTCGGCCTACCCGTCGCGGCGATGGCGGCGGCGGGGGGCCCATCCGAAGTTGTTACGACCCTTAAGGCAACAGCGCCCCCGGCCTATCTTGATGTCACCGGGAACCGATCATTGTTGGTATTTCTCGGCTTCGTGCTGGGCGTTATGTCTGTGGGCCTTGGGACATTTGGCCAACCTCACCTCATGGCGCGCTTGATGGCGGTGGCGGATGACAAGGCGCGGCGCCAGGGGTTTGCCATCGCCATGGGGTGGGGGATTGTGGTCTATCTCGGCATGGCCGCCTTGGCCCTGGCGGGCCGTGCCCTGACAAATGGCAGTCTGGGCGATGGGGAGGTGCTGTTCTATCGCCTGGCCGCCGACGTGCTGCCTCCGGTGCTGGGCGGTGTCGTGATCGCGGCGATCCTCTCGGCGGTGATGTCGACGGTGGATTCCGTCCTCTTGAGTGCGGCGGGGGCGGTGGCCCATGATTTGGGGTTCAACCGTCGCTATCCGGCGCGGGCACTCCTCATCTCGCGCATTGTCATGGCCCTGATTGCCATTTTCGCCGTCGGGTTAACCCTTGGGTTGCCGGATTCCATCTTTAACCGTGTGTTGTTCGCCTGGTCGGCTTTAGGCGCGGCCTTCGGCCCGCTCCTCTTCGCCAGAGCCCTGGGGCGGCAGCCAAGCGGGGCTGCTCGCCTTGCGGCCATTCTGCTGGGGTTTGCGGTGACGGTCTTTTTCTACGTATTGGGCACCCTGCCGGGGGACGAGGGGCTTGTGGCGCTTGCCAAGCTGCCCGGTGATCCGTTCGAGCGGCTGGTCCCATGGGTGCTGCCTGTTCTCATTCTGTGGGGCACAAAAAAAGGCGACTAGGTCGCCAGGCGAATAATCGCCTAACGACCTAGTCGCCAAGTTTCTGGGGGGCAGTGTTATTTCCGATTCGGTGGTTCCCGACGCCCCTCTTTAACGTCCGCATACCAGCTCCAGCTGGTGACGTTCCGCCGATCATCGTCGAGGGGCGGGGGGCCAGCATATTCAGGATAGTGTTTCCGAATTTCTGATTTCATCAGCTCTGGCATTTCATCCCAGCTGTCGAGCTTGAGGCCCGCCGTATGGAAATAAATGAGGCCCTCTCGGCCCGCCATTTTCATCCAAGGGAGCCAATCAGACATCCGTTCCCAGCTGACATGAACATTGGGGTTCTCAACCTCCGTATCGAGAAGGCCTGTCGTATCACCAAAGAAGTTGAACATCTCCGTAGCGTGATAGGTGCCGCCGACCTCGACCTGATATTTCCCACCAAGCGGGTTAGGATAATAGAGGGGTACGGTATTTCTCTGATACCACACATCGTTGGTGATACTGCCGGGCCACATGTAAGGCTTGCCGTCGGCCTGCTTTTCATAAAGCTCGAAATTCACCGGGTCATTGGAGACGTGGTAGACTTCGACCGTCTCCTCTGACCAAGGATTGTCCCACGTCTTGAGCACCTTCCCGGTCTTCGGGTCGAGATAGAGAAGGATTTCTCTGCTAACCGACTTAAAGCCGGTGCCGCGCTTTTTGTCTTCAACGGTGGAGCAGGCCCGGACGTTCATCCCGACAACTTTGAAAAGGAGCTTGTCCCGCTCGCCCATGCGGCGGGAATAGGCGTCGCCACTCCAATAATAGGTGATGTCTTTGCCATCCTCGGTGGAGCAAATTACTCGCCGGGCGATGGTCAGCTGGTCATCTGGGTCCTTGGGATCCAGCATTTCGGCGGCAGCTGTGCCCCAGGCGAGGCCCAGAAAACTTGCCGCGGTGAGAAGGTATTTCATGCGATCCTCCCGCTTGCTTCAAATGTCATAATGATAGATCATTTGCCCGGGCGCAAGGAGCTTTTCAATGATAAACATCCTATGCAGTGTCGCACTCATGACCCTCGGTGGCGCCATGGCGGAGAAGACTGCCGCACCCCTGACAGGCCGCGAGATCGTTGATCGTGCAATAGAGGCGGCGGGGGGCGAAACCTGGCGCCGACCGAAAACCCTACAATTGTCTGGCAGCATGGTGATGATGCCGGGCGGTCGCGCGGACAAGGCGCTTACGGTTGATGATTATCGCATGTGGCGCGTCTTTCCTGCGGCGTCCGACGCGGCTCATACCGCCAATGGCAAGGTGCGGTTCGATGCCAAAGCCGCGGGCAAAACGGTGTTCCAGATTAGCTTTGATGGGAACAACACCTATGACCAGAATGGCTTGGTGGAGGAGAATTCCGCGGATGCCCGGTGGGCGGCGAATTTTGGGTTTGGCATTATCCGCTTTACCCAGGGTTTGGACATTCATCGCTTAGCGGATGATGTGGTGGAGGGGCACGAGGCGTTCTTTATCGAGGTAACAGATGCTGAGGGGGAGGGGACCATCTTTGGTATTGATAAGGACGATTACGCTATTCGCTATGTGGGGTTTGATACCGAAAGGGGGTGGCACCATCGCACCTATTCGGACTTTGCCTGGCACGAGAATCCCCGCTTTCGTCAACCGCGTCGCGTCAAACTTTTCTATGATGGTCGGAAGACGAATGATATTCAGTGGCCGGACTTCATTGTGAATGGGGAGGTGCCTAACAACCTGTTTGTGCTTGAAGGGGCGGAGTGAGAGGGGCTTAGCGCGTCAAGAACATTTCGGCTTCCCTTGACTTCACCTCTAAGGTTCTGGACCACTGCTCTTCCATTGAGAGGAACCCCCTAGCTTTTTGGGGGAGCGTTTCGTAACTGAGATTTGTCCAATGCGCGTTGTCATTTTTGCCGCGATCCTTGCGATGGCCGCCTGTGGGCAGGGGGGCAACAACCCAGTGTCCCTATCCTCAGCACGTTTGGATACTCATCTTCAAATGTACGTGGGGAGCGGCCCCCACCGCTCGGGCGGACCCGGAGATATGGCAACGCGGGGTTGGTTCAGTACCGTGCTGTCAAATGCCGGCTTCGATGTTGAGATACAAGCTGTCCCTATACGGCAATGGCTGCATGATAAGGCATCATTGAAGACGGCCGGAGGTGACCTCAAT
>ERZ1740067.2054-NODE-2054-length-12811-cov-6.224757_pt1 | contig 12811 bp, 13 predicted proteins | sample MGYA00581736_ERZ1740067 | MGnify/ENA primary metagenome ERZ1740067 (study PRJEB43018, sample SAMN04849236) | marine metagenome | isolation source: floating plastic debris | place: Pacific Ocean | collected 2008-08-27 | study: EMG produced TPA metagenomics... | reverse complement strand
ACAAGCCCCGTTTCCCGGGCGAGCGCGAGGACATCGCTACGGGTGATGCCGGCGCGGATCGACCCATCGTCAGGCGGTGTGATCAACGCGCCCTCGTGGACTGCAAAGACGTTGCCGATGGTGGCGCAGGCGATGCCGCCATTCGCGCAGCGCATGAGTGCTTCGTCGGCGCCTGCCGTATCCGCTTCCATGCGGGCCATCACATTGTCCGTGTAGTTCAGCGTCTTGAGCGGGCTTGCCGGGCTTGTGGCCAGTTTGGAGACAGAGCTGACAAGGACGCTCAGGCTTTCGGGTGCGGGCGGAGCGGCAGCCGCCGTGATCATCAGTGTTGGCTTCGGCTCGGCGGGTAGCGCCACGCCCCGACCGGCCGGGCCCCGGGTCAGCGTGATGCGCAGGCTGGCACGCTGCGCGCTGTTCAAGCCGTTGGCTTCAAGGGTTTCCCGCGCAGCAGCACGAACGGTTCGTGTCTGGAAGGGCAGCGGGATTTTGAGGATGGAGGCCCCTTCTGTGAGGCGGACAATGTGTCTGTCGAGGCGAATGATGCGGCCGCTTTGGGCAAGCAACGTCTCAAACAGACCGTCTGCCAGCAGGAGGCCGCGATCAGTCGGGGCAATGTGGGCGTCGTCGGGTGAAAGAAGGTCCCCATTCAGCCAGATGCGGGTTGCGGACATGACGAGCGCCTATTCCGCTGACCTGGCGAGGTCGGTGCGTGTCATTTTGAGGAAGTTCCCGATCAGGGCGTGGCCTTGCTCCGTCAGGACGCTCTCAGGGTGAAACTGAACGCCGAAGACGGGCGCAGTGCGGTGGGCGACACCCATGATGGTATCCGGATCGTCCGCGAGCCGCGCCGTGATTTCCAGATCGTCGGGGAGATCCCCTGTAGCCACCAGCGAATGGTAGCGGCCGACCTGCAAGGGTGACGGAAGCCCCGAGAACACATCTGATCCATGGTGGGTTATGGCGGAGGCCTGACCGTGCACGGGGCGACCGGCGCGGCCGACATGGCCTCCACAGGCTGCCACGATGCACTGGTGGCCCAGGCAGACCCCGAGCAGGGGCAGAGCATGTGCAATAGCTTTCTTGGCCAGCTGGGTGGATATGCCGGATTCGTCAGGCCCACAGGGGCCGGGAGAAATAATGATGCCCGCGGGCGCCAAGGCGAGGGCCTCTTCCACCGTCAGCGCATCGTTGCGGACCACATGCACAGCGTCGCCGAGCTCGCGCACGTAGCGGGCGAGGTTGAAGACGAAGCTGTCATAGTTGTCGATGACCAGGATCATGAAGATGTGCCGCCCATCAGTGCCGCGCGCATGGCGCTGGCCTTGGTCAGGGTCTCTTCGTACTCGTCGTGAGGGGTGCTATCGGCAACAATGCCGCCGCCCGCGTGGTAGGTGACGTGACTTCCTGTGATTGTCAGGGTGCGGATGGCTATGGAGGTGTCCAGTGCGCCATCTAAGCCAACAAATCCGATGGAACCGCAATAGGCCCCGCGGGCGTGCGGCTCTTCGTCTGCAATGATTTCCATCGCCCGCACTTTTGGGGCGCCGGTGATGGAACCGCCAGGGAAACAGGCTGCCATGCAGTCCAGGGACGTTGCATCCGGGCGAAGCTGGCCGGTTACCGTCGAGATCAGGTGGTGGACATTCGCGAAGCTGTGAAGCTCACACAGGGCTTCGACCTTGACCGAATGATCCGCACAGGTGCGCGACAAATCATTGCGCAGAAGGTCGACGATCATGACGTTCTCGGCACGGTCCTTCGAGCTTTCCTGAAGCTCGCGTGCCAGTGCTATGTCCAGCTTGGGCGTTGTGCCGCGCGGGCGCGTGCCCTTGATGGGTTCGGTGCGGACGTGGCCCTGGGCCGTCACTTTCAAGAAGCGCTCCGGCGACGACGAGACGAGCGTCCTGTCCGGCAAGGTTAAATGGGCCGCGAAGGGCGGCGGGATGTCTTGAGACAGGCGCCGGTAGATGTCGAAAGCGCTTAGCGTGTTGGGCAACTCGGTGTCGAAGCGTTGGGCGAGATTTGCCTGAAAGATGTCGCCGGCGTGAATGAGCTCAATCACCCGGGCGACACTTTCTTTGTAGGCAACCGGTGTGACTGTGGCATGGGGCTCCGCGCAGCCATTGCATGGCGGTGGTGGCAATCTGGTGGTGTCGTGCACGAGCGCCCGCAGCCTGGCGCGCTTGGCTGCTGTGTCCCGCGTCTCCCATGGAGACAGCACGAGTGCATGGTCCGCGTCCTTAGGAAAGGCGAGGACGGCATCGTAGAAGCCGATGGTCAGAACCGGGGTGTCCGGTTCCAGCTTGTCCTGGCCGGGCAGGCGTTCAAGGTCGTGGGCAAGTTCATAGGCGAAGAAGCCGGCAGCACCCCCGGCGAATGCCACGGGTGTGTTGCCACGTACAAAGGCGTGCTCGTCTGACCAGTCCCGCAATGCCGATTGCAGTTGGTCGAAGCTGCCGGCAGGTGTTGCCGCATCCAGCATTTGCGCTGTGATGGTCAGCGTGCGGGCAGGGCTCGTCAGAATGTATGATGTGCCGTCGGATGCCTGCCATTCCAGCAACTGGGAAAAAGGTTGTCCGGCGATTGGCGCAAAGACATCGCCTGGCGTGATGCCGTCATTCAACGGCACCTGTTCCCACACGGCGGTGGCCGCCGGGTCACGGGTGGTGTGGACGCCAGTGTCTGGCACTGTGTCTGATACTGTGTCTGGCACTGTCTCTGGCATCGTGTCTGGCAGGGCGCTGGGCAGTGTGGGTTCCAATCCGGCTAAGGCTAGGGCGAAGGACGGCCGGTTCAACCTTGCGCTGGCGGCCTTCAGTTGCTTTGGTGACCGGCAACATACCGCATTTGGGGCGTGTGCGGCGCACGAGCATGGGAGACCTGCCATGCAGTCCGATATTACCCATTGCGCAACAGATAACCGGCCTGACCACAGGCCCTTGGAGGATACCGGCCATGAGTGATGTATTTCGTGAGACCCTGCTTAAAGACAAGGTGGCATTCTTTGCCGGAGCCTCTTCAGGCATCAATCTGGGCGTGGCGCAGCGCTTTGCTCAGGAGGGCGCCAAGGTTGTGTTGATCTCGCGCAGCCACGACAAGATCCAGGACGCGGTCAAGAGCATTACGGATGAGGGCGGCACGGCGTTTGGGTTGGCGTGCGATGTACGTGACTTTGAAAGCGTCGACGGGGCGCTCAAGAGGGCCAAGGAAGAATATGGCGAGATTGACTTCGTCCTGTCCGGCGCGGCCGGCAACTTCGTGGCGCCGGCGCTGGGCATGTCGTCCAACGGCTTCAAGGTGGTTGTGGATATCGACCTGATCGGGACTTTCAACGTGCTGCGGGCGTCATTTCCCTATCTCAAGCGCCCTGGCGCGTCGCTTGTGGCGATTACCGCGCCGCAGGCGGTGCAACCATCCATGTTCCAGGCGCATGTGTGCGCTGCCAAGGCGGGCATCAACATGCTGGTGAAATGCCTTGGGCTTGAATGGGGTCCCGGCGGTGTGCGGGTCAATGCAGTATCTCCCGGCCCCATTGCGGATACGGAAGGGATGCGCCGGTTGGCCCCAACGCCGGAAGCGGAAGAAGCGATCATCAGTTCGATCGCTCTTCGTGGATATGGCACCAAGACGGATATCGCCGAAACCTGCATGTGGCTGAGCAGTGACGCGTCGCGCTATGTGACCGGCACCATCATCGACTGTGATGGCGGTACCACGCTGGGCTCTGCCAAGGGTGACGCCATTGGCGATCTGGGCGATCAGGTTCCTGATTTCTCGCGTTAAAGTCCGATGGCGCTTTTCTTTGACCAGAAATGGTTCACCGACCGTCTCAATGACATGGGCCGGACGCCAAATGATCTTGCGGAGGCCATTGACCTGCCTTTGATCGAGCTGGCTGCGGTTTGGAAAGACCAACGCGAACTGTCGGTTGAGGAAGTGCGGGCCATGGCGCAATTCCTGAAGGCGCCGGTGGAGGAAGTTGCATCGCGGGCCGGTGTCTCAACGCCTATTCCACGTGAGGCGGCGGCTGATTCCGGCGCGGGTGCTGACCTGGCGTCTGTGCTAGAACGGCTTGACGAGATGGCGCATCGCCTCGACCGCCTGGAGAGGGCGGTGGGGGATATCAAGGCATTACTGCTGGATGAGCGGTTTAAAGCGACGGCCACGCCTGTGGTTGCCGCGGATGATGAAAAGGAAAACTAGATGGGTGAAGTTGGGCCGGCGCTGTTTGCCGGATTGTTTCTTGGCGCGGGCATTTTTGCCTTGATGCAGATACGGTCTTCATCCGTTGGCGGACAGGTCTTCTGGCTGGTCGGGCTGCTCAGCTTTGCTGTTGGTGGGTTGTTCGCGGCACTGCGGCTGTTCATCCCGGGGGTTGAGCCGGTCTATGTCACGGTTCTGCTGTTTTGCATTTCCGTTGGCCTTGGCGCCATCCTGATCGGCATTGTGTCTCATCTTGTGCGTCCGATGCCTGAGCGCTGGGCCACTGTTGGTTTGGCTATTCCCGTCGTCGTCTATGTGGTGGCGGTACTTACGGACCAGATTCACTTTGCGGCGCTTGTGCAGATTGTTGTGCTGATTGGCATGACCGGTGTGGCGGCGTGGAAGTTTGAGGAGTATCCGCGTGCCTCCATCTGGGTCATTGCGGCGGCGTTGTCGTTTGCACTGCTGACACCGATGCTGATGCGGATCGCGCCCGGTCTTGGGCTGACGCAGCAGGATGTGGGGCATCTGGCCATGGCCATAGGGGTTCTGTCATTGGTTCAGGCCGCCAAGGCGAAGGGCATTGGCAAAGGCGCTCCCGGTGCGTGACTTTCAACGTCCCGGCCGTTCGACGGTTCACAGTCTTAATGGCATGTGTGCGTCCTCTCATCCGCAGGCGTCTTTGACGGCGGTTGAGATTATGAAACGCGGTGGCAACGCCGTGGACGCTGCCATCGCAGCCAGCGCAGTCCTGTGTGTGGTCGAACCGATGATGACGGGCATTGGCGGGGATTGCTTCGTGCTGTTCGCCCCCAAGGGTTCCGGTGATGTCATCGGGCTGAACGGATCAGGCCGCGCACCGGCGGCAGCGACACGCGACTACTTCGTCGGGCAGGGCATGGACCGCATCGGCGAAACATCCGTGCACTCGATCAGCATTCCCGGCGCTATTGATGCGTGGGCCAGGCTTCTGGCGGACCATGGGACCCTGGGCATGGATGAGGTGCTGGCACCTGCCATTGCCTTTGCGGAAGAAGGCTTCGCCCTGTCGCCGCGGATTGCCATCGACTGGATGTTCCTTGTGCCGCAGCTGCGGAACGATCCGGATATCCGGGCGCTCTATCTGCCTTTAGGTGACGCGCCGGCGATTGGCAGCATCTTCAAGAGTCCGGCACTGGGGCGCACCTTGCGGGCCATCGCCGAGCGCGGGCGGTCCGGCTTCTATGAAGGCGAGATCGCCGAGCAGATGGTGGCAACGCTCAAGGCAAAGGGCGGGCTGCATACGCTTGAGGACTTTGCCACCACGTCTGCTGATTATGTCACGCCCCTCTCGACGACTTATGCAGGGCACGAGCTTCTGGAAATACCACCCAATGGCCAGGGCATTACGGCTCTGATCGCGCTCAACGTGCTTGAGCGGCTCAGTCTTGATGGGTTGGACCCTTATGGCGTTGATCGCGTCCATCTTCAGGTTGAAGCAGCGCGGCAGGCCTATGCCCTGCGCGACCAGTATGTGGCCGACATGGATCAGGCTGATGTGCCGGTGGATCATTTGTTGTCAGAGGCCCTCGCAGATGAAATTGCAGGACGGATTGATCCGCAGCGGGCCGTGGACCTGCCACAACCACAGGACAATCCGCACAAGGACACGACCTATCTCACGGTGGTGGACAAGGACCGCAACGCTGTGTCGTTCATCAATTCCCTTTTCCAGGGTTTCGGGTCGACCATTGCAGATGAAAAGACTGGTGTGGTGTTCCAGAACCGGGCCGCGGGCTTTGTGCTGGATGAGGGTCACCCCAATTGCATAGCGCCTAACAAGCGCCCGATGCATACGATCATCCCGGCCATGCTGGTGAAGGATGGCAAGGCCCGGATGCCGTTTGGCGTAATGGGAGGGCACTACCAGCCCATGGGCCATGTGCAGGTGATGCTCAACATGCTGACCTATGGCATGGATATTCAGGAGGCGATCGATTTCCCACGCTTCCTGACGGAAGACGGCGTGTTGGCCATTGAGCGCGGTTTGCCTGCCTCAACGTTGGATGGACTTGCCGCGCGGGGGCATATGGTTAAAGAGGCGGTGCCGCCGTTCGGGGGCGGACAAGGCATTGCCATTAACTGGGAAGAAGGCACGCTGACCGGCGGATCAGACCCGCGTAAGGATGGCGCTGCCATCGGCTACTAGGGTCCTGGAGACGTGCAGTCGGATCAGGCGACCTGGTTGGCGATGCGGCCTGCAACAGGTTTTGCATAGAGGTCACCGGCACGGGCATAAGCGCGGGCGCTTTTTGTGTTCTCTGCGGCCGGGTCGCCAGGAAGAGTGTGCCATTCCGGGACTTCCCGCCACAGCACACGCGCTGTTTGGGAGCGCGCTACCGGCGCCGGGCGCCGGGTTTCTGCTTCTGCCTTCTTGGAAATAGCCGTTTTCTGCGGATCAGCGTTCACATCATGCGCACGTGCGACTGCATTCACGCGATGCGGCAGGTGTACAAATCTGGTGCGTCCGATCCTCATACCTCGTTAAGAAGCAAGGGCGGTGCCAGTGGGGATATGTGGATGGAATGCCGCTGACAACCCGTCAAAACCAACGCTTGTTTCGTCTTTTTTAATCGCTGCGTGTCACTTTTCACCAATGTTGTTTGAAGAGCGAAGCGCCTCCATGGGCTTCGCGACAACTCATGCTCGGCTCTGGTGCGGCGTCCGTGGTCTGTTCGCATCGGATTGAAGACAGAAGGCGGTTGATTTGACGATGCGTGATGAGGGTCTGGGGCAGACAGGTTCTGAAACCATCACTGGTGGTTCGACCGGCGACAGGCGCGTGAGCGCTGGTCATGGCGAAAACCTGCAATCAACCGCATTGAAGGCTGCCGGCATTGCCATCTATGAGTGGGACATAGAAAGCGATGTTCTCACATGGAGCGATGGCGTTGAGGCGATCTTCTCTGCTGGGGCTTCCGATGCTTCTGGCACCCAGGATTTTCAAACAGGCCGTGGATACGCCCGACTTGTAAACCCGGATGCCGGGGTCTCCCGCTACGATGCTGTTATGACCAGCGACAAGTCGGACCGCGGTGACGGTGTGACGTTTGCGTGCGAATACGCCATTGATGTTTCCGGTCAGAAAGAAAGCATCTGGATTGAAGACAGCGGGTCATGGTTCGTGGGCGGCAATGGCCGTCCCGGCCGGGTTGTCGGTACCGTCCGAAATGTGACGGCGCGCAAGAGAGAAGAACAGCGACTGGCCTATCTCGCGCAATATGACGGCCTGACGGGTCATGTGAACCGGGGCCGCTTGCGGGAACTCCTGTCGCAGACGATTGCCTTCAGTGAACGCTTTGATCGCGATGCCGCCTTCATGATGGCTGGTATCGACAACCTTGCGCTCATCAACGATGCATATGGTTTTGATGTGGCGGACCAGGTCATTGTGGCGGTGGCGAAACGCCTCAAGACCCAGTTGCGCCAAAGCGATACGCTTGGCCGTGCCTCCGGCAACAAGTTCGGTATCATTCTGACGAACTGCGGCGAAGCCGAAATGGCCTACACCGCCGAGCGGCTGATGCAGGCAGTTCGTGAGACGGTGATAGACACCGGCGCGGGTCCTGTCTCTGCCAGCGTATCTGTCGGCTGTGTGGCTATTCCACGGTGCGCGCGGAACGCGGTCGAAGCACTTGCCCGCTCTGAGGAAGTGCTGGATGCGGCCAAATCGACACGGCAGGGCGCTTACGCCATTTATCAGCTTTCCGAGCAGCGTGAGTCCCGCCGGCGGCGCAACGTGGAACTGGCCGATCAAATCACAGCGGCCTTGAGTGAAGACCGTTTATGCCTTGCCTATCAGCCTATCGTCTCTACCAAGACCGGTAAGGCGGACCTGCATGAATGCCTTCTGCGGATGCGCCGTTCCAATGGTGAAGTTGTGTCGGCCGGGGAGTTTATTCCCGTTGCTGAAAAGCTTGGGCTGGTACGCCTGATTGACCAGCGCGTGCTTGAGATGGCCATGAAGACGCTTGAGGACTATCCGCAGGCGGAACTTGCCATCAATGTCTCCGGCATGACCGCGACGGATGGCACCTGGCTGCAGAACATGGTCGGTTATGTGGGTGAGCGGCGTGACCTGGCATCCCGTTTGATTGTCGAAATTACCGAGACGGTTGCTCTTCACGAGCTTGAAGAATCCGCAAAATTTGTCCGTGAACTGCGTAATCTTGGGTGCCGTGTTGCCATTGATGACTTTGGTGCAGGCTATACGTCCTTCCGCAATCTCAAGGCGCTGGATGTGGACATGGTCAAGATCGACGGATCCTTCATCAAGGGTCTTGTGCGCAATCGGGATGACCAGCTGTTTGTCCAGACGCTTGTGCATCTGGCCAAGAACTTCGGTCTTCCTGTCGTTGCGGAATGGGTTGGCAATGAAGACGAAGTGACCCTGCTGCGCGCTTATGGCGTTGAGTACATGCAGGGGTTCTTCCTGGGCGAGCCAGTGCTCGAACTGCCGTGGGACGCGGGCTCTTCTCAGCGCGAGACAGCCTAGGGCTTACGGCTCAGGACGAGCTTGTCTGAGACTGGCTTGTCTATTTCTTCTTGGATCTGAGGATCGTGTCCAGCTGCTTTTGCATGGCGAGCATCTGCTTTTGAAGCTCAGCCACTTCCTCGTCCGGATCTTTTTCCTTGGTAGCAGGCGCCGCCGGTTTTTCGTCTTCGGATGAAGAGGCAAACGGATTGAGCATCCGCATTGCGCCTTCAAGGGCGGCGACGTTCTCACGCACCTGCTCTTCGATGGCCGTGACGCGTTCCTCACCAACGGCACTGGCGATGCGATCCCGCACGCGCTCCTGCTCCTTGGCGAAATTCTCCAGGCTCATTTCAAGGAAGCCCGGCACGACCCCCTGCAAGCTGTCGCCGTAATACTTGATGAGCTGGCGCATGAAGCGGATGGGCAGCAGGTTCTGGCCGCCCTTGGCTTCTTCTTCAAAAATAATCTGTGTCAGGACGGAGCGCGTGATGTCGTCGCTGCTTTTTGCGTCGATGACCACAAAGTCCTGATTCTGCTTCACCATGTCTGCCAGGTGATCAAGCGTCACATAGCTCGACGTCGCCGTGTTGTAGAGCCGGCGATTGGCGTATTTCTTGATCGTGATCGGCTCGTTGCCGGAGGACCGCTTCTTAGCCACGTTGTCACGCTTCCGTCGGTTTGGTGGACCAGATGGGTTTGGCAGGTGCGACCGGAGGAGCCCGACTCGAGTTCTGCCTAACCAGAAGGCATATTCTCGCGTAGCGATGCTGCAATGCGCAAGTGCGGTTGCGAGGAAGCCCCTGTCAAATTGCTGCATTTGCGAGAAGAGATGCGGTTAGCCGCCGCAGATTCTCAAGAAAACCTCATGGAAACTGCCAGTTTTCGGACAGGTGTGGCCCGGATGAGCAAATGCTCAGGATTCAGGCTTTTGTGTTGGCTTTGCTGCTTCGTCGGCGGCCAGTTGCGCTTCGTATTCTGCGTCGCGGTCACGGCGGCCGATTGCCGGGTGTACCCAGGCGTCAACCGGCCCCACATCCACATGCACATAGGGGGTGCGGGTGGGGTAGTAGCCGGCACCACCGCGATTGAGTTCGCGGGCGGCGCGGTAGATGGCGTGCGGATCGCCAAAGTCCTGGGTGATGTCTATCGCCATGCCGAGCCGGTGAAAGGAGCCCGGATCAACAGACGTGGACCGGGACGCCAGCCACGCATTGGTGCGCTCTGATCTGAAGGCGGACATGGTGTAAATCGGCTTGGAGGAGGAGGTTAGCTGGTCGATGTCCCACAGCAGATCCATCAGGGCCGGGCTCATATCGGTGGTGGTATTGGTGCGCAGGTCGCGCATAAACCATGAGATGCGCTGAAACGCGCCATTCTGGTACTCGCCGTCCGCCCAGTAGGTGGTGGTGAGTTTTTCACCTGAGTTCAGGCTCTGCATTCGCAGGGTGCGCTTGTAGGGGGCTTCGGCGCGCACGATGGCGGGTGCCGCGACGAGTGCCGTGCTGGCTGCTGCCGCGGCTGCTGTAGATTTCAGGAAGGTACGCCGTGTGGTCATGGTAATGCTCTTCGACTTATGTCCCGCAGTCAGTTTGCCACAGTCGGGCGCAGGGAGGGTGACGCTTCAGCGACACTCCCTGACCCGATTGAGGACGGCGCGACGTTGGCTGGAGGAACCGGCTGTGACGGCTCAATGGCAAGTTCTGCATGAACTTCAGCTGCACGGGCCTGCTCAGCGAGGTACCGGGCGTCCCCTTTGGGCACCATGTGAACGGTGGTGTAGCCCCGCCGTGCCAGTTCATCGAGGATTTGCGGCAGCATGTACGAGGTGCGGTAGTGGGTGTCGTGGAAGATGACCACGCCGGACCCTTTAGTGGCAATCATCCGCAGGGCGCGCTTGTAGAGGGTGCGTGGGGATATGCGGCGCCAGTCGTCCGTTCCGATATCGCAGGAGAAGGTAGCGATGTCCTTGGTGGCGAGATAGCCGCGCAGGCGGCGCGTGTGGTTGAGGCCGGGAAAGCGAAAGAAGGGGGCCACTTCGGCCCTGATGCCGTTGCTATCTTCGACGTCACCGAGCGCTGAGCTGACGGCACTGATGCCACGGTCGATCTGTTTGACGCTGCCGGTGTAGGACATCTTCGACAGGATCGGGTGCGACCATGTGTGGCTCGCCACGGTGTGTCCGCGCCGCCAGACTTCCTGCACCAGATCCGGCCGCAGCTTGGCGTAACGGCCCACCATGAAGAAGGTTGCTTTTATGCAATGCCTGTCCAGAGCATCGAGAATTTTGGGTGTGTGATCCGGGTTCGGACCATCGTCAAAGGTGAGCACAAGCTCCTTTGGGCCAACAGGGACCGTGCGGGCATATTGCATGGTGCCCAAGTCTGGTCCGCCCGATGTATCCACCTCAATGGTGCGCGCTGAGCCCATGGCATTGGGGTTGTGCGGACAATTGATGCCGGTGGGCGGCTGCGATGCCGCGTCAGCCGCCAGCACCGGCGCCACGCCAGCCATCAACGGTGCCGCAACTAGTGCAGCGCGCAGCAAATGTCTCTGAAACATAAGTAAGCGCCCCCGAATTCCCCATCGGGACTATAGCGCATCAAATTGAAAGGTGTGAGTCAGTAGAGTTAACCCGCACGGTCACCCTGTTGCGGGGCGCGGCGTGGGTCGCCAGTCGTCCGGCGCCATCTCGAAGGTTGCGAATTCAAAGCCGGGGGCAACCGTGCAGCCGCACAGGGTCCACTCGCCAAGGCTTTCTGCTGTCTGCCAGTGGCCGGCGGGCACGACGACCTGCGGGCGCTGTCCGGCAGCAAGTTCCGGACCCAGGCGGAAGGCTTGGGCGTCGTGACCATCGGGCGACAGGGTGAGTGCCAGCGGGCCGCCTGCATACCAGTGCCAGACTTCGACCGCATCCAGAACGCGGTGCCAGTGCGAGTGGTCGCCGGCTTCAAGTAGGTAATAGATGGCGGTCGAGTGGCCGCGCTCGCCGCCTGCGGTGTCGCGGAATGTCTCCTTGAAGTAGCCACCTTCGGGATGTGGCTGCAGGTCAAGGGCGGCGATGATGCTCTTAGCGTCCATTGAGGCGCGCAGACCTAGAAGTTGTCTTTGAGTGCGCGCGTCTTCGCGAACACATCGACAAGGTCTGCCCCTTCAAGACCGATGGTGCGCTGAAGGTCATCACTGGCCGGGCGCAGGAAGGGGTTGGTCGCCTTTTCAAGGCCGATCGTTGTCGGCACCGTTGGTTTGCCTTCACGGCGCAGCTCGTCAATCTGGCGGGAGCGGGCAACGAGGTCCGCATTGTCCGGCTCGACCGACAGCGCGAACTTGGCATTGGCCTGGGTGTATTCATGGGCGCAATACACTGTGGTGTCGTCCGGCAGGGCGATCAGCTTTTGCAGGCTTGTCCACATCTGGGCGGGTGTGCCTTCAAACAGACGGCCGCAGCCCAGGGCAAACAGGGTGTCTCCGACAAAGGCGATTTTTTCATCGGGAAAGCTGAAGGCAATGTGGCCTGCGGTGTGGCCAGGCACACCCAATACCTGTGCTTCGCCGCCACCAAAAGCGACCGTGTCGCCATCACAAACGGCCCGGTCGATGCCGGGGAGCTTGTCGGCTTCGTCCTTGGGACCAATGACCGTACAACCGGTGCGGGTCTTGATATCGCGGTTGCCGCCGGCGTGATCAAAGTGGTGGTGGGTGTTGAGGATGTGCGTCAGCCGCCAGCCTTTTTCGTCTAGAGCCTTGAGGATGGGTTCCACTTCCGGTGTGTCGATGGTTGCCGTCTCGCCGGTTTTCTGTGAGTGGAGGAGATAGCCGTAATTGTCGCTGAGGCAGGGGATCTGGTGGACGATGAGATCGGACATCTGACGTTCCATCGATTGGCTTGTATGGGGAAGGCGCGGATTAGAGTTTCACGGAGGAGACTAGGCCGCACAGGCGGCCGGTTCAATCGGAGCACACTTGAATTTGGCGTCCTTCATGGCTGGTTGCAAAGACCGGGTAACCTGAAACTGCTAACGTGACCCCCATGCATCTGTACGTGGTTGATCTTCGGTACTTTTTTGGGCGGCCCCTGGGGCGCGTGGCGCGGCG